>Ga0115003_10000162_pt1 | contig 54446 bp, 44 predicted proteins | sample ArcticOcean_MG_C_7_FD_88736 | JGI IMG/M metagenome (GOLD analysis project Ga0115003, IMG submission 88736) | Marine microbial communities from western Arctic Ocean - ArcticOcean_MG_CB11_88 | ecosystem: Environmental > Aquatic > Marine > Oceanic | place: Arctic Ocean: Canada Basin | collected...
AGTGGCAAGAACTCGAGGCCTACATCGGTTTGATCTCCGACAAAAAGCGCATGGTGCGGTACGAGTCCGCGAGCCAGATGGCCGACGCGCTACTTCGAATTGACGAAGGAACTTGGAACGCGCTTCGGGTCGGTGGTAAGGCGTATGATCTTGCGAAGTCGATTCAAACGGTACGAAACGAGCTGATGGGCAAATGGCGCGAATCCAGCGCGGGAGACCCGGGCGTGAAGGCGCTGCTCGACGCGGAAGATCGGCTGCCCGCGGTAGATACGGACTCTGCTGCCATTCGATTTATTGCGCTGATCCAGGCCGAAGAAAGTCCGATCCCCGCGCACGAGATGGGGACTGCACTCATGAGCGAGGGCGCGGGGTCGATCAGCAAAGTCTACGACTCACTTCGTGGCGAGTTGAAATCGAACATGAAAAAGCAGCTCAAAACCGTGATGCAAGAAGTGGGACGCGACGAAATTGATTTCGAGGGCAAAGACCAGAAGGTTGCGATCGTGGCGAAGCTCTTGGAAGCCAAACCTTCAGACTTCGGGATCTAGCGGGCAGCTAATTGGGCGTGGTCGATTTACGGCGTAGCCAATCCGTTGGAAAGTCTGCGGGGAGTCGAATGACTTCGGGCAGCGTTGCGATGAATTCCCCCGCATCTCCGGCTCGGTTTGGGTTGTAGAACTGCCACACGATCTCGCCACTTGGCAAGACTTCGAAAGCACGTCCCGCGTCAGACTCCGTGATCAACGTGTTCCCGTTGGGAAGTCGCTCCGCAGTCCCGAGATACTTCGAATAAAAGGGCTGCGCTTCGCTGCCGCGGTACGTCCAGACCAACGCTTTGCTAACCGGGTTGAACTCTTCGATTCGGGAATCCCCGGTGCCGTTGTTTCGCGCGTTCATGTTGTTCGTAAACAAAAGCATGTTGCCGTTTCCGAGAAGTTGGGGGTCGTGCTGCCCAATGGGTTGGGTTCGTCTTACCCACACCACTTGGCCGAGGCGTATGTTGATGACTGCGACCACGCCCATCCGGTTCATCGAGGTCAGAATGTTGCCCTCGCCAAAGATGCGGTTCTTCTTGTCGAAGCGACTGTCGAGCACAGTGATGGAATTGGTGTGGAAGAGGTCCCCGTTCCCGCTGATCTGCTCTTTGCGAACCAAGTTGGCAAAGCGGGAGCCTTCGAACGCTTCGAGGAGTGACATTTCGGCGCGCAGTTTGCCGTGCTCGCTCAAAATGCTGACGAAGTCTTCGAGGACCGGCGCTTCGGGGTCGATTCGCGGCACGCGATGCGCTTTGCGTGTTAAAACGTAGATGTCGCCGTTCGGTTGAACTTCGAGGTCATGGTGCGCATGCAGTGGACTCGACCAGATCAGGTTAGAGTCTTTGTCGATCTTGATGAGCCCAAGGCCTTCATAGATCGCGAGCAAGTCGCCATTCTCGAAAATCGCGACGCGCCGCCACCACTGTGCATTGCTGTTGGGTTTTTCGAGCAGGCCGTAGGCTTGTTCATATGGAAAGTGCCAGCGATGAACGAGCTTGCCGTTCATGTCCATCAAGATGGCTTCGGGGGCGTGGCCCGAGCTGTAAAGATTAAGTCCCGCATGGGCGCGGGTTGGATCGTGGATCGTGACACCGCGGTCGCGGGTGTCGCGCGAGCCCTGCAAGTAGCCGATCGCGACGAGTTGATCGATGAGACCGCGCTCGGCCGCATCTTCTACGTCGGCGGATGAACTCGCTTCGACCCACCGGCCTTCGCCCGTGTTCCCTGGTGGGGGCTGGGTATCTTGCTCGGTTGGTGGTGACGCTCCGTCGCTGCACGCAAACGCGAGCAGGACGAAAATTGCACCAAACGACTGTCTTCCAGGCATCTCGCTTATGCACTCCCATCTGCGCATCGTTCCACCGTGAGCGGGAAATGTACACTAGCGCGCGCCTCGACGATTCTCGCGTCGCACACTTAGAGAAAGGTCCCGAATGATCGACGCATATAAACCAATTGCCGAACGAGCCGGTGAGCGCGAAATCAAGATCCGTTGGGACAATGCTCCCGCAGACGTTTCGGTGAATGTCTACGTGGGCACGCAGCCCTATCAGATCGAAAAGATCAACAGCGTAGGCGTGCTTTCGGACGGCGAGTGCGTGGTCGGAAGCCTTGCACCCGGCACTCGTTATTTTTTTGAACTCGTCATCGGAGACGAGACCGCAGGCCGTGTGATCGGCGAGAGACGAATCGCCTTCGAGGGGGCTCACAATTTTCGCGATCTCGGCGGCTACGAAACCGAAGACGGGCGACACGTGCATTGGGGAAAGATCTATCGGTCAGACCATCTTTCGGAACTGACCGAAGGCGACCTTCGCTACATGGAGAATCTCGGCATTCGTCTTATTTGTGATTTCCGAGCGCAAGAAGAGATCGCCAAGCAGCCCAACCGGGTACCGGCCAATGACCCGCCGGTCCAAATTAACCCGGACATTATGGGGACCGCACTCATGCCCGGCGAGATCCAAGCCGCGATCATGAACGGCAATCCCGACGGTCTCGACTTTGGTCAGTTGCTCATCGACGGCAACCGCCACATGGCGACCCAGGCCCTCGATCAATACCGGGAGCTATTCGCTCGACTCGAACGCGAAGATTCGGTTCCGCTCTTGTTCCACTGCACCGCGGGCAAAGATCGCACGGGTGTGGGCTCGGCGTTGATCCTGCTTGCGTTGGGCGTGCCAGAAAAGACCGTCATGTGGGACTACATGCTGACGGGGTTCTATACCAGCGGGCGAGTCGAGCAGCTGGTTCGGAACTTCATGGAGACGACGACCCAGCCCATCGATCTCGAAGCCGTTAAGCCGATTTTGAGTGTGCGACGTGAGTACCTCGGCGCTGCGTTCGAAGCCATTCGCGACGGATATGGAACAGTGGATCGCTACCTGGAGGAGGCCATGTTCCTCACGAAGCCTCGGCTAGAAGCGTTGCGCGAGCGACTGCTTCGGTGAAACGTCGCAACTTCATCAAGGGCGGCGTGGCTGTTGCCGCAGCACCCCTTGGTTACAGCTTGCGGGTCAGAACCTTCGGGGCCAGCTCCGATCTTTCTTCGACCGACATCTCGAGCGCGTCTATCGGTCTAGGCTGGTAGAGAACGCGGGTGATCCTACATTCGTACCGCGTTACCTTCACATTTTCTTGAAATAGCTGCCGAACGCGCCTCGCGATCGGTGGTCCTGCCGAAACCCATCCGAGGAGTTGCACCCCCATGGCGTCCCCCATTCGTCCCCGCCGAATCCCGTTTACTTACCGACTGCAAGTCTGGGCACTTCGAGCGTTGATGTTCATCTTCAAACTCAGCGTGCCGCTACGGCCGAAACCACCGGCGCCCGGCCCGGTCACCCATCACAAATACGGGAGCCATCCGGAAGAAACGCTCGAATTCACCCCGCGTAAACCGGGCAGCCCCGAACGCGACCCCGTCGTGTACATCCATGGCGGCGGTTGGGTCGCTGGCAAGAAGGAACTCTATCGGGGGGATCTTTACTTTCTCGCCGACCAGGGTCATCCGGTCTTTAATGTCGAATATCCCATGGCGCCGGAGAACCCGCACCCGGGTATTCTGCGATCGCTACTGCGCGCCCTGCAATGGATTCGCGAAAACCACCCCGGATCCACTTCAGCGCATTTCATGGGTGACTCTGCGGGTGGCAATCTCGTCGCGATGCTTGGCGTTCTAAGCCATAACCCTGAACTGGTTCGTGACGTAGATGAGGACGCTGAGCTCGGAACCGCGGTTTCCTGTTCGAGCATCGTTTCTATTTACGGGGTGTTGGACAGGCTGTCTTGGATCAAGAACGAATTCCCCGGTGGCAAGGCAATGCTGCAATCGTATGGCGGCGAGGCGGCGTTTCTAGATGAAGTTTCGCCGAAGCTCGCGATTACCCCGATGGATCTAGAGTTCAGCACACTACCGCCCTGCTATCTCTCCGTCGGTACCGCGGACCCGCTTTGCGAATCGACCAAGATTTTTTCGAAACGCATCGCGGACAGCAGCAACGAAGTGGTGACGGATATTTTCGAAGATCAGCCTCACGGTTTCTTCAACTTCAGCTCACGCCCCGCCTGTCAGGAAATGCGCGCCAACATACTCGCGTTCATTGCGCGTCACGATTCAAAAGTTTCATAGCCACACGTGCCGATCGCTGTATCGACCAGCACATCGACCAGCAGAACAGGAGCCGACGAAGATGGGTTCAATCTTTGACAAAATACTTTCGGGCGACATCCCGTCGTACAAAATCTACGAAGACGAACACGTCTACAGCTTCCTGGACATCAATCCGATTTCACGCGGCCACGCCTTGGTGATCCCTCGGGAAGCTAAGGCAAAGTTGCACGAATTGAGCGACGAAAGTTCGGCCGCGATCGGAAGAGCGCTCCCGCGTCTATGCCGAGCCGTCATGGCGGCGAGCGGTGCGGACGATTACAACATTTTGCAGAACAACGGAGCGTCTGCTCATCAGGCGGTGTTCCACGTGCACTTCCACATCATCCCAAAATTTTCGGACAGCGGCTTAGGGGTAGGGTGGAAGCAGGGCAGCCTTGCACCGGATATCGCGCAGGAACTACTTGCTTCGATACATCAAAGCTTGGAAAGTCAGTCGTAGTCGAGAACGCCGGCGAAGACGACGTAGCTCCGGAACGACGAGCGTACTACCCCGAGCAATCGATCAAGACCTTGAGCACCCCCGCTTCCCCCGCCTTCACAAGCGCCTGCTCGCCCTCGGCAAGCGGGTAGCGCGCCGCGATCAAGGGTTCGACACTTACGGTTCCTCGCGCGAGCGCGTCGAGCGCCGGTGCGAACGGTCCGCAGCGCGAACCCACCACTGTAATTTCGTTGATCACCAGCGGCGCGAGGTCGATGGGTGGCGAGTCCGCCACCGTGCTCTTTAGGACGAGCGTTCCGCGCGGGCGCGTTGCCGACACAGCTCGGGCAAACCCCGATGCGTTTCCCGTGGCTTCAACAACAATGTCGGCTTGCCGGGGACTCGCTTCCCAGCTGGAAAGAAGTTGAGTTTCGATTCCCTGTACCTCGAGCAGCGCGAGTTTTTCCGAATGCTTGCCGATCGTCGTCACGTGAGCCCCGGTGGTGTGAAGCACTTGGCTAATCAAAAGACCGAGGCGGCCGTCCCCGAACACCAGACAGCGGTCGTCTTGTTGAACGTCGACTTGTTCGAGGATCTCGAAGGCGGCGGCGAGTGGTTCCGTAAAGACCGCGGCCTCGTTACTTACGCTGTCAGGTACGCGGTGAAGGTTTTCGACCGGCACCGCAATTCGTTCAGCGAAGGCTCCGTTGGCGTTGAGGATCCCGGTTACGGTTCGGTTTGGACAGTGGCGCTCAAGGCCGCGCAGGCATGAGTTGCATTTGCGGCATGCGTTATTGATTTCGGCGACGACCCGCGCTCCCTGCCAGTCTTCTGGCCCGGACTCCACATGGCCAACGAATTCATGGCCCAGCACACCGCGGTAGTCCATGTAACCGCGGGTGATTTCGAGGTCGGTCGCGCATACGCCCGCAAGCGAAACCCGCACCACCGCGTGCTCCGATGCCTCGGGGTTCGGTTGCTCGGTGACTCGTGCTTGCTTCCCGTTCCAGTAGAGCGCCTGCATGGTGAGTATCCTTCGAAGGGTCAGACGCTCTGTCCCCGGCTACGTCGGTAGTTGAGTAGCGCGGGAAGAATGATCAGGTTGGTGAAGACCGTGAGCACCATTCCGCCTGCCAATAGAACTCCGAGGCTCGAAATTCCACGGTGCCCTGAAAAGGCGAGGGTGCCAAAGCTGATGGTGGTCGTGAATGCGCTGAACAGCACTGCCCGTGCGGTTGTCGTTCCCATCAATTCGTCGTCGGCGTCTTTCAAATTTTCGGCTCGATGCACGAGGTGGATGCCGCTGTCGACTCCGATGCCCAAGAGCAGAGGGATCACGATCACGTTGGCGAACTGGAACGGAAGGTCGAGGATCGCCATCATGGCGCATGTGAGTAGCGAACCGAGCAAAAGCGGCGCCGTGGCGAGCAGTACCGGGGCGGGTCGGCGCCAAAGGATCCAGAGCAGCAGCCAGATCACCAAAACCGCGGAAATCAGTGCCTGCCGGAACGAATCGCGAATGGCTCCGGCGAACTGAACCAGGTTGATCGCTACGCCCGCTGCCTTGGGGTCGACTTCCATGACCGCTCTGACGAATCGGGTAAACGATTCTTCGGTCTGCATCGTTTCCGCCGGGAAGACTTGGATGCGTGTCTTTCCCTCGTGGCTCGTCATGCGGTTGACCAAGCCCTTTGGCAGGTCCTTGGCTTCGATGCCCTGGGTGTTGATCGACTTTCGCAAACGCGAAATTTGGTCGGGCAGGTTCGAAAGCAAAATCAATTCGAGGCTCGAAAGCGCGTCGTGAGGGCTTTCGTCCTGCTCGACTCTTGCAAGAAAGATCTCCAATTGTTCGTCGAGTATGCCCATGCTTTTGGTGAGTGGCGTTGAAGCTTCGATCGCGGTCGCGGCCGAAACCAGGAATGCATGGAGCTTTCGAATGGCTTCGACCTGCTCCTCGATTGGAACCGACGCGTTCGGTGTTCCCGCGACCATGGGTGTTTCGAGCATGAAGGCGAGATCTGCCAAGATCTCGAGCTTCTCTTCTTGCTCGGTGGGGATGAAGTCACTCAAGATCAGGGTCTGGCTTACCTCTTCAAGGGCGGAAAACTTCTTCGCCCGTTCGGCTGCAATGTCCAGGTTGTCCGCCACGGAATTGACGAACCATGGTGAAGCCGTACCAGCTTGGGTGAGCAAGTCGTCAAACGCTTGCACCGACACCGTGTCCGGGTTTCGCATGTTGATCACGTTTGGATCAAAGCGCAGATACGGAAACGCAAAGAGAGAAACCGCGCCCATTGCGAGGCCGAGGACCACGATCGCGCCGCTGTGTTTATCGAGGGGGCGCCACCAGGCGTGTTTGAAACGGAACGACGCGTTTGCGACCGACTCTTGCGAAACCGTGAGCCAGGTGCTGAGCAGCGCAGGAAAAAGCGTCATGGTTTGAAACAGAATGATGAACATGCCGGCGCCAGCGATCAGCCCGAGTTCCGCGATGCCGAGGTACTGAGTCGGGACGAATACGAAGAATCCGATCGCGGTCGTCACCGAGCAAATCAGAAGTGAACTGCCGACGCCTTCCGCGGCGGCCCGCATGGCGTCTTCGTGATCGAGGCCCTGGTGACGCAGGTCGCCGTAGCGCATGCCCAAGTGAAGCCCGAAGTCGACGCCGAGGCCGATGAACAACACCGCGAACGCCATCGACACGATGTTGAGGTGACCGATTGCCGCGGCGGCAAATGCGCCAGTCCAGATCAAGCCGGTTAGCAGTGCGACCACGACACCGATCACAAGCGGCACCGAGCGCAGTCCGTAGTAGAGCACCACGGTGACGACAAAGAAGCAGAACACGCCACCGGCACCGATCTCCCACACGATGCCAATCATTTCTTCATAGTTGAGCGCGGGGTTGCCCGTGATGCGAACCAAGACGCCTTCTTCGGCCGTGAACTGCAGCTCTTCTGACATCTTGTGGATCATCGCCATCGGGGCGGAGGCGGAGAAGACATTTTTGAAGTCGAGCACGGGGTGAACAACGATGACGCGACGGGTAACCGATTCGATCGTTGAACCCTGCAGCAACATTTCTTCCCATGAGATGGCGACCGGAAATTCAGTAAACACGGCAAGGGTTGCCGCGCCGAAGCGTTCTAGGACTGCGGGCCAGTTTTCGATACCGATCCCCTCTTCCTGGGCGGCTTCAAGACCCGTGGTGATCAGCGTGGTGATGTTGGCGAGGCTCGGCTCCGCTTCCAGGGATGCGATCAGCGGCTGCACTTGCGCCATTTGGTCGGCGAAGATGTCAAGCTGATCCGGGCTTTGATAGAGCAAGCCGTTTTCTTCGAAGAAGCTGCCACCGCCAGGCATGTAGACGTCGGTGAAAAAATCGGAACGCCTTCGCATCTTGTGCGCAAGCTTGATCGCTGCCTGGCGAGAAAGTTCGGGTGTTTTGGCATCGACGACGACGAACAGTGCATTGTCGAGGTTCGGGAACTGCTTGGCGAATTCTTCGTGGTTGATGCGCGCGGGGAGTTCCTTCGAGATCAGACTGACGTTGTCAGAGTTGATCTTGAGGTTTTCGATCGCGTAACCAAGCAGTGCAATGGTTGTGACAAGGATCAACAGCACGAACATACGCGCATGTTTCATGACGAACGTCACCCAAGCCTTCACGTGCTGGGCGAGGAATGCGTCGATTTTGTCCTGGGTACTCACGTGGTGCGGTGCCGGATCGCTCAAGGCGTAACTCCGTGATTCGGTGACGATGGGGCCACATGGGATATGGGATAGGCGACCTCGCGGGCGCCCATGAGATAGCAAACCTCACCTTGGGTCGAAGAAGGATCGCTAGACTCCATCCAAACAGGCGTCTGACTGACGAGTCGTTTTAGATCTCCTGAACGGTCTTGGCATTCGCTTCGAATGCTCGAGCTCTCAAACACGGCGCGTGCCACGCAAGCAAACTGTCCCTTCGTGAATCTGCCGACCGGCTGCGCGCAGTAGATTGCGTCGCTTTGCGGGGTCCGAGCTGTGCGTGAATGGGGATTTAATTCAGGTTGGAGCCAAAAGCCCGCTCAATTGCAGCCAGAAGTGCTGTGCGCAGCGATTGTTCGGGCGTTGCATTCCATTCCAGATTATCGATGGTCCCTTGTTGTGCCCCACGGGGGTTAGCGCCTGTTTTGTTGATCGCGCGAATAGCGCTGTGGCAAACTCGCCGACCTCATGCCCAACGACACCACTGTTGTCTGCTTGATCTGTGGCGACACGAGTCCGAGCCTGCGATATCAGCTCACCCGGTTTCAAGTTCTCGAGTGCACAGCCTGCACGCAGATCTATCTCGACCCACTCCCGGACGAGCAAGAGATCCACGATCTGTTCGCCGAACTCTACGCGACGGGCGGCGGGTCGGTGCCCGAACTCAAGAGCTACTACGGCTTCTGCTACGACGACAGCCCCAGCAACCCGCTCGTGCAGTTGTACGAAAGTTGGCTCGACAAGATCGAGGCCCGACATGAGCCGGGCAGGATTCTCGACGTCGGCAGTGGAACGGGGCTCTTCCTCGCCATCGCGAAGCGACGCGGCTGGGATGTCTACGGCATCGACGGCAGCGTTGAGGCAACCGACTACGCGCGAGAACACTTCGGTCTCGACCTTTGGACCGGAGAATTTGAAGACTTCAAAAGTCGTGGCGAACGTTTTGATGTCATCACGGGATGGGACATCATCGAGCATTCGAGGGATCCGGTGTCGCTGCTTAAAGCGATGCGTGATGGTCTCTCACCGAATGGAAGCGTGGTGTTGTCGACGCCGGACCAAGACAGCGTACTCGATGTAATTGCGGGAGCGTTCTATCGCCTGACCGGCGGTCGTTCGACACGCGCGCTCGAAAAATTCTACATTGAACAGCACTTTTTTTACTTTACTGGGGCGACACTCGGCCAGGCGTTTGAGCGTGCCGGTCTTAGTGTCAGTTCGATCGAGCCCGAAGTTACTGACCTGCGGCGCCTCACGCTGAACCCAGTGATGCGTTTGATCCTTGTTGCCATGTTCGCTGTCGCGAAAAAGACCGGGCTCGAAAATCGAATTCTCGCGATGGCGTCACTGAATGACGTCAATCCGATGATCGATCGGATGGAGGTTTAATCTCATGACCAATTCGACCCTCCGTACTCTTGTCATCCTTCCCACGTATGACGAGAAGGACAACGTGACGCCATTGAGCGAAGAAATTCTGGGGTTGTCGTCCCGAATCGAGATCCTTGTGGTCGACGATGCGAGCCCTGATGGCACTGGAGACGTCGTAGAGGAGCTGGGAAAGCGAAATTCACGGGTTCATCTGCTGCGGCGAAGCGGGAAGTTGGGCCTAGGCACCGCGTACCTCGCAGGTTTTCAGTACGGACTCGACAACGGCTACGACCTGATCTTTACGATGGACGCGGATCGCAGCCACAATCCCAAATATTTGCCCGCCATGTTGGAAATGCTCAACGAAATGGACATGGTAGTGGGGTCCAGGTACGTGCCGGGTGGTGGCATCGACAACTGGCAAATGCATCGTAGGTTGCTGTCGAACTTTGCAAACTTCTACACCCGTGCCGCGCTTCGCGTCACGGTGCATGACTGCACTGCCGGTTTTCGCGGGTACCGACGCGAAGTGCTCGAAACGGTGGACCCGTTCCGTGTCAAGTCGTCGGGGTATTCTTTTTTGTATGAGATGGTATGGCGAGTGACGCGTGCCGGCTTTCGCATTGGCGAGGTCCCGATCGTGTTCGAACCGCGTTTCGCGGGAGCGTCGAAAATTAATTCATCGGAAATTTACATCGCCGCGTTTCGGGTTCTGATGATTGCTCTCTTCCCGCCCAAGGTTCCGAAGCGGAAGGATCACTAGCGGCGGCCGGTTTACGGCTCGCGCCGCTTCATCCCAAACCAAGCTTCGCCACCACCCTGTAATTTTCGCGTCTGCCGGTACTGGCGCTGTAGGTAGTCACTGACGTTTGGGAAGAGTACGGCGAAGGGTTCGAACTCTGGGTACATCACGGGGTTATAGACGACGCATCGTGTCCCTGCGGCGTCGAGGCTTTCGATGATACGACTGCCGTCGACGTTGCCCGGGATCGTGAGGTCGTAGCGCGATGCGTTCGGGCGGTCGCTCAAGAAGTAAACGATCGGCATGTAGGGAGCGACGAAAATGGCTTCGTCCGGGCTGGCGCATTGCTGCGCGAACGCGACGGCCTCCGCGTAAAGCTGCGCTTGTGCCGGTGTGACGTCCAGGCTTGCGCGAGGCAGATCGAGCGAAGTGTTGTTCCAACGCGCGACATCCATAGACGCGAGCACCGCAATTGCGAGCAAGCATCCGACGGACGTTGCAGCGACGGCGCGAAAGGCCCGTGCCGCAGGAGCGCTGCGCGCGTGGAGTGCGCGGTCGAACCCCGCAGCCGCCAGCCCAATCAACAAGAGCACCGGGGGGAGGACGAATGCGAGATGTGACCACACCGCGGACGGGAATATTCCCAAGAAGAACATGGGAGCAAAGATCACCCCGGCGCGAACACCCCGGCGCTGTGCAGCATTTTTGCTGCGGACGCCGAAAAACCAAACTGCGGGTGCGAGAAATAGCGCAGCAACCGGGATGCCATACGAGAGCCGAATCGCAGCACCTTGAAGCGCCGCATTTACAGGACTTCCCAAGATGGCTTCGCCGTGTATCAGTTTGTTGAAAACGTAGGGTGGCGAATACAGGAAGGTGAAGCGTATGTCGCCCTGCGGATGTGAACCCAAGATGGGCGGGATGGGGTTGTTGAACGACTTCATCTGATCCCCACCAATTTGAATCACGGTGGATTGAACGAAATCGCCGAGTGTCCCGGTGAATATGAAATAGGTCGCAACGCCGAGTGTTACTGCGAGCCCTGCGGCCGCAACGGGCAATAGAATCGTTGGCCAGGATTGAGCTGCCAACGTACTGTCGCGACGGTTTGCGAGCAGGCCCAACAGCAACGCCGCAAAGCTGAAAGCGCCGAAGTTCTGTTTGCAGAACACGGTGAGTGCCAGGCTCGCACCCAGCGCGATCGCCACCTTGCGACTGCCGTCTTCGAGATACCGCAGGAGTAGATAGAAGGACATCATTGCGAGTGCGAGGGCGAGGGAGGAATAGTTGAACATCGCGAGCACGGGAAAGCTGATGGGAACGACGGCGATGTAGAGCAGCGGTGGGGCGAGTGCCCAGCCGCGCAACATCATGCGCGCACCGGCCAACCACAAACACACCGCGATCGTGCCATTGGTCGCGACTTCGGCGTACCGCGTGACGATCAAGTCGTTTCCGAAGATGTTGAAGAGCAGGGCGGTGAGGTGATAGATCCCGGGAAAGATGCCGGTGTGGAGGTCGCGATAGAGAAGCTTGCCGTCCTGGAGTCCCATTGCGAGCGCGGCAAGATGCCCCTCGTCCATTGGGACGATCGAGCGGTCAAAGGTTGCAAGCTGACTTAAAACGGCGACCGCGAAAATGGCCAGGCCGACCACAGCGGTCGTGTTGCCCGAGCGTTCGTCGAGCACACTGGGTGGGTTTGATGTCGAGTCTTGCGAACTGCTCTTGGTCAACGCGCTTCCCTTCGCAGAGGAGCTTAGCTGTAGGTTGGCAAGATCCGCATCGAAGAGATGGTGTGGGGGGAACCAATGGCGTTTGGGCGGCAGCTAACTGATCGCGTAAACTCAGACAGTCGCGTACAACGATCGCGGCAAAGCGGTTTGGAGATCACCTCAACATGACCCTTGGGCGGGTGTCCTTTGCATTGATCGTGGCTACTTCCGCCGCCTGCGGGCTGATGGCGGGCTACTTGCTTGCGCCGTCGCCTCTGGTTGAAGCGCATGGGGTGGCAGACGCGCAAGAGCGTCAGCGCGAAGCGATGGCACAATGCGAATCGAAGGCTTTGGCTAGAACCCCGTCTGCCGATTATTTTGCACTCGAACGAAAGCTCGCCGAAGCGCGAGTGCTTCGCGAAGCCCTTGAAGCCAAGCTCGCGCGCGCGCTGGCAGATCGATCGGGCCCGGTGGCGATCGATCGTCCTGAGGATCGCAGTCGTGCTGTGGCGGAGCGCGGCGAACACGATTTGACGCCCAAGCCTCAACCTCCCATTGGTCGACACGCCAAGCAGGCGAAAAAAACTGAGGAATGGTTCAATCGCGCTGCCCTGGTTGAATCGGGTCTTTCGAGTTCCGAAATCGAAGAAATCGAAACGCGCTGGGAAGAGTACGAAATGGAAAAGCTCTATCTCACCGACGAAGCGACGCGGGATGGCACTGCACAGTCGAAGCAGTTCTACGAACAACTGGCAGAGATCAACCGACAGATTCGCGACGATTTGGGGAACGATTCCTATGATGCGTTTCTGTTCGCCACGGGGAAACACAATCGCGTGGTTTTGAAACAGGTGATCACGAACTCGCCGGCAGGCTATGCGGGACTTCGGGCCGGAGACGTCGTGGTTCGTTACGGGGGCGAGCGCGTCTTTCATCCGATCGACTTCAAGAAGGCGACGAGTCGCGGTGACTCGGGCGCGGCTACGTCGCTAGACGTGTGGCGGGACGGCGAAATTTTGCAGTTCAGTGTGGGTCGCGGACCTCTTGGGGTGCAGCTGCAGCCCAAGGTGGCTGCGCCAGACCGAAGCCTTTAGCAGCCTGCTATGACATCACTCGCTCGTCTTTGAACTCTTGCGACAGATGGCGAGCAGGTCGATGTCGTCGGGGGCCGCCGAAGCGATCGGGAAATCTTGGATCGTTGCTTCGGGCATGCCCGCGTCACTGTCCTGAATGCCACGTCGCACGAGCAACGCCCCCTTGGCGAACAACCAAGTGATCCACGATGCCGGAAGCAGATTGCGCAGTCCCAACGGATCGATGCGCATGATCTTGGCGATTCGCTCTAGGCGCGCGTCGAAGTAGGGCTTCACGTTTTTTGACATCCCGACGCCGTTCATTTCAACGGCGTCGAAGTAGGGCGCGAGGCATGCGCGCAATTCTTCTGCTTCGTATTCGTGCACGTGAAACGGGTTGATCTTGTCCGAGGTGTGCACGTTGGGCGTCGTGATGATCGCCATGCCGCCAGGCGCGAGCAGCCTGGAAATCGATTCGAGATAGACGTGGGGATCTTCCAAATGTTCGATCACCTGAAAGCTGATGACCAAATGGAAGGAGGCCGACACCAAGGGGTTCCCGCGCAAGTCCGCGCGTACCCAGTCGATGTTGTCGCGAAGGTTTGCGGAATCCGGCGCAATTCGATCGAGGCCCACAACCCGCGGGAGCGCGTCGGCGAGCTCGGCTGTGCCGTAACCCGAGCCGCAGCCGAGGTCGAGCAAGCGCTTGGACGAGTCTGCACAACTGAGTGCGTAGAGGTAGGGCGCGCGGTGCCGGGCAAGGTCGACGCCAAATAGCGAACTCCCGGCGTGGAGTCGTTCCCCTGTGAAGGTCACTTGACTCACAACTGCTCCCCCGGCCGCCTTGCTGTGCCCCGTTGATTCATGTGTTCTCTATCGGTCGTTGGTCGCGCAGTTTAAAGGTCTTCGTGATCGGATTGCGCCGCTTCACCCTTGGCTGCCGCGTAGGCTTCACGGGTGAACTCTCGCGCAAACGCCACCCCAATGAGAGACCGGACGACGATCATGCCACCTGCGAGGGTGATGCTACAAGCAAGCAATGTTTCTGCTGAGCCGTAGGCGCCAAAGAATTCGACCATGGCGACTTGTCCGGGGCCGATCCCCGCCACCGCGGGCAGCATCGAAACCATTACCACCCCTGAAAAATTGACCAGTAAGGCCCCGAGTGGAACTTCGACTCCGAATGCATGAAACGCCGCCCATCCCATCATCTGGAAAACGAGCACGAAGCTGAAGCGGAGAACGGCGAGTTCGATGAGGTCGCGCGTGGGGGCCTGGCGCGGCGCGCGGAAAATTTCGAGATCCCGGAGGCGGTCGAAGGGACCGAGAGAAAACGGCGCACGGAGGAGTGCGAGCCCGCCCACGATCACCGCGATCAACAGCACGATTATTCCAAACTGAAGTTCAACACCGGTTTCGGATACAAGCGCTGCGCCGATGGCGACCATCGAAAGCACCATGCCGAGGTCGAACATCATGATCATCATCACGCTACCGGCCGCTTCGGCAAGCCCGACCCCCGCTCTGCGGCGGAGCAACACCGTGAGGGTTGCGGCGCCGAGTGCGTAGTGGACGATCGCGAGCAAGTAGCTGGCTGCTTTGACCCGCGCTGCGATGAGCAGCGTGAAGTCGCTGCGCGTTCGGTGAAGTACGCGACGAAGGGTGATGGCTTCGAGCAAAAGCGTTATGGCGCCGAAGGCGATCAGCGCGGGGGCGAGGATCATCGCCGCTTCGGGGGTGATCTCCGCCATGACGGCGCGGAAATCGATGGTGGTACCCAGGTAGCCTGCAGCGACTAAGCTGATGGCGGTGGGGAGGCCCCATTTGATCCATGGATTGGTTCGCGATTCGGTTGTGTTCGGTTCGCCGGTCGTCATCGCGGGTTCAGTTCCCTGCTCGTGCGTCGTCAATGGCTGCGGCCATTTCGGTTGCGGCGCGATCCCAATCAAAGGTCTTCGACCATGCGAGGGCGTGGGTAGACATTTCTGCGGCGAGGGCATCGTCTTCGAGGAGTTGACCGATGCGGTCTCGGAAACCTTCGACGTTGCGGTGCTCGACGAGGTAACCGGTCTCGCCGTCGCGCACCGAATCCCGCAAGCCGTCGGCGTTGGTGGCAACCACGGGCGTGCCAAGTGCGTTGCTCTCGATAATTGTGAGCCCCCAACCTTCTTTTTCAGACGGACAAACGCATACTCGAGTCTCGGCGATCAACTGGTCTCTCTCTTCATTGCTAATAAAGCCGGTGAAGTGGGTGCGGTCGTCGATGCCAAGTTCTTTGGCGAGGGCTTCGAGAGACTCGCGGGCGACACCCTTTCCGATCACATAAATCTCGAGATCAGGAAAGCGCGAAGTGAGTGCAGCACAAGCAAGAAGCATGATGTCGACGTTCTTGTAGACCTCGAGACGGCCGACGTACGCGATCCGCATCTTGCGTGGTGTTTCGGTATCGGCAACGACTTCGGTGGGTTCGATGCCGCAGTGGCTTACGCGCACCCAGTCTGCGTCGACACCGCGCTTGATCAAGTCGGCCTGGCTGCTTTCAGAGATCGCGACGAAGGGCAGCCGCTTGTAAAGAGCAGGAATTAGGAGTTCGGTCGACCATACCGCCGCAGCGACCGGCCACGGAACTTGTTGAAATGCAACTTCACCAAACAAGTGATGACAGATCGCAAGTACCGGTGCAGCGGAATAGACCGGCGAGTAGAAGGGGACCTTGTTGAGACATTCGACGACGACGTCGAAGTTGCCTTTGCGCGTTTCACGAAAAGTCGTGTACGCCACGCGGGGGTAGTACGTTGGGATCCCGCCCAGGCGCCATACCCGCATGCCGTCAATCTCGTCGACCGCGGCTCCGTCACGAAAGCCTGATGCGGCGAGGGTGATTTCATACCCTTGCGCGGCGAGGCGACGGAAGATCTCGGCGACATGGATTTCCGCACCCCCCGCTTTGGGGTGTTGTGGATCGCGCTCGTTCAGCACGAGCACCCGGCACGGCGAGCTCACAGTCGTCGAGTCCTAAATGCGGCCAAGCGCATCAGATATGCGCAGCCACCAAACCATCCACAGCGCTTCAAAGGCAATGCCGAGACTAAGTTTGGACTCTCCGCGGGTACGGTCGACGAAAAAGAAGGGAAGTTCCTTTACGCGCGCGCCGTATTTGTTGAAGCGGTAATTCATTTCGATCTGGAACGCATAACCGTCGGACTGCATGTGCTCGAAGCCGATTTTTTCGAGGAGTTCGCGACGGATGCAGCGGAAACCGCCCGTCGCGTCGGTGGTCGACAGTCGCGTGACGAAGCGCGCGTAAACGTTGCTGAAGTAGCTGATCAAGATACGTTCGATCGGCCAGTTCACCACGGTGATGCCGTTGATGTAGCGAGAGCCCATGACGATGTCGTGGTCTTCGATTTCGACGAGCATCTCCTTGATGGTGGCCGGGGGATGCGAAAAGTCGGCGTCCATCTGGAGCACGATGTCAGCTTCGAGGCGAAGGGCTTCAGCAAGACCAGCGCGATAGGCGGCGCCAAGCCCCGCTTTTTCTGAGCGATGCAGGACATGGACGCGCCCGGTCTGCTGGCGCAGGTCGTCCGCGACCTTGCCCGTGCCGTCTGGGGAGTTGTCGTCTACCACAAGGATTTCGATCCGATCGTCCTGTGCAAGCACTTCGGAAACGATCAGCGGAAGATTCTCCACCTCGTTATAGGTGGGGATGATGACGATGACGCGGGACATTTGGGGCTCCTTACAGCGTCGATAGCTTAGTCGAATCGCTCCCTAATGCACGAACACAGCCTCTCTTCCGTGTTGCGACGGACCCGCATTGAGGTTGCGTATGGGTGTGAGGGCATTGCCGTCGGGCGATGTTGTTCGCGCTTCAAGTCGGTGGTTGTCCGCTACGCTTCTCGACCCAACGCTCTCATGGAGCACTTGTCGGCCCGTGTTGATTTGTGTCAATTCAAGTCAATTCACGTGGACGAGGAACGGCGTGAGCGCTCGAATGTCAAATACGACGGCGGATTCGTGGCAATATCGAACAACAGTCGGGGCGATCAAGGCGGACTCCATCACGTGAGCCACGCGCCACCCCCCATGGCGTTGCTCGTCGCAGCGGCCGGTGCTGTATTTGCGCTCGCACTCACGTTCTATCTCGCATTTGCACCGACGTTCACCAACGACTTTTGGTTTCACCTGAAGATGGGCGAGGTCTATTGGACGCTGGGTCCATGGCCACTCGCTGACCCCATGCTCCACACGGCACTCCCCGAAGCGCCGATTCAACACGAGTGGTTGTTTGGCGTCGCAATCTATTTCATTCAGTCGCTCACGGGTTTTTTTGGAGTTCGCGTATTTCACCTTTTTGCCGTGATGGCGATCCTGGGACTTGTGTTTCAGATCGCGCGACGTGCCACTGACAACGCACTCCTCGCATGCTGCGTGACGACGCTCTTTAGCGTGCTCGCTTGGACGCGTTTGTTCCAGGTGCGTCCGGACCTCGTCACGATTTTGGCGACACTCGCGACTTACGTTCTCTTGATGGAGCGTGATCGCGTGCCGACGGCCCGTCGATTCGCGGCCTTTGGCGTGTTGATGCTCTTCTGGGCGAACGTACATTCGCTCTTTGCCCTCGCGCCGTTGCTCCTCTTTGCCGTGGTTCTCGGACTCGGTGTGCGAGCGCTTGTCGCTGTAATCATTTTCGAGGGCTCCGAAAAGGAAAGCACTCTTCAATCGGCGAGAAGCATCGCCGTGGCCCTTACGTTCGCGATCGTGCTCGCGGTCGTGGTTTCTGTTGCGAACCCGCGTGGCATCGAACAGCACTTCACGTTCTTTACTTCGTCGAGTGATGCCGCGATTTGGGCAGTAAAAGACGAGTGGTCGCACTTCGACCCGTTTGATGTTGCGAACCACCCGGGTTCGGTGAGTCCTTTGCTCTGGACCGTGATGAATGGCGTGATCGTGGCGTTTGGTTTCACTGTTCTCGCTGGTCTTACTTCAGTGGGCAAACGGCGGGCCAACACCCTCGACGTGTTCAACCCCGCGACCTTTGCCCTCGGTGCCGCTTCGATCGTTGCGATCCTGGTTTCTGTTCGCTTCCTATGGATGGGCGTGTTTCCACTTCTGTTCGTCGGCCAAGCGATCGTGCGTTCTGAGCTGCGAAGTGACACCCGCGAAATCGTTTCGTGGCTGTTGGCGCTGACGACGCTCGTCGTTTCGATTCAGTTCTATCGGGTCGGAGGTTTTGCGACGACTGCGGCGCGTTTGCCGGAGACCCTCTCGGACTACGTCCAAACCCCATACCTTTCTCGCAAGTATCACATCGAGGGCGTTCAATTTCTTCGAGACACCGGGGTCGAGGGCCGGCTCTTCAATAGTTATGGCATGGGGGGGTTCCTTGGCTACTGGCTGTCCCCCAAGCTCACGACATTTATCGACAGTCGAACCGAGCACTATTCGCCCCAGGTCATGCAGGAATACTCGCGCGTTTCGGCGATGCGCGAACTTGGCGGACGCCGAACCTTCCTCGATATTTTGGACCGCCGCAAAGTCGACTTCTTTTTTGGAGTTGGCATGCCCAAGGGCTTGATGAAGCGCTCCGGCGCGAGTGAAATCACCACCGGACATCTCGAGGGAATCGCCGGCTGGGTTGTCGTGTCGCGCTCAATTCATCATGCGATCTACTTGCGCGACCTGCCTCGCAACGAAGCGAACTTCGAAAGAATCGAGAAGTACTACGCCGCGGCTGGGATCCCGTTTCGCCGTGATCTCGGATTCGATGCCGCCGCCGCAATCCATACGGACTTGGACTGGTCCCTCGATCACGCGTTGCTCACCCCCGACCACGCTAAGAAGATCGTGGTGCGCAATAGTGCGGATCGAGGGATGAAGGCCGGTGGCCTCGATGCGCTCGCATGGACCTACGTATTAAGTGGTTCCTACGACGCCGTGCTGGAAGTCGAACGCGAACTTGCAGAGGTACGCCCGGTTTCGAAGACGAGCTTACGGCGGGCAATCTACGCATCGTTAAAACTCGAAAAGATCGCAATCGCCAAACAGCGTGCCGCCGCTCTGGTTGCGATGTCGTCGAACGACACCGATTCGCTGATTTTCCAGCAACTCGTTACTGCGTTTTCAGAAACGGCTTCGTTGCCGAGTGACCCGAGAAATCGCGGCGCCCGGTCAGTTGCGCTTGCACGTGTGGTTCAGCGCGTGCCCTTGCTCAGTCAATTCGAAGCCGCATTGCTCGAGCGAAGTTTACCTGGCGAACCCCGAGTCGATGCGAATGACGCGAGAAGCGACTAGGGCCCGGCGTTAGTTTTCGCGAACGAACGTCGTGAGCCCGCCGACCACGGTGCGATCCACCTTGATGTCGCGGATTCGCGTGGGGTGCGCGATCGGATTTTCTGCGAGAACCACCAGGTCAGCAAACTTTCCAGTTTCGATTGAACCGCGATTGTCCTCTTGAAAGATCTGCCATGCGGCATCAATGGTGACAGCCCGTAACGCTTCGATCACTCCGATGCGTTCTGCGGGGCCGATCACCCTGCCAGACGTCGAAAGACGATTGACTGCTGACCAGACGAGCAGCGTCGGTTGCATCGGGACAACTGGGGAGTCGAGGTGAATCGAAAACGGCACTTCTTTCTTGAGTGCCGTCGCCGCGGGACTCATGCGTGCGGCGCGTTCGGGGCCCATGAAAATGTCGCGATGTCGATCCCCCCAGTAGTAGGTGTGCGCGACAAAAAAACTGGGCGTGATGCCGAGTTGCTTCATGCGGTCGAGTTGATCGTCGCGGGCCATTTGGGCGTGGATCAAAATCAAGCGCGGATCGTCACGCTTGTGCTTGCTTTGAGCGTCTTCGACCGCATAAATGATGTCGTCGATCGCCGCGTCACCATTGCCGTGTATCGCCATCTGAAGATCGGCACTGTGAAGCGTGGAAACCAACTCGGCGAGATCTTCGCGCTTGAGGGTTGGATAGCCGCGGTAGTCGACGTCACCTTCGAACGGCACGTGATAGGGCTCGGATAGATATCCCGTGTAACCCTGGATGGAACCGTCGCCGACAATTTTGATCGCGCCCAAATTGAAGTAGTCGTCTTGGTAGGAAGACGGATCCATCTCGCCGCTGACAATCTTTCGGCCGACGTCGGCGTCGCCAAAGAGTTCTAGGCGAAACGGGATCTTGCCCAGCATGTGGGCCAGATAAAGACCGTCGATGATGAGTTCGTTCGAGAGCCCGCTCTGCGCGGTTGTCACTCCTACGGAGCTGTATTCCGCAGCCGCGTGATCAATCATTTCGAGCAAACCGCTCGCGCCGATGTTCATGGCCTTTTCCGACAAAGGCCGTGCGGCGGTTTCTTCGAGGACGCCTGAAGGGTGCCCATCCTCTTCCCGTCGAATGATTCCACCTTGAGGGTCGGGCGTCTCTGCGGTGATCCCCACGAGTTCGAGGGCTTTGGTGTTGGCGACCGATAGATGACCCGAAACATGAGACGCGACGATCGGATGCTCGGTCGAAGCGCGGTCGAGATCATGTCGGGTCGGGTGTCGTTTTTCGGCGACGAGGGTGTCGTCGTAAGCAAGCCCCATGATCCATTCGCCTTTGGGCTTTTCCGCCGCGTAAGTGCGAAGTTTTTCGACGATCTGTTCGATCGATTCGATCTCGCCAATGGGTGGGCTGTTGAGGTCCACCGCCTGGGTGACGAGCCCGGTTCCCGGGAAGTGTCCATGGGCGTCGATGAACCCAGGTATCAACGTCCGCCCACCGAGATCATGCACCTCGGTTCCAGATGTAATCATCGCCTCGATCTCCGCGCGTGTTCCCACCGCGGTGATTCGTTCTTTCTCGATGAAAACCGCCTCTGCGACTTCGTTCGTCGTATTCATGGTCAACACGTTGGCATTCACGAATGCCTGGCTCGCTGGCGGCGACGGGCGGCGCGTGAGCATCGCGAACGCGATCCCCAACCCAACGATCAACACCAAAAGTGAGATGCCCGTTTTTTTCAACACCTGAAGTGAACTCCTTTGACCACGCATTACGCGGTCGGGACGTGAGTCTCGAATAAGTTGGGCTTCGAGTTAGACCTGCGACTCAATCGCGTGCGACATCGAACCGAGACTGCAATCGAATGTCCCTCGACGAAGCCCCGACGCGCACTTCGAACGAGCCGGGGTCGACCGTCCACTCGGAGGCGTCTGGGTCGTAGTACGACATGGCTCGCGCGTCCAACTCAAACCGGACGACTTGTGAGGCACCGGGATCAAGCTCGATCTTTTCAAACGCGCGCAGCTCTTGCTCCGGGCGCGGGAGCCGGCACTCATCGTCGTGGACGTAGACCTGCACGACTTCGCTTGCTCTTCGCTCACCAACGTTCGTCACTTCGACTTCGAGTGAAAGCGATTCGCCGACCGCAACGCTTTTCCGATCAAGCTTTAGGTTTCGGTATTCGAACTTGCTGTACGAAAGCCCGTGTCCGAACGCGAAGCGAGGGGCCACGTCATGGGTGTCGTAGTGGCGATAGCCCACGAACAAGTCTTCGCCGTAGTGAATCTGGCCATCTTCGCCCGGGTAAAACTCCAAGGCGGGGTTGTCTTCGTAGCGACGCGGGATCGTGGTTGGGAGACGCCCGCCCGGCGACGCATCGCCAAAGATTACATCTGCGATCGCATGTCCCATCTCTTGGCCGGGGTACCAGACCTGCATAATTGCGGGAGCTTGCTCTTCCCATTCCATGTCGATCGGGGAGCCTGCGTTGATCACCACTGCGGTACGCGGGTTCGCCGCACAAACGCGTTCAATGAGTTCGGCCTGTCGTCCCGGCAGCGCCATGTCGATGCGGTCGCGACCTTCGGATTCCCATTCGGGGTTGAGTCCAACGACGATCACCGCGCAGTCCGCTTCGCTCGCCGCCGCGATCGCGCGTTCCATCATGTCGTCCGGTTCAGGGACGAGGCAACCACACGTGAAACCGATCATCCCAGGTGCGCCCGCACAGCTGTATTCGATCGTGAGCTCGTGTCGGGAGCCGGCTTCGAGCGAGATCGCATATTCAATCTCGGTCGTACCGCCGCCATAGAATGCGTCGCCTTTCGTCTGCGACGTCCAGTTGTCGAGGACACATGCGCCGTCGATGATGAGCCGACTCAAACCGCTACTCCGCAGGGTGAAGCGGTACTCGCCGCTTTCAGGTGCGATGAACACGCCGCTCATGCGCGCCGAAAATGAAGCGAAGTCGACGTTTGGATCGAAACCGTTCATCCAAACGCAGTCGGCACGACGCCTTGCCTGGGTTGTGATCGGGGCTCCTTCGAGTTCGAGCCCCGCGAAGATCTCAGTCATGAGGCTTGGTGTTTTGTGGTCCGCGCCAAGTTCAATCCATCGGGTGTCGAGAGTGGGGATGTCTTCGCGGTGATTCGTGCAGCCGCGCTCGTGCAGGACCCGTACGCCTTCGCCGGCCCGCGCCTGCAAACCGGCAAGAGGTGTCACGGTTCGGTGCGGCGCGACGTATGCGCTGCCTCCGCCTTGCATCATCGCGACTGCGGCATTGGGACCGATCACCGCGATACTTTTAATCTGCGAAGCGTCGAAGGGAAGCGTCGCGCTTTCGTTTCGAAGCAACACGGTGGCTTCAACTGCTGCGGTCCGTGCGAGGGCGCGGTCTTCGGGGAGATCGTTCGCGACTTCGACGTCCGGCACCGGGCCGTCGAGGAGCCCCGCGCGTTCGTGGACCGAAAGCACTCGGCTCACCATCTGGTCCAGGGTCGCGAGACTCACTTCGCTTTGTTCGATCGCGTCACTGAGCTTCTCACCCCAATGACGAACGGGGCCGGGCATTTCGAGGTCGAGGCCTGCGTTCGCGGAAGCCGCGGTGCTCTGGGTGCCGAACCAGTCGGAGATCACAAAGCCGTCGAAGCCCCATTCGTCGCGCAAGATCTCGGTGAGGAGTCGAGGATGTTCAGCGCAGTACGTCCCGCCCACGCGGTTGTAACCCGACATCACCGACCAAGGCTGCGCTTCTTTGACCGCCGCTTCGAAGGGGTGTAAATAAATTTCTCGAAGCGCCCGCTCGCTCAGTTCACTGCTGATTGTGTGGCGCTCAAATTCAGAATCGTTGCAGGCAAAGTGTTTGAGCGTGGCGCCGACGCCTTGGCTCTGAACTCCGCGCACGAACGCAACCGCGGTGCGCGCAGAAAGGTGGGGGTCTTCCGAATAACATTCGAAGTTGCGCCCGGCGAGAGGGCTGCGATGAATGTTGATTGTTGGGGCAAGCAGGAGACGCGCCGCTTTGCTGCGCGCCTCGCGGCCAAGGGCTGCGCCAATTTGTTCGACCAGGGTCGGGTTGAAGCTCGCTCCGAGCGCTGTGCCGCAAGGGAAGCAGGCCGAAGTGGTGAAGCCTTCGAAGTGCCGACCGCGCGCACCGTTGGGGCCGTCGCTGACCTTGAGGTTTCCGATCCCGAGTCGCTCAACTGCGTGGTTGTTCCACATATCTCGGCCGCTCACGAGGCCGATCTTTTCGTTGAGTTCGAGTTCGCTTACGAGTTTGTCGACGCGTTGGCTCATGGTGGTTCTCCGTGATTTTTGGTGGTTCTCGGTGGTTCTTCGTGAAATCGAACTGTGACTAGCGAAAACATTGATCTGCGAAGCGGCGCACGCCGTCGACCGCGTCGTGTGCCCCCGCAAAGGGACGAACGATCAGGTCGGTGACGCCGGCGTCTTCGAACTGCGTGAGTTCTTCCCGACGGGTCACGGTAGCGCCCGTGATGAACCGAAAAGCCTGGCCGTCCGTTCCATATTCGCGTCGTAGGGAGCCGAGTTCTTCGATTCGTTTGCGCGCGGTTTCCGGAGTGTTCAACATCCCGATCCAACCATCGCCCATGCGCGCGGCTCGCCGCAGTGCGGGTTTTGATTCGCCGCCAATCAAGATGGGGGGGTGTGGGCTCTGCGTGGGCTTGGGTTCAAACATGACTTCTTCGAACCGATAGAACTCGCCTTTGTGGGTAATGGTGTCCTGTGTGAAGAGCCGGCGACAGATGGACAACGACTCATCGAGGCGCCGTCCTCGGGTCGAAGGGTCCATGCCCGTGGCGTCCCATTCTGTGCGCAGCCAACCGGCGCCTACCCCCACGTCGGCGCGCCCATTGGAAACAGCGTCGAGGGTGACGATCGCCCGGGCCGCGACAAACGGATGGCGCAGGCCCAGTAAATAGACATTGGTGCCGAGGCGAATGCGCTCGGTTCGACCCGCGAGATACGAGAGCATCGCGAACACATCAAAAACCGGAGTCGACGGAGGCACGGGCGGTGTGTCTTGGCCGGGATGAGGAGAGCCCGTCATGTTCGTGGGAAAAACGAGATGTTCGGGCATCCAGGCCGTCGAATACCCGAGCTGGTCTGCTTCGATTGCGAGGTCTTCGAATACACGCGGGTTCAACATGCCTAGTGCGACGCCGATCTTCACGAAATAATCGCTTTCAATTCGGGCATGGCTGCGGGCTCGGCTCCAAATTCCACGTGCGGCCCGCACACGCTAACGAACCATTCCGGCGCAAACCCGCGACGTTGAAATTCAAATCACGTCTATCCCCCGGGGATTTTAAGCGCACCGGCTGGGCTGTGTGAACAAATCGCTGCAATTGATCTGCCTTTATGCTCACATTTACACGGGTGGGCGTATTTGGGCCCGGTGCGGAGCTATAATTTTGGCCTTGGCGGGATCTTCAGAAGATTGTTGGAGATGACGATCAAACCATGACGTGGAGATAACTTGATGGCAGCAGCGCCCCGCAAGATCCGCTTGGATGGCAGTCTTCACCCAGACTTCCAAAACGTCGCAAACCTCTTCGAGGGAATTCTCGAACGCCAGGCCGGCGGTTCGGCACTTGCGATCTACCATCACGGTGAGTGCGTCGTTGATCTCTGGGGCGGCGATCTCGACAGTCATGGCACGCCCTGGAAGCGCGACACCATGGCAACAAGCTTTTCCACCACCAAGGGCGTGACGTCAACTCTGATTCACATTATGGCCGATCGAGGCCTGATCAATTACGACGCAAAGGTGGCAGAGTACTGGCCCGAATTTGGGCAGTGCGGCAAAGACAGCATCACGGTGCGCCAGGTCCTAACCCACCAAGCGGGCCTGTATCACATCCGGCAGATGATCGATAACGCAGTGCGTATGAACGACTGGGACCACATGGTGGGCGCGATCGAACGCGCGGAGCCTGCCCATATCCCCGGTGATCGCACGGGATACCACGGTCTCACCTACGGCTTCTTGGCCGGAGAAATACTGCAGCGCGTCACAGGCACGCGCTTTTCGGATCTGGTGCAGAGTGAGATCGTTGAGCCTCTTGGGCTCGACGGCATGTACATCGGGGCCCCCGAATCGGAACTCCACCGAGCGGCAGAGTTGATCTGGTCACGGCCGAGCAAGGCGATCCAGGGGATGCGCGAAGGAGCGGTCCCGAGTTGGCTCGAAGATGCCGGCGCCAAGGCGTCTTCACTCGTGAGTCACGGTCTGGGCACGATCGGCTTCGATCTTGATATCGGGAGCATGATGGATGCCCTCGTGCCCTCGAAAATCGCCAAATTTGAATTCGACGGCGCCGAAACCATGAAGGCCTCGATCCCCGCCGCAAACGGCCTGTTTACTGCTCGCTCGCTCGCGCGGATGTACGGCGCTCTGGCGCGGGGCGGCGAAATAGACGGGACGCGACTGCTGTCCCGTACAGCACTGCGGCGCGCAATCGAACCCCAGCCGGAAGCCCAAGGTCGTTCGGTGCTTCCGATCGATATGGGTTGGCGGCTCGGATACCACAGCGTGCCCACCACCCAAGGCATCCCAAAGAAAGCGTTCGGCCACTTCGGTTTCGGCGGCTCCGGCGCTTGGGCAGACCCAACCCGCGAGCTTTCGGTCGCCCTCACCGTCAACTGCGGCACGGGAACACCCTTCGGTGACCTACGGATCGTGCGCCTCGGCGGTGCGGCGCTTGCTACTGCGCGAAAGCGAGACGGCAAATATGTTTCGCCCGTCGCGCGCGGCGTGGAAGAGCAGTGGAACAAGGCACTTAGCTGGTTTGATCGTTCGAACCTGTCGTCTTCCTACTAGCCGACCGCACCTGCTTCGCGCAGCGCTTTGATTTCGTCGCCGCCGAAGCCTGACTCGGTCAAGATTTCGTCGGTGTGTTCGCCTGCACTCGGCGGCAGGCGTTCGATTTCTGAATCGGTTCGGCTGAAGCGAGGGCAAGGGCGCGGTTGCCCCACGCCGTTGATTTCGATGAACGTTCCGCGCGCGGTGTTGTGTGGGTGCTCGCGCGATTCGGCGATCGATAGCACGGGGGCGAAGCAGACGTCCGTGCCTTCCAGAAGCGCGCACCAATCGTCGCGGGTTCGTTCGAGGAAGAGCGCTGCGACGCGCTCTTTGAGTTCAGGCCATTTGGCCTGGTCCATCTGGGGAAACTCGGCCGGATCGAGTTCGAGCTTCTGCAAAAGCAGTGCGTAGAACTGAGGTTCGAATGAGCCAATTGAAATCCACTTCCCGTCTTTGGTCTCGTAGGCGTCGTAGAAGTGCGCGCCACTGTCGAGCATGTTGGTGCCGCGCTCTTCGTTCTGGAAGCCAAGCTGTTGGGTTGCATGAAAGATCGTCATAAGCGCGGCCGCACCATCGACCATCGCCGCGTCAACGACCTGGCCTTTGCCCGACTGATGCCGTTCGAGTAACGCGCACACAATGCCGTACGCCAGGATCAAACCCCCACCTCCGAAGTCGCCGACTAGGTTCAATGGGATGGTCGGGGGTTGTCCTTTGCGTCCGATCGGGGCGAGAGCGCCCGCCAGCGCGATGTAGTTGATGTCGTGGCCGGCCGCGTTTGCTAGCGGCCCCGTTTGTCCCCACCCCGTCATGCGCCCATAGACAAGACGTGGGTTTCGTTCGAGGCAGATGTCCGGGCCGAGGCCCAGGCGCTCCATCACTCCGGGCCGAAAGCCTTCGAGCAGAGCGTCGCTTGTTTCTACTAAGCGCAACAGTGCTGCGACGCCGTCTTCGTTTTTCAGGTCCATTGCAATGCTTCTGCGTCCGCGACCGAGCAAGTCCATCGACGGGTTGGGCCACATGCCTGGGCCCGGCCGTTCGACGCGAATCACTTCGGCGCCCATGTCGGCCAACATCATTGCGCCGAAGGGGCCGGGGCCGATGCCGGCGATTTCAAGGATGCGATAACCCGCGAGAGGTCCTGCCATGGAGTTTTCCTTTCATTACCTTACGCGGCCAAGGAGGCGCATTTTCGGTGGCGATAGATTACGACAAAACTTCGAGCGAGGTCCCTGAACACGTCGTCGTGATCACAATTGATCGACCCGAAACGAAGAACGCCCTCGATCTCTATCACTTCCGCGATCTTGCCGCTGCTTGGCGCGATTTCAAGAACGACGACGATCTTTGGGTCGCAATTGTCACGGGTGTCGATCGCAATTTCATGGCGGGCGCGGATCTCAAGACCTTCATCCCGCAAGTGACCAAACTGCAGAAGGCCATTTCTGCCGGCGAGGTCGCCGAAATTGACGGCTGTCGCCTGAGTGATGCGACGTATGCAGTACTTCGCGGTTCGACGATCTACAAACCGATTATCGCTGCGATCAACGGCCCGTGCGTTGCGGGTGGGATGGAAATGCTCGGCGGTGTCGACATTCGCGTCGCCACATCGAACGCGAGTTTCGGCGTGATGGAACCCAAGCGAGGATTGTTCGCGGGCGGCGGCACGACGGTACGCTTGCCCCGGCAGCTCGCGTTCCCGGCTGCGATGGAGTTCTTGTTGACCGCCGAACGGTTTCCCGCTGAACGTGCATTGGAGCTTGGTTTGTTAAATGAGATTGTTCCGGAAGCAGAGCTTCGAGAGAAGGCCTTTGAGTGGGCATCGCGTATCACAGCGAATGCTCCACTCGCTGTTCAAGCCACAAAGGAAAGTGTGATGCGGGGGCTCGCCCTTGATCTCGACGAGGCCTACAAGGTCGAAAGCAAAATCGCGAGCGAGATCTTTCAAACCGAAGACGCGACGGAGGGGCCGAAGGCCTTCGCGGAAAAGCGCGAACCCAAGTGGCGGGCTCGCTAATGGACCCGCGAACCCCGTGCATCATTGGCGTGGCCCAGGAGACCTGGCGTGGTGTCGAACGCGACGCGCCCGAGCCCCTTGAGATCTGGGGTCAGATGGCGGAACGCGCGGCTGCGGACAGTGGCGGCCACGACGTACTGAGTGCCGTTGATTCTGTGAACATCGCGTATCCGATCTCATGGCAATACGACGACCCGACTGCTCGTCTTGCCGCACGCCTTGGTCTTGGTGACGGCGATCGAATCTATTCCGGAATCAGCGGAACGACGTCTCAAAAAATGCTCAACGAGGCTGCGCGCGAAATTTTTGCGGGGCGCCGAGAAATGGCACTCGTGGTGAGTGGTGAAGCGCTCGCGACCAAGCGTCGGCTCAAAAAACGCGGTTCGAAGCCCGACTGGAGCTTTTGTCCAGAAGAGCCGCCGCCGTATCCGAGAGACGACCCCTCCCACCCGGCCGAGGTCGCGCACGATCTTTTCCAGGCATACGTCACGTTTGCAATGTTTGACGTCGCACGTCGTGCCCACTTGGGAATGAGTCCCGAAGAAAACAGACAGCGCGACGGTGAGCTGTTGAGTCGTTTGACGGGGGTCGCGGCGAACAACCCCAAGTCTTGGTTTCCAATTGCCCAATCCGCGCGCGAGCTGATCGAGGTCACCCCGCAGAACCGTATGGTCTCTTACCCGTACGCGAAGAACATGGTTGCGATCATGGACGTCGATATGGGGGCAGCGATTCTATTGACGAGTCATGAAAAGGCCGACGCGCTCGGTGTTCCGAAAGACAGACGCGTAACACTGCGAAGCTTCTGCGCGGCCAAAGACCCGTGTTATGTCGCCGAACGGGACGAACTCTGGCGTTCGCGCGCGATGGAAGAGGCGTCGCGTGAAGCGCTTGGCTGTGCGGGCATCGGACTCGACGACGTGAAAAACATCGATCTCTACAGCTGCTTCGCGAGTTCAGTCAACTTTGCACGAGACGCATTGGGACTCAGCGATATCGACACGCGTCCGCTGACCATGACGGGTGGGCTTCCGTACTTTGGTGGGCCGGGCAGCGGCTACATGTCCCATTCGATCGTATCGATGGTAGAAGCGCTTCGGGAAGAGCCTGCCGAATGGGGGCTCGTAAGTGGGGTCGGCATGCACATGCAAAACCATGTGTTTGGAATCTATTCCGGTACGCCGGACACGTTGGTCCTGCCGGATGAAGACGCCGTGCAAGCACGGGTCAAGTCTGAGCCCGTGCACGAGATTCAGAGCCGTGCCAGCGGGCCTGCAACTGTCGCGGCATACACGGTGCTGCACGATCGCCAGGGTCCGAAGGTCGGCATCCTTGCATGTGACCTGCAAGGCGGCGCCCGCTGTTACGCGCACGCACAGGACGCAGCTCTAATGCGAAGTCTGATGAACGAAGAATGGGTGGGCAAAGAAGTCACCCTCGTCGCGGGCGACGGCGAAACCAATATCGCTACCGTTTAATCGGTTGCTTTCTTCTTCGCCGCAGGCTTACCGCTTGGGGCGACCGGCTGGTTGCCCGTCCAAGCAGGCATCCATGCGGGGTGTGCGCCCGGTGTTTCAAAAAGTAACTTGCCCTTTCGGTCAATCACTTTGATTGTGCTGTGAGGGATCTGGTTGCCTTGGGTATTGACCATGTCGGCTGGGATCGCCACGTAGGCGATCCGCTCACCGTCCGGCGACCATAACGGAGACGTGTTGGCCGTTTTTGAACCCTTGGTGAGATTGACGGCTGGGCCTTCTCCGAGAGGCGAAATGAAGATGTCGTGAGAGCCGTCTCGATTTGAAACGAAGACAATTTCGTCTCGGCTCGGCGAAGGGCTTGCCGAATGATCGTCTGATTGCGGTGTGCCCGCGATTTTTATGGCGCGCGATTTCGGATCCAGCTCGATCGACATGATGTCACGGGGTCGGTTCACCCGGGCCCGGTACGTGTAAATGACGTGGCTGTCGTCGCGGGTGAACTCGGGCTTGCCGTAGATGCCGTTCGGAACTCGATGCATCACCATCGGTTTGGTGCCGCGACGCAGCATCCACAATTTGTCGTTGTTCTTTACGTCTTTCGCACGTCCGCGGGCAATAATGAATCTTCCGTTGCTTGAATAGTCAAGTTGCAGCATGCGGTGATTGGTTTGCTCAACGCGCGCGATCAACTGGCGAGTATTGTTTTCTAAGTTGACGATCACGACGGCTGCATCGCTGTTGGTTTTACTTTTGACGTGGGGCATCCGGAAAGTGTGGGCGATCGATTTCCCGTCGGGTGACCACACTGGAAAGCGTTGGAGGAAGTCGGGCTCTGGGCCTATTCCTTTGAGTTCACCGGTGACAGGGTCGAGAACTTTTACGTGCGACTTCATCGCGCCATCGATGTTGCGCGAGATCAGCAGGAGCTGTTTTGCGGTGTCGGACCACTGGGGTCTGCGCTCTTGATGGCCGGGGGTATGGGTCAGCCGTTGCAATGCACCGTCGGACAAACGCGCGCGCCACAAGTCGAGGTCATCGTCATTCGAGACGATAAATACGAGGCCGTCGCTTGGCTTGCCCGCCAACAACTCGGCGGCATGTCCAACCCCGGCCCCACCGATACCGATGCAGAAGAGAGCGGTCATCAATGCAGCTCGGCGAGTGTAGAGACGAAACAAAGTGATGCGCTGGGTCATGGGTGTTCTCCGGAAATGAGCATTGTACGGACAAGAATGTAGGGAATGTCTTCTAGATTGGCGTTGGACGTAGGTGTGTTTGCGCTCGTTCAAGAGGTGCCCCGGCTCCAATCGCGGTTTAATGATTAGATTCGACGAATAGGGCTTCGGTTCTATAATTGCCGTTGCTTTCTTCAGCAGGTCGCATCGAATACGTAGGCACAACTTCGACGCTGCTATTCTGCGATTGATTTTAAAACCCCGAGTTTTTGTTGCGCTCGCCGTCCGAAACGATGCTTGCGGGTGTGGAAGACGCTTCCCATAAGGAAAATGACACATGTCGCGACCCTACAATTTGCAACCGCGCCACTTGGCGATGCCGATCAAACACGGGAAACAAAGTCGCAGCTTCGAATTCGATCGGGTCTGGCTGCTGGTTCTCATACTATTGGGGGCGGTCGGGGCCGCTTGCAGTTCGCCGCGAGAAGAACTTCGTGGCAACGCGGATATGGCGACACTGCGCAGCCCCGCCGCGGGCCCCGTCGTAGGGTTCAGCACTGAAGATGGCGCGCACGCCTGGCTCGGGATTCCGTTTGCGAAACCGCCGGTGGGAAATCTTCGTTGGCGCGGACCGCGACCCGCTGCCCCATGGGCAGAAACGCGGGAAACCCTTGCGTACGGCCCTTCGTGCCTTCAGTTTGCTGGGCCCGGAGGTGGGCGCAATGGAGAAGACGAAGGCCAGGCGACGGGTTCCGAAGACTGCCTTTTCCTCAATGTCTTTGCCCCAAGGTTTGCGGTGGACGCAGTACCCGGCGCCGATGAAAACCTGCCCGTCATGTTCTGGATCCACGGCGGAGGAAACACGTCCGGCGATGCGACGGTCTATGACGCGAGCCGACTCGCGGTCCAAGAAAATGTCGTGGTTGTTTCGGTGCACTACCGCATGGGCGTGCTCGGCTGGTTTTCCCACCCGTCTCTACGCACACCCGGGACCAGCGGCGTGGATAGCTCGGGTAATTACGGAACGCTTGACCTCGTACGCGGCCTTGAGTGGGTCAAAGAAAACATCGGCGCCTTCGGAGGAGACCCCGATCGCGTGACGGTATTTGGAGAGTCGGCGGGCGGGAGTAACGTCTTTTCGCTTCTCTTGGCGAGCCCTGCAGCTGGCTTGTTCCATGGTGCGATCGCGCAGAGCGGTTCCGCCAATACAGTGCCCCGATCAGAAGCCGAAAACTTTGTTGACGATGCGGAGCCCGGCGACTTCGCAAGTTCAAATGAGGCGATCGCAAAAATGTTGATGGCCGACGGCCGCGCAGAAAACCGCGATGAAGCGAAAGCCTATATGTCGCAGATGAGCGACGTACAGACCGCCGAGTACCTGCGCAGCCTGTCTCCCGCACAGCTGCTTACGGGGTACGGCGGCGCGCAGTTTGGCGGGATGTATCGCATCAAACAATTGCTTCGAGATGGTGTGGTGATCCCCAAGGAGCCCGCCGTCGAAGCGATGAAGCTCGGCAAGTACAACCAGGTGCCGACCATCATGGGAACCAACCGCCATGAGCTGCGCTTGTTCTCCTTGTTCAGCTCAGAGCACATTGGGCATGTTTTTGGCCTACCAATGTGGATCAAGGATGTCGACCGGTTTCAGGCGAGCACCGATATTCCCACCAAATTGTGGAAGATTAGAGGTGTTGACGCACCCGCTGCGGCAATGCGAGAGGTGCAAGGGCCGAGCGTCTATGGCTATCGCTTTGACTGGGACGAAGAGCCCAAGGTTGGTTTCATTGACATGAGTCAGTCTCTTGGTGCCGCACATGCGATAGAGATTCCGTTTGTGTTCGGTTGGCTCTCGCTGGGTCCGGCAACGCGCTTTGTCTTCGATGCAGACAAGGCCGACTCGAATCGGATGTTGTCGAACCAAATGATGTCGTATTGGTCGCAGTTTGCCTATTCGGGCAACCCCGGCCGTGGACGTAGCGGAGACCTTCCGCTGTGGTCGAGTTGGTCTGACGCTTCGCAAAGCGAGGGCGACACGTTTATTGTGTTTGATTCACAGGACGGCGGCGGCGTTCGCATGTCCAAACAGGCGCCGCTGGTCATAGACGAAGTCCTGGCCGAGATCGCGGCCGACCCACGCATTGCCGGCCATGTCCGCGACCGCTGTGAGATCTACTATTCGATTGCGACGCGAAAGACGGACATGTCCGAAGCCGACTACGAGGCGGTCGAGGACGGCTTATGCGCGACGGAGTACCCGCTGGCAGAGTATCCCTGGTGAAAAAACAGCGATCGCGTTCCGCGCGCGGGTAGGGTCTATCCAGTCACGCTACGGGTTCGAATGGGGTGGAACCGGGGGAACACTCAAGGCCCTGCGCAGTTGCACCGGACGTCCTTGCAAAACCATCGCCGCCGCGTGGACTCGTGAGAAGACGATTGCAAGTGGCGCTGTAACACATCTCTGCATAAAAAATCGCTAGCCAAAGTGTTGAACCGTCGTTCCCAGGCCGCCCCCCTGTTTCCCTCTCTTATTGTTTGATCTCTTACTGCTCGGGAAGAGTTGCTTATTGGTAAGGCGAGACGCGTACCAGCCGTGAAACGTAAGCATCTCGCGGCAGAGTTGCACTTTCGGTCACGGAGGGATTTTGCCGAAAGCTAAGAAAAGAACTTTCGTGATGTAGAAAGTTTTTACTAGCCAGGGAATTGAGTGCCGTTCTAGGGAACGGGGAACCCCCATCTCAAACGGCGGCTCGCTAGAACAATCGTTGGAACAAATGACTCAACGGGGAAACAGGATTCGATCGAAGAAGACTCGGTTGGACGAAACGATCCAGTAACCGAGTTCGACTGCCCAGACCATCGGGGGCAGCGAACAGAAAGCCGCCGACCTCCGCCAGCCGAGGCCCTCAAGTATGTACAGGGCAGCTCGACCAGAGCGCAAGATTCGGCCGTCCCGGCAAAGCACGTGCATCGACTCGGCGCAGGCCTGCGTTAGCTCCGGCGTCATCGGCGGGCTCGGCGCTTCCTTGTAAGGCTGCATGTCGAAACGGTGGTTCTGATCTCGCCCCCTGGTCCAGGCGGCCAACTTACGTCAGAACCCTCAATCGCCGTCCCACAGGACGATCTCACGATCACTCATTTTACTGGCTCCGGGTTGGTTGGCCGCGCGGGACCTTGGTCTTTCCACGCTTCAGGATGTGCTGAAAGTCTTTCTTTTCGACAGGAACGACGGACAGGCGCGACCTTTTGACGAGCATGATGTCGGGGAGGTCGGGGTCGGCTTTGATGTCGGCAAGGGTAACCGGGACTTTGAACGGCACCACAGGTGCGAAGTCGACTGCGACCCAGCGTTCGTCTTTCGTCGTCGGGTCTTGGTACGACTCGCCAATGACGCGCGCGATCCCCACGATCTCCTTGCCCACGTTCGAATGGTAGTAGAGGGCGAGATCTCCCTTTTTCATCGCAGAAAGATTGTTGCGCGCTTCGTAGTTGCGAACACCATCCCAGAAGGTCTTCCCGTCTTTGACGAAGGTGTCCCATGAATATTTGAATGGTTCGGACTTGATGAGCCAATGGCGAACGGGCATGGGATCTCCGCTTTGGGGGCGTTCGTTCGTGCGGGGTAGGTGAACTAGAGCTTAGGCGTCGAGGTGTTCGGCTCCGGGGCCGAGCGGCTGTCCATAACTGAATTCGACAATGTTTCCCGCCGGGTCGCGGATGCCGCAATAGTATCCAACGGGGTAGGGTTCGGCGCGCGGAGCCCAGACGAGGCGCCCGTCTTGTTTTGCTTGTTCAGCCAAGTCGTCGACCCTTGCTGCAGTTTCGACCGCAAACCCGAGATGGCCAAAATCGTTCTCAGCTTGCTCGTGGACGCGCCCCCCGCTGATTACGACCAGTATGAACTCGCGCTCCTTTCCGGGCTCTGAGAGCCAAACCACCTTCGAATGATCATCGCTGCGGCGGTGACATTCGCGCATCGCGCAATACTGCTTATAGAAATCGATGGACTCTTCGAATTCATTCACATGGAGTGCGATGTGGGTGAGGGTCACGCTCACGAGCGACCTCGTGGTTCGAGATGATGTGGTGGTAGAGGGCTTACTGATTCAGGTATGCGAAGAGGGCAGGAAGATCTTTTTCGAGATAAGGCAGCGCAATCATTGCCTTCGACTGACGCTTAGGCGTGTATCCCTCTGGATATTCGTTGCGCATGATCTTGGCTTCGATTAGTTCCGCGGAAGAAAACGCGATTGCGGGGCCGATCGCGCCGTCAAGATTGGGGTCGACGTTGTGGCAAGCAATACAGTTCGCGGTGTAGACCGCTCTGCCCCGGGAGGCGAGGGCTGCGGAATCGTCTTCTGCCGATTTTGCGACGGGGGGCGGGGGCTCCTCCAGCGGTGCTGTCGTTGGTCTAGGGGACGACGGCTTGCTCGGCGGCGCGGGCTTCGTTTCGGCTTCTGAGCACGAAATCGTTGCGAGGCTTACCGCGAAAATAAGAATGAGACCCAATCGATAGGAAGTAATCATAATTTGACTCCGAGGTGTGCGGGGCTTGACGGGGAAGTCTGAGGCAACTTGATGCCGCGTCCCGGGCCGGAAGACTAGCAGGCTGCTGAAGAACTCCGGACAGATTCAGAGGCCTGGCGTCGCGGGGGCGTCCTTCCCCAGCCTGCTAGCCAGCCAAACCGTGCGTCGCCTGAAAATCTCAGTTCCAATCGAAGCGAAGGGCCGCGATTTTCGAATAAGGAGTGTTCGCGTCGACGATGACGTTTGGGAAGTGACCTTGGTTCGGAGTGTCGCGAAATTTCTGCAAGGAAACGCAGAAGGCGTCGGATGCATTCGAACTCGATGACTTCGACGCTAACCCCGGAAGCGCTTTCAAGTTGGAATCGATGCACCGGGGCGCGGTTCGAGGTCGTGCCGAAATACTTCCGCTCCACTCGCAGTTCCTTGAGGTCGAAGTCCGTGGGTCGCCTGAGTGCAGCTCGATTGCAGATCCAAACTCGGAGCGGTTGGCGAAGCGCAAGTTCGGCCGGGATCAAAGACGAATTCTCAGCCGCGAGAACTGCCACGGGGTAGAATGCGTCACCTCTTGAGGAGCCCCCCTTTGCAACAGATTCTGCTCCAACTGATCGAAATTGAAAAAATTTGCGCTGAAATCGATGTCCACGACACCAAACTGGCTGCGTTCCCCGGCGAGCATGCAGTCGTTGCGAACGAACTGGGCACGGCCGAAGCCGAAGTCGCCAAAGCGCGAGAGCATCTGGAAAAGGAAGAGCTGGAAGAGCGCCGTCTCGAAAGCAGAATGCGCGATCAAGAAGCGCTGATTCTTAAATTTAATCATCAAAGCGGTCAGGTGAGCAGCAATCAAGCCTACACCGCGTTGCAACACGAACTCGAAGCCGCTGAAGCGTCCAAAGCCGAGTTCGAGACCAACGCGCTCGAACACATGGAAGCCATCGACGCCGCGAAGGCGGCGCTCGCCATCAAAGAAGAAAAGCTCGCGGGCCTGGTTGCCACTGCGCCCGAAAAAGGCAGCAACATCGACGGGCGAAAAAAGGTAGTCGAAGCCGAGCGTGTGGTTGCGGTGGCAAGTCGCGACAAGGCGAGAGAAGGCATCGAGGTGAAAACGATGAAGCGCTTTGAGGCAGTTCGGGCTCGCAAGCAGCCTGCGATCGCGGTGCTGTCGACGACGTCATGCCCCGAGTGCAGGATGGTGTTGCCTCGTCTTCGCTACAGCGAAATCAACCGCCTCGAAGAGATCCTCGATTGTTCGAGTTGCCGTAGACTGCTCGCACCAGAGAAGATCTTGGGGGCGAGTGCGTAGCCGTCTGTGTTTCTGTTAAGGATGCGTCAAGAGTTGTTGAGCGGTGATTACCAGCTCGCTTGAGTAGGCGAGCTTGGGTTGTCCCTCGCCAACTTGAACTTCAACGTGCCTTCGAAGCGAAGTTGTTGTTCCACTGAGGCCGCGGTTCGTCTGGCCCTGACCGGAGAGTTCGTGCAGCGCGATCGGCAGGCCTAGAACCATCACGTCTTCCAACACTTGAGCGAGGTGTTCGTGAAGAAGTGGGCCCGTGGCGGAGCCAGGGTTTTTGGGACCGGAAAATAAGCAGACAACTTCGCCTGCTTTGAGCGCGCGGCGGATCGATGTGGCGGCCGCGGCCTCTGTGCTCCCGTCGTCCGCCATCAAAATTGCGCCAAACCACTTGGTGAGTACGGCACTCCCCAGCGAGTTCGGTTTGGATGTTTCATGGACGAACCGGACGGGCCTTTCGCTCGCAGCGGTGACGAGTGGCCAGTCGAGCCAACCCATCGGGTTCGCGACCAAGAGACACGCACCTTCGCCCGGTATTCGCGCGCGTCCGACGTAACGCACCTTGTATCGCGTGAGCCCCGAACACCAGATCAAAAATCGCAGAATGAACTCGGGGTGCGACGCGAGCAAGTAGAGGGCCATCCCGATGTTAAGCGCTGCCAGCACGATGAATAACTGCGGCGTGCTGACTCCGCTTGCGTAAAGAACCGAAACGATGAGCGCAGACCCCAGCATAAATGCGGCCCCCGCGACGTTGTTCGCGGCGATGACTTGAGAGCGTGTTTCGGGTGCGGAGCGATGTTGCAGCAGCGCGTACAAGGGAACGATGAAGAAGCTACTCGCGATCCCCATTCCACACACATCGAACATGGTGCGATAGATGACGATGTTCGCTGAGCCGCCCAGAGCGGTTGTGGCGGTCACGATGTCGTCCGGGAGTTGGCTGTAGTCGATCCAACCAATGTCGAGGGAAAACAGGCTCAACCCCGCCAAGCCTAAGGGCACCATCCCGACTTCGATACTGGTGTCCGAAAGTAGGTCGGTGAGGACCGCTCCCGCCGCGATACTCAACGTGAAAAGCGACAGGAACATGATGTACAGCGACTCATCGCCGTTGACGAACAGCTTCACAAAGTTGGGCAGTTGCGCCATCACCATCGCGCCGAGAAACCAAAACCACGAGATCCCGATAATAGATAGAAAGACTGAATTGTTTTGCTTCGTGATGCGGTAGAGGTTCCCGTACTCGCTTAGCCAATTCCATCGGATCTGAATGTCGGGGTTCGCTGGGGCTGCGAACGGGATCTTCCGACTTGCGAGCCACCCCGCTACAGAAAAAACAATGAGCGCGCCGCCGGCGAAGTACACGCTCTGCAGGATCAAGATTCCGCCGACGATCGTGCCCGTGAGGATCGCCACAAAGGTCCCGCTCTCGACGAGCGCCGTGCCTTCCATCAGCTCTTCCTCGCGCAGATGTTGCGGGATGATGCTGTACTTCGCCGGGCCGAAGAACGTGGACTGCGTACCCATCAAGAACAGGATCCCGATCAAGTAGGTGTCCGCCCATCCGAAGCCGGCGTCCGCGAGCACGAAGCCCAGGGCCGCGAGCAGCATGATGATGATCTCGAGGAATTTGACCCGCCGCATGATCCCGGCCTTCTCGTATTTGTCCGAGATCTGGCCAGCGACGGGAGAAAACAAGAAGTAAGGAAGAATGAACAAGCCCGATGCGGTCGCGATGAGCTGTCCGGTTTCGGCTTCGGACATGGTTGCGCGAAACGTGATCATCAGGACGAGAGACTGCTTGAACGCGTTGTCGGTAAAGGCACTGAGAAATTGCGTCCAAAAAAACGGCGCAAACCTCTTTTCGAATATGATCGCCAAGAGCGACCTCCGGGTGATCGCCAAGCTTGCGGGGTTATCCGTGGTGTTGCAATGGTTGCGATACGCGAGCTTGTTGTGCGTCGCCTCGGTTCGGAGTCTTCTCTATGCTGCGTCACCGCAGCTCTGACGGCGGTTCGCACGTGATAGCGAGGGGGTGAAGTGGGACTCTTGGAAGGCAAGGTTGGCTTGGTCACGGGAGCGAGTTCCGGCCTCGGGCGGGCGACTTCAAATCTCGCTTCCGAAGAAGGCTCGAAGATCGTCCTCGTCGACATCAATGACGAGGACGGCGAAGCAGCCGCCGAAGAAATTCGCAAAGCCGGTCGACACGCGATCTACGTGCACGCCGATGTGACAAAACCTGCTGAAGTCGAAGCCATGGTCGCCGCAACGGTGTCTGAGTTTGGTCGACTCGACTGGGCATCGAATAACGCCGTCGGTGGTGGCGGTGCGATGAAGCTCTTGCATGAAACCGACAATGCCGTGTGGTCGAGCACTATGGACGTTTGTCTCGACGGTGTTTTTAATTGCATGAAGGCCGAAGTCCCCGCGATGATGGAGGCGGGTGGCGGGTCGATCGTCAACATCATTACGGCGAGCGTCTTCAAGGGAGAAGCCATGCTCGGCGCTTACATCGCGGCGAAAGGCGGAGTGGATGCACTCACGCGTACCGGTGCTGCGGAATACGCGGGCTGTGGAATTCGGGTCAACTCGGTTGCGCCCGGCGGTTTCGCAACGCCTCAGATTGCGCGCTACTTTCGAAAGTTCCCGGAACACAAAGAAAAAACGATCAACCAGCACGCGATGCGACGCATCGGGCAACCCAGGGAGGTTGCGGAGCCCGTCATTTGGCTCGCTTCGGATCGCGCATCATTTGTGACCGGTATCTGCATCCCGTGCGAAGGCGGGATCAACGTCAACTCTCATCTGTTGTAAAGCGCCGCGTGCAAGCCGCCGTGTGCAAGGAGATCATCACCATGGGCAAACCCGTCATTGTTGAAGCAGCGCGAACTCCGATCGGAAAACGCGGTGGCGTCATGTCTGGCTTTCACGCAACTGAGCTGTTGGCTCTTTCACAGCGGGGGGTCGTCGAGCGTGCGGGCATTGACCCCAAAGAGGTGGGACAGGTTGTCGCGGGTTGCGTGACGAAGGCCGGTGAGCAGAGCTTCAACATCGGACGTAACGCGTGGCTGTCGGCCGGGCTTCCGTATGAAGTTGCGGGGACAACAATCGATTGCCAGTGCGGTTCCTCACAGCAAGCCAATCATTTTATTTCGAACCTGATTCTCGCGGATGCGATTGATGTGGGAATCGCCTGCGGGGTCGAGGCAATGAGCCGTATTCCACTCGGATCGGAATCGATGAACGGTCCCGGCATCCCGCGCACCGAGAGTTTTCCGTGGGACATGCCCGACCAGTTCACCTCCGCCGAACGCATCGCTGAAAAACGCGGCTTCAATCGTGACGACGTAGATGGCCAGGGTCTGCGCTCTCAGAACAACGCAGCTCGCGCGCAGGCAGAGGGGCGCTTCGATCGTGAGATCTTGAAGGTGCAGGGACCCGTTTTGGGTGAAGACTACAAGCCCACCGGAGAAACCGTCGAAGTCAGCGAAGACCAAGGACCCCGTGAATCAACGATGGAAGGACTCGCAAAGCTTCGTGCGGTAAACGACGATGGGATTCACACGGCGGGCAACAGTTCTCAGATCTCCGACGGTTCGGCTGCGGTGCTGTGGATGAGCGAAGAGCGCGCCAAGTCTTCGGGCCTCACTCCGCGTGCACGCATCGTGTCGCAAGCGCTCGTCGGGTCCGACCCGTATTACCATCTCGATGGTCCGGTCGACTCGACCCAGCGTGTGCTTGAGCAGTCCGGCATGTCGATCGCGGACATTGACCTTTTCGAAGTCAACGAAGCGTTTGCATCAGTCGTGCTTTCTTGGGCGAGCGTGCACAAGCCCGACATGGACAAAGTCAACGTTAACGGTGGCGCGATTGCGCTGGGCCATCCGGTCGGTTGCACGGGGAGTCGTCTCATTACGACGGCGCTCCACGAACTCGAGCGTACCGACAAGAGCACAGCGTTGATCGCAATGTGTTGTGGTGGAGCGGTCGCTACTGCAACGATCATTGAGCGCTGCTGAGCTGCGTTTTCTGCGATGCCTACTTCGAAAAACGCGCGAGTCCCTCAATCCAATTGCGGCCCACGTTCCGGGCTGTGCGTCGCAAGGTCAAGGGGGAGCTCTATGGGCCCCCGTAGAATCATTGAACGGACGTAGTCCTTTGGTTCAGTCGGGCCCGTAAAGTTCGGGAAGCGCCGAAGCAGCGTCGAGATCACAATTTCGGTTTCGAGCTTTGCGAGTTGGGAGCCCAGGCAGAAATGGTTGCCAAGACCTAAACCGAGATGCGGGTTTTCGGCTCGTCCGAGGTCGAGTTGTTCAGGGTTTTCAAATTGCGCTGGGTCTCGGTGGGCGGCCGCGACTACGCAGACCACCATTTGGCCCTTGCGAATTTTTTTGCCACCCACTTCGCAATCTTCGATGGCGGCGCGATCGGTCAACATCACAGATCCGCAGTAGCGCAAGAATTCATCCACCGCGGTTTCGATGAGGCTCGGGTCGTCTTGCAAGCGCTTGCGTTCGCCCGGGTTGCGTAGCAACTCGATGACTGAGTTTCCAATCAGGTTCGTCGTGGTTTCGTGTCCCGCGACCATGATGAGCGAAACGAGCGCCAACAAGTCTCGTTCGTCGAGCTTTATGCCGTTTTCTTCCGCGGCAAGCATGGCGGACAGCAGATCGTCCTTGGGCGACTTCCTGCGCTCTTCAAGAATCGGGCGAAGGTGCGCGTTTAGTTCCTTGACCGCTTTGCGGATGCCGGCATCGCCGCCGGTCGCTTGGAGTGGATCAAGTAGTTGCGCGAGATGCTTTGACCACGCCGCAAACTTCGGGATGTCCTGGTGTGGAAGCCCGAGTAGTTCCACGATGACACCGATTGGTAGTGGATGAGCCAGGTCGCGAATCAATGCGACGTCTTCGCTTACACTCATGTCGTCGAGCAGCAGGTCAACCCGAGCCTGAATATGTTCACGCAGGGCTTCGATACGCCGGGGCGTGAAAGCCTTACCGACGAGCCCGCGGAGCTTGCGGTGTTCCGCGCCGTCGAGCATCAACAGGTTGCGTTCAATCATTGCCGAAAACTCGGGGTCTTTCTGTATCGATTTATTGATCGCCTGCATGACGTCGGTGTTCATGCGGTCGGTCGTAAAGCTCTTGCTTCGCAAGACGAACTGCACGTCTTCATAGGTGGTCGCAACATGGGCCATGAAGACGCGGCTCTTATAGAGCGGCTGCTTTTCTCGCATCTTCCGGTATACGGTATACGGGTCGCGGCGAAACTTGGAAGTGAACGGATTGAACGGGCCAAACAAGAAGCCGAGCATTCCCATCAACCATTCTTGGGCAACTGCCCACTGCAAGATTCGAAGAATCATTCGTCCCTCCCCTAGAACAAGAATTCACGGACGACACAAAATGTCGCGGGAGAATCACTGTTCAATATAGGGCGCGCTCTCGAACATTTGGGATGCTAGTTCGGTTCCCAGATGAGTGGTAGGTACAAGGCCTCGCGAATCCCGACACTGAAAGCCGGGGTCTCACCCGGTTTAATTTGATACTGAGGGATGCGCTTGTGCCATTCCTCGAGGGCGACCACGAGTTCCATTCTTGCGAGGTGCGAGCCGAGGCAGCGGTGGGCACCCGCTCCAAATGCGATGTGGCGGTTGCCGCTCCGTGCAAAGTCCACGTCCTGAGCGTTGCCAAATTCGTCATCGTCGGTGTTTGCGGCGCCAATCAATAGCGTCACCATTTCACCCTTCTTGAGGTCGATGTCGCGCAGGGTGACGTCTTGTTTGAGCACCCGGGGTATTGCGGTCACGGGGGATTCCCAGCGCAGGAGTTCTTCGATCGCGCCGTCCCATTTGCCAGGGTCGTCGACGACTTGTTGTCGGTGCACGGGGTTCTCTGCGAGATAGGCGAGGTTGCATCCGAGTGTCGCCGTCACGGTGTCGAGCCCAGCCAGGATCTGCAAAAAACAGATGTCGAGCATTTCGGTCTCGGTCAGACGATCGCCTTTGATTTCGGCCTGAACCAGGTAACCGAGGAAGTCTTCGGTCGGGTTGGCGCGTCGTTCGCGCAGGACACCTTCGAAATACGCGTAGATTTGCTTGCCGGTGTCCGCGCGAATCGGTCCGTGATCCACTGCGTCCGGGTGATTTTTTTGCGGGCGAATGATGTTGTCTTTGAACGAAAGGAATAGATCGAGATCCGAATGAGGAAGGCCCATGAGATCCAAGAACGCGATACATGGAAGAGGGATCGCGAAGGCTGCGTCGAACTCGCATTCGCCCTCGTCGTAGAAGCGGTCGATCAACTCGTTGGCGTGCGCGCGAAGCTTCGGGGCCAAGGCTGACATGCGTTTGCGAGAGAAATAAGGGTCTAGGAGCTTCCGAAAGCGCGTCTGTTCCGGAGGGTCAATTTGCTGCGGGATCATCGGGCGCTCGGTTCCGAGCGCCATTTGAACGTCCATCGCAGACGAAAAAATATCTGGATTTCTCAGTGCGAACATCACGTCGTCGAAGCGCGAAATGATCGCCATCCCCAAAGGCGTACCTGCGCCGCGGTACAGGACCGGACACTTGTCTCGCATGAGTGCATAGGTGGCTTGAGGGCAGCGAGCGATCTCGGGAGTAAAGACGTTTACGTCATCCGGGTTAAAGTCTGCTGGGTCGTCTGGGTCGGACAATTCGTCCCCCTCGATTTGTATGATCTGATGAACTGTCAAGTTAGCGCGAAGTGGGTGCGCGGCGAGTGCACGGGACATCCATTGCGACATTGACTTCCGGGTCAGGGGATTCGAATGGCGAACAATCGTGTGAAGGAATTGTGGCAACGAGGCGAGCCGGCTTTTGGAGCCTGGCTTTCGATCCCGAGTTCGCTTTCATGCGAAGCGATTGCTCGTGCGGGTTACGATTATGTATGTCTCGACCTGCAGCATGGCCTGATCGATTATCCCGCCGCAGCTGAAATACTGGTCGCGATCAACAGCACCGCCGCGACACCCTTTGTCCGAGTGCCCGCAAACGACTTCGCCGCGATCAATCGCGCTCTCGACGCCGGAGCGCTGGGCATCATCGTGCCTATGATTCATTCGGCCGATGAAGCTCGTCGGGCAGTCGACGCCTGCCTCTATCCACCAAACGGTTCGCGTAGCTATGGCCCGGTGCGGGCATCGATCACCTTCGGCCCCGATTACTTTGCGAAAGCCAACGACATGGTGATGTGCGTGCCGATGATCGAGACGAAGGATGCGGTCAAAGACATCGAGGCCATTGTTTCATTGCCCGGCGTTGATGCTGTGTACGTGGGCCCCAATGATCTGAGTCTTTCACTCGGGCAATCGCCGGCGGCGGACAATGACGGCGCCTATCAACTCGCTTATCACGAAATCGCAAAGCAGTGTGAGATCGCAGGAGTTGTCGCTGGCATTCATGCCAACGCGGGGCTTGTATCGAAACACCGCGAAACGGGCTTTCGCATGATTACGATTTCGAGTGATACCGGTTTGTTGCGACGCGGCGCTGCGCGGGACCTCGAACTCGCGAAAAAGCCCTAGGAGTCTGCGCGGTGTAAGGTGTGCGTGACCAGATGTGGAGACCATGTCGATGGCAAGGCGCGAAAGCGCCGCTCTAGCTGGCTACAGCTAGCTTTCGCAACGCAGCCAGCGGCATTGGATCCGCGTTTGGGCGCGTGCGCCTTCTGCCGCGCAGACTCCTAGCCAACGTCCGCTATGTGGCTCTCGTTGTCGCCGCCGGTGCAAGCCGAGAATGTCGGAACGCCAGCGCGATGACGGCTCCGGTCATGGTCCCGATCACGTTCAGCGTCAGGTCGCTCAACGATGAGCTTCGCATCGGCAATGCGATTTGAATCGTTTCGATGCCGACACTCAACAAAGCCCCCACGAGTGCGACCTGGAACGTGATGACGTAGCCCTGGGCGTTGCGATTTCGAATCAGAATCAACCCGGCAATGAAACCGAGCGGAATAAAGCCGGCGATGTTGCGGAGCAGATCTTTCAAAAACCAATCTGCCTTCATGTCTCGAAGAGGCGGGATGCCAAATACCTCGGGTCGCAAGGGCGCAAAAGTTCTTGGGACCTCAAGACGCCCAACAGTGCTACTGGCAATGAGGTTGTCGACCGTGTGGATCAGATCTTCGTTCTCTCCACCGATCTGTTCAAAGTCATATAGCGCCACAAAATCGCCGGCGGCACCAAGGCTCGCGAAGTCTCCTCCGACGACGCGCGCGTAATGGTCCGCCACCTCGAACTCGCTCAATGAATTTCCGAGAATGGCGAGGCCGAGAAGTTCGCCCCGCCATGCCGCAGAACCGTTCCCTAGACAACCAAGGAGCAACTTGCCGTCGAGGGGGCGATCGCCGCGAATGAGCGTTCGAGTTCGGGTGTCTCCAGTTGCAATTCCGTCGATGTAAATCGCGGTGCCATGCTTGGGTCCCGACGTGATCGTGACGAGGTGCGTTTCCCCGGCGGGAAGCCCGGCCGCATCCATTTCCCAATATCCACGGGCCGCGCGTTTTGTGTCGCGAACGCGGATTACGAGCCAAGACTTCCACTGTCCGATGACCAGGGGAGAGACGCGCGAGCCGTCCTCGATTGTGAGGATCGTCCCCAGACCCGCGGCCGAGTCTTGGTGTGGCCGGATCATCAGGTGAATCGTTAGCGCGCGTTGCGGAAAGTCATCGGCATTGCTCAACTCGCCCGCGCTGGTCGCGATGGAGCCATTGTCGAAACCAAGGCCGTGACCAGCTTCGAGGGCTTTAACCTGATTCTGCGGCGAGAAAGAAAACGGTGAGAGGCCCGCATACGTGAGGCCGGCGACCTGAAGAGCAAGCAAGATTCCCAGAATGGCGTCAATGGGCGTGCGACGCTGAATTTGTTTCTGAAAGGGCCTCAGCATGGCCCGGCAGCATAGCCAAAATTGGTGGCCGAAAGGGTCTCACGGTTCAGCTCATGTCGTCTTTGAGCGGCAAGACAATGCTCAAATTGGGAAGGGAGACTTGGACTGTGTCGTGATATAATGTGCTGGAAACTTGGAGGATGTTGCGTGGCGGGTCAGCACGATGATGGGTCTTCTGATGCGGGCAAAGGCGCTCGCGCCCAAGGTGATCGCGATCTCGCAGAATCGACTGTTGTCTCAGATGCAGTTTTTCCTCCAGCGTCATCGTCGGGTCCAGAGATGGAAACAGTTGTCTTTAACCGCGTATCGAGTGGGGACGCGGGGCACCGTGACGGAAACGACGGCAAGCACGAAGTCGTAGCGACGTTGACCGCGCTTGATGGTGACCTCAAAGGTGACACGTTCGTCCTGTACCGTGGCGAGAACCATCTCGGCCGAGGAGCCGACTGCTCGCCGGTCTTGAACAGCCGTTGGATTTCTCGCTCCCACGCCATCCTCGAATGCGATGGCGATCAGATGAAGATTCGGGCGATAGAGGGCAAGGAACTCGCGGTGAACGACACCACGACAACAGACCAGGCACTACACGACGGTGACCTCATCCGAATGGGGACCACAGTGTTGGTCCTGCGCTCGGCGGCCCGGGGTGACGTACGGGAAAGCAGCGTCGTGACGGAAGGACCGGGTGAACACCACATTCCGGCCGGGGTGAGTGGGGCCGCTGCTGGCAAAGCCGCGGCCCAAGCGACCTCGAGTGCACCGCCACCTGCGCGACGCAAGAATAGCTGGTGGAAATTCTGGGTGAAGCCCGCGCCGTCTCTCGTGTTCATTACCGGCAAGCGAACTGGCCAACGCTTCGAGCTTACGGGAGCCCGCGTTCGAATTGGTGGGTTGCAGGACAATGAGATCGTGATCTCCGGCACCGATGCATCGCGCAATCACGCGGAGCTTCGGGTCCGCGATGGCAAGGTACACATCTGGGACCTGCGATCCGTTAATGGCACCTGGGTAAACGAAGAGCAGATCGAAAACAAAGAACTTCGCTTCGGCGACGTGATCCGAATTGGCAGCGAAAAGCTTCAATTCGAAGACTGATCGACGCCGGCACTGCCGCGTCTACTCTTCCCCTTCCCCTTCCCCTTCCCCTTCCCCTTCCCCGTTTTCGTCCTCGTCTGTTGCTTCGCCGTCCGCTTCTTGCATGTTGCGCGTTCCGCCCGACGTCGCAGAAAGATAGATCGGCTGCGTCTCGCCCAGGTGATAGTTGTGGCACGTGACACAATCGTCGTCGGCGGCGGTTTGGCTGTGACAATCACCGCAGACTTGTCGTTGAATGGGTGCAAAGTTCAACAGATGGCCCGACGGTTCGGCATCGTCCGAGTACGCTTCTTCAAATTCATCCGCATCGATTTCCCGCATAGAATGACATGTGTCGCAGACTTCGGCGTTGTCGAGGCTGAAGTGGGGCTGATGTCGGAATTCAGTCGGGAGTTTTTGATTCGGGGCAGGTTGGAAGGGGCGCCAGTTTACTGTCCTTGATGGTCCGAGGGCTCCGCGTGTTGAAGGCTGTGGGTCGGCGCTGTGGCACATCGCACAACTGCCCGTCGCGTTGCTCTTGCGCAGTCCGTTGAAAAGACTTTCGGCCGCACTGGGCGTATCGCCTGCGGCATCGCCCGTGTGGGCAAATGACCCGGCAACGTCGAGCCATGCGCGTAAGAACGGGTCTGCGTGTCCGCTTGATCGATACCGAATCGCTCGATCGCGATCGGTTTGATACCAGCCCCCTTCGCGAACCCAACGTTCTTCAGAACTCTTGTCTTGTCGCCGAGCTGGAGTCGGTTGCGCCCGTTGCTTGGCAAGTTCGCGTAGCCGCCGATTGATTTCAGCCCAATGTTTTCTCTCCATGTCTTCGAGGGCGTCGAGATCCTCCGTGACATCAGCAAAGACAGCCATCTCGCGCGCGAGCTCCGGGAACCATCCGTCGATGGCACTCGCGATGGTCTCGCGCGACAACCCATGGGTGAGGTCGCTCAGCAAGCCGTCGGGCAATGCACCTTCCCCGAGCATGGAGGCAGAAACAAGTCTGGCTTCGAGGGACGCATGCCCGTTTTCGCGCAAATCGTGAAGCAAGGCTTTGAGCGACCAGAGGTAGCGTCCGATCGCCAGCTGTTCGAAGCGCGTCTTGCCAGCGATGTTGTCGAGATCCTTCCCCATGTTGGCGACCGCTTGCCGGTCCTCGTTCGACAGTCGATCGTCGCCGGCGAGAAAAAAATTGACGAAGGGGCTCGGTGCCACCGACTTTTCAATCCAGGGCCAGTGACCTGGGTCGATCCCAACGTCTCGCATGCCACGCAAGTCGATCCTGGGAATATTTAAAAAAGCGGCGCCACGCTTGCCGGAGCTGCGCACGTTTTTGTCATGACAGCTGCCGCACGTGGAATCGAAGGCATTCACAGTCATAACGCGACGGTTGGTTCCGGAGCGTGGCAACCCACGCATGAGAAGACTTCTCGGTCGTCGTCTGGGTAGTAGTCCTCGCGATGGCTCTGGTGATTGAAGGCGATTCGTGTGCGACGGCCGTACGGATAGTCGCCTAGGGGAGGGTGGTCGTCCGCGAAAGTGTTGAACTGAACCAGATGACAGACCTGGCATTGGTCATTCGCCAGTGCGGTGAGGTTGTGGTCCGGGCCGAGGTGCTCTTGATGACAAATTGCGCACGCCAACTCGCCGCCTTCTTGGGTTGGGATGCCCGGGCCGAGCTTCGCAAGCGTAAAGCGAAATGGGCGCGAGGAGCCGAGATCCCGAGTCTGTAAACGTTCGGTTGTACGCGCGAGGTCTTTGCTCGCAAGGCTATGGGCGAGGTTGCTCGAAGTGCCGAGGTTGTGGCATCCAAGGCAGCGTTCGGTGTCCGAAGCGCGATCATCGCCCGCAAGCGCAGTACTCACCCAGTGTGCGGGTCCACCGATTGCGGCGCTGTGACAGCTCGCGCAGTCGTTTTCGAGCGTGCCGTGTTGGTGGGAGAGCGGGCCCGGAAACACAAAGTCGAGACCCTTGTTGCCTGCCAGTCCAAGTGCCAAGAGCCCGACGGTCATTGTGACAACCCAGCGCACAATACGACCTCGGATGGCTCGAAGGCTGAGCTTTGGCTGACACGTCGGGACCGCGTTACAACAAGTTCCGTCCGGGAGCGGTCCTTCGTCGCAGGCGCCGCCGAAGGGTTTCGGGCGCGCGCATGTCCAGCGATCGCCCTCCCGGTACGGCACGCACTGATGGGTGGTGATGCAGCTGCCGCGCATGTCTGGCCCAAGCGGGCAAGCGTCACCGGTGCGACCACAAATGTGATGGCGATTCGGCCGTTCGTATTGGCTCCGCTCGAAGCTTGTGTCTTGCAAGCGTCGGCTCACGGCAGGTTTCCTCGGAATCCGTAAACGACAAAGACGTGCAGTGCGGCCAGAATCAATAGGCTGAAGGTCAGCGGGATGTGAACGAAGAGCCAACCCTTGAGCACGAGTTGCCTTGCCCATTGATAGTCGAGGTCGTCTTTCAAATGAGCGCGTTCTAGGATCAGGGCCACCGCATCACGTTCGCTGTCATTCAGGTAGCGATCCATCGCTTCAATTTCGCGCTCGAGTTCAAGCATGGCTCGTGTCCAACCTATGAGGTGGTAGAGCACGTTCTGTGGACGACGAAAAAAATCATCCAGCCGCTTCGTGTGAAAATCTGAAATCGTTGTCGTCTGGTTGGCCTTCGCGCATTCAACGACGATCTCTTCAACTTCGTGTTGAAGACCGAGGCGCAAAGCGGGAATGCGTTCAAAGAGGACTGGTTCCCCTCGACTCGTCAGACCAACCGGGATCACTCGAGAAAGAAACAACCCAACGAAGCCGCTCGCGGCAATCAACGCAAACAAGAGGCAGAGCCCGAACTCAAGGGAACCCTGCGGCAATTGAAAGCCGGCGTGGGCGAGGTATGCGAGAACCGAAAATAAACCGGCGTAGATGTGAAATTGCATCCAAGTGGCGGCGGTGCCGAGCTTGAGGAACGGCAGCTTTTTGCGCGTATTGAACAACGCCAAGCTGACGACGGTTACAAGCAGCACCCACCCGGACCAAAACGAGGTTGCTCGAATCGACGCCTCGAGCACCGAAAGCGAAAGCCAACTCACCAGCACAAGTGCTGCGAGGATCGACGTATTAATCGTTCTGCGTTTTGCGAAGGGGATCAACGCTCGAGCAGCTCCAACAGCTTTTTGGTTTGACGCATGTCGACGCGGTGGAGCGCGTCGTGTGGGCAGGCGTTCTGGCAAGCCGGACCCACTTGTTGATCCACACAGAGGTCGCACTTGGTCGCCTTCTGAATTGGCGCGAGGGTACCTTCGTCTCGCAACAAGGCGCCGGCATGGTCGCGGACCTCGACCATGCGAATGTTTTCGTAGGGGCAGTTGGTGGCGCACGTCCCGCAGCCGATGCAGGTCGGATCGTTGATCGCGACCTCGCCGCCGAGCGAAACGCGGTGGATCGCTCCGGTGGGGCAGCCGATCATGCACACGGGGTCGACGCAGTGCATGCACGCATTGGCAATCATAAACTTGCCGATCTGTGCTCCGTGACGGATGAAGCGCGGGTTGCCGTCGTGGGTGGACGCGCAGGCGCGCACACAGTCGTCGCAGCGGGTGCATCGTTCGAGGTCGATCATCATCGTTGCGGTGCCGTTTACGAAGCGCGCTTCCACCAATTGCTCGAGATGTTGCGTGTGAAGTTGCGAAGATTCCTGCGACGTCAGAAAATTAGAATCGCGTACGTCTCCGACTAGGGGGTCTGGGATCAGCTCTTCGGGCAAGTTTGGGAGTACGATTTCTTCGATCACCCGGGTGGGGACGAGCAGAACGTCGACGTACCCAACTGTGCGAAGCGAATACCGGTAGGGAAGCGGGTCGCTACTTCTCCAGTTGTGATAGAGCTCTTCAAGGCCAAAAATCTGACCCTTGCCCAGGTAGCTGAGGGTACGGTGACCGTTGCCAAACTGTTTGCTTACCCGCGCGAAGCCACTTCGAATCAAGATCAACCCATTCGGATAATGGCCCTCTTCCGCAATGATGGGTTCTTTTTTGAGCCGTTGTGACGCGCCTTTTTCCGCAAGTGCTTTGTAGGTCGCGGTCCATTCACGGTTGCCGAAGTTTTGGAAGACAGTCTCTTCGACGAGCCGGCGTTTCCCCTCGGCGTTTACGTTTGCGAAGATCTCGGTGGCTTGGAGCTGTTCGTCCAGTGCGTCCTTGCGGTAGAGGTCGTCGACTGTCTTACTTAATGAAGCCGACCTACGACTGAGGTCTCGTAAGCCTTGCCAGCGAACCTCGAGCAGTTCGCATTGGTTGTCGGCGAAGATCGTCGTGGTCCGTGGCGTCCGGCCCAGGGCCGAAAGCTCTCCAAATAGATGCCCGGCGCCGACAGTCGTGGTTTCCATTTCGTTCAAGACCGCAGGTACGTCTTGAATGAAGAGCCCTTTGCTGCGAACGCGCGACGCTTGCGCATCGCGGTCGAAGTCCCTTGCTTCGGGTGACTTCGAGTTCTTCCACAGTTGACTCAACGCGTCGACGAACCCACGACGCTCATGCAGAACGCTGCCGCTAATTTTTTCGGCGAGTCGTTCGTCGGCACTTTCGCCATCGCGCGGCTTGTCCCCTTCGAGCACGACGCGTACTTGTCCCGTTAAGACGAAGAATGCCGAAGTGCCGTAGTCCCCCGCCCGGTAAACGATGTCGCCGGCCAGGCACCGAACGATCCGCGCGTCGTTGCGCAAGATGTCACGCAGGGACGCAGAAGGCGTGAAGTCGCTTTCGTCGATCGCGCTGAACGGGCTATGCGTGAGGATCCAATCGACATCGCGAGCGGAAAGCGCTCTTTCGTCGAAAGGTTGATCCCAACGCTGCGGACGGCGCACCTCAACCGCGGTGATCGACATGAAATCCTCTTATGACCCGTATCGCACGGACGAACCGCGAATGACGAGTGAGCAGCATGGGTTTTAGTAAGACCTTCGATTTATAGCGGCGTCGTGTACACGTCAATTATGCGTCGATGACAAGATTGGACTTCGGCACACTGATACAGGTCAAGCACGAACCGTCGTCGGGCTTGTTTCCCGGTTGGTGCAAGTATTCGATCTCCCCGGATTTGATGGCCGACACGCAAGTTCCGCAACTACCAGCACGACAGCCACTGGGGATGTCGATGTCTTTGTCGAGAGCGAACGCGAGGATGTTGCCGGCCGCCGGATCCCACTGGAACTCTTCTCCGGACTTTGAAAACGAAATCGTCAAACTTGAATCCGAGTTCGCGGCAACTTCTACGGCCTTCGGCGACGTGGAGACGCTTGCGGGGCCAAATGATTCGAAGTGAACGTTCTTGTCGGGCACGTTCCATTCGCGAAGATCACGAGTGATGCTGTCCATGAACGGAGGCGGGCCGCACAGGTAGTAGTTGAAGTTGTTCGATGGAAGCGTGCGCTTGAATAGCTCGACGCTCACGCGCTCGTTCACGCATAGAATGTCGGGGTCTTGAGGTAGGTCAGCGGCATCGACACCCGAGTAACACATGACGAACTTGAAATTGTCAGGATTTTGCCGCGCGATTTCAGTGAGGTGGTCCACCATGACTTGCTCGCGCAAGTCGCGCACGCCGTAGAAGAGCCAAACCTCGCGGTCGAAACCGCGCTCCGACACCGCGTTTAGCATGGACACCATGGGGGTGAGCCCGATTCCACCCGCGATCAAGACAACCGGACGTCGCTGGGTGAGGTCGAGGAAGAAATCTCCCCCCGGCGCCATGCAGTCAATGATGTCGCCTTCGTGAATATTGTCGTGGAAATGGTTGGAAATTTTTCCCGGCGGTGCGTCTGGCGCGTTTCGCGGTGCGGGAACGCGCTTGATCGAAACACGATAGTGGTGTGGGTCGGCTTTGTCAGAAAGTGAATAGCAACGGACCTCGGGACGCTTCTTGTTCGGAAGGTTGATCGAAAACGTCAGATACTGGCCCGGCTGAAACGGCGGGATCGGTTTTCCGTCGTGGGCTTCGAAGTAAAAAGAAGTGATGTCGCCGCCTTCAGGGGTCTTGCTTGCGACGCGAAACTTGCGGATTCCGTTCCAGGTCTGGCTGCCGCGATCGCGATCGACACGCCGAATACGAGCGGTCATCAATCGCTCTTCGAGATTCTCAAGCGCGACGTCGTAACGGTTTTGCTCGTAGGAAAACCGTTTTAGCCGGGATGCGAAGTTAAGCGCGACCTCTGCGAGCGCGGTGGCGACGATCAAGAGGCCAAAGACTTGTACGATTATCTCGAGCAGCGGGGTCGACATCGACAGCGGGCTCCAGTTTCACCTGGTGGGCGTTGGCGAGTCACCGTTCCAAGTAACGGTTGTACGCCAAACGTGTTCGCTTGCACCTTGAAGTATCGACCCCACTCGTGTGTGGAGCGCAGCGTCTCAAAGTTTCTGGCCAAGATCATAAAATCGTGAGGGTACCGAGAAAAGCTGGTGGAGGGAAGCCGAAGACTGACCAAGTACATACTCAATGGATGTGGTTGGATTTGCTCCAAATAGGTGAGGTGTGTCGAAGAACGATCTTTTTGTTCTCGCTACGCAATAGCTCTGCCCCATGAACTCTCGATCGAACCCCGAAGGTTGAAACTTCGGCGTGGCAGTGCGCTAATTCTCTCTAGAACCTTGGAGGTATAGGCGCGGATTAATATTGGCGCGTCACCTGCATGTGTTTGGTTTTAAAATGGTGGGCATGTGGCTACGAGCGAGAGAATGTGTTTTGCCGGAGGAGGGATGACGCTTTCACGTTCGGGGTGGGTTCTCTCGCTGGCATTGGCCGTAATGGCCGGGAGTCCGGCGCTGGCGGACGATCACGATGCTGCGGCGGGCGGAGGCCGATTACTCCCCGGCCACGTGTCCGCAACGCTTGCATTCGCTTGGGACTCCGTCTTCTGCGGCTTTTCACGAACTTCCGAAGACGTGGCGCAGCAGTCCCGCGTCGACTGGGCGAACGACCAGGGGGCGTAGCTGGGCTGCGTGGAGTTCGAATGTGCATTCAAAGACAGCAGCAGCGAGGTTGAAGTCGATTTGTATGCTGTCTACGAGCGTGATTACGAAGCGATTCAGCACGACATCATGCTTCTCGGGTATTTGATTCCCGGTGTCGATCGTGGCCTCGATCAAGGCTTGGTCGAATTTTTTCTAGCACTTGCCTACGACGCGGGGTTTGGATCCGTTGCGTACGGCTTTAGACTTGATCTGCCATACGTCGGCAACGTTGTCGGCTCCCGGCTCACAACCGACGACGATCGCGCGGTGTTCACCAATTTTCGGACGTTCTAGCTGCGAGCGGAGGGGCAACCCTGCAACGACTTCCCCCCGACTACGAGATCCGTGTACCGGGACCGGAAGAGGTCGCTGCGCTTCCAAGCATCGAAGTCGCCGCAGCGGAGGTTGTGCCGCTGGAAGACTTGCCGATGCCAATACGCGACGACGCGTTGTCTCCCGCCAAATTCCATGAAGCTGCCGACGACGGTCGCCTGCTCGTCGCGGTTCACAAGACATCACGAAAGCCGGTGGGTTTTGCGTTGTTGTTGGTCGTCGATGACAACGGACATCTCCACGAGATCGATGTCCATCCCGAACACGCGCGGCAGGGGGTGGG
>Ga0115003_10000164_pt1 | contig 54384 bp, 48 predicted proteins | sample ArcticOcean_MG_C_7_FD_88736 | JGI IMG/M metagenome (GOLD analysis project Ga0115003, IMG submission 88736) | Marine microbial communities from western Arctic Ocean - ArcticOcean_MG_CB11_88 | ecosystem: Environmental > Aquatic > Marine > Oceanic | place: Arctic Ocean: Canada Basin | collected...
AGAAAAGACTTAGATCTATTTTTTGTTACCAGCGATGTGGATGAGGCTTTTAATCATATTACATCTAGACTTCATTCCAAATAACCAAAACAAGAACAAGCTACGGAAACAATTTTTGTAGGAGGAGTTTGAAGGCGGCTAATTGGCTTCAACCTTAAGCCTTCAGCTCAACCAGTTTATTTCTTTTAGAAACCCTTAGTATTTGCCTTAAGAGATGAGGAAAAAATATCTATCAATAATTGAACATTTTTAAGTCCGGTATAAGACGGCCTTATAACTATTGCTAGTTCCCTATGGGGCCCTGGCTCATCAAGGTGAGCTTTAGTAATTAATGAGTTTGAACTCACTAATTGTTTAATAGCCATATGAGGTACTAAAGTTGAGCCCATATTTCCAGCTACAAGTTGTGTTAATGTTGCAAGACTAGATGCCTCCATTGAATACTGTTTATCATCATCCAGCTTACATGCAGCCAAAACATGACTCTTTAGACAATGACCATCATCTAAAAGCATTAAATCAGATAGGCCTATCTCTTTTGCTTTTATTTTAATTTTTTCCGATCCTAGATTTTCCTGATAGCTAATGTAGTAAAAATCTTCCTCCCAAAATTTAAAGGATAGAAGCCCGTCGAGCTTGTAGGGCATAGCAAGAATAGCCATATCAATCTCACCATTATTTACTTTATCGGTAAGAGTGCTTGATTGAGCTTCAATAATTTTTAGCTTTAGCTCTGGAAATTTTTTTCTTAAAGAAGGGAGAACTAGGGGTATAAAGTAGGGTCCAACAGTAGGAATAATGCCAAGAGTAATAGGCATGGTTAGTGGATTTTTTTGACTTTCACCAAGTTGATCAATATCACTCATTCCTATTTTAATAACCCTAGCTTTTTTTAATACTTCCTTGCCTAAGCTAGTAACTATTACTTTTTTATTAGTACGTTCAAATATTTGAATGCCTAGTTGAGATTCCATTTCAGAAATTGCATTGCTCATAGTTGATGGAGATATATAACAAGCATCAGCAGCTTTTTTAAAATGTAGCTCTTTTTCAACTGTTAGCGCGTAATGTATTTGTTTTAGAGTAATCATTAATATTTCTTATGTACATTATAATCGAACATAGAATTCTTTAATAGTGTATTTAATAATACATAAAAAATAGGTAGAGTGTACATATAAACATATTTTTTATTCTCAGGAGATTAATTGCATGAATAACGAAACAGAAGGTAAATGCCCGGTAATGCATGGCGCTTTAGCTACCAATAGTTCAACCGGAACATCAAATAGAGATTGGTGGCCCAATCAATTAAATCTAAGCATTCTTCATCAACATGATGCTAAATCTGATCCTATGGATGAGGGCTTCGATTATAGAGAAGAATTCAATAAAATAGATTTTGATTCTTTAAAAGAAGATCTCAATAATCTTATGACAGATTCACAAGATTGGTGGCCAGCTGATTATGGTCATTACGGCCCTTTCTTTATTAGAATGACTTGGCATGCTGCAGGAACTTATAGAAGTACTGACGGAAGAGGCGGTGGCGGAACTGGAGCACAGCGCTTTGCTCCACTTAATAGCTGGCCTGATAATGGAAATTTAGATAAGGCTAGAAGACTTCTATGGCCAATTAAACAAAAATATGGAAAACAAATTAGCTGGGCTGATTTATTAATTCTCGCTGGTAATGTCGCTATAGAATCCATGGGTGGTAAAACTTTTGGTTTTAGTGGCGGTCGTCCAGATATCTGGGCTCCTGAAGAAGATATTCATTGGGGTGCTGAAAAAGAATGGTTAGAGAATGAAAGATATAGCGGTGAGAGAGATTTAGCTAATCCACTTGGAGCAGTTCAAATGGGTTTAATTTATGTTAATCCTCAGGGCCCTGATGGAAATCCTGACCCTCTTGCCAGTGCTGTAGATATCCGTGAAACGTTTGGGCGTATGGCAATGAATGATGAAGAAACAGTTGCTTTGGTTGCTGGCGGACATACCTTCGGTAAAGGTCATGGCGCTGGTCCTGATGATAATGTTGGTACAGAGCCAGAAGGAGCTGCAATTGAAGAGATGGGTTTTGGCTGGATGAGTTCTTATGCTTCAGGCAAAGGTAGAGATACTATTACTAGTGGGTTTGAAGGTGCTTGGACTGCTAACCCAACTCAGTGGGATAATGGCTATTTTGACTTACTATTTGGTTATGAGTGGGAGAAAGTAACCACTCCTGCTGGAGCTATAGTTTGGCATGCAATCAATCCAAAAGAAGAAGATCTTGCTCCAGATGCAGAAGACGCATCTATAAAGGTGCCTACTATGATGACAACCGCAGATATAGCTCTTCGTGAGGATCCATCTTATAAGGTAATCTCAAAACGTTTTCATGAAAATCCTGAAGAATTTGCAGATGCATTTGCTAGAGCTTGGTTTAAATTACTTCATAGAGATATGGGACCAAAGGTCAGATATATGGGTCCAGAAGTTCCATCAGAGGAATTAATCTGGCAAGACCCTGTTCCAGCTGGCAATGCTATTTATGATGTTGATTCTATCAAGGCAAAAATAACTGATAGCGGACTTACCATTCAAGAAATGGTAGAAACGGCATGGGCAAGCGCTTCAACATATAGAGGATCTGATATGAGAGGTGGAGCTAATGGGTCTAGAATTAGGCTAGCTCCTCAAAAGGACTGGGAAGTTAATAACCCAAACCAGCTTCAAAAAGTTTTAAGCATATATGAATCTATATCAGCTGATACAGGAGTATCAATTGCTGACGTGATTATTTTAGCTGGTAATGTTGGAGTGGAAATGGCTACTGGTATTAGTGTTCCATTTACACCAGGAAGGGGAGATGCTTCCCAAGAACAAACTGATGCAGATTCATTTGCAGCTCTTGAGCCAGTTTCTGATGCCTTTAGAAATTTTCATAAAGCTGGACTAAATATATCAGCTGAAGAAATCATGCTAGATAAAGCTCAACTTCTTGGATTAACTGCTCCTGAAATGACAGTAATTCTTGGCGGAATGAGATCAATGGGAATTAGTTCTTCTGGCCATGGAGTATTTACCGACAATCAAGAAAAAATATCTAATGATTACTTTAGTACATTGCTAGATATGTCAGTTGAATGGAAGCCTAACGCATCCGAAGATTCATATGAGGCTTTTGATAGGTCTTCTGGTGAAAAAATAAGAACTGCTTCAAGAGCAGATCTTGTATTTGGTTCAAATTCTCAATTAAGAGCATTGGCAGAAGTTTACGCATCTAATGATGGGCAAGATAAGCTTGTAAATGATTTTATCAGCGCTTGGAATAAGGTTATGAACAATGACCGCTTCGATGTGTCATAAAGACTTATTAAAATAAGCTTCTATTTAGGGTTGGTTATGTAATTTAACCAACCCTATTTTTTTAGTTAAATACTATAGTCTTAGTTCCATTGATAAGAACTTTCTTTTCTGAATACCATCTAACTGAACGAGATAAAACGGATGACTCAATATCATTACCTTTTCTTGTAAGGTCTTCAGCAGTATCGCTATGGGAAACTCTTTCAATATTCTGTTCTATAATCGGACCCTCATCTAAATCACTTGTAACAAAGTGGGATGTTGCCCCGATTATCTTTACTCCTTTATCAAATGCTTGATGGTAAGGTTTTGCACCTTTAAAGCTAGGTAAGAAGCTGTGATGAATATTTATACATTTTCCAGACCATTTAGCGCTGAAATCTGCAGAAAGAATTTGCATATATCTAGCCAGTACTAGGAGCTCGACATCATAACTCTCCGCTATGGAGTTAATTTTATTTTCTTGATTTCTCTTTGATTCTGCATTTTTTTCAATCGGCAAATAGTGAAAATCTATACCATTAAACTCCACAATCTCTCTATATGTTTCATGGTTTGAGATAACTCCAACTATTTCAACAGGCATATCTCTGTATTTTGTTCTATATAAAAGGTCATTTAGACAATGACCTAGTTTTGATACTGCTATAAGAGTCTTAATCTTCCTTCCTTCAATATCAATAGACCATTTCATTTGAAGTTCATTTGCTAGATATCCTAATTCCTTAACTAGACTCTCATAGGCATTATCTTTTTCTTCTATAATAAATACCGTTCTTGAAAAGAAAGTCTTAGATTCACTATCTGAATATGACTGAACATCAGTTAAAAATACCTTATTTTTATAAAGCAATCCCGTTACTTTTGCTTGGATACCAGAGGTGTCAGGGCAAGAGAAAGTTAATATATATTTAGCGTCCATTTTAGCGATTTTATAATAATTATACCCAGTAAGATATTATTTCTTCTTAAAAGTCATATGACATATAATCATTCCACTATGAATAAAGAGTTATGGGCAACAATAAGGAACGAGATAGATCTTAGGGTAGAGGCCGAACCTACTCTTGGTTCATTTTTATACTCCTTAATACTTTCGCAAAAAGATCTTTTGGCAGCAATTGCATCTATTCTTGCCTCTAAACTCCATAGCGATGCATTATCTGCAATGGATATTAAGAAGTTTATATTAGATGTGTATACAGATTGTGAAGAAATAGGACCAGCTCTAGAGGCTGATCTAAGGTTTTTTAAAGAGCATGATCCGGCTTGTAAATACTACTCTACCCCATTACTTTTTTATAAAGGTTTTTTAGGACTAGCATCATATAGAGCAGCACATTGTTTATGGAATGATCAAAGGCATACCATGGCACTATTCTTTCAAAATAGAGCATCTGAAGTTTTCGGCCTAGATATCCACCCTGCTGCAAAAATTGCTGGAGGCGTTATGATAGATCATGCTACTGGTGTTGTTATTGGTGAGACCGCAGTAATAGAGACAGAAGTATCAATATTTCAGGGCGTAACCCTTGGTGGTAAGGGGTTTGAATCAGGCAAAAGACATCCAAACATAATGAAGGGGGCGTCTATTTTTGCCTCAAGCACAATCCTTGGAAACATTACGATAGGCGAAAAGTCAGTTGTTGCTGCTGGCAGCTTGGTTTTAAAAGACGTGCAAAAAAATACAACGGTGGCTGGCATACCTGCAAAAGAAGTTAATAAATTAAATATTACCAATGAAGATTGGGATCCAGGAAATTCAGGACTATAAATAATGATTAAATACATCGGCAATACACCACTTATAAAATTGAATTATTATTCAGAGAAAACGGGATGCAATATCTATGGCAAAGCAGAGTTCATGAACCCAGGAGGGTCTGTTAAAGATAGAGCTGCAAAGTATATTCTTGAAGATGCTATGTCCAAAGGTTTAATAAGGCCTGGAGGAACAGTTGTAGAGGGTACTGCTGGCAATACAGGAATTGGCTTGGCCTTGGTTGGAAATGCACTTGGATTAAAAACAGTTATTGTTATTCCTGATACACAAAGTGAAGAAAAAAAAGCAACCATAAGAGCTTGTGGAGCTGAGCTGATTGAAGTTCCCGCAGTGCCATATAAAGATGAAAATAATTACGTTAAGTATTCAAAAAAAGTAGCAGAGTCATTAGAAAATCCAAATGGAGTTCTTTGGGCTAATCAGTTTGATAATACTGCCAACAGAGAAGGGCACTACAAAGATACAGGCCCTGAGCTCTACGATCAACTCAATGGAGAGGTTGATGGCTTTATCTGCTCTGTTGGTACAGGTGGAACGCTAGCAGGAATTGCAAAATACCTAAAAGAAAAAAACGAATCTACACAAATAGGCTTGGTTGATCCTTTTGGAGCATCTTTATACTCATATTACAAAGATGGCGAGCTTAAGTCAGAAGGGTCTTCAGTAACTGAGGGAATCGGCCAAGGAAGAATCACAAAAAATCTTGAAGACTTGAAAGTTGACTTCCCTATTAGAATTTCTGACAAAGAAGCTCTAGAGGTAATGTTTAAGATGGTTGAGACTGAGGGCTTGTATCTTGGTGGAAGCGCTGGAATGAATGTTGCCGGAGCTATTCATCTTGCAAAAGAAATGGGGCCAGGAAAAAATATTGTTACGATTCTGTGTGATTCTGGATCAAGATACTTAAGTAAACTTTATAACAGAAATTTTCTTGTAAATAATGAATTGCCTTGCCCGGATTGGGTTTAAGTTCTCATCCCTTGTAAAGGAAATATTTTTTGACTTATAGATAATAAGATTATTACAAAAATATTTACAATTAGTTGGCTTAGCAGTAATTGAGTTGGAATAAGTGCCGCATTAAGAATTTCAAAAAAGCTTATTGCAGAAGTTCCCAAAATAGAAAAGCTAGCTATGGCAGCATACATATGCTTATCACCTTGCAATAATGAGGCTGAAAGAGAGCTCATTATTGTTATTGCAACAGCAAAGATAGCTATTTCATTATAGGTAAACTGAGGAAGAAAAAATAATAGTGAGCCTGAGACAATAATAGTAAACAGCATTTGAAAGAAAGAAAATATCTTTATATCTAAAGTTATTATTGGATTATATTTTACATAAAACTCTTTAGGGTCTTTTATTTCTATACAATCCTCAGGCCTCCAATATGTTTTGGAGTACCAGATTTTTATTTTATCTCTTAGGTTTTTAGTTTTAATAGTATCTTTAATCATGGTTGTATAGACCTGAATATTAGCCCATATAGGATTAAAGCTTTTTAGCGCACTTACGGTTCCATATACAGGGGTAACTTCATCTATTCTTGCTGTGTAAGTTCCAAATACTCGATCCCAAATAATAAAAACACCGCCGTAGTTAGCATCTATATATTCTTTATTCTTTGCATGATGTATACCGTGATTCATGGGAGTAATAAATATTTTCTCTAAAAATCCTAAATGGCCTATATGTTCAGTATGAACCCAGAATTGATAAACTAAATTAATCCCAGCTACTGTTACAAAAACCTCTCCAGGAATACCAAGAATAACCATAGGAAGATAAAATATCCATTTCCAAAGCCATCCGGTGCTAGTTTGCCTTAGGGCTGTTGCAAGATTGTAGTCCTCTCCATGATGATGGACGCTATGCGTAGCCCATAGAATTTTAATTTCATGATGCATTCTATGCATCCAGTAATAAGAAAGATCATATAATAAAAAAGCTATTATCCAAGTAAATGGATTCTTCATAGATAGAAGGCCGATATTCATATATTTACCAATGTAGACAAATATAAGACTTTGAACTCCAAGGTTCAGCATAGTAGGGTATCTGCTAATCATGCCTAGTGAAATACTAGTAAAAGTATCATTTAGTCTATAGGTATTTTTACCCATATACCTTCCGTAACAGTATTCAATTATGATTAATAAAAAAAATACCGGAACAGCAAAAGTAATAATTGCAGATTTATCAGTTACAACGGCAGCAGCTTCTTCTATCATAATTTTCTCTATTGAATATATATAACTATATCTATTTACCTAAAGATTTTAGGTATTTGCCTTCAAATAAGCAAGGGCACCAATAGCATTTCCATACTCTCTATTATCTTTATATTCACCCTCAACCTTTGCAAGATCAAGCCTTCGATTAATACCTCCCATTACTGACTCAAGTAAGGAAACCCTTCCTAAAAAATAAACTTTTTGAGTTCCAATAAGTAAGGCATTTAAATATGAGACAGTACCAATAACCTCGCCAACCATATTCGATAGAGATGCCGCCAAGTCCTCATTAGATTGATTAGATGCTTTCCTAGCTTTTAAAAAATTTGAAGCAGTAATTTCAGGATATAAAGAACCTATATCATTAACAACATCTCCAATAAGAGCATCCAGGTTATTCTTGTTTCCTAGGATAGCTAAGTCATTTATTTCTTTTGCATTGTTATTCTTAATAATTAGATTTGATAGGCCTTGAAGAGTTCCTCCACCTACAGATATCCCACCAAGGTGATTAAAATCTCCATTCATGCAACTAACACATGCAGTCCCAGTTCCAGCACTTACAACTAAAAATGGCTCATTTTGAATATTATAAATTTCTTTTGCTCCATAGCCTATGGCCAAAACTTCATTAACTTTCTTTATGGGTATTGATTTAAATGAATGTGGTAAATCGCTAGATTTACCACCAGTAACTGCAATTAAGCTTAACCTGGATTGGTCAATATTGAGAGCAATAAAAATATCTTCTAATAGATTTATGTCTATAGATTCTCTAGATGGTATTGAGTGGAAGGTATATTCGCCCTTTGCCTCAATTGCTATATCGGTATTGGTTATCCCAAAATCTATACCAATATTCATACTTAATTGTGGGAATTAATTTCTTTATTTCTTTCCATTAAGTCTTTCATCAAATTTTTTGGATTACTGTCACTTGCATTTGGTCTTAATCTTGCTGGTATCATCCTTTGAGGGTAATAATTATTCTCAATATCTGTATCAGCTATTTCCCAGAAAGGGTCTACCACAACAGATTGTATTTTAATCTTAGACCTCTTTAACCACTTAACATTCTTAGAATTCTTTCTCCAAATCTCAGCAGGAATCTTAATAAGCTCAGTTGTTCCATCTTCATAATTTATTTGCAAAGGTATTGGCATTACCAAGCCGCCTATATTTTTAAAATCTAATATGTAATACAACTCCTCTTTATCTATAGCAGATTCAAGTGCTTTCTTTTTCCATAGAGGATTGCTGTTATTTTTGTCGTAAAGATCATCTAAGACTTCCTCATAATCCCCCATTTCTTTTTTTGAGGGAGTGAATGGATCATATTCATCATATATATCAAGAAGCTCCGGCCTTAGCTGGACTCTTTCAGTAATTTTTGCAGATTTATTTCTTTTATCTAAAAGCATTATTGGCTGTTTGTTAAAGTCTTCCCTGTCTTTTTTTAAGTTATCAGAAGGGTTTAATGAGTCCAATGAAGCTTCATAGACGTTCTCTAAGGCAATATCCACGTGATTGGTTGAGAAGAACCAGCCATTCCAAAACCAATCCAAGTCCATGCCAGAGGCTTCTTCCATTGTTCTGAAGAAGTCATACGGAGTAGGGCGTTTAAATCTCCATCTATTGCAATATTCTTTAAAGGCTAAATCAAACAACTCTCTACCAAGAACTGTCTCTCTTAAAATTACCAATGCAGTTGCTGGTTTAGCATAGGCATTGTTACCAAACTGCAATAAAGATTCAGAATTAGTCATTATAGGTACTTGATTTGAGCTTTTCATATAGTCTGTAATCCACCTAGCCTCACCTCTTCTGGATCTATATTCTGAATCCCACTCCTGTTCTGCAAGATACTGTAAGAATGTGTTTAAACCTTCATCCATCCATGTCCATTGGCGCTCATCAGAATTAATAATCATAGGAAAATAATTATGACCAACCTCGTGTATTACAACGCCTATTAAAAATTGCTTTTCACTTCTTGAGTAGGTTCTAGTCCCATCTTCCTCAAGGTCAGTTCTAGGTCCGTTAAAAGTTATCATTGGATATTCCATTCCGCCAACGGGCCCGTTTACACTTTGGGAGGTAGGATATGGGTAGTCAAATGAAAATTTTGAATAAACCTCCATAGTATGCATTACTGCTTCCGTAGAGTATTTTGACCAAAGAGGCTCGCCTTCATTTGGATAAAAAGACATAGCCATTACCAAAGGATTTTTTGCAGATTCTTGTTTAAAGCCAGCCGCATCCCAAATAAATTTTCTAGATGAGGCCCAGGCAAAATCTCTTACATTAGTTGCTTTAAAGATCCACGTTTTAGTATTTTGTGATCTTAATTTTTCATTCTCATAAGCTTCTTCTGGGGTCACTATAAACATAGGCTTATCAGATTTTTTAGCCTTATTAAGTCTTTTAATTTGAGTTTTTGTTAGAACATCGTTCGGGTTTTGAAGTACCCCAGTTGAAGAGACAATGTGATCAGAAGGGGTTGTTATGGAAACTTCATAATCTCCAAACTCTAGTGTAAATTCTCCATTGCCAATAAACTCTTTATTATGCCAACCCTCATAATCTGAATAAGCTGATACCCTAGGGAACCACTGAGCTATAAGAAAAATATCATTCCCATCTTCAAATGATTCATATCCATTACGAGCTCTTACAGCATTTTCTTCAACTAATTGATATTCCCAATTAATATTAATATCAATTGATTTATTACTAACCAAAGGACTATCTAAATTAACCCTTAGCAGAGTACCAACAAGGTGAGTTGCCACTTCTTTATTATCAACCTTAACAATTAAGTTTTTAAGACCCCCGTCAAAAGAATCCATAAAATTATTCTTTCTCAATTCTCCAAATGAAATACTCTCAGTATCCCCAATTGTAGTAGTCATATTTTTAATAGAATCTTCTTTGAAGATATTTTGGTCTAGTTGAATCCAGATATATTTTAAATCAAGGGGTGAATTATTATGGTATGTAATTACTTCAGAACCTGATAAGGATTTTTCTTCTTCATTAAGAGTAATATTGATTTTATAATCAGCTTTTTGTTGCCAGTATGATTTACCAGGTTCCCCGGTTGCTGGTCTGTATTGATTTGGGTCTGGAAACTTCTCTTCTAATTGTCTAAATTTATCTTCAAACGATCCTTTGGATTGATGAGTTTCATGGCTGTTTCCAAAACTAGAAAAAAATATTACAAGAAAAAGTAATTTATCAATCTTTATCATTTTCATTTACCTCATCTGCCTCACCCTCAATAATATTATCTGGATTAAGTTCTCCAAATCTATTTATTCTATTATTTCTATCAGTCTGTTTCTTTGAGGCTTTTACTTTACCAAGATTAAAGAAAACAAAAAGAGACAGGATTGCCAAACCACCAAATATTATAGAGTTCATTTATTTACCTACTTCTTATTTTTGATAAAAGTCTAAGAATCTCTAAATAAAGCCAGACAAGAGTAACCATTAATGAAAAAGCTCCATACCATTCCATATATTTTGGAAGACCTTTCTCTGCCCCTTCTTCAATATAATCAAAATCTAAAACTAAGGATAATGCAGCTACGACGACTATTGCAAGAGAAATGCCAATGCTTGCCCATGAAGAGTTGGTTGGCGAAAGAAGGCTTATGCCGCCTCCAAAAAAACTCATGATAAAACTAACTAAATAAAGTATAAAGATGCCCCCAATAGCAGCCCCGAGCATTAGCCTAAAGTTTTCTGTTGGTTTTATTAATCCGCTTTTATAACAAAGCAGTAAAGATGCAAGAATGCCAAAAGTAAGACCAATTGCCTGAATAGCTATGCCATCAAATACATTTTCATACATTAATGTAATGCCGCCAAGCATAATTCCTTGAGATAATGCATATAAAGGAGCAGTTGATCCTGCTTTTTCCTTACTTCTAAAAATTGTTACCATACCAAGGATAAATCCTATTAATGCTGCGGGTATTGTAAGCGCTGGAATATTCCACCCAACTATCGCACCAGCAAAACATAAAGATAGTAAAATACCTGTTTTATTAACAGCTCCATCAAGCGTCATTCTCTCGCTTAAAGGCAGTGTCTGTGCATTGCTTTCAAACCCCCTGGTAAAAGCTGGATTAGCTGATCTTCCAAATGTATTTAATGCTGAGTGTTTTGACATAATAAATCTCCTTAATGCTTTATATTAATAATCTATGGGCTTATGTACAAATTAAAAGCCTTATTATAAGTTTTTAATCCATTTACTAATCAGCCTCACAGCCTCTTTGTGTTCAAGTGCTCTTCCTGATTCTGGCATCATTATACCCGGGTCTAGAGATTTCATTCTAAAAAGTAGTATTGAGCTTTCTGGATCACCCGGAACAATTGAATATTTCAAATTATTACTAGCTCTACCTGCTGCAATTGGCTTCTTAAAGAGGCCTAAGTGAATTTCTCGGTTTTCTTTAAAATCTAAGTAAAGACCAGTTGTATCTGCCGAACCACCTTTAACATGACAGTGCCCACAATTAATATCTAAATAAGACCTTGCCCTATTATCTATTGATGCTAAATCATTAGTCCAATCTACCATGGCCTCAACTTTAATATCTTTCTTAATCCAGCCCTGCTTGTGCCATTTCATTAGTTGATTCATTACCCCATCTTCATAGACAAAATCCTTATCTAAATTTCTAGCTTTAGGACCAATGGGCTGAATACTTTTTTCAGACTGATGGCATTCCTTGCATTGATTTATATTTGGCACTCTATACCTTACATCTTGAATATCGCCATTATTATTTATAAATTGAGTTGATATAGTCTTTCCAGCAATGGTCAAAAATGCATCATTTTGTTCCTTATTCCAAACATAACTAACATTCTCCCATTGATTACTCTTTTTAATAAGAAGTCTTGTTTCGAGAAGCTGTTGATCTAGATCTGATCCCGGATATTCATTTAAATAGGCAAATGTCTTAATTAATACAGTTCCCTCTGGAAAGTCAAAAACCTTATCAGGCCTATATTCTGCAAAACCCTTAGAGGGAATGTATATAAATCTTAACTTATCAGCATAATCAGAAAAAAGAGGGGAAATAAGGTCATATGGAAGTACTTCTTTGGAGGGAGATTGAGAAACAAGATCTTCAAAAAAACCATAATCTGAAAGTTTTTTAGCCACTTCACTATTCTGAATTATTGAGTCGTTAACATCAGCAAAAGCTATGTTAAAACTGCATAGAGTAAAGGTTAGGGCAAAGAGTATTTTTTTAAAGCTAATCACTAAATTTTACTGGGAGAAGGGGCTTTATAACGCCTCGAAATTTTTCATAATCTCTCTCAATAGGATCAAAAAATGGGAGTATGTACTTAAGCCCATTTATTGTTAGGAATGAAGCCTCGCCATTATCCCCTAAGATAATTTTATCTTCATCAGGTTGGCCTAATAATATTTGGTGCAGTGGGACAATTCCATCCCAGAATATGTCTGGCATATTTCCATCAGATAATTCATATAATACTTTAGCAAGATCACCGGTTTTAAGATCAGGGTTATAACCAGATTTTCCAAATCTATTACCATGAATTTGAACTGCTTTTGGGTGGGGATAGTAATTTTTATCCTCCGTCTCATATCCGTAGGTAACAATAGCAATGTTAATCGTTTCATTATCCCCAATATCATTATTAAATATTTCTACATGCGAATTAGCTTGGACAATAATCCCAGTTCCTCGAGGAACCTCTCCAACAATATTGCCCTCAGGTGCAAAATTATCAGTATTATTATTAATAGATTTATTTCTAAATACCCTCACATGATGACCGCCTTGCTGGGGTATATCAGGTAAATCAAATATCAAAATTCCACCAGTATTATTTGCTGCATAGTTATCAAAAACATCTGCATAGTATGAATTTTCAATTTCGATACCCGCAACATTAAATTCAGCTCTTGAGTTTTTAACAATAATATTTTCAGATTGACCAACATAAATACCTGCGTCTGAGGCCCCAATTGCAACACATGAATCTATAAGTACATTTTTAGATTCAACTGGATAGAGCCCGTATGCACCATTATCAGAGCTTGGACCTTCAGTCCATTCAGTTCTAACTCTAATAAAACTTATTCCATCAACGCCTTTAACTTTTATTGCATCTCCTTTGGCATCTTCAACTGCAAAGTCTCTAAGAATTACGCCATCTGATGTTACAAAGAGACCTTGAGCTCCAGATTTTTGATTTTTAAAGGACAGAATTGTTTTATCAATGCCTTCTCCTTCTAAGATTACATTTTTAACATCGAGAGATAAGCTATCTTCAAGTTTATAAATACCTTCTGTTATATGAATAACATCTCCAGGCTGAGCAAGAATTAACGCCTCTTGTATTTCTGAATAAGGATCATCAGAAGGGGAGATAGCTATAGTAGCGCCATAGCAATTAAAGCTAAGCGCTAACGCAAAGAATATAAATTTAAATTGCTTCAGGTATGTCGTCAAAACTTTCTAATGGCTTTTTAAGTTCAGCCCAATCGCATTCAAAATCATCTGGAGCATTTTCATATTCAAGTAAGCCCAAAGCTTCAAACTTTGGTCTAACTTTGTCTGTTAATAGCCCAATTCTTGAAAGATTTGGTATTACACGCGAAAACAAAAAGTTTCTAAACATATCAAATGTCTTGGTATTCATTTGGAATTCTCTTGCTTCCTCGTATGTCATTTTTAAGAATCTTTGTTCTGCTTTAGTATTAATTAATCTTTCTCGCGATATAACACAGGCTTCATATGCAAACTCTGCTCTATCCTCTATCTCTTCTGGAGTAAGTGTTTTTAGGTAATCTTCTAGATAGTTAATACCAAAAGTAACATGACGAGCTTCATCTCTAACCACATAGTGCAACAATTGCTTTAATAGGGGGTCTTTAGTTATTGCTTTAAGCATTTGGAATGCTGCCAAAGCTAATCCTTCGATAATAATCTGCATGCCGATAAATTTAAGGTCCCATCTCTCGTCAGTTAGAATTTTATCTAAAAGAAGTTTCAGTGATGGGTTTATTGGATAATGAATACCTATTTTATCTTGAAGGTATTTATTGAATACTTCAACATGTCTTGCCTCATCAAATGTTTGTGATGCTGCATATAGTTTTGCATTATAGGTTGGTGCGCAACAAGCTAGCTGAGATGCAACAAGTAAAGCTCCTTGCTCTCCATGAAGAAATTGACTCATTAATTCAGCTGTTGAGTGACGATCAAATAATATCTTATCTTCTTCTGAAAGATTTTGATAAGCCTCAAGAGTTTCATGCGGTAAGTCTTCATCAGGCTCTACAAGCTTCTCATCAGCAGGATGTGTGTAGTCCCAATTTAGATCAATAGAGCCATTCCAGTTAAGTTCTTTTCCAAGCTCATATAGTTTTTTAATTCTATTATCCGCTATTGTGTAATCCCAATTATAAGCTCCTGTTAACGGGGTATTAAAAATCTCCACCACATCTTCAACCTGAAGGGGGGTTAAGTTAATTTCATCATCGAAGTAGAGTAGGTCCTCTGGAGGCCCTTTTTGCTTTGTTATTTTCATTATTTGTCCCTATTATAGTAATGTTAGCACTGCTAACATTACCTAATCATATAACAGAAATTAGTTTTTGAAAAGTTTTGTTAACTCTTCAAGCAAAACTTCGCCAAGCTCTTCAGCCCTATTGATGGTAATAGCATTTTTGTAATACTTAGTTACGTCGTGACCAATACCTATTGCTTGAAGCTCAACAGGACTGTCTTTTTCAATTAATGCAATCATTTCCTTTAGATGATTATCTAGGTAATCATCTCTATTTGCTGAAAGAGTACTATCATCCACTGGCGCTCCATCTGATATGACAATCATAATTTTTCTGTCTTCTGATCTTTTGATCAGCCTTTCATGAGACCAAGACAAAGCCTCTCCGTCTATATTTTCTTTTAGAAGACCTTCTTTTAGCATTGTTCCAAAGTATTTTCTTGCTCTTCTCCAGCTATTATCGGCACTTTTATAAATAATATGTCTTATATCATTAAGCCTTCCAGGGTTGGAAGCGCTCCCATTATTTATCCATGATTGCTTAGATTCTCCACCCTTCCATTGCTTTGTTGTAAAGCCTAGAATCTCAGTTTTAATTTGACATCTCTCAAGCGTACTTCCAATAATATCTGCACAAATAGCAGCCAAGCTAATTGACCTTCCTCTCATAGATCCGGAGTTATCAATTAAAAGAGTAACAATAGTGTCTTTAAATTTATTTTCTGTTTCTTGTTTATAGCTCAAAGGGTGACCGGGCTCTGCTATAACTCTATGAAGTCTTGCTGTGTCTAGCATTCCCTCATCAAGGTTATAGTTCCAGCTTGTATTTTGCTTAGCTAATAGCAGTCTTTGGAGTCTATTGGCTAACTTACCTATTGTTGTTTGATGAGGTTTGATTAAATTATCAAGCTGATTTCTAAGCCTTATGGATTCATCAGAGGTAGTAAGGTCTTTCGCATCAATTATTTCATCAAAATTGGATGTATAAATAGAGTAATCTTTTTTATTTGAGTCTAAATAATTATTTTGTGGATATGAAAGCGCTTCAATTTCCTCATCTATAGAGGGCCCATCAGAAGAAGACGTTGCTTCTTGGAGAAGATCATCTATTTCAATATCAAGATTTTCTATAGTTGTATCAGAATCATAATCTCCAGTTTCGTCTGAATCATCCTCAGCATTTTCTTGCTCAATTTCATTTGAAGATCCTGGAGGCTCTATTGGGTCATCATCGCTATCATCGTTTGAATCATCTGAGCTTTTTATAAGCTTAAGCTTTTTAAGAAATTTAATTGAAATCTTTTCAAACAGCTTTTGATCACTTAAAGCTTTAGAGAAATCTTTTTCTAAGGGAGTTATATTTTTTAAATTATATTTTTTTTCAAATAACTCAACCAATTTTTTTGAATTAGGATTTAATTCAAACCCCTGCGTTTTTTTAAGCCAAAGGTTTGAGCATAATGCCAGATAATTCGATGATTTTTCATCATCAGCAATTAGACTTATTAATTCTAGGTATTCAGTAATATTTTTTTTAGCACCCGGATAGGTATTTGAGCCTAAAATTTCAACACGGGACATCTCCAGCTCATTAAAAACCATTCTAGCTTGAAGTTTTAAGGGTATTTCAGAAGTTTTTTTATGATATTGATACCAAAAAGCTTGGAAATCACATTCTCCTCTCCATGCAGCTAAATCTTTTGTAGATCTAGGTATGGAAGAGATAATTGCCTGGTCTGAATTTGGCGGCCTTTGAGAAATACCTACTTTTGAAGATAGATCTTTTCTTTTGGCGATTGCTTTTACAGAAGAAAGAGCAGCCTCATGAAGACGGTCTCTATTTTTTATCCAAGCCATGAATTATCTATTTCTCAGGGATATCGCTTTCAATGTCTATATCAAAGCATCTCTGGAAATATTCAGAAATAATGGGTTTTTCCATATCATCACATTTATTAAGAAAACTTAATTTAAAAGAGCTGGCTATATCTTTAAAGATCTTTAAATTTTGAGCCCATGAGATAACAGTTCTAGGAGACATTAAAATAGAAATATCGCCATTACCAAAACCAGTTCTAGTAAGGTTTGCTAACTTAATCATGTTTTTAAGAATTTCTTCATTTTTTGAGCTTTTAAAATTGCCTACTTGAGAAGTCACAACTTTAAATTCTTGCTTAGGGTCAAGATAATTTAACGATGAAAGAATATGCCATCTATCCATTTGACCTTGATTGATTTGCTGAGTCCCATGATATAAACCGGTAACATCGCCAAGACCAACTGTATTGGTTGTTGCAAAAAGCCTAAATGAAGAATGTGGGCTGATTACTTTATTTTGATCTAATAGCGTGAGTTTGCCTTCTACTTCCAATATTCTTTGAATTACAAACATTACATCAGGTCTTCCTGCGTCATATTCATCAAAAACTAGCGCAACAGGGTTTTGAATTGACCATGGAAGAAGACCTTCTTGGAATTCAGTAATCTGTTTCCCGTCTTTTAGTTTTATTGCATCTTTTCCAAGAAGATCAATTCTACTTATATGGCTATCTAAATTTATTCTCACACAAGGCCAGTTTAGCCTTGCTGCTACTTGTTCTATGTGTGTTGATTTACCTGTGCCATGAAACCCTTGAATCATAACTCTCCTGTTATGCTCAAATCCAGCCAATATTGATAAGGTTGTTTCTTTGTCAAAAACATATCCCTCATCTATTTCAGGGACCCACTCAGTTTTTTCTTTAAAACCTTTTACGATTAACTTTGAATCAATTTTAAAAGTTTTAGAAACATCTATCTTAATAGTTGGTTTGTTTGGAAGTTCAATTTTGCTATTGGTTGTCATTTAATTTGATGGTTTTTCTTACAGTTGCCACATAATACTTTTTGAAGTGTAAAAGTTCTAGTTTTTATTAATAATAGATTAGATATGAACCTTGCTATAATCTATAGAAATATTAATTAACCTGAGTATAAAAAAATAATGGAAGAAAAAGGAAACCTTTTAAGTAACTGTTTAGAACTTTTTTCACTAAATGAAATTGATAGAGATATTTTTAGCTGGACGGGAAAAAATGTTGGTTGGGCAAGAGTATTTGGTGGACAGGTTATGGCGCAAACATTAATTGCAGCTTACAACACAATAGAGAAGGATCATTTTGCACATTCTTTCCATTCCTACTTTTTAAGACCAGGCCAAATGGACAAGCCTATTATTTTTACTGTAGATAGAATCAGAGATGGTAAAAGCTTTACGACAAGAACTGTAAAGGCGATCCAGGATGGAGAAGCAATCTTTAATTGCTCAGTCTCCTTCCAAAAAAGAGAAGAGGGCTTAACACATCAAATACCAATGCCTGATCTCCCTGGCTATGAGGGGTTAAAGAATGAATTGGAAATTAGAGAGGAGATATCTAATAATTCGAAGTTAGATATAGATGACCTCCCTCTATTTTTAAGGAAAAGAGAGGTCGAAATGAGGCCTGTTGAAATCCATGACTATGCAAATCCAAAAAAAAGCTCACCATATAGAAATACTTGGATAAGGCCAGATGGTGTAATGCCTGATGATGAAAAAATTCAACAAGCATTTTTGCTTTATATCTCAGACATGGGGTTATTGGCTGCTGCAAATAACGCTCATGGCATGAACTTTTTAACAAAAAATCTTCAAGTTGCAAGTCTAGATCATGCAATGTGGTTTCATCAAAAGCTAGATTTTAATGATTGGGTTTTGTATGCAATTGATAGCCCTTATTCTGGAAATTCTAGAGGTTTCTGTAGAGGGTCAATTTATTCAAAAGATGGAAAATTGATAGCCTCTTGCACCCAGGAAGGTCTTATAAGGCTTTGGCCAGAAGATAGGAGATAAGGAACTATCTCTCTCTAATTATATTAGTTAGGTAGTTAACTTTTTCTGGATCTATATCTGGTGTAATTCCATGACCTAAGTTAAATATATAACCAGGGTAGTCTTTAAAAGTATCTAATATTTTGTAAGTCTCTTTTTTAATTACTTTATTAGATTCCAATAATATTTTTGGATTTAAATTTCCTTGTAAAGAAACCTTGCCTGAAAGGTAAGTGTAATCTTTTGGGCTCATGCTCCAATAGAGACTCAAGCAGTCTGCATTGGTATTTATAATAAAATCTGTTGTGCATTTTGGCTCTCTAGCAAATAAAATTATTGGAGTAGATGAAGTCAAAGGGTCATTTTTCAGTGATGAGATAAGAGAAGAAATATAATTTAGAGAATATTTTTGGTAATCAGATTCTCTTAGCAGGTTTGCCCATGAATCAAATATCTGAATAACATCAGCCCCAGCTTTAACTTGCTCTTTAAGATAAATAAAACATGCATCTGTTAGTTTTTGTAGAAAGATATGAGCTTCTTCATTATTTTCCTCAATAAATTTTTTTGTGATATTAAAATCTTTTGATGACCTTCCTTCAATTGAATATGCAGCTAAAGTCCAAGGGCTTCCACAAAAACCTATCAAGGGAATATTTTTTGGAAGAGCAGATCTTATATTACTAACAGCTTTATAGACATATGAGAGTTTGTCAGCATCAAAAGGCTCTATATCAAGAACATCTTGAGCACTCTTTATTGGATTATCAAATACAGGGCCTTCTCCCTCCAAGAACTTAACCTTTAGATTCATTGCATCAGGTATTGTTAGTATATCTGAGAATAAAATTGAGGCGTCTAAATTAAATTTGTCTATTGGTTGGAGTGCAAGTTCACAACAAACATCAGGGTCTTTACACATGTCCAGAAAATTCTTAAATCCTTTCCTTACAGCTCTATATTCAGGCATGTATCTTCCAGCTTGTCTCATATACCAAATAGGCGGTGTGGAAAGCTTTTCTTTATGTAAAGCTTGAAGAAAAATAGAGTTAGGAATTGTCATGATACGTATTTTATAATACTTTTAGCTGCTTCACGTCCTTCCCATATAGCTGTTACTACTAAATCAGAGCCTCGAACCATATCACCACCAGAAAATATTTTTTTATTAGATGTCTGAAATTTATATTCTTGATGCTCTTCTGCTATTACAAGACCACTTTTATGAGTGTCTATATTAAATTTACCAAACCACTCTGATGGACTTGCCCTAAAACCAAAAGCTATAACTACTGCATCTGCCTCATATATTGTTTCTGAACCAGGAATAGGTATAGGGACTCTTCTGCCATTTTGATCAGGCTCTCCTAATTGCGTTTTAACAATCTTCACACCCTCTACCTTATCAGTACCTACTATATCAACAGGTTGAATATTAAATTCAAACTGAACTCCTTCTTCTTTCGCATTTTGCACTTCTCTTTTTGAGCCAGGCATATTTGCTTCATCTCTTCTGTATAAACATTGCACTGACTCAGCGCCTTGTCTTATAGCTGTTCTATTGCAATCCATTGCAGTATCACCGCCTCCCAAGACAATAACTTTTTTACCTTTAAGGTTAATAAAATCTTCTTTATTTTTTTGCAACTTAAGAAGTTTTTTGGTGCTTGAAATTAGATAATCTATAGCTTTGTGAACTCCATTTAACTTCTCACCTCCAAAGCCTCCCTCAAGAGATGTATAAGTACCCATGGCTAGAAAAACTGCATCATAATCTTCGTATAATTTCTTGAAAGGAATATCTTTTCCAATCTCTTTTCCTAAATGAAAGTTCACCCCCATTTCCTCTAATATTTTCCTTCTTCTTTTTACTACTGATTTTTCTAATTTAAACTCAGGAATTCCAAAAGTTAAAAGCCCGCCTATCTCCTCATTTTTATCAAAAACATGGCTATGAACTCCTGACCTTGTTAAGACGTCAGCGCAAGCTATTCCTGCAGGACCTGATCCTACTATGGCTACTTTTTTATCAGTCCAATTTCTATAAGACATGTCTGGCTTCCAGCCCATCTCGAAAGCTTTCTCCATTATGTATTTTTCAGTTGAACCTATGGTAACTGCTCCAAAGCCATCATTAAGAGTACAAGCACCTTCACAGAGCCTGTCTTGAGGGCAAACCCTACCGCATACTTCAGGCAAGCTATTTGTTGAATGGCATAGTTCGGCTGCTTCAATGATATTTCCTTCATTTACAAGCTTAAGCCAGTCTGGGATATAGTTGTGAACAGGGCACTTCCATTCACAATAAGGATTTCCGCAGTCTAAACATCTATGAGCTTGGTTGGAAGCTTGGGTTTGGTTGTACTCACTGTAGATTTCAACGAAGCTAATCTTTCTTTCATCTGCAGATTTTTTAACTGGATCAAAGCGCCCAACTTCTAAAAATTGGAAGTCATTATCAAGTTTCTCATGAGTTATATACTCATCTCTCTCATGAAAGCTTTTAGAAGGTATTGGCTGAGAGTTCATACTCATAAGCTCATCTCGCCATTTATACAACTTACTCTTAGCTTCATCTAAATTAGAAATAGGAGCGAATGACTTAGTTACATACTTTCCATTTACTCTTAGCTTTCCATAAAAATATGGAGATCTTGGTTGGGTGAAAAGCAAAAGACCTTTCTCAACTCTATATTGCTTATTTTTATTTTTCATATTTAGGATGATCTTTGTATGACATAGTATGACATTTACAGGATGGAATTGGTATAGTTTTATGATAGAATCCATGTAAACAATATATTTTTCACATGCCAGGACTATACAAAAAAGAAGACTTTAAAGATAACTGCGGGTTTGGACTTGTTTCCAATATCGACGGCATTAAATCTCACAAGGTAATTACAAGCTCTATAAATGCTTTAGTAAGTATGACTCATAGAGGGGGTGTTGGCTCTGATGGAAAAACAGGAGATGGCTGCGGACTATTGTTTGATATAGATCATGACTATTTTAGAAATGCAGTATACAAAGATTTGGACATTAAATTACCTAAAATTTTTGCTATAGGTCAATTATTTTACAATAACAATATTGAAACAATCCTTCCTCAATTAGATAAAATTTTAAAAAAAGAAAAACTAACTCTTTCCGCAATTAGGAAAGTCCCAGTTAATAAAAAAATCCTTGGAAAAATAGCTTTAGATTGCGCCCCTCATATATATCAATTATTTATTACACCATCAGAAAAAGTTTTTAATGATCAAAAGTTTGATACTAATTTACTACAAGCAAGAAAATTTATAGAAGAGATATATCTTAATGATGAGGTTTTATACTTATGCAGTTTTTCATCTAAGACAATAGTTTATAAAGGATTAATGCTACCAAATGCTATAAAAGAATTTTATATAGACTTGCAGCATAAAGATCTTACAGCCTCTTCTTGTGTATTTCATCAAAGGTTCTCAACTAATACTAGTCCAAGATGGCATCTGGCTCAGCCCTTTAGGATGCTTGCTCATAACGGAGAAATTAATGCCATTCAAGGGAATAGAAATTGGGTAAAAGCTAGATCTTCTAAATTTGTAACACCTCTAATACCAAAGATTCAGAAATTTAAACAACTTGTAAATGAAACTGGCTCAGATTCATCTTCTCTAGATAATATGATTGAGCTATTAATAAAAGGCGGAGTTAACATATTTAGAGCTATTAGAATGGTTCTTCCTCCTGCCTGGCAAAATACCCAATCACTGGATGCCGATATAAGAGCATTTCATGAATATAACTCTATGCATATGGAGCCATGGGATGGCCCTGCTGGAATAGTAATGTCAGATGGAAAATGGTCAATATGTATGCTTGATAGAAATGGCTTGAGACCAGCAAGATATCAAATTGATGACAAGAATAATATTACAATTGCTTCTGAAACAGGCGTAAATCCAGTAGATGATAGAAATATTGTTTCAAAAGGAAGGGTTCAGCCTGGAGGCATCATTGCCATAAATACCCATACAGGTGAAATTTTTAATGAGAACCCCATAGATAATGTGCTGAAAGCAAAGAAACCTTACAGAAAATGGTTAAGAGAAAATGCTGTTTATATTGAATCAAGTTTAGATTCATATGAAGGACCAGGCTTAAGACAAATGCCGGCTAATGACTTCCTTATAACTACAAAATTATTCTTACTTTATAAAGAAGAAAGATCCTCTGTTATTAAGCCACTTGCAATTGACTCTCAAGAAGGCACGGGATCAATGGGAGATGATACGGCTCTTGCTGTTATGAGTAAAATGCATAGACAGCTCTATGATTTCTTTAGGCAACAGTTTGCTCAAGTAACAAATCCTCCTATAGATTCTTTAAGAGAGGTTGGAGTCATGTCACTAGAAACATGCTTTGGTCCAGAGCTAAACATATATGAAGAATCCGAAGATCATGCGAAGAGGTTAGTTACAACATCACCAGTTCTTTCATATAAAAAACTTCAATCTGTTATCACCAATCCATATTTCAATTCAAAAGAAATATCTCTTTCATATGACAAAAATATCTCTCTCAAAAAAGCTATAAAAAATTTACAAAGTGAAGTTGTAAAATATGTAAAAGATGAGAACCCTATAATTCACCTTATTGAAGAATTACCTGGGCCGGGCAAGCTCCCTATTAATGCTCTTTTAGCAGTTGGGGGAGTTCATCAGGAGTTGGTGAGAATAGGCTTGAGATCTGATGCAAATATAATAGTTACATCTTCTTCTGCTAGAGATACCCATCAGATTGCTTGTTTAATAGGCTTTGGTGCAACAGCTGTCTATCCAACATTGGCATACCAAACAATACTAGACTTAACTCAAAGAAATGAGCTTAAGGGCTCTCCTCATGAAAACTGTGCCAGATATAGAAAAGGGGTTAATAAAGGCCTGCTAAAAATCATTTCAAAGATGGGTATTTCAACAATTTCTAGTTATCGAGGCTCTCAGCTATTTGAAATAGTTGGTCTAGATAAAGATATCGTTGACTTATGTTTCAAAAATACAACAAGCAGAGTTAAAGGACGAAATTTTAAAGACCTTGATGAAGAACTAAGAGTTCTTGATGATTACGCAAGATCAAATCTTTCTGATATGAGTGTTGGAGGACTTCTTAAGTATATTCATGGCGGCGAGTATCATGCTTATAATCCTGAGATTGTAAAAAAACTTCAAGATGCAGTTTCAACAGGATCAGAGGTTACTTATCAGGAGTATGCTCATCTTGTAGATTCAAGGCCTCCCGCGATGCTTAGAGATTTGCTTGAAGTTAATTCAGGTCATAAAAAAATAGACCTTAACAAGGTAGAGTCAGAAAAAAATATTTTAACTAGGTTTGATTCCGCTGGAATGAGTTTAGGGGCATTATCTCCTAAAGCTCATGAAACACTGGCTGAGGCAATGAATGAGTTAGGTGCAAGATCAAATTCTGGAGAGGGCGGAGAGGCTGCTGAAAGATATGGCACCTCGAAGATGTCAAAGATTAAGCAGATTGCATCAGGAAGATTTGGGGTTACTCCACATTACCTAGTTAATGCAGAAGTATTACAAATTAAAATTGCTCAAGGTGCCAAGCCCGGAGAGGGCGGTCAGCTACCAGGAGGCAAAGTAAATAAGTTAATTGCTAAATTAAGATACTCAACCCAGGGAGTGACATTGATCTCGCCTCCTCCTCATCATGATATTTATTCTATAGAAGATTTAGCACAACTTATCTATGATCTTAAAGAAGTTAATCCCAAGGCATTAGTATCTGTAAAGCTAGTCTCGGAACCAGGAGTTGGAACTATAGCCTCGGGAGTAGCTAAGGCATATGCAGATTTAATAACTATCTCAGGTCATGATGGTGGAACTGGAGCCAGTCCTTTGACATCAATAAGATACGCAGGATCTCCATGGGAACTTGGTTTAGCCGAAGCCCATCAAAGTCTAAGAAACAGTGGTCTTAGGCACAAAGTTAGACTCCAGGCTGATGGAGGAATGAAGACGGGATTGGATGTAATTAAAGCAGCTATTCTTGGTGCAGAATCATTTGGTTTTGGAACGGGCCCAATGATAGCAATGGGATGTAAATATTTAAGAATATGCCATCTAAATAACTGTGCTACTGGAGTAGCCACACAAAGAGATGATTTAATAAAACATCATTTCATTGGCGATAAAGAGAGAGTAATGAACTATTTTAAATTTATTGCAAATGATGTCAGACATCATTTAAGTGAGATTGGTGTAGAAAAATTTGAAGATATTATTGGTCAAACTCAGTATCTTGAAAAAATTAGGAGCCTTGATAAACAATACCAATCAATAGATTTGAGCGATCTCCTTTATAAAGATAACGCAATAAATGAAAGTTTCTTCTGCACTTCTAAAAAAAATAGCCCATGGGATAAGGGTTTATTAGCTAGGAAGGTTTTAAGACAAGCTAAGGAATCTATTGATAATGAAGAATCTATCTCTTTAGACTTCAAGATATCAAATACCGATAGATCAATAGGGGCGCTGATTTCAGGTTATGTTGCTAAAAAGTATGGAGAACCAGGCTTAATAAATCCTATAAATTTAAATTTTTCAGGATCTGCCGGCCAAAGCTTTGGCTGTTGGAATGCCAAGGGTATTGAATTGATGGTAGATGGCGATGCTAATGACTATGTTGGTAAGGGCATGAATGGAGGGAAGATAGTTATAAAAAATGAAACCCCTGCCTTGGCCTCCAATGAGGATACTGTTTTGGTTGGTAATACTTGTTTGTATGGAGCAACAGGAGGTCAACTTTATGTCTCCGGAAGAGCTGGAGAAAGGTTTGCTGTAAGAAACTCAGGAGCTTCAGCAGTAATAGAAGGGTCCGGAGATCATTGTTGTGAGTATATGACTGGAGGACAGGTTACTGTTTTAGGATCTGTTGGTGCAAATTTTGGAGCAGGCATGACAGGTGGGTTTGCATATGTTTTGGATGAAGACAAAACATTTTTTGATAAATGTAATAGGGGGCTAGTAAATTTAGAAAGAATTCATTCAGAAGACATGCAGTCTCATAGAAAACATTTAAAAGAAATAATCGCAGAGCATTACAAACAAACAAATAGCCTTAAGGCAAGGGAGCTAGTTGAAGATTTTGATAAGTTTGAGCCTTATTTTTGGCTAGTTGTTCCAGCAGCTTCAAATATTCAAGATTTATTAAAAGCAACAACTGCTAATGCAGCTTAGATAAAGGCTTTTTGAAGATTTTTTGGATTAAATTTATTTGTCTTAAATGCTTTCCCAGAAGAGTTAATTAAAATTAAATTTAATTTTCCTTCAGATACTTTTTTATCATTTAAAATAAATTTCTTTAAGTTTTCGTATTTATATTTTTTATATTCAGAGTTTAGTCCCAATGAATCTATAAGATTTACAACGTTATCTAGTTGGTAGTTTTTTATATGGCCTTCATAAAAAGAAATTTTTGCAGCTATTATCATACCAATAGTCACAGCCTCGCCATGTGTAATATTTTTATATTTATTGAAAGCTTCTATAGCGTGTCCAAATGTATGACCAAAATTTAAAATTGCTCTTATACCACTTTCTTTTTCATCTTCAGTAACAATTTTGGCTTTTGTTTTTATAGATTCCTCTATGATATCTTCTAAAATATTTAACTGTCTATTCTTGATGGCTTCTGAATTTTCTTTAATTAATTTGTAGAGTTTTTTATTTCCTATAAAGGCATATTTGATAACCTCTCCTAACCCAGAATTAAATTCTCTTTCTGTTAAGGTCTCAATAAACTTACTACTGATTAAAACTAAGCTTGGGTTGTTGAATGAGCCAATTAAGTTTTTACCTTGTTTTATATTTATAGCAGTCTTGCCCCCCACTGATGAGTCTACTTGAGACAATAAAGTTGTAGGTATTTGGATGAAGTCAATTCCTCTAAGAAAGGTTGCGGCACAAAACCCGGTAACGTCACCAACAACACCGCCACCAAGAGCAATCATGCAGTCAGACCTATCAAATTTTAAGTCAGCTAATTTTTCTTGGATAGTTATATATGAAGAAAATGATTTAGATTTCTCACCTTGTTCTAGTATATGTACATAGCACTTCTTTTTATTTTTTAGGATTTCTTTAACTTCATCAAGATACTTTTTTGGAACACCTGAGTCAGTAATAATAAAGACTTTATTTTTTGTTTTAAGATGACCTAATAAATTAGCCTTAGTTAGAGCATTTTTAGCAATAAGTACATTATATTTAAAGGGGGTCTTCCCAACAGTAATAGTTCTAGCCATAATTCTTTACTAATTTAACAATTTCAGCTGCAACCTCTTGGCTAGATTTGCCTTCGGTATTGACAATATAATCAGCAACTTCCTCATAAAGGCTTTCTCTTGTTTCATGAAGTTTTTTAAGAATTTCACCAGGATCGCCATTTTTTAGAAGTGGTCTATCTTTATCCTTAGAAGTCCTTTCAAGCTGAGTCGCAATTGGAGTGGCAAGATAAAATACAGAGCCTCGTGAAGATAGCATTTCCCTATTTGCTTCTGAAAGAATAATTCCACCCCCAGTTGATAATACAATGGAATTTTGCTTAACCATTTCTTCTAAAACATTGCTTTCTCTTTTTCTAAACCCTTCTTCGCCCTCAAGATCAAATATCCAATCTATAGAAGCGCCTGTTCTGGATTCAATCTCCCCATCTGTATCAAAAAAAGTCAGGAATAACTCACCTGAAATTATCTTACCGACAGTTGATTTCCCTGATCCCATTGGACCCACTATGAATATGTTCATTTAAGACAATTATTTAATATATTATGAGAATTTTAGCACTGAACTATATAAAATGGTTTATTAGATGATAAAAGATGTATTCTAACGAGTAACGATTTAAGCATATTATGTTAAAAATTATTAAAATTCTTTTCTATTTATCTATTTCTAGCTGTATAGCTGCAATTTTATTTATTCTTATTTCATACCTCTCATTAAAGCCTAATTTACCTCAAATTTCACTTGTTGATGAAACAAGCCTTCAAATGCCCTTAAAAATTTACACCAAAGATGAGATTTTGATTGGCGAGTATGGAGAAATAAAAAGAAGGCCTCTTGAGTTTGATAGCATACCTTTAAATATTAGAAATGCATTTCTTGCAGCAGAGGATGATGCATTTTTTGAGCATCAGGGTATTAGTTATTCGGGACTTCTTCGCTCTGTAAAAAGATGTCTTGGCCCTCAGGGCTGTGTTGGTGGAGGAGGAACTATAACAATGCAAGTTGTTAGGGGCTACCTCTTAACAAGAGACCAAACATTAATAAGAAAAGCTAAGGAGATTTTTTTAGCTTTAGAGTTAGAAAGCACCATATCTAAAGAAGAGATTTTTGAGCTTTATATTAATAGAAATTTTTTTGGAAATCGTTCATATGGTATCGAGGCCGCAGCAAATACATATTTTAATAAATCTACTCTAGATTTGAACCTTGCTGAATCAGCAGCTATTGCGGCCATGGCGCAGTCTCCTTCTCGAGTCAATGCCATAAGATCACCTGTAAAAACAAAGCAACGAAGAAACTGGATCCTTTATAGGATGCATAAGCTTGAATATATTAACGATGAAGATTATGAAGAGGCAATATCTATACCCCTTAAAGTTGCTAAAAATATTAATCTTTACGATGTTGATGGAAGATACTTGGCTGAGCTAGCTAGACAGCAGATAATTCAAAGGTATGGTCTTCAAGCATATAAAAATGGGTGGTCTGTTTACACGACTTTAGATTCTAGATTGCAAGAAAGCGCCCATAAAAACTTAAATACACAACTGACAAATTATCATAAAAGGCATGGCTGGATAGAGTCACCTAATTTTCTTAACATCTTTAATTTAGAAGAATTAGAGCAGTTAAAAAATCTCAATAGTGAGTTTATTTCTTTAGAAATAGGCTTGAATAGTTCATTTGAAAATAATGATTTATTAGCAAATAAAATTAATTCTATCTTTGATAATCACCCTTATTACGAAACTCACGCAAAGGGAATTATTGTTAATATGTTAGATGACACGCTTTATTTTTTGAATGAAAGGTTTGAAATTAAAAATATACCTTGGTCATCAGAGTATTTATGGGCAAGAAATCGTCTAACAATCAATGAAAAAGGACCAGCTCCCAAATCTTTTGAAGATTTTTTAAATATTGGCGATTTAATATATTTAAAAAAAGAAAATGAATTTTTATTACTTGATCAAATTCCTGAAGCAGAGGCTTCTTTAATTTCTTTAAATCCAAATACAGGTTCTGTAGAGGCATATATTGGTGGATTAAATTTCAGTAAGAGTAATTTTGATAGAGTGAGGTTGTCTTACCCTCAGTCTGGATCTAGCTTTAAGCCTTTCTTATATGCGTCAGGTCTGGCCAATGGATATAACTTATCGTCATTAATAAATGATGCGCCTATTGTTTTTGAAGATAAAAATCTTGAAAGTGTATGGCGACCCCAGAACTATACGGGCAAGTTTTACGGCCCAACCTCTTTAAGAGAGGCTCTAATTCAATCAATAAATATTGTTTCAATAAAACTCTTAAGAGAGATAGGTATTAATAAATCTCATGACTTTCTTGGGCAATTCGGTTTTGAAAAATCTCGACTTCCATCGGATTTATCTTTGGCATTAGGTTCGGGAAACTTCTCGCCGGCTGAGATGGTTAGAGCCTTCGGTGTTATTGCTAACGGAGGGTTTTTAATTGACCCTTGGTATGTTGAAAGAATAGAGGATAGAGATGGCAGTATTATCTACTCGCATGATGATTATATTATTTCCGCTAGCAATGAAAACTTATCGGCGTTTCCTTGGCTTAATACTATGGAGATGAATGTTAAGAAACCTTATTTCTTAATTAAACCAGAGTTCAGAAAAGAGAGAGTTGTTGATGAAAGAATAGCCTACCTCATTCATAACAATCTTCAGGAATTAATAACTAGAGGCTCTGCTGGAAGAAGATCATCTGTTTTAAATAGAAAAGATATTGCAGGGAAGACAGGGACTACAAATGATGCTATCAGTACTTGGTTTTCTGGCTTTCATGAAGATTTGGTGACTACTGTATGGGTTGGGACAGATGATTTCTCATCACTTGGAGATAATGAATTTGGATCCACAATTGCCTTGCCAATTTGGGTTGATTATATGGATAATGCGCTAGAAAATCTTGATGTAAAATCAAAGCCTATTCCAGAGGGTATTTCATTTGTAAGAGTCAATAAGAATACAGGCCAGATAGATAACTTAGAAAATAAAGATTCTTATTTTGAATTGTTTTTAGATGAAAATATTAAAGACTAGCTCTTAAATATATTTAGAGAGAGAAGTTCCCAAATATTTTCTATATAAGTGCTTGGTGATTCTTTGAACTTAGATCGGATATATCTTCCAACATTTCCCTCAATATAGGTAACTATAAGTTGAGCAGAAATTCCCGGTTGGGTAATTAACTTATCTGGATCTTCTTGCAACATTTGCTTTATAGATAGCTCAAATCTCTCGAAAAATTGATTAACAGAATCTGAGACATTTTGCTCATCAGATGAAAGAGCTTCTCTTGAGATTAATCTAGCAAAACCTTTGTTTTTTTCTATAAAAATCATAAAGAATAAAAATGCATTTTTTACTTTATCTTTGGCAGCTAAATCCGAATTTTTTAATTCTCCGCATTTATTAAATATAGCTTTATCACAAAATGAAAAAAGTTCAGCATAGATAGCCCTTTTACTTGGGAAGTGCCTGTATAAAGCTGCTTCTGTGACTTCTGATTTTTGCGCCAAAAGAGCAGTTGTAATTTTAGATAAATTTCGTTCCTCAAGAAGGCTAGCTAATGATTGCAGGATTATATTTTTTCTATCATTTTTCATTACTTATTCTAAATTTATATCAATCTCAGGACAAATGCGAGATAGTTCAGACATAAATTTACTTTTGATATCTTCCATTTCCTCTAATGAATTACCTTCAAATCTTAAAACTAGCTTAGGAGTTGTGTTAGAGGCTCTAATTAAACCCCATCCATTTTCAAAATTTACCCTTAAACCATCGATGGTAACTTTCTCACCTTCAAGATGGCATTGATCTGCAAAATCTTCAATGATCTTAAATTTTGTATCGTCTGTAACTGAAATGTTTAGCTCCGGAGTGGAAAAAGACTTTGGAAGTATATCTACAAGCTCAGAGATTGATTGATCAGAATTATTAATAATTTCAACAATCCTGGCAGCAGCATAGTGCCCATCATCAAACCCGTACCACTTATCATTAAAGAATATATGGCCACTCATTTCACCGGCCAGAAGTGCCCCAGTTCTTTTAATTGCTTTTTTAATATGAAAATGACCTGTTGGAGCCATAACTGGCTCACCGCCATTTTCAACAATTATATTGTCTAAGTGATTTGAGCACTTAACATCAAATACAATTTTTCCTTTTTCACGAGAAAGAATATCTTTTGAAAATAACATCATTAGCTTATCAGGAAATACTGAGTCACCCTTATTTGTTATCATACCAACCCTATCGCCATCGCCGTCAAATGCTAGTCCAACATCTGCAGATTGTTTTGCAACTTCTTTAATTAGGTCTGATAGATTTTCCAGTTTTCCAGGGTCTGGATGATGATTGGGGAAATTGCCATCTACTTCACTAAAAAGCTCAAATACCTCACAGCCCAATTTTTTAAATAATTCGGGTGCCACGCATCCTGCTGCGCCATTCCCGCAATCTAAAACAACCTTTAATTTAGAGGCATTAGGCAATTTAATATTATCAACTACTTCATTAATATACTGATCTTTTATATCACTAAATATTAACTCACCTTTTGTTATTCTTCTTTCAGAATCATCTTCTTCCATTAGTGACAATATCTCCGATCCTGACACAGGCTTGTCGTCAACTACCATCTTAATGCCATTGTAGTTTTTTGGATTATGACTGCCTGTAATAATAATTCCACTCTTAGATTTCTCTTTTTTAGCTGCAAAATAAAGCATTGGACTAGTAACCAAACCAATATTATTAACATTAATACCTGAGTCAACCAAGCCTGAGCAAAAAGCTGCTAGTAAAGATGGCCCTGACAATCTTCCATCTCTTCCAACAGCTATAGTATCAACATTTTCTTTTTTACATTTCTTAGATATAGCAAAAGCTATTTCCTTGATTGAATCCTCATTTAATTCTTCTGGGTATGTTCCTCTAATATCATTTTCCCTGAATATAGATTTAGTTACTTTCATTTTTTCCCCTTTAGTTATTTGGCTTAGTTTGTCATAATGATGCGTCATTATTATATCTTGTATAAATGTTTGTAAACACTGATTCAAAAGTTATTTGGAAAAATGGTACCTATGAAAAATGGGAGGACTCCTCTATCCATATTTTATCTCATACCGTGCATTATGGAACTGGAGTTTTTGAAGGGGTAAGGGCTTACAATACAGCCAATGGCCCGGCTATTTTTAGATTAGAAGACCATACGAATAGGCTGTTTGATGCAGCAAGTAAAATAGGAGTAGTAATTCCTTATTCTAAGGAAGAGTTAAACCAAGCTCAGAAAGAAATATTTGTTAAAAATAATTTAAATGAAGGATATTTGAGGCCGATTGTTTTCCTTGGCAACGAATCTCTGGGAATTCGAGCTACAGATTTATCAGTAAATGTAGCAATTGCTGCATGGGAGTGGCCTTCATACATGAGTCCCGAGTCTAAAGAAGCAGGAATTTCAATAATTAAATCTTCTTATGAGCAATATAGCAACCCGCTTCACTCTGGTTATAAGATCATAGGAACATACATAAATTCTACAATGGCACTGCATGAAGCTATAAAAGCTGGAGCTGACGAGGCGCTATTGATGGATAAAAATGGTTTTATTTCTGAAGGAAGCGGCGAGAATATTTTCCTTATTAAAAATAATATTATTACCACGCCAAGGATCGAGCATTGCTTAAATGGCATCACAAGACAATCTGTTATTAAGATTGCTCAAGACTTTGGGTATGAAGTACAAGAGAAAGATTTAACGTATGATGATTTGGTCAATAGTGACGAAGCTTTCTTTTCAGGAACAGCTGTAGAGATAACTCCTGTCTCTAAAATTGATAGCAATATAATTGGATCAGGTTCTAGAGGAGAAGTTACAGCCAAGCTGCAGCAAACATATAGCGATATAGTATCTGGAAAGAATGATCTTTATAAAGATTGGCTCAGCCTAGTATCCTAAAAAATATCTTGCAAAAACTTAAAATTGCAATTTTTAGTTACAGAAGCGCCCCATTTGGAGGCGGGCAAGGTGTATATGTCCATGATATATCAAAAGCTCTAAGAGCTTCTGGACACGATGTTGATATAATTTCCGGGCCACCATATCCAATCTTGCCTGAGGGTGTAAATCTTGAAAGGCTTCCAGGACTAGACCTTTTTCAAACCTTCTCTTTTAAAGAAAGGCTTAACATTTTTCTTAATAAGAAGCCCAAAAAATTGATAGATATCTATGAGTTCCTATCCACACTTTGTGGCGGCTTTCCAGAAATGAGGACGTTTGGATATAGAGCAAAGCAATGGATCATAGATAATAACAATTATGATATTGTTATTGACAATCAATCAATTAGTTTTGGAATGCTTGATATTCAAAAAGTTATTCCTTTCATTGAAATAATTCATCATCCTATCACTAAAGATTATAAACACGAGCTTAAGGCAAGCAAAAAAATCTTATATAGACTATCTAGATATAGATGGTATTCCTTTCTGGGAATGCAAAAAAAAGTTGCTCCAAAAATTAAAAGAATTATCACTCCATCAAAGAACTCTTTAAAAGATATTTCGAAGGACTTCGGGTGCAATCCTAATAGTATTTCAGTAATAAATAACGGTCTTGATACTGATATATTTATTCCGTATAAAAATATAGAAAGATTACCTTATAGGATAATAACAACCGCTAGTGCAGATGTTCCTTTGAAGGGCTTAGATTTCACCCTAAGAGCTATTAGCAAACTAAGAAAAGATTACGCTGATATAAACCTTGTTATCATTGGAAAATTAAAAGAAGGAGGGCATACCTCAAGACTAATTCAATCTTTACAAATTGATCATATTGTTAAATTTAAAACTAATTTAACAAAAGAAGATATTGCGAAAGAATATGCCAAGAGCTCAATAGCTATAGTGAGTTCTTTATATGAGGGCTTTGGTTATCCTGTTATTGAGGCTATGAGCTGTGAGGTTCCCTTAATAGCAGCAAACACATCCTCAATCCCTGAGTTGGTTGGTAGCTTTTCTACATTAATTCCACCAAAAGATACTTCGATATTAATTTCGTCTATTCAAAAAATTATAAATAACTATGATGAACACCGTAAGATTGCTAAAGAGGGAAGGGTTCATGTAATTAATAAATTTAATTGGACAAAAATTACTAAAGAGTACGAAGTTGTTATATACCAAACCATAGAGGATTTTAAGAATGCTAACATTTGATTTTAATAAAATTAACTTAATCAATGAGAGCTGCTCAATGCTTGATGTTGGCTGTGGCGAAGGAAGGCATATCTTTGGATTGATGCAAAAGTTTCCAGATCTTCATTGTACTGGCCTGGACCTTCACGATGATTCACTAAAAAAATCACAGGAAGGCTATGAGTTTTTTAAATCAATATCAAATGCCGGAGCTGAATTTATAAAAGGCTCTGTTTACTCACTACCATTTCCTGATAATAGTTTTGATTTAGTTGTTTGCTCGGAAGTCTTGGAACATCTTTATGAATATAAAGATGCAATAGTTGAAATCAATAGAGTGCTTAAGCCGGGAGGAGCTTTTCTTGTAAGCGTCCCTTCCGCATGGCCTGAAAAAATATGCTGGGCCATTTCAACTGAATATCAAAATCAACCAGGAGGACATTTAAGAATTTTTAAAAAAAATAACCTTGTTAATGAGATCTCAGAAAGAGGGTTTGATTTTATTCAATCAGAAAAATTTCATTCAATACATAGTCCTTATTGGTGGCTCAGATGTCTATTTTGGAAAAATCAAGAAACGAATATCTTAGTAAGAGCCTATAAAAAATTTCTTGAAGTACATATATTAAAAAAACCACTCTGGATTGATTTAATTGACAGATCCTTAAACCCAATTATGGGTAAAAGTACGGCAATGTATTTTACAAAAAAATGAATTGGATAGATTTAAAAAATAGGTTTTTACCGGCTAAGGATTGGATCATTCACAACCAACTTATAGATGGTTCTATTCCATGGGATAAAAAAGGAAAATGCGATTCCTGGGATCATTCTGAATGCTTAATCGCGCTAGCAATCTATGAGGAATGGGATGCTTTTGATAGAGGGGTGGAGTGGTTTTTCAGCAACCTCAATAGTGAGGGGCTAATCTATTCGGAGTTTAGTAAACAAAAACCAACTCAATTAAACTATCAAAGCCATCATGCTCCTTATATAGCTCTTCCACTTCTTCAAAGATATTTGATTGATCAAAAATCAGAGAATCTGGATAAATATTTACCACAATTAACAACTATTTTTAGCTCACTTTTAAGTTTTATGGATGAAGATGGAATGTATCATTGGTCAAAAGATAATGATGGTTATTCAGACAACTCATTAATAACAGCATCGATGTCTATTGCAATCTCCGTTCAAGCATATTCTGCAATTATTAAAATTCTTAAAATTGATAGTGAAGACAGTCATTATGAAAAAGACTTTAAATTAGGGTTATTAGAAGATCTAAAAAATCTTTTAGATAAGTCTTTTTGGGCTAACTCAGAAATACCCTGGGCTAGGTTTGATAGAGATGGCATAGATAGGTCAAGGTTTTCAATGGATTTTTTTTATCAATCATTAGCAAGAGTGAACTTAGACAAAGATTTCTTTAAATTAGGTCTTGAGAATTTCTATGTCCAAAATTTAGGCATTAAATGTGTTGAAGAGGAGCCATGGGTAACAATGGCTGAATCTTCAGAATGTATTATTGCTACCTTTCTAAATTATGATAAATCTTTGGCTATAAAAATGTTTGATGATATTTTAAAGTTTCAAAATAAAGATGGAATCTTTCCAACCGGTTATCAATATAAGCTTGATATCCTATGGCCAAATGAGCAGTCAACTTGGACAAATGCTGCATTAATAATTGCTGGAAACGTTATATGCGGCAATGGTAATAATATCTTTACCTTTTTAGCAAACAAACCTTAGTGCAACTAGGCTATTAACTCTCTCTATTAGTTCAAAATTCTCTTTTAAAGCTTTCTCATAAATCTCTTTTGGTGCCTGGCCGCCATCCGCCTCTGTATCATATATGTCATGAATAGCTAAAATACCTCCTTTTCTAATTTTACCTTTCCATGATTCGTAATCAGATATTGCAGATTCAAATGTATGGCTCCCGTCTATAAAAACCATATCTAGCTCATTTTCTAAGCTTTTTGCAGCAGTAGCAGAATCGCTAACTAAGGGCCTAACCGAGTCATTTAAGTCAAATTTATCTATATTCTTGATAAGAGATGGAAGAGTATCAACTCTATTTTTTTTGTAATCATACTCTTCTGGATCAAAGTATTCTTGGCCTAGCTGCTGTTCTTCTGAGCCCATGTGATGGTCAATGGTTACAAGATATGTATTATTTTCTTTACAAGCCTGCCCGATATAGCAAGCTGACTTCCCACAATAGGAGCCAATTTCTACTGCAAAGCTATCTACACAATATTTTTTTGCAAGCCTGTAAAGAAATAAACCCTCTTCATGATCCAGGAACCCCTTCACATCATTAAATTTGTTCATTGTTTGCATAAAAGTTCTCTTTACCAAGAGTTGATTTAAATCTTCGGTGTTGCCACAAGTATTCTTCAGGATGAGATTTAATTTTATTTTCCATAAATATATTCAGATCACTAGAAAAATTAATTTCATTTATTTGATCTAAGTTCATTTCTTGAATATCAAGAATATATTTATTATTCTCTACGAATGTATTCATAAAGTATGTTTTACAATTAGTGCTTTTTACGATTTTAAGTGGCGCTGAAATAGTTGCAGAAGGAACGCCAAAAAAATTTACAATATTAGATTGACCCATTCCATAATCTTGATCAGTTGCATATAAAACTGTTTTACCTTTCTTTAACCATCTTATAAATTTTATAGGACTATTTCTATCGCATACCCCTTGCATGCTCATTAACCTTCCAGAGCCTTGAATAGAATCAAATAAATCTGAGTTATGCACTCTTTCTACTCCATATATTTCAGCATTAATTGCAATTAATCGAGCATCTAACTCAAGATGAAGTGAGTGTTTGAAAAAGAGTAAAACTCCTTTTTTGCTCTTTTGCTCATCAAGAATCTTATCTAGCCCTTTAATTTCATAATCAATTTCACTATTAATTCGCTTATCAGACCAAAACCATGAAATACCAGAATCAAAAAGAATTCTCCCAGAGAGTAATATGTTTAATTTATGCATTCCTTTTCTTTGCTCATCATTTAACGAAGGGAAGCAGAGATCGATATTTTTTTTACTAAAGTGATTTCTCTTCATTGAACTTAAATAAAGCAGATGGCCTAAGATTTGACCTAAAAATAATTGAATAGGTCTAGGAAGAAGCACTATAAGCTTCCACAAAGTAACAAGAAATTTTAATAAAACTCTATTCATTTGTTTTTAAGTTGTATTATTACATTATTAATGTAGATCAATTGTAAATGAAACTTTTTTTATATAATTTTTTATTACTTCTTATAACTCCTTTTATGGTTTCTAGACTATTAATAAAAAGCTATAGAGACAAAGACTATAGATTAAATCTTAGACATAGATTTGGTATGTATAAAAAATCAAAATCAAAAGAGGTTGTTTGGTTTCACGCTGTCAGCTTGGGTGAGGTAATTTCCTCACAGCAAATAGTAATTGAAATATTAAAGGAACATGATGTTGTTTTAACTGTATCAACTCCAACAGGGCTTAGAGAGGCAAGAAAAATATTCGGAACTTCACTTGAGATTGTCTTCGCTCCATGGGATTTTATCTTTTTCGTTAATGGATTTTTTAAATCATTCAATCCCATTGCTTTAATATTGTTTGAGACTGAAATATGGCCATCAATGATTTCAAGAGCTGACCATAAGAAAATTCCTATAATAATATCTAATGCCAGAATGTCTGAGATATCTTATAAAAATTACATAAAGTTTAGCTACCTCTTCTCCAGCACCATGAAAAAAATATCATTAGTTTTTGCTCAAAGCAATGATCATAAAATTCGCTTTAATAAACTAGGAGTTTCACTTAATAGAATAGAGGAGGTTGGGTCTGTAAAGTTTGATATTAATACTACCTCAGATAATTTTATAAAAATGCCATCTGATAAAAAATTTATACTTGCAGCCAGTACCCACAAAGACGAAGATGAATTAATAATTGCAGCATTTATTAAGCTTCAGGGTGAATTTCAAGATTTGAAATTAATTATTGTCCCAAGACATCCAGATAGAGCTAAATCAATTCAAACTTTAGTTAACAAGAATGGCTTGATAGGAGATATCTCATCCTCCATTCCTCAAAATTTTAATAATAATAATGTAATTATTATTCAAGCAACAGGCCTGATGAGAGAGCTTTACTCAAAAGCCTCAATAGCATTTATAGGAGGGAGTTTATTTAAAAAATATGGCGGCCATAATATTATTGAAGCGGCTGCTGAAAAATGTCCTTTTATAGTAGGGCCATATACGCATAATTTTGAAGATATTGTGGACCTTTTTTCTAAAAATAATTCATGTATTCAATTAGATCAAAAAAAAGACATATTTAATGCATTTAAGACCTTGCTAAATGACTCTAAATTAAGAGATGATATGGCAATTAGCGCCTTAAATATTTGCACAGACAATAAGGGCTCTACCAAAAAACAATATACAAAGATTTTAAATACAATTAGAGGGGCAGGTAATGAAACTAGTAACAGCAATAATTAAACCATTTAAGCTAGAAGAAGTAAGGGCGTCATTAGATAGTATTGGTATAACTGGCATGACCATGACTGAGGTGAAGGGATTTGGAAGGCAAAAAGGCCATACTGAGCTTTATAGAGGAGCTGAGTACACTATTGATTTTCTCCCAAAAATTAAGATTGAGATTGCAATTTCAGATGATCTGTTAGAGCAGGTAAAAACAGCCATTATTGAAGTTGCCTCATCTGGAAAAATAGGAGATGGTAAGATTTTCATAACTCCTATAGAGGAAGTTATAAGAATTAGAACTGGCGAAACTAACGAAGAAGCTCTCTAAAATAAGTACTTTAAAAAAGCCAATTGCCTTTCTTCTTGGAGCTACAGCTTCAGGGAAAACTGACCTTGCTATAAATATATTAAAGCAATCTCCGGTAGAGATTATTAGTGTTGATTCTGTGATGGTTTATAAGGGATGTGACATAGGATCAGCCAAGCCATCTAATGAGATCTTAAAAAAATACCCCCATCATCTAATTAATTATTGTGAGCCAAATAGTATTTTTACTGTCTCTGATTTTGTCAATAGATCTCTAGAATTGATTAAAGAAATACATAGAAAGAATAAGTTACCACTCTTTGTCGGCGGTTCAATGATGTACTTTAAATCCCTGCTTGATGGTTTGGATGATTTGCCAGAGAGAAATAATATTTATAGAGAAGAGCTAAAAGGCATTAAAGATAAGAAAGGCATCAAATCTCTATATTCTCTTTTAGAAAAAGCAGATCCCGTATATTCTAATAAAATTCACCCCTTGGATGAGCGGCGAATTATAAGAGCGCTGGAGATTGTAGAGTTATCTGGAAAGCCGTTGAGTTCCCTCATTGAACTAAATACAAAAAAACCTCTCAACGATAAATATGATGTTCATCAGTTTGCAATCTATGAGGATGATAGGGCTTTATTACATAAGAGAATCGAAGATCGTTTAAAGATTATCATTAATAGTGGCTTAGTTGATGAGGTAAGAAATTTATTAACTCAATACGATATTTCAGATGATCATCCAATTAGAAAATCCGTTAACTATAAGCAGGCAATAGCATTTATAAATGAAGAGTATGATTTTGATACATTTTCTAACAAAGCTTTGTTTGCAACAAGGCAATTGGCAAAAAGGCAGATTACTTGGTTAAGATCATGGCATGATATTAATTTATACAACATTGATTTAAGTCAAGAAATTGAAAAAAACATAAAAAATTTAGCAACTTTCCTTTAATTATAAGGATTAGTCCATAGATAGAGTTTATAATAGAACAAATAACGAGGTAATATTATTGTGAATTGGAATAATCAAGACAAAGACCCTTGGGGCGGTAAAAATGATACCCCTGACTTCGACGATCTTATAAAAAAATTCTCTGCAGTCCTTGGGGGCAAGAAATCACCATCCGGAAGCAACGGCTCAGGATCTGGTGGTCTTAAGATCCCAACTACTAGAATATTTTTATATGGGTTTTTTGCATTTTTAATTGTTTACGCATCTCAATCTATATATCAGCTAGACGCATCTGAAAGAGCGGTTATTTTAAGGCTTGGTAAATTCCATGAAGAGCAACAAGAAGGTTTAAACTTTAGACTTGCCGGGATAGATGAAAGATATATTGAGAATGTATCACTAACAAGAAGATACACCCAAACTAATAGCATGCTAACTAAAGATGAAAATATAGTAGATGTTACAGTCTCAGCTCAATATAGAATTGCTAACCTTAAAGATTTTGTTCTAAATGTTAAAGACCCAGAAGCTAGTTTAAGAAATGCAATTGAAAGTGCCCTTAGGCATGTTGTTGGTGATAATACTCTAGACTCAGTCTTGACAGTTGGTAGAGAAAATATTGCTCAAGAAGTTCAAGTAAGACTCCAACAGATATTAGATTTATACGGGACTGGGTTAATAGTTCAGCAAGTTAATATTGAAAAGACAGATCCACCAACAGCTGTAAGTGATTCTTTTGATGACGTGGTAGCTGCTAGGGAAGATAAAGAAAAATTGCAAAATGAAGCTGAAAGGTATGCATTAACAATTGTCCCTGAGGCAAGAGGTCAAGCTCAAGCAAGAATTAGAAATGCAGAAGGTTATAAATTAGAGGTTGTTGCTAACGCTGAAGGTGAGGTTGGAAGATTTACTCAATTATTAGAAGAGTATGAAAAGGCACCTAAGGTAACTAGAGATAGAATGTATATAGATGCAATGCAATCAGTTCTATCAAAAACAACCAAGATAATGATAGATATTGATAGCGGAAATAATTTAATGATGCTGCCTTTAGATCAGATTATGGGAAGGGGAAGTGAAGCTGATCAAAATAGGTATAAGTCAAATGGTTTGCGTATAAAAGGAGATTCAGATGAACAGAAATAGTTTTTTACTAGTTTTTGCTGCCCTAATAATCGGCTTGGCCGCAAATAGCTTCTATATAGTTAATGAAAAAGAACAAGCAATTGTATTCCAGTTCGGTGAAGCTGTTAAAACAGATATACCTGTAGGATTCCATTTTAAAACTCCAATTATTCAGGAAGTTAAAAAATATGATGCAAGAATTCAAACTCTTGATGAAGAGCCAGATAGAATCCTAACTGTAGAAAGTAAGTATTTATTAGTGGATTCATATCTTAAATATAGAATTTCTGATGTTTTAACATTCTATAAAGCAAATAATGGAAGCTTTAATAGCTTGAATAGCTTGCTTGGGCAAAGATCAGAGTTTGTTCTTAAAAATAATTTTGGTAAAAGAACAGTTAGAGAACTTGTTTCAGGCGAAAGAGATGAGTTAATGGATATTATGTTAAATATCTTAAATGACTCGGTTACTGACCTTGGTATAGAGATTATAGATTTTAGGGTAAAGAAAATTGATCTTCCTGCAAACTTAAGTAACTCAGTTTACGAAAGAATGAGAACTGAAAGAAATAGATTGGCTGAAGAGTTAAGATCTGAAGGAAAGGAGATAGCTAGAGAAATAAGAGCGGTGGCGGACAAAGATAAAGTAGTAATCCTTGCTGATGCATATAAGACATCAGAGCTTTTAAGAGGTGAGGGCGATGCCCTATCAGCAAAAATATACGCAGATGGCTTTTCTCAAAATCCAGAGTTTTATGAATTTACTAGAAGTATGAAAGCTTATGTCGAAACGTTTGAAAATAAATCAGACATTATGCTTATAGATGCTAATTCAGACTTCCTAAAATACCTAAATAATAAAGAAATTTCTGACTAAGGAAATAAACAATGGTTTTAAATTCTCTAATACTTGGCCTGCAATGGGGTGACGAAGGAAAGGGTAAGATTGTTGATGCCCTTAGTGAGGAAGTTCATGCAGTTTGTCGTTTTCAAGGTGGTCACAATGCAGGCCATACAATTAAGGTCAATGGCCATCAAACAGTTCTTCATTTAACACCTTCTGGTATTTTGCATCCCAGGGTCAATTGCTTAATTGGAAATGGGGTTGTACTTTCACTTGATGCTTTAAGTAAAGAAATCAAAGGCCTTGAAGATGCAGGTGTAAGCTTTGATCAAAGATTTTTTGTAAGCTCGTCATGTGCATTAATTCTTCCTAGTCACATAAGTATCGATAAGGTTAGAGATAAAAAAGAATCAATTGGTACAACAGGTCGAGGAATTGGCCCTGCCTATGAAGATAAAATTGCTAGAAGAGCTGTAAGGTTTGGTGATATTGGAAATGAAAAAGTTTTAAGAGAAAAGATGGAATTATTAGTTTCATATCACAATCGCTTATTGGTTGAGCTTTATCAGGAAGAGCCACATAACATCGAAGATATGATTAATGAAATCCTCTCATATAAGGATTTATATAATAAATACTGTACAGATACTCAAGATCTTTTATATCAATGGATCAAGGCAGGAAAATCACTATTATTCGAAGGAGCTCAGGGAACTCTTTTAGATATTGATCATGGAACCTACCCATTTGTTACTTCATCTAATACAACGGCTGGGGGAGTATCTACTGGTTTGGGCATAGGCCCTAAGTATATTGATAAGATAATTGGAATTTCTAAGGCATATGCGACTAGAGTGGGCGAAGGACCTTTTTTGACTGAATTATTCGATGACAATGCTAAAATGCTAGCGGAAAGAGGCCATGAATTCGGAGCAACTACTGGAAGACCTAGGAGATGTGGCTGGCTTGATTTAGTAGCCTTAAAGAAAGCTATATTTACTAATTCTGTTACGGACTTATGCCTAACAAAGTTAGATGTTATGGATGAATTTAAATCTATTGAGGTATGCGTTGATTATAAAAATGGAGCACCCGTCTATAAGTCATTTGAGGGCTGGGAAGAATCCTCAGAAGGTGTGACAGAGTTCTCAAACCTGCCAATAAAAGCGCAAGAATATGTAAATTTTGTAGAGAGTTTTATTGAATGTCCAATTACAATAATCTCAACCGGACCTTCGCGCGATCAAACAATTACTAGATAGGCTTACTTTAGATTTTAAGAATTTATCTAAGTTAGCATTTATGAACTTATAAGATTCCGGATTTGAGAATTTTTTAGATAATCTTAAAGCCTCATCTATGACTATAGGCTTATCAAGCTTCCCATATATCATTTCATTAAGTGCAAAATAAAGGATAGATTTGTCCATAAGATCTAAATTAGAATCCTTTACTCCGAGCTCAATTAATACTTTGTGGATATCCTCTTTATTTTTTTGAATTGATTTAAGGTCTGAGGTAAATGAATAAAAATCAACTCTTTTAGTTTTATGCTCATCTTTAAATTGCTCAACAATATCAGTAACATCTTCTTCTTCATTGAAGAATAATTGGAATACAGCTTGAACAAGATATTCTCTTGTTCTCACTTCGACTTTAAAATTAGATAGATTTTTCATTTATAAGTGATATCAATGCTTTCGCATTATTTTCCGTGTTAATAGTAAGCCTTTTTAGCAATTGATCTTTATTTTCCACACATATTACATTGTTTATCACTGAGATATTGGAAAAATCCAAAGCAAGATCCCCAATTGATCTAAATGTTTCATTTGTAACCAATTCATAATGAGTTGTCTCACCTCTAACAACTATGCCAAGAAATAAAATACCAGCATATATATTTTCTTCTTTCAAAATTTTATGTTTAGCAAGGGCTGCAAGTTCTATTGCTCCAGGGGCGCAAGCAAGATTGATTTGATATTCAGGTGTAAGTTTATTTGAGGCAGATTCAATCATTGTTTTTATATAATCTTTATACCAAGAGGTATGAACTATCAATATTTTATTCATTGATAAATCCTGTAATTTCTATATTAAAGCCGGATACGGCATTATATTTAGTTGGAGTTCCTAAAACTGTTATCTCCTTGAGATCAAGCGCTCTTAGAATTTGAGAGCCTACTCCAATAACTCTTCTATTTGTTTTAGGTTCAACCTCTTTCTTTTCCAAGATATTAAGCCAGTAGCTTTTTGCATCTCTATGGTTAATTAAAACAAAAAGACCAGCTTCTTCTTTGGATATTCTCTCAATAGATTTTCTAATTGACCAGTTTTTTCCAAGCTCCTCTATTCCTAGAGTGTCTTGGAGTATGCTTTGAGTTTGCACTCGGACAAGAGGTGATTTCACCTTAGAAAGATCGCCCTTGCTTAAAGAGTAGTGATATTCATCATTGATAACATCTCTCCATACAATTAAATTAAAATCACCAAATTCATTTGTTATATCCCTGCTATGAACAGACTCAACGGTAGAGTCAGATGAAAGTCTGTAATCAATTAAGTCGGCAATGGTTCCTACTTTTATTCCATGCTCTTCACCAAATTTGATTAGATCATCTCTCCTTGCCATGGTGCCATCTTCATTCATAATTTCACATATCACTCCAGCGGACTGAAGGCCTGCAAGTTTAGCAAGATCACAGGCAGCCTCTGTATGACCGGCTCTGCTTAGAACTCCTCCATCCATAGCTTTTAAAGGAAAGATATGCCCTGGTTGAACAATATCAGATGCTATAGACATTCTATCTACAGCTATTTTTATTGTATGAGCTCTATCAGCAGCAGATATTCCTGTTGTTATGCCTTCTGCAGCTTCAATAGAGACTGTGAAAGCAGTCCTATTAGCAGCCTTATTATTATGTGTCATCATTTGGAGATCATATTTACTACATAGATCGGCGCTCATAGGAAGGCAAATTAATCCCTTTCCCTTTGAAGCCATAAAGTTAACTATTTCAGCAGTAATAAGATCAGCTGCGCATACTAAATCACCCTCATTCTCTCTAGACTCATCATCAAGAATAATTACCATCTTCCCATTTTTTACATCTTTTATGATGTCTTTGATATTGTCTTTTAACATTTTCTATAGATTTTTTTTGTATCTGCTTCAATTTTGTATAAGGATTCTAATTTAAAACCAAAGTTTTCAACAGCTTTATCTTCTTCAAACCAATTAACCCCATTTGAACCAAGATCATTTGGAGATTCATAGATGATTAGCTCATCAACCAAGCCTGCCAGTAAAAAAGAATTTGCTAATTTTGGACCTGCCTCAACCAATATTGAATTAATATTTAAATTTTTAAGATCTTCAATAATGGCGTGAATATCCGTTTCTTTAATTATCAGAACCTCTGTATCTTTAAAAAAATTGTTATTTAAATTCTCTTTACTAGTTAATAAGATTTTTTTTGGTTGATTAACAGGAAAGCCGACCCTTGCATTCATTTTAGGGTTGTCATTTAGAACTGTATTTCCTCCAGTTAAAATTGCGTCATGCATGGCTCTAATTAACTGAACATCCTCTCTTGATTCCTTGCATGTAATCAAAGTTCTGCCCCCATCTTTATTATAAGATTTACCATCTTTTGAGCTAGCTATTTTTAAAGTAATAAAGGGCTTTTTATTTTGATGTCTAAAAAAAAAGAATTTATTCTGTTCTTGTATTAATTCTTCACAAAAACCAACTTCAACATTTATGCCATTTTTAATAAGTTTCTCTATACCTTTTCCGGATACCATTGGGTTTGGGTCCATGCACCCAATGATAACTTTTTTAATACCCGATTGAATAATTGCTTCTGAGCAGGGGCCTGTTTTTCCTAAATGGTTGCATGGCTCTAATGTGCAAATTAAAGTTAACTCTTCAAATGTGTCAAACATAGTACCCATTTTTATCTTTGCTTTTTTAATGGCATTAACTTCTGCATGATCTGAGCCAAACTCTTCATGCGCTCCATCAGAAATCACAAGATCATCTTTTAAAATAAGACATCCTACAACTGGGTTTGGTTTAGTTTTATATTTATAAGGGTCTGCAAGAGATATAGCTCTCAGCATTAATTGCTCAGAATTCATTTTTTTGGTTTTTTAGTAGACGGCCTTTCTTTGTTTAATGAATTAATCTCAGCTGAAAAGTCTTTTATGTCTTGGAAGTCCCTGTAAACAGACGCAAATCTTACATATGCAACTGAGTCCACACTTTTAAGGGCATTCATCATAATTTCACCAATCTTGATGGACTTAATTTCACGAACGCCACTTGTTCTTATTTCATTTAAGATTTTTCCAAATACTGTATCAATTTCTTCAGACGATAGAGGCCTTTTTTCAAGAGCTCTTAGCATGCCTCTTTTAAGTTTGGAGCCATTAAATGGCTGCCTTTCCCCGTTATTTTTAATTACTCTTGGTAGAGCTAAGTCAGCAGTTTCAAATGTAGTAAATCTAGATTTACATATCTCACAAGACCGTCTCCTTCTAGTTTGTGAGCCATCAGAAACCAATCTAGAGTCAATGACTTTAGTATCTTCAGCTTGGCAAAATGGGCAGTACATCTATAAATTATAGACTGGATATTGATTTGTTAGCTTTATAACATTGTTTTTAATTTCTTTCATTTTTGACTCATCATCAATGTTATCAATTACATCGCATATCCAATTACTTAGTATTTCAATCTCTTTTTCTTTAAATCCTCTAGTCGTAACCGCTGGCGTTCCAAGTCTTACCCCTGAAGTAACAAAGGGCGACCTAGGATCGTTAGGAACAGCATTTTTATTTACCGTTATATTTACATCTCCAAGTGCTTTCTCTAAAGCCTTGCCTGTAATATCTTTATTTCTAAGATCAACTAAAATGATATGATTTTCAGTTCCGCTAGTAACAACGTCAACTCCTCTTGATAATATTGTTTTACACATAACTTTTGCGTTTTTCATAACCTGGTCTATGTATATTTTAAATTCAGGCTCAAGAGCCTCTTTAAAACAAACTGCTTTTGCAGCAATTACGTGCATCAAGGGCCCACCCTGGGAACCAGGAAATACAGCAGAGTTTAATTTCTTTTCTAGAACTTCATTTTTTCTTGCAAGAATAATTCCTGACCTAGGTCCTCGTAAAGTTTTGTGAGTAGTGGAAGTTACAACATCAGCAAAAGGTATTGGTGACGGATAAAGCCCAGCAGCAACCAATCCAGAAACATGAGCCATATCAACAAGAAAATATGCACCAACCTCATCAGCAATTATTCTAAACTTTTCCCAATCTATTATCCCTGAATAGGCTGAAAAGCCTGCTATTATTAATTTAGGCTTATGCTCTAAAGCTAATTCCCTAACTTGGTCGTAATCAATTTCATGAGTTTCTGGATGAAGCCCATACTGAATACCATTGTAATTTTTACCTGAGAAATTTACTTTAGCTCCATGGGTTAAATGTCCTCCATGGTCTAAACTCATTCCAAGAATAGTATCATTTGGTTCCAATAGAGCTAAAAATGCGGCAGCATTAGCAGATGAACCTGAATGAGGTTGGACATTTGCATAATCAGCTTTAAATAGCTCCTTTGCTCTTGATATTGCTAGCTCTTCTGCAATATCTACATATTCACATCCACCATAATACCTTTTAGAAGGGTATCCCTCGGCATACTTATTGGTTAACAGTGAGCCTTGGGCTTCCAAGATTCTGGTACTTGCATAATTTTCTGATGCAATAAGTTCTATGTGATCTTCTTGGCGTATTGCTTCTTTTTCAAATGATTCCCATAACTCATGGTCATAATCTTTTATGGAGTCAGTATTGCTAAAAATAGAGTCACTTCTAGAAGTTTTTTTTAATTTAAATATAGATTTCATTAAATATTGGTCCTTGCGCTAATACAAATACAGTTAAAATTTAAGAAGAATGAGTATTTTAAATCATCTAAGGCTTTTTGTGGATAAAAGGTTTAATTCTTTTTGGGTAACAGGTTGAGCAAATAAGACACTTTAGACCATGACATGCCTGAGCTTGGCAAAATTCCCTTCCCCAAAATATAATCTGAAGGTGTAGCTTATTCCATGTTGATTCTGGAAATAGTTTTTTTAAATCAACCTCTGTTTTTTTAACATTTTTTCCATCAGTTAGGCCCCACCTTTGAGCTAATCTATGGATGTGAGTATCAACTGCAAAGGCAGGTATGCCAAAACCTTGACTCATAACAACAGAGGCAGTCTTATGACCAACTCCAGGTAATTTCTCTAAGTCTTCAAAGTTATTAGGCACAACTTGATTATGTTTATTTGTAAGAATAGTGGATAGTTCTTTTATTGCCTTTGACTTTTTTGGCCCTAATCCACAAGGCTTTATAATTTTATAGATTCTATTTTGAGATATTTTACTCATATCAAAGGGCGTTGATGCAAGTTTGAATAGTTTGGGTGTTACCTTATTTACTCTTTCATCAGTGCATTGAGCTGAAAGCAATACTGCAACAAGAAGTGTGAAATTACTTGAATGATCAAGAGGTATGGGTGTACTCGGGTATGTGTCATTAAGTATCTCAGATACAAATAAAGCTCTTTCAGATTTCTTCATGCGTTCAAATGTAGCATAATATTTGTATATAAATGAATACTAATAAACTACAAAAATATATATTAAAAATTAAAGAAAGTTTTCTTGAAGAATCTGATGAAAATAAAAAAATGTTAGATATATATTTTAAATATATTGAAGGGGATGCCTCCAAATTAGATATTCAGTATGCAAATAACCAGCTAACTCAAATACTTAAAAGTTTAGGATTGGGCGTTCTTGTTGCCTTACCTTTTAGTCCAATAACAATCCCATACCTAATTAAAAAAGCAGAAGAGCTTGGCATAGATATAATTCCTAATTGGTATAAGAAGCTTTAAGTCAATTGTAGAATCGAATAGAATAACTAACGTAAATTTTTTTTAAGGGAAAGAATATGAAAAATGTAGTAATAGTAGATAGCGTAAGAACTGGTCTTGCAAAATCTCATAGAGGTGGTTTTAATATGACAAGACCTGACGATATGCTTGCGCATATTATCAATGCCTTGCTAGAAAGAAATCCTAATCTACCAGCTGAAGCGGTTGAAGATATAATTATGGGTTGTGGAAATCCTGAAGGCGCTCAAGGTCATAACATAGCAAGAAACGCAGCTGTGCTATCAAACCTTCCTATGTCTGTTGGAGGAACTACTGTAAATAGATATTGTTCTTCTGGAATGCAGTCTATTTCTATGGCGGCGGGTCAGATCATGGCGGGTTGTTACGATACTGTAATTGCTGGTGGTGCTGAGACTATTTCAATGATGAATATGAATTTAGATAATTTTGTTAATGAAAAATTAGCTGAACAATCACCTGGTATTTATTATCCAATGGGAATGACTGCAGAAGTTGTTGCAAAGAGATATAACGTTTCTCGTGAAACTCAAGACGAAATTGCTTTCGAAAGTCAGAAGAGGACATCTGCAGCTCAGGAAGCTGGTATTTTCTCAGATGAAATTATCCCAATGGATACAAAAATGCGTTTGACTAACAAGGAAACTGGAGAATCAAAAGAGGTTGATATTACTGTTGATAAGGATGAGTGCAATAGACCTGGAACTACCATGGAAGCATTAGGAAGTCTAAAACCAGTTTTTGACCCTGAAAATGGAACGGTAACAGCAGGGAATTCTTCTCAATTATCTGATGGCGCATCAGTAAATTTAATAATGTCTGAAGAGAAGGCACTTGAGCTTGATTTAAAGCCAGTTGCTTATTTTAGAGGATTTACAACTATGGGCTGTGAGCCGGATGAGATGGGTATTGGACCGGTTTATTCAGTTCCAAAACTTCTTAAAAACTATAATATGTCTATGGAAGATATAGATCTATGGGAGCTTAATGAAGCTTTTGCGGTTCAAGTTGCTCATTGTAGAGATACTTTAGGAATATCAATGGATAAATTGAATGTTAATGGAGGATCTATCTCAATAGGGCATCCCTTTGGAATGACTGGTTCAAGATGCGTTGGTCATTTGACAAGAGAATTGGTTAGAAGAGATAAGCAATTTGGAGTTGTTACTATGTGCGTTGGCGGCGGCATGGGTGCTTCGGGCTTATTTGAAAGATACCCAAGTTAATCTTTGGCTTCTGAATTTGAGCTAATAGAGCTATTCCAAGATATTGGCTCAGAGTATTATAAAAAAAATGGCATAGTTATCTCTCCAGGAGATGACTGTGCTGTATTCAATTTCTCTAAACCCGTTATAACTTCGGTAGATGCCTCAGTTGCTGACGTTCATTTTCCTTCGAATGCAAAGCCAGAGGACATGGCTTATAGATCTATAGCCGTTGCTTTGAGTGATCTTGCAGCAATGGGTTGTGAGCCTAGGGCATTTAGTATTTCTTTAACCTCTCCCATTGTAGATAAAAATTGGTACGAAAACTTCTCCATGGGAGTGAAGGATATTGCAGATCAATTTCAAATCTCATTAATTGGAGGGGATCTAACCAAAGGACCTCTTAATATAAATGTCGTTGTTTATGGATCGCCGTATACCAATAAAGTCCTGAAAAGAAATGGTGCAGTGAAGGGAGATTACATTTGCATTAGCTCTCCAGTGGGTAGGGCAGCAAAAGGTCTTAATGATTGGAACAATAAAAAATTTGAATCAAATTTTATTAAAGATTACCTTAGGCCACTTCCAAAATTTTTACTTGGAAGTGAAATTATTAATATAGCTTCTGCATGTATTGATACGTCAGACGGCTTACTGGCTGATATGAAAAAAATAATTGAAGCATCTAACTGTGGAGCTGAAATATATATAGACAAAATTCCATACACCACAAACATTGATGACATTAATGCCGGAGATGATTATGATTTATGCTTTACTGTAAGCAAACAAAATTATTTAGACCATTTTATTAAAATTGGCCAAGTTACAGATACGCAGGAAATTAGATTAATATCAGATAAGGGTTATGATACTGATATAAACGGATTCGATCATTTCATAAATGGATAATTTTCCTAATTTAAAAAAACCATCTCATTTAATTGCTACTCTCTTTGGTGTTGGTAAATTACCTTTTGGCCCTGGAACATGGGGTTCTTTTGTAACTTTAGGAGTATGGCTTGCTTGTAGTTCTTCAATGCAAAGCAGTGTATTTTTTTTACTGCTTGTTATAACAGTATCGATAATTGTTTGCTATTTTGCCACTAAGAATTTAGTTGAAAAAGATCAGAAATCTATTGTGATAGATGAGTTTGCTGGAATGTGGCTTGCTCTTTTTATAAGTTCAAAAATGAATGCTTCTGTTGATATTACTTCTTTTAGCCTGGATTCTTTTATTGTTGCATTTATCCTTTTTAGATTCTTTGATATTTTAAAACCCTTCCCAATATCCTATATTGATAAAAATATAAAAAATGGTTTTGGTATTGTTTTAGACGATCTTATTGCTGGAATAGCTGCCGGCTTCTTAACAATAGCTCTTTATAATATCTTCTAAAGAAGCAGAATCAAGACCACATTCTTTAATCATTTCATCCCGAGTTGAATGCTCAATAAATTTATCAGGTATACCAAATAACTTAGACTTAATTAAAATATTTTCTTCAGAACAAAACTCTTGAACAGCACTTCCGGCACCTCCGGCAATAGAGCCATCTTCAAGAGAAATAAACATAGTTGCATTATTTAGATATTTCCTAAGAACCTCTTTATCAAGCGGCTTAACAAAACGCATATCTATAAGAGTTAAGTTTAATTTCTCACTAACAACTTTAGCTTCATGTAGAAGTGAGCCAAAATTTAAGAAAATAACTTCATTTCCACCTCTCCTAATAACTCTAGCTTTACCAATATCTATACTTAGTAGGCTTGGATCTACCATCACATTAGGACCTAGCCCTCTAGGATATCTTACTGCAGCAGGGCCCTTGAATTCATAGGCAGTTGATAAAAGTTTTCTTGTTTCATCTTCATCAGAAGGCGTCATTAATATTATATTTGGAATGCATCTTAAGTAAGAAATATCATAATTACCTGAATGAGTAGGGCCATCCTCTCCGACAAGACCTGCTCTATCTAGGGCAAAAGTAATATCTAGATTTTGAACGGCTACATCATGAATAAGTTGATCGTATGCTCTTTGAAGGAATGTTGAGTATATTGCCACGACTGGCTTTTTTCCTTCTAACGCTAGTCCTGCTGCAAAAGTTACAGAATGCTGCTCAGCAATTGCAACGTCGAAATATCTATCTGGAAATTTTCTACTAAACTTAACGAGACCAGAGCCCTCTCTCATAGCTGGTGTTATAGCTATAAGATTTTTATCTTTAGTTGCCATATCTATAATCCAGTCGCTGAATATATCTTGATATTTTGGTCCAGATACAGATGAAGACTTAATGGCATTTATTTTTCCAATTGCATGAAATTCAATCCTGTCTTCTTCAGCAGCATCAAGCCCGGCACCTTTTTTTGTAATAATATGGAGGAATTGAGGACCATCAAAATCCTTAAGATTTCCGATTACATCAATCATCTCATGTATATTATGACCGTCAATTGGACCAATATAATTTAAACCAAGTTCTTCAAAAATTATTCCAGGAGCTACCATTGCCTTCATTTGTGTCTCAACTTTCCTCACTAAGTGATAGGCTTGAGGAAGTGGTTTGAGAAAACTTGCTCCACTGCTCTTAATTCCCTTGTATAGCTTGGAAGCCCAAATTCTTGAAAAGTAGTTTGAAAGTCCGCCAATATTTTCAGATATAGACATGTCATTATCATTCAAAATAATCAACATATTTGGTTTTAGATGGCCGCTATGGCTAAGGGCTTCAAATGCCATTCCGGCAGTTATAGCCCCATCACCAATTACAGCTACATGTTTTTTATCTGGGTTATTTTCTTTTGCAGCAATAGCCATTCCCAAGATAGCACTTATCGATGTGCTCGAATGGCCTACTCCAAAAGCGTCATAATCACTTTCCTTAATTGAGGGGAATGGGGCTAACCCATTCTTCTTCCTTATTGATTCAATACTATTCTTCCTTCCAGTAAGAATCTTATGAGGATATGCCTGATGGCCAACATCCCAAACTAAATTATCGTAAGGAGTATTAAATAAGTAATGAAGGACAACAGTTAACTCAACCACTCCAAGACCACCACCTAGATGGCCGCCGCTTTGACCAACAGAGTAGAGTAGGAACTCCCTTACCTCATTTGAAAGATTTTCTAATTCAGGGATAGAAAAAGATCTAATATCTGAAGGAAAATTTACTTTATCTAAAAGAGGTGTTTCAGGCTTGTTCGAAGGTATTTTTTTAAAGATTTTCAATCTAGTTACTTCTTTTAATTATATATCTTGCAAGATTTACAAGAGCATCTTTATTGCCCAAGTCAGATTTCTCTAAGATAGAGAGAGCTGAATTGGTTAAATCAGAAGCTCTTTTTAGCGCATTATCCAGTCCAACAATCTCAACGTAGGTTGCTTTGTTATTCTTAATATCTGAATTATTATTTTTCCCTAATACATCTTCGCTTTCAGTCACATCCAGAATATCATCTGTTATCTGAAAAGCTAAGCCTATTTTTTTACCAAATTCTTTCAGCAGATCTTGCGTTCTTTTACTTGAATCATCACCAATTTGTCCGAGCATGATAGAGCACTCTATAAGCCTTCCTGTTTTTAAATTATGAATTTCTTCTAAGATATCTTGATTAATATTTTCTAAATTATTCTCATGCAATATGTCTAAGTATTGGCCATATATCATCCCTTTTTTACCACAAGAATTAGATAGTAGTTTTACAGCATTAACTTTTTCTTCAGATTTCATATCTTCATCATCACAGATAATTTCATATGCAAGTGCCTGAAGGGCATCTCCAGCAAGGACGGCATTTGCTTCGCCATACTTAACATGGTTAGAAGGTTGACCTCTTCTGAGATTATCATCATCCATACAGGGAAGATCGTCATGAATAAGAGAGTATGTGTGCATTAACTCAACAGATGAGGCTAATGTAATAGTGCTATTTTTTGTTAAGTTTGCATTAATTTCGGATGAGGCAAATATTAAGCCGGCTCTTATCATCTTGCTATTACTTAATGCAGAATAGCTCATAGATTCTTCAATTAGATTTGTATTTTCTATTGCAAGAGATATTTTAGTTCTTACAAGCTCTTTAACTTCAGATAAATATTCTAAAGGCATGAGC
>Ga0115003_10000166_pt1 | contig 54068 bp, 51 predicted proteins | sample ArcticOcean_MG_C_7_FD_88736 | JGI IMG/M metagenome (GOLD analysis project Ga0115003, IMG submission 88736) | Marine microbial communities from western Arctic Ocean - ArcticOcean_MG_CB11_88 | ecosystem: Environmental > Aquatic > Marine > Oceanic | place: Arctic Ocean: Canada Basin | collected...
AATAATAAAAAAATTCTTTTAAGCTAGGGAAGTCATGTATGCTCAATGCAATGAATAGCATCGAAAAAATAAATATTTATTTCTTGCCGTTAGCAGCTTTTTTTGTACTAATATCAACTGCAGCAACGAACTTTTTTATAATTTTAACCGTTTCAACAGCTTTTATAATCTGCATTAAAAACAATAGTTTTAGTAGTATTTACAAAGAAAATTTCTTTAAAGCTTGTTTATTTATTTATTTCTTACTTTTGGTGTCCTATACATACAGTATAGCTGACTCAAATGAAGTTATTGATACATTGAAGAAATATATAAAAATTGTATATATTCCATTTATATATTATTACTTAAAAAAATATAAAAATGAGCAAATGGTATTTAATTTTTTCATTTATGGATCATCTTTAGTATTAGTCTTATCCTATATTAAATATTTTGATTTAATAAAATTTGAATATTTTTACGAGTATATAAAATTTTTAAGTATGTTTGGTTTTAATGAAAGCATAATAAATACAAAAGCAATAATATTTCAAAATTATATTATCCACGGTATAGTTTTATCATTTTATTCGTTCTTATGTTTATACATAGCAAAAAAAAATAAAAATTATATATTGTATTTATTTTCAATTCTTGCTTTCATCAATGTTCTATTTTTAAATGATTCTAGGGCAGCCTACATAATAATTATTTTATTAGCGCTATTTTCATTTTATACAATGATCACTAATAATAAAGTTAGGTTGGCATTTTTATTAACAATTTTTATATTGCTATGTTCTAGTTTTTCAGAAAATTTAGAAAATAGAATCAATGCTCTAAATATAAATAAAATAAATATAGAAAATGAAAAATATAACTCATCATTAGGCGCAAGATATATTTGGACTAAAGTAGGTATGTATAATCTTTCAACTGATCCAATATTAGGCAAAGGTATAGGTTCGTTTTATAATTCGACAATAATTTATATTAAAAATAATAATAAAATAAACCCTGAAAAATTTGTCACAAATAATCCACACAGTGAATTCATAAGTATTACAACCCAGCTAGGAATATTAGGTTTATTATCTTTTATAGTTTTTTTATATTATTTAATTAACAGCTCAACCAGTACGATGTCAATTGCCACAAGTCTTGTTGTTGTTATATCCGCATTATTTAACAGTGTTTTTTATGATAATATGTTAGGATTGTTTCTTATTATAATAATTAGCTTATTCTTTAAACACAAAGATAAAGTGTAAAATTTAAAAAACATGAATTTTTTTATAAATAACATTGCCTTCAAAGATCTTATATATACAATAAAAAATTATTACTCATGGTCATACTTATCTTATTTTGATTTAAAATTAAAATATAGAAGAACTTTTCTTGGTCCATGGTGGGTAGTTTTAGGAATTGCAATTTCTGCTACTGCTATGTGTTTTCTATGGAGTACAATTTTTAATTTATATTGGAAATCCTATTTAACATATCTATTCTCAGGTTTTATAATTTGGATGTGGATTAGCGAATTAGTTATAGGTGCTCCAGAAGTCTTTACAGCCTCAGCATCAAAATATATTAAGGCTTTCCCAAACCCTCCAATATTTTACGTATTTAGAAAGTGTTTTTTTAGCCTTTTGCTTTTTTTACATCATATACCTTTAATAATTATTGTTTGTCTCTTGGTAAATTATAGAATTGACTTAAGTGTTTTGTATTCTTTACCTATAGGTCTATTAATAATTTTTATAAACTCAATTTTTTTTAGCACTAATATTGGTATGATTTCAGCAAGATATAGGGATTTTGACCCATTAATAAAATCTTTAATGCCGCCAATGCTTTTACTAAGCCCTGTATTATGGAAGCCGGAAATGCTTGGTGATTACGCTTCATTCATATATTTAAATCCTTTTACATATTTCATTGGTATTGTAAGAAATGATATGATTGGGCTAGAGTTTGATGTATATATATGGATTGGAGCAATACTCATAACTTTTTTTCAATTGATAGTTTTTCTATCACTTTACTCAGCTAAGAGTAAACGAATAGTATTTTGGATTTAAATGATGAAATCAGAGATTACTTTAAATAATGTTAGTTTAAATTTTCCAATATACGATGCTCAATCCTTATCGATTAGAAATAAAATGTGTGATATAGGTAATATTATTTCTACTAGATCAAAAACAAATATTTCTAAAAGTGGGACAATAATTAGAGCACTAAATAACATTAGCCTTAAATTTAACCATGGAGATAAAGTAGCAATAATTGGATCAAACGGATCTGGAAAAACTACTTTACTAAAACTAATAGCAGGAATTTATCACCCTACATCTGGAATCAAAAATGTTAAGGGAGAATTAAGTTGTATGCTTGATATCGGTTTTGGTTTTGAGCCAGATGCTACAGGTTATGAGAATATCATATTGTCAAATATTACCAGAGGTTTAAGAAAAGATACTATTGATAAGTTACTACCAGAAATAGCTGAGTTTAGCGGATTAGGTGAATTTTTACACATGCCGTATAGAACTTATTCTAGCGGTATGCAGGCAAGATTAGCCTTTGCATCAGCGATAGCAAATACACCAGGTATTTTGTTGATAGATGAATTTTTCTCTACAGGAGATATTGATTTTTCTATTAAAAGTAAAAATAAGATTTTAGAGATGATGGGTAACTCATCTATTTTACTTTTTGCTTCACACGATTTAGATATGCTAGATAACATATGTAATAAAGCAATATGTATGAAAAATGGTGAGATATCATTTTCAGGAAATACAAAAGACGCAATAAATTATTACAGAAATCTATGAGTAAAAATTTAAATTATAAAGTAGATCCTGCATTCAAATGTATAAAATATGTAAAATCGTATAGTGAAAATAATTTTTCAGAACACAAATATAACGATCATATTTTAAGAGCAGATTTATGCCCAACACTAATATCAATATTATTTAATACAAATAATATCGATGCCGCCATGCTTTCAATAAAAAATTTTATAGAGAAAGCGAAAGAACCTGAAAAAATACAATTCTGCATTAAAGTTGATAATTCAGAAGATTTTGTAAAAAATTTTTTGGACAAACTTAAAAAATTTCCATGTAATTTCGTTATACTTTCATCACCAAAAGGAAGAGGGTATCTAGATTTGTGGCAATGGATAAATCATCTTTATAAAGTTTCCTCAAGAAAATCAAAATTTGTAATGAATATTTCTGATGAAATCTACGTTAATGAAAAAAATTGGGATGTAGTTTTAAAAAATTTTGAAAGTCATGTAGATGATAAAATTTTTAGATTACGAACTTCGGTATTTAAAAATAGAAATTATTTAACTTTGTTTGAGTGTGGTTATGCTCCTGATACAACTGCAATATACTCAAAGAGATATTTAGATATCCAGGGAGATTTTTCACCTTGTTTTGGCCCAGATAATGGTCAGCAATTTGTAGCATATTATCTTGCAACGTTAAATTACCCAAGGCATTATCAATTTTCTAGAGATTATGTGATTGAATCAATTAGCTTTTCTGGGCAAGGTACGAATAAAGGCTTAAAGGGTACCGCAAGACAGAGTAGAGTAGCCATTAATTATTTACTTTGGCAAAATATGTTTAAAGTAAAATATCAAAGATTATATTACAAAAGAGCAAGAAAATTACAAGTAGCAATGCTGATGTACCGTTTCCCAACAATGAAAATCTATCATAACGTCAATAAGGAGAGATATGAAGTTAGATTTATGGAGAAAGAACTAAGTGATTCAATTATATATTTATCATACAAGATCTCAAGAATAAAAAATTTAATACAAAATCACAGTAAACTAAACTATACAAAATATCATACAGGGTGGGATCAAAATGCATTAATAGGTATATGTTTTCATCTGTATGTTATTATATTTAAAAGTATTCCATCTAAATTTAAAGCTCAAAAGGAAACGCCAGATAAATATTCATTACAGAATTATTTATCATTTATTAATAATGGATTCGTATTTTTTAGATTCCCTATAATCAGCCCTGGGCAATCAAAGCTAAGCGCATTCTTTTTTGAATTAAAAATATTAGAATTTATCAAATTTATATTTGAACTAATTTTTATAGTAGTATTCTGCACGCTAACATTCTACAAAATGCGAAATAATTTAATCTTCATTAATCGAAAATATAATAGAGCCTTTTCTATAAATCACTATGAAAGAAGAGCTTCTATTATTTTATCAGAAGATAAACTTGATCAATCAAAAACAGTTGTGTTAAAAGGTGATTAATATATGAGGCAATGTGTAATTTTAGTTGGAGGAAAAGGAAGTAGATTGGGAGAATTAACTAAATATTTCCCAAAACCTATGCTAGAAATTAATGAACAGCCTTTTTTAATTTATTTGATCGACACAATAGAGAGGTTTGGGTTTAAAGAAATAATCCTTTTAGCCTCACATGCTAATAAGGTGCTGATTGATTATTTTAAAGATCTTGAATATAAAGAATGTAAAATAAAAATTATCATAGAAGAAGCTCCTTTAGGGACAGGCGGAGCTATCGTAAATGCATATGATTATCTTGATGATACTTTTTTCTGTATAAATGGAGATTCTGTTATTGAGGGGAATTGGCTTTCATTAAAACCTATTTTAAAGAAAAATTACGATGCTGTTATTGCATTAACTGAAGTAAATAATTCTAGTCGCTATGGTTCAATAGAAATTAGTGGTGACAGAATAATAGAATTTAATGAGAAAAATAAACATTCTGACTCAGGTCTAATTAATGGTGGAATATATATATTAAGAAAAAAAATATTCAAAAATTATAAAAATAAATTTATTTCCTTAGAGAAAGATATTTTCCCAAATTTACTTCTTAATAACCAATTAGGTGGAAAAAAAGTAATTGGTTATTTTATTGATATTGGGACACCGGAATCTTTATCCAAAGCAAAAAAAAGAATATGGAGTAAAAATAAAAAAGCTGTTATTTTTGACAGGGATGGAACTTTAAGCGAAGATATTAATGGGTACACTTATAAAGTAAGTGACTTAGTTTGGAAACCAGGGGCGAAGGATCTTATAAAGAATTTAAATGATAATAATTTTTATGTTTTTGTAGCGACAAATCAATCGGGTATAGCTAGAGGAAAATATACGGAAGATGAAATGCATGATTTTCATGATGCAATGCAAATTGATTTAATGAACCACGGAGCACATATTGATAAGTTTTACTTCTGTCCTTATCATAAAGATGCAATAAATTTACACTATAAGAAAGACAGTATCTGTAGAAAACCTAATACTGGAATGTTAGAGAAAATAAAAGAGGAATGGAATTTAGATAAGATCAACCTTCATTTTATAGGAGATAGTGATATCGATATGGAATGCGCAAGAAATTTTAAAATATCAGGATATAAATATAATGGAACGGATAACCTAATGAAAATTTATGATAATGTCTTCGTAAATTATTAAAAAAAATATGTGGTTGTATGAAAAATAGAATAAATAATGAATTTTTTATAAAAAAAGGATACTCTATAATTGAGAATGTTTTTAGTGAAGAATATTCAGATAAAATAATAGACAAAGCAAAAAAATTAAATAAGAATAATGATGATTTATCACCCCTAATGAATCCTCACCAGAACGAAGATATATTTCTAAAGGTAATGTCCAATAAAATCATAATAGAATTTGCTGAGGCGTATTTTGGCGGTCAAGTCATGGGCCTTCAAACAGAATTTTTTTTTATGCCGCCAAGCACGAAAGGATTTACACCTCATCAAGACAATACTTATGTTGAAGCGGACGAAAAATCTTTTATATCTGCGTGGATAGCCTTAACAGATGTTAATGAAGTTAATGGCGGGTTAATAATATGGCCAGAATCACATAATGAAAAAAAATTAGATACTACAGAAAACAAAAAAAATATATTTAAAAACCAAGATCCAAATGCTAGAAGTAGAGCTACAAAAATACCTGATAAATATAATCCATACTCACCTACATTAAAAAATGGTAGTGTGTTAATGATAGATAGTTGGATCGTGCACGCATCAAATAATAATTCTTCAATGAGTAATAGACCTGCACTCTTGTGTACATATATAAAAAAAGGTGCAAATTTTAGGTCGGGTAATACAGCCAAAAGAAAGTCTTTTAATTTGTTATAAATTATGAATATAAAAAAAGGACATATGGGTTCTACGATAGAATTTAATTCTTTATTAGATAGAGAGTTATTTATGAAAGACTTTAATTCACAAAGTCAGATGCAGGAAATATTTAGCTCATGGAAATTTACAGGAACCTACAATATTTCTGAGATAAATTTTAAAGACCTTATTATTTCTGAACTAATAGCAAAAAATATTATTTCAGAAGAAATTTTAAAAAAATATAATAACGATTTAGGAAGTCTCCATTTATGCTTACAAGATGACATAAAAAGTCTTGATGAGTCAGAGCAAAATTCTATTTCTATCAGTTTTTATGAAACATCAAATATACTTCAAGATATGTACATTAAATTTATATCAAATGTAATATCTCCATTATTTGAAAAGAAAATACATTATCAAGTAGTTCCAACATTTCGTTTTCACTTTCCTTATCAAACTGGATATAACTGGAATGATAGGTACCACACAGATATTATGTTAGGACATCCACCATATGAATTTAATGTTTGGCTTCCATTTACAGACGCTTTTGATTCAAACAGTATGAGGTTAATGTCTTTAGAGAATAGTAAAAAGATTTATGAAATATGTGACAATAATTTTGAAAATTTAGCTGAAATGACTCAATATGACGACAATTTGATTAGAGTTCTAAAGTCAAAATCCTCATCATTAAATATGAAATTTGGAGAGTTTGTTATATTCGACCCAAGATGTCTTCACTGCACGCAATATAATGATACTGATAAAACTAGAATAAGTATGGATATAAGAGTAATTTTGGAAGATAATTTTTCTAAATATTCTAGAGAGTATAAAACAACAGGCAGAAAAAAAATGCCTTTTCTGCCAGGAAAATACTTTTCTTTTGAATCAGTTTAATTAAAGATAAGTTTTTATGGAAAAATATTTCAAAAAATAAATTTTATTTATTGGAAATAATGAAAAATACACTGGTTCAATTTTATAAAGCAATTAAATACAAAACAATGTAACATATTTAAAATTTTAATAAAAACATACATAATTTTCCAAAAATAATTAATGATTAGTAAATTTGACGTAAATAAAGCCTATTATCTTTACCTGCTTATTAGAAAAAGCGAGGAGAAAATAATTGAGTTATATGATTCTGACAAAATAAAAAGCCCAGTGCATTTATCTATTGGACAAGAAGCTATTGCTGTAGGTGTGAGCTTAGCATTACAAAAATCGGATATTATATTTAGTAATTATAGAGGGCATGCTCATTATTTAGCACGTGAAGGAAATCTGAATGAGATGTGGGCTGAGCTATATGGAAAAATTGACGGGTCATCAAGAGGTAAGGCCGGATCTATGCACTTGAGTGATTGGTCAGTAAACTTTATGACAACCTCAGCAATAGTATCTTCAGCTATTCCTGAAGCCGTAGGTTACGCATTTGCGCAGAAGTATAAAAATAATGAAGGCGTGGTTATATGTTATCACGGAGATGGCGCGGTAGACGAAGGTGTTTATTGGGAATCTCTAAATTTTGCTAGTTTACACCAGCTCCCAATTTTATTTGTATGCGAAAATAATAAATACGCTATCTATACTCATCAAAAGAAGAGAATGCTAGGTGATTCTATCGTCAACAGAGCAAATGCTTTTGGTGTAGATGCCTCAAGAGTTGATGGGCTGTCGACAGAAGATTTTTATAACGCTACTTATAAATCTATAAATAAAATTAAAAATAATGGTGGGCCTATGCTTATTGAATGCTTAACAACCAGGTGGAGAGACCATGTTGGGCCTAGTGAAGATAGACACATTAAATATAGAACGGACAAAGAGCTCGATATGTCAATCAAAGACGATGATTTAAGGAATCTAGAAAAATTATTAACTAAAGAAGAAGCTAAGGCTATTCAAGATGATGTTGAGCGCAAAATAAGTTTAGCGATTAACTATTCTGAGAATTCTTCTTTTCCAGAAGTTTCAGAAGTCACGGATGAAGTATATGGGTGATTTAAAAGAGATTAATTACGGGGAAGCAATATACGAAGGTTGCTATCAAGAAATGGAGAAAGACGATTCCGTTTTTGTATATGGCCTTGGCGTTGATGACCCTAAAGGTCATTATGGAACATCAAAAGATCTTCATAAGACTTTTGGTAGCAAAAGAAGCTTTGATATGCCTCTATCAGAAGATGCTATGACTGGTGTTGGTATAGGTGCAGCTCTAGCAGGATTAAGACCAATTTACGTGCATCAAAGAATGGATTTTTTGTTACTTTGCATGAGCCAGCTAGTAAATATGGCCGCTAAGATACGCTACATGTCATCTGGTCAGCACTCGGTACCTCTTGTTGTTAGAGCGGCAATTGGAAGAAGCTGGGGTCAGGGGGCGCAACACAGTCAATCTTTCCACTCTTACTTTATGCATGTTCCAGGAATTAAAGTTGTAGCGCCAACAACTCCTCATGACGCTAAAGGCTGCTTAATAGCAAGCATTAGAGACAATAATCCAGTAATATTTTTAGAGCATAGAATGCTATATTCGAATACAGGTTACGTTCCAAGTGAAACATATGAGGTTGAGTTTGGAAAAGGCAGAGTTCTTGTAGAAGGCACTGATATTACTCTAGTCGGAGTTAGTTACACAGTTACAGATTGCATAAGAGCAGCTTTGGCACTTAAGAAAATTGGCATTAGTGCTGAAGTAATTGACCCAGTTAGCCTGTCCCCAATAGATTACGAAATTATAAGAAAATCAGCAAATAAAACAAAAAAAGTATTGGTTGTAGATAATGGCTGGATGACATGTGGTTTTTCTTCTGAAATAATTGCGGATTTAGGAATTAATTGCTCAAACCTTAACCTTGATAGAATGGGTTATTTAGAATCACCATGTCCTACCACAAAGGTTTTGGAAGATGCGTTTTACCCAAACCCAGAAAGTGTTGCTATAAAGGCCAATCAAATGTGCGATGGAGACAAAGATTGGAAGCCAGAAAAAATTTCTAGAGACGAAATAAACTTATTCAAAGGACCTTTTTAAATTTTTATATTATAAAATTTCTGATATGATTATAAATAATATTTTTCAATTAGGCTGCATCAGTCTACCTTCAAAGATTAATGTATTTCATAATAGAAAAATTTTATAAATAATTTTTTAAAGAGGTGTAAGTAAATTGAAAGCATTTATTACTGGCATATCAGGCATGGTTGGATCTCACCTAGCAGATTATTTGCTAGAAAATACTGATTGGGAAATTCATGGATTAATAAGATGGAGAAGCCCGCTTGATAATATTGAAAATTTAGTAAAGAATATTAATGAAAAAGATAGAGTGCATCTTCATTATGGAGATTTAAGGGACCCACAATCAATTAATAAAGTTGTATCACAAGTAATTCCTGATTATACATTTCATCTAGCAGCACAAAGTTATCCAAAAACAAGTTTTGATGCCCCATTAGATACTTATGAAACAAATATCTCGGGCACATCAACACTGCTTGAAGCAATAAAAACATTTGCAAAAGATTCTTGTGTGCATGTTTGCGCTTCGTCAGAAGTTTTTGGAAGAGTTTCAAAAGAAAAAATTCCTATAAACGAGGAATGCTCATTTCATCCAGCATCACCATATGCTATTTCTAAGGTAGGAACCGATCTGGTTGGTAGATTTTATGCTGAAGCTTATGCAATGAAGATAATGACTACTAGAATGTTTACACACACAGGGCCACGGAGAGGTGATGTCTTCGCAGAATCTACATTTGCAAAACAGATCGCGCTTGCAGAAGCAGGTTTTATAGATCCAGTAATTAAAGTAGGCAATTTAGAATCAATGAGAACAATAGCTGATGTAAGAGATGCAGTCAGAGCATATCATATGCTGGTAACAGTAAAACCTATCTCTGGAGAATACTACAATATTGGTGGAAGTCACTCCTGCACTATAGGAACAATTTTAAACGATTTAATTAGTCTGTCGACTATAAAAGATCAACTTACAATAGAAGTAGATAAAGATAGAATAAGACCAATAGATGCTGACTTGCAAGTGCCAGATACATCAAAATTTAAAAATCATACAGGTTGGGAGCCAGTAATCCCATATGAAAAAACAATTTTAGATTTGTTAGATTTTTGGAGAATACAAGTTGCTAAGAATAATGGAAACTATTTAACGAGATAAAAAATGAAAGATATTAGTTTTATAAAATCACTAGATAAAAAATTACCTTTTTTAGATCATAAAAATGCAGTTTTAAGTGCACCTATAAGACATTTGTTTATGATTGGAGTTATTTGGTATTTGAATAAAAATACAAATAAAAATACTATAAATATTCTGGAGATAGGGTCTTGGTTTGGAGCGTCAACACTATCTTGGGCTCAAGGTTTAACAAGCTATGCAAAAAAAGGCAGTTTTATAACATGTGTTGATGCATGGCAACCATTTTTTGATATGAATGTTCATGCAGATGAGCAATATGCTAAAGAGATGGAGCAACTTCTAGAATCAGATTTTGCTTACAATGTTTTTCTTCATAATATGGGAACACTACAGGATGGAATAAAAGCACAACATTTTAGAGGTCAAAGTGAAAATATCTTACCACAATTAAAAGATAGTATTTATGATGTAGTTTTTATAGATGCTGATCATACATATGGTCCAGTCAAGAAAGATATTAAAGGCTCGGTAAGCTTAGTAAAAGAAGGTGGGGTAATTTGCGGTGATGATTTAAATTTGCAGCTTCATGAAATTGATAATGATAATGCTATAAAAAACAAACATAAAGATTTTATCGAAGATCCAAAAACTAAAAGAAATTTTCACCCTGGTGTAACAGTTGCAGTGGCAGAAGAATTTGGTGAAGTGTCATCATGGGGTGGCTTTTGGGCCATGCAAAAAATTAAAGGAAATTGGGTTAAATTTTCACTTAAAAATATGGAAGTTGTTTATCCAAAACACTTTACAAAAGATCATACTGAAAAAGCTAAATCACATTTCGAAGACATTAAAAATTCATTATATTAATATAATGAGTGAGTGTATTAATAAGATGAGTAAAAAGAAGTTAATTTCGATTCACCTAAATTCAAACAAACCAGAATCTATTAAAATTTTTGTTACCTCCCTTGCTGAAAAATCAAATAGTATAGAATCTATAGAAGTATTAATTAGTATAGATAAAGGAGATCAGAAAACTTTAGATGCATTAAACTTACTAACTAATAAATACCCGAATTTAATAAGAATTATTGAGACAGACTTAATAAAATCATTTTCAGATGCGTGGAAGCCATTAAATTTACTTTTAGAGGAAACATCTGGGTCAGTTAAATTTATCTCATGCATGTCTGATGACATTATTTTTAAAACCAAAAATTGGGACGCTATCATACTTAAATACGAAAATATTTTTGAAGATAATATTTTTAGAATTAGATGCTCAAAATATAAAAATGAAGTATATAAAGATATTTGGGAGTGCGGTTATAAACCAGATTCTTATGCTTTTTATACGAAGAAGTGGTTGAATATAGTAGGGCAATGGAATCCATGCATAGGACCAGATACTTTTCAGGAGTGTGTTTCATATTATATGCGTAAATATGGAAAAAAATTTCAGAGAGATGTAATTCTTAATGAAATAGAGTTTGATGGTCAAGGAGTTTCTACAAATTTAGGTCTCAAGGATAGAATGGGTAGATCAAGAATATATTACAAGGCATTTTTTAAATTGGTATCCTATAAAATGCAAAAATTATCAAGCGAATCAGCATTTAAAATCGTCACAGAAATAAATGGTGTAAGTAAAAAAATAAACTATATAAAAATAAATAAAAGAAAGTTACAATTAAAGAATCTCTCAAGAAGATTTAATTTTTTTTATCATAGAGGGTCTCCAAAACATATTATTAACACTAAATCAAAAAACATAATTTTTATGCTATGGTGTTATTTAAAATTTTTTGACAATATTATTATTATGATAATAAATTTTCTACATAAAAAAAATTACTTAATAAAAATTATTCGAAATGAAAAAAATCGTAAACAAATTGAAAATACTATAAATAATGAAAAACTCTCCTAAAATAACAATTATTATCCCTGTTAAAAACGCAGGAAAGACGCTTCAAAAAACTTTTGATTCTATAAAACTACAGGATTACAAAAATCTTGAGTTAATAGTTATGGATGGTCTTTCTACTGACAATACAATGGAAGTTATAAATAATAATATGGAAATTATAGATACTGTTATTTCTGAGAAAGATGACAGTGGCGCTGCAGCTTGCAACAAGGCAATAGGTTTGTCGACAGGCGATATTATTAATTTTTTATATGGCGATGATTATTTCGTTGATAATGCCTTAAAAAGAATTGCAGAAGTCGCAAATGAAAAAAATAATTTTGACATGATATCTTATGGCTTGTCCATAGAAAATCTTGAAACTGGAAAAATATTACTTGAATCAAAAAATAAAAAAAATATTTCTCTCAATCTTAATAATATTTTATTTAAACATGTGTTAAATCATTTTTATAGAAGAGAAGTTTTTGAAAAATATGGGTACTTAACTCCTTTATATTATGACAATAGCGTTTTTTATTCAAATGATAGAGAGTTTCTAATTAGACTTGCGTTAAATAATGTAAAAAACTACGTTATTGAAGATACATTGTATAAAATGACACACCATAAAGATTCTTATAGTGGAAGTAGGTCTGGGATAGTAAAGATAAGAGAAGAGCATATTGGTATTGCAGATCATTACCTTGAAAAAAAGCACAATCTCTCTAATTATAAGAAAAAAAAATTAATAAACTTTAAAGCACATAATCTTTCGCTTTTATTAGTTTGGTATTTATATAAAACTAATTTTAAAAAATTTGTATATATATTTAAAGAAGGCTTTATTTTAAAAAGATATTATTGGTTTATTGACGTAATTAAATGCCCTATATCTGAGATATTTTACAGAATGTCTGTTAAGAAATGGATGTAAGCAACATGTTTTTGTAGTATAGTTATAAAAAATAATAAAAATTTTACCTTATGATTGTATCAAGATCGCCTTATAGAATCTCCTTTTTTGGTGGGGGAACAGATTATGAAGATTGGTTTTCTGATAACGGCGGTGCATTTTTATCAATGGCAATTAATTACTATACTTATATAACTTTTAGGGCTAAACCTAGTTTTCAAGACAAACAGTTTAGGATTCTTTGGAGGCTAGCAGAAGAAGTAGATAGTATTGAGCTCATTAAACATCCTATTGTAAAACAAACTTTAAAATATTTTAATTATGATAAAGGTTCCGATATATCTTATATTGGGGACTTACCAGGCGGAAGTGGCATGGGTTCTAGCTCAGCTTTTACTGCATCATTAGTTAAGGCTCTATACGAAGATATGAGAAAAGAAATAAATCCCTATGAGCTGGCGAAAATCTCTTATGAAATAGAAAAAAATAAGTTAAATGAAACGGTTGGAATACAGGACCAAATCGCTACTTCTTTCGGGGGATTTAATAGTGTCGTTATAAATAAAGATGGAAGCTATCAAATATCACCTGTTACTTTATCAACAGATTCACTAGTAAATTTTATTAGTAGACTTGTATTAGTTTATACTGGCCAAACTAGAAGAGCTACAAAAATTGCCGAGTCAAAAGTTAAAAACATAAAAAATAAAGAAGATGAATTTAAGATTTTACAGGAAATGGTGCCTACGGCTAAAAATTATTTAATGAATGGTGATATAGATAAATTTGGTATGTTAATGCATGACTCATGGAAGATAAAGCGTGATTTATCAACTAGCGTAACAAATAAAGAGATAAATGAATTGTATGAATTCGGCCTTAAAAATGGTGCGATTGGAGGTAAGATTTTAGGGGCAGGCGGAGGTGGTTTTTTATTGTTTACCAGCAAGGAAGGCGAGACAGATAATTTGGTGAGTAAGTTAATTTCAAAAAATATGACTGTGGTGCCTTTTACATCTTCAAATTGTGGAACTAAAATTGTTTATTCTGAGGAGCCAGCATAAAATGAGTTTTTTTAAAGATAAAAATGTTCTTGTCACTGGAGGTACTGGACTTATAGGTATGCCTTTGGTTAGTAAATTAGCAGCTCTTGGAGCAAATTTAACTGTAGTATCTTTGGATAAAAATCCAAACCTTGATGGCTCTGTAAAATTTATAAACTTAGATTTGAGAAATTTTGATAACTGTTTAAAAGCTTGCGAAGGTCAAGAAATAGTTTTTAATTTAATTGGTGTTAAGGGCTCTCCCAAGATGACCCTTGAAAATCCAGCTAGTTTTTTTATCCCCACTATAACTTTTTCGATTAATATGATGGAGGCCGCAAGATTATCAGGCGTGCAAAGATATTTATTCACTAGCAGTATTGGGGTTTATCATCCTGCTGATATATTTAATGAAGATGATGTCTGGTCCACCTTCCCCTCAGAAAATGATAGATTTGCTGGATGGGCAAAGCGAATGGGAGAATTGCAAGCACAAGCTTATGAGATACAATACAAATGGGATAAAATTTCCATAGTAAGACCGGCAAATGTTTATGGGCCGTATGATAATTTTGACCCAGAAAATGCAATGGTAATTCCGAGTCTGATAAATAGAGCATCTTCCGGAGAAAGACCATTAACTGTATGGGGAGATGGTAGCCCGATCAGGGATTTTATATATTCAGAGGACGTAGCAGATGGAATGATAGAAGTTGTTAAGCAGGGTTATAATAAACCGATAAATCTTGGAAGTGGGTCTGGTGTAACAATAAAAGAAATTGCTACATCTATATCAGAAAAGATGCCTGATGAATGTCAAATTATATGGGATACTTCAAAACCATCAGGTGATAAGATGAGAATTATGAATACGAAAAGAGCAGAATCATTAGGTATAAAACCAAAAACATCTCTTGATAAAGGTATTGAAAGTACAATTGAATGGTATAAAGAGCATAGCTTTAAAAATCATGATAAATATAATGCTTTTACAGATGAACAATATAAAAAATAATAGAGATTTGTGAAAATATAAGATTAATTAACGAGAGATATTATGTCTTTAAATAATGTATTAATTACCGGATCAAGCAATGGATTAGGTTATCATTTGTCATTATATTTTTCTAAAAAAGGGCATAACATTTTATTACATGGAAGGGATGAAAAAAAACTTAAGCAAACTCAGGATGAGATAAAAAAATATGGTGTTAAAGTAAAATATTTTGTTGCAGATTTAGAGAAAGATGAGGATATTAAAGATTTATGTAAATATGCTAAAAAAGATAATATTCAGATACTAATTAATAATGCTGGAATTTTATGTCCAAATTTAGCTTTTCATAACTTTTCAAATGATACTATAAATAGTATGTTAAAAGTTAACCTTCTTGCACCAATAAAAATTTTAAATTTATTATCAAAAAATCTTAAGCATGTAATTAATATAAATTCAATGGTTGGCCTTGAAGCAAAAAAAAATAGAACATTATATGCAGCAAGTAAATGGGGTTTAAAAGGTTTTTCAGATAGTTTAAAGCAAGAAAAGACGGAATATAATATTTTAGACGTTTATCCAACAAATATAAAAACTTATCCAGAAAAAGATAATGCAATGGATGTAAATTTCGTTATAAAAAAAATTTATCAAGCTATGTTGGATTGCAAAAAAGATTTGATTTTAGATGGGAGGATAAAATAAAAAATTTTCAACCATATTTTATTAATATTTGTCTGTTTAAAAATAATTACTTAAATTATGCAATTTATATTAAATCAGTAAATATTTTTAGGAAAACCGAATGCTTCTTTCTATTCATTTAAATAGTAATAATCCAAAAAATATTCTTGAATTAGTACAGAATATTAATTCTACAGCTGCCTGCCCAAAACAAATAGAAATTATAGTAAATATTGATGATGGAGATGAAGCATCTCTTAATAATATTAAAACCCTACAAAAAAAGAATGGTGTTGTAATAAAATATATACAAACAAATATTATAAAATCATTTAAAGATGTTTGGAAACCATATAATAAATTATTATTATTAACAGATACGGATGTAGATTTTGTAACACTATTTAGTGATGAATTTCGTTTTTCAACGCAAGAATGGGATAATATTTTAAAAAAATATATAAATTATTATGACGATAATATATTTCGAATTAGATTATCAAAATATAGATATTATAGTTATAAAGATTATTGGCAATGTGTTTTTGCTCCAGATAGTCTTGCTTTTTATACAAAGAATTGGATGGATATTGTTGGACAATGGTGCCCCTGCACTGGACCAGATAGCTGGCAGCAGACGGTAGCGTTTTATTTATCTAACTCAAGAGATTTTGATCATATACAGTATAATCGAGATGTAGTAGATCCATTTATTAAATTTAGTGGTGAAGGCGCCAGCCAAGGATTAGAAGGAGATGTTTTAAGAAGAAGGATAAAAGACAATGTTGATTTATGGTTTGATACCGTGTCTCACAAAATGCAAGAAGAAGCTTGTAAGGCTGCCGCGAATTTACAAGCTGCCATAATAATGCATGAAAACAAAAATATAAAAAATAAACTAGTTGCGAATCAAAAACCACCAATTTTTCAAGAAAAAAAATTAGCAGAAGTGTCTTTTCAAGATAATGAAACAAAGAAAGAAATAGAATTTTATTATAATAGAAAATTAATTTATAAAATAAGTTACAAAATATCTAAGATTAGGTTATTTCTGTTAAATAATTTTAGAAAAACAAACTATGCTTATTATGCTGGTGGAGGCAAGGAAAGCTTTATAAGTAATTTTATTGATCAGTTAATAGTTTATAGAAGAATAAGAAAGTATGGTATTTTTGGCAATACAAACCCTATCTCTTTTAAGATAAAAAAATTATTTAGCTTTAAAAAAAAATAAATTATGAATAATTATATAAACAATAAATATTACTTTGAAAGGTTCCTCATTTTGTTATATATCAGAAGGAGAAGATTTTATAGTTGGAAAAAATAGTAAAAAAATTAAAATAAATCTTGAGGAATTATGTAGCAGTACAATCTTTTAAAAATGAGAAATGAGAAATGAGAAATGAGAAATGAGAAATGAAAAATGAAAAATGAAAAATGAAAAATTATAAAATTATTGCATTACAGAACTATGGTCCAAGTGGAACGACACTAATGCATAGTTTGTTAGATAATCATACAAGAATTGTTTCTTTGCCATGGTTATATGGTCTTCCACTATATTTTATTTGGGATAACAATGTATTAAGTAATGATATAACTTTAAAAAATTTAAGAGATGTTATAAGCAAGTATATTGGAGTACTTTTTGATCCATCTTTAGAAAATGGTGATCCAAGCTTATTTAGGATGGGTAAAGATGAAGATGTAGTTATTAGAGTGGATAAAAATATTTTTTTTAACTATTTTGAAGAATATTTTAATTCAGTAGAAAACTTTAAAAGAAGAGATTTTATAATAGGAATATATGTCTCATTTAATAAAGTTTACGGAAATAATTTTGATGAAAATTCTTATATTTCCTTCCCAATTCATGATCAGCCTAAACAACATGCTAAGTATTTGATTGAGGATTTTAAGGACGTAAAATTTTTACATTTGGTAAGAAATCCAACTCAAACTATTGGCTCACTAATAAAGCATATAAATTTTAATCAGCAAAAATTCTCACTATTTAAAAGTATTTTATTGTGCTCTATATCACATATAGTTTTAGAAGAAAGAGAGCACTGGGAGGAGGGTTTTACAAAACTGTATGGGAAAACACCTTATTTTGAAGATAGTAATGATGTGGAAACAAGATATATAAAACTAGAGGATATACATTTAAAGAATGATTTAATAATGAATAGAATTTGCAAATGGTTATCAATCCCATTTGAAAAATCATTAACTGAATCAACATTTATGGGTTACCTTTGGCATAACAGAGCTGAATCAGTAAAAAGTTCTGGTATTGGCGGAAAATCAATATCTCAAAAACACCAACAATACCTATCAAAATTTGACAAATACCGTATTAAATTAATATGTAAAAGCGAGCACACCTATTTTAAATATGAATCATATAGTAGCCTTGATATTTTTATATTGTATTTATTGCTGCCAATAATTATTATATTCCCATTTAAATGTGATTATATAATAAGAAGACAAATTTTTAGATTTAAAGCTATGTCAAAACAATTTTCAAACGATAGGCACCCAATATTGGAATGGATAATATTTGATTCTGTGAGAAATACTCCAACAGGATCAGAGTTAATAAAAATTAAAAAAAAATACAATAACCAATATTTAGCTTTAATATCACTAGTGATTTCAATCCCAATATATTTAGTTAGGTTAATATCTAATTATTTTTCCTTACGCTACATGATTATAAAGATTTGGTTTGCAATTATATTTAAGAAAAATAAACGTATTAAGATTTTGCCATTAGAGTAAATTAAGATAAATATTAATACTACTAATTAGTTACTAATAACAATATAATAACTAAAAATTACAATTAAAACTCATGAAAATATCACACGGAAATTTCGATAAATTAGCAGATAATTACGACAAGTATAGACCCGGGTATTCTGAACCTGTTAAAAGTATTATTTTAGATTATGTAAATTCAAATAATATTAATTTTTCAGATGTTGGTGCTGGTACTGGAATATGGACGAGGATAGTAAATCAAGATAAAAGAGTTGTTAGTGTTACAGCAGTTGAGCCATCAAATAATATGAGAGAGTTTGGCAAGAATCACAATAATAATAACAATATTAATTGGATAGAGGGAACAGCAGAGAATACAAATCTTCAAGATAACTCTAAAAATTTAATCACAATGGCTTCTTCATTTCATTGGGCAAATTTTGATAATGCTACAAAAGAGTTTCATAGGGTACTTGTTAATGACGGTGTATTCTGCGCATTATGGAACCCAAGGTATATTTTTAATAATCCAATACTTGTAGACATTGAGAATAAAATAACAGAATTAAACCCCGATATTAAAAGAGTCTCGTCTGGGAAATCTGATTTTGTGGAGAATTTGACGAGTAAATTTAATGATAATGAATATTTTAAGGATCTTGTGTTTCTAGAATCAAGACATACTAAAGAAATGACAAGGGAGCAATACATTGGAGCGTGGTTATCTGTTAATGACATACAATTTCAATTGGGTGAAAAGTTTGATTCCTTTATAGAATACATCAAAGATAAAATAAAAAATGAAGATATGATCTATGCTAGCTATATAACAAGAGCATGGTTGGTAAGGAAAAAAAAATAACTCAATAATATTATTTATTTGAGCATTCAAATGAACCTTAAATTTTCAACAAAATCAAAAAATTTATTAAACCTTAAAAAAAATCTTAAGAGTGCAATCGTTCTTGATCAAATTGCTTTTACTGTTAAGCAATACAGTAAAAATAAAGAAAGCATTTCATCTGAGATTAATAAAAAAAAATGGCATAATAAACCTTTAATTATAAGAAGTTCAGCATTATGTGAAGATTTGGAAATTAGTTCTGGAGCAGGAGAATTCCTTACAATTAGCAATGTAATGGGTGTAAGTAATATACATAACGCAATACTAAAAGTAATTGATAGTTATAATGATAGAAATCAAAACAATGAAGTATTCATTCAAGAATATTTAGATAATGTTAAAATATCTGGTGTTATATTCACAAGGGATATTAACAATAATTCGCCATACATAAAGATTAACTATGATGATAGTTCTGGGAGAACTGACACTATAACTTCTGGTGGAAGAGTAAGAAATAAAGTTTTTTATTACCATAAATCTCATAATAAAATTATTAGAGGATTTAAAAATAATTTAATAATATTGTGTAGGGAATTAGAAGATATTTATAATAATGATGCTTTAGATATTGAGTTTGCGATAGATAAGAAAAATAATCTCTACCTTCTTCAAGTAAGACCCCTCTTGATCAATGCTAAAAAGACTATTGATGACAATGAACACTATAATATTTTAAAAAATATATCAAAAAGAATCAAACCGTGGTTAAAAAAACAACCAAATATCCATGGAAAAAATGGTATGTATGGACTAATGCCTGATTGGAATCCTGCAGAAATAATAGGTTGCAAGCCAAAACCATTATCACTATCGCTATATAGAGAGTTAATTACAAATTCAATATGGGCATATCAAAGACATAATTATGGATATAAAAATTTAAGAAGTTTTCCACTTCTTATAGAAATTGAAGGTATACCATACGTTGATGTAAGGGTAAGTTTTAATTCATTCGTTCCAAAGAAACTTGAAAATAATATTTCTGAGAAACTAGTTAATTATTACTTAGATAAGTTAAAAAAAAGGCCTGATCTACATGACAAAATTGAATTTGATATTATATATTCATGTTATACATTTGACACAAAAAAAGATCTTTTAAAGTTAAAAAAATATAATTTTAAAAAAAATGAAATTAAAGAAATTAATGATTCATTACTTAACCTTACGAACAATATAATTAATAAGAAAACAGGGTTATGGAAAAAAGACCTAGAGAAAATTAAAATTCTAGAGAAAAATTATAATTTAATTGTTAATAGTAAATTAGATAGTTACGCTAAAATATATTGGTTGATAGAGGACTGTAAAAGATATGGAACCTTACCATTTGCAGGACTTGCAAGAGCTGCATTTATATCTGTAGAGATGCTAAAAAGTTTTGTAAACCAAAAAATAATATCTACAAAGGATTATAATTCTTTTTTATCAACTTTAAGCACAGTAAGCAGCCAACTTCTAAATGACTTTAATACGCTAACTAAAAAACAGTTTATAAAAAAATATGGTCATCTCAGGCCAGGAACATACAATATTTTATCAAAATCATACAAAGATGGGTTTGAAGAATATTTTAAGTGGAATTCAGAGAAAAATTTAAACTCTAATATTAATTTTAAATTTACTAAAAAACAAATGGATGTTATTAGTTCTCATTTAAGGGCAAGTAAATTAAAAATAAGTGCAAAGGATTTATTGGAATTTATTAAGGCCTCTATAGAAGCTAGAGAATATGCAAAGTTTATGTTCACAAAAAATATTAATGAAATATTAACAATCTATGAAAAAATATGTTTAGAAAAAGGTATATCAAAAAATGATGCAGCTTATACCCACATAGGATCTATAATGTCATTAAATAGCGTTATTTCTGATTCAGAAAAAATTATTCAAGCTTCTATTGAAAGACGTAAAAAGAGATTTGAGTTTACAAAGATTGTTAATTTGCCAAATTTAATAACCCATTCTAACGATATATTTTATTTTTTTGAACCAGATTCTTCGCCTAATTATATTACTCAAAAAAATATAACTGCTGATATTGAGATTATTAAAAATAATGAAATTAGAAATATAGATAATAAAATTGTATTTATCGAGAATGCTGATCCTGGCTATGATTGGTTATTCTCTCATAATATTGCAGGTTTAGTTACAAAATATGGGGGTGCTAACTCTCATATGGCTATAAGAGCCTCTGAGTTGGATATACCGTCTGTAATTGGCGCAGGATCTCTATATGATAGAGTTATTGACTCTAATACTATAGAGATAAACACTTTGGAAAAAAAAATATTAATTATTAATTAGAATACAGTATGGATAAGAAAAATATATTTATAACTCAAAGAGAAGAGGTGATTTCTGGCGAAACTAGAGATACCTTAGATATAAGGTGGTCATTTTTTTTAGAAAAATGTAATATTTCTCCAATTATCATCCCAAATAATAGTAAAATTATAAAAAATTATTTGTTGAATTACCCTTGTGATGGTGTTGTTTTAACTGGAGGTGGTTTAATATCAAGTTTAGGTGGATTAGAAAAAAGAGATGATATTGAGAAATTTTTAATTAAATATTCAATAGATAATGATAAACCATTAGTCGGCATATGCAGAGGCATGCAGCAAATACAGTCTTATTATGGTGTGAATTTGAAAAAAATTAGTGGACATGTTGATAGAAAATTCCTAATAAATTTTCAAAGTCACGAAAGAAAAATAAATAGTTATCATGATTACGGTACAGAAAATAGTTGTGATGAATTAATAGTTACATCTCGCTCAAATGATAATATTATAAAATCAATTACACATGATAAAAATAAAATTTATGGCATTATGTGGCATCCTGAAAGAAATAATCCGTATGATGAGTTAGATATTCAGTTGTTTAAAGGTATTTTCTTATGAATGCTATTATATTAGCAGCTGGACGAGGCTCAAGACTAAAGAATTTAACAGATGAGATACCAAAATGTCTTATTGAGATTAATAAAAAATCTTTATTAGATCGTCAACTTGAAGTTCTAAATTCTTGTAATATTAACAATATAGCTATTGTGAAGGGTTATAAAGAAGAGAAAATTTTAGACAAGAGAATTAAAAATTATTTTTATAATGACGATTGGAGTGAAACCAATATGGTTCACTCTTTAAAATGCGCAAATGAACTATTAAAAAATAATTATAATATAATATCTTACGGTGATATTTTTTACGAAAAAAATATTATTTATAAACTCATTGATTCACAAGATGATATTGTTATCTCATATGACGTTAATTATAAAGACTTGTGGAGTAGAAGATTCGAAAACCCATTAAGTGATTTAGAAACTTTTGTAGTTGATAGCAACAACTATTTAGTTGAGATTGGAAAAAAAGCAACAAGTTATGAAAGGATTAGCGGGCAATATATGGGTTTGATTAAAATATCTCCAAAAGGTTGGGCATTAATAGAAGGTATATTGATTAATTTAGATTATAAAAATTTAGATATGACAAGCTTATTAAGTATATTGCTAGAACACGATATTAAAATTAAAACAGTTGAGAATTGTGATAAATGGGGTGAGGTTGATACACCTGATGACGTATCTTTATATGAGAATGAATTTGAATTATAGTGAAAAAAAACTTTTTGACATGATGTATGAAGCAGGAGAAATAGCTAGAGAGTATTTTATGTCACATAAAGATATAGATTATAATATTAAGAAAGATGATACGCCTGTTAGTGAGGCTGATATAGCTATAGACAAGTTTATAAAAATCTATATTAAAAACAACTTTCCTACTGCGAGTATTTTGTCTGAAGAAGATAGCGAAGATAATCAGTTAAAAATTATAGATAGTGACGAGTTGTTTATAATAGATCCTATAGACGGTACAGATTCTTTTATTACTGGTGGTAAATATTTTACTGTTAATATTTCATACCTACATGATAATCATCTGATTTTTAGCGTAATTTATGCACCGATGTTAGATTTAATGATGTATGCAGATGAGCACTCAACATATGAAATTAGTAAAAAAAATGATAATTACCAAAAAAATAAGATCACTAATGATTCAATAAATAAGAATATTAATCAAAAACTTAGAATAATTACAACAAGAAGAAGCGATGAGATATTAGAAATAAAGTTATATCTTAAGAGTCTAAGAATATCTTATAATCTCGTTCATTATAGTAGCTCTATAAAATTTTGCTATATTGCAAATGACAAAGCTGATATGTATATTAGAAAAGCAAATATTAGGATTTGGGATGTTACTGCTGGATTTCACATGGCTAATAATTCTGGTTGCTGTATTCAGGACACGAGAAAAGAAAATCTTTATAGTTATTTTTTACAAAAAGACTATTTGAAAAAAATATCTTCAAATAACTTTAGAGTGGAAGAATTTGTAATAGCTAAAAAAGGCTTATTTTAATATAAATTCTTTAATATATTTATTAATTTCATTTTTTTTAATATTTTCAACTATAAATTCTGGATTTTTTGGATATTCAGCTTGAATTTCGTTTCCTACAACATTATTTTTTTTATACACAAGTTTTTTATCGTCCTTTAGAATATCACCCATATCTCTCATAATTAAAATTTCTTTATAATTACTTATATTTTCTCTATTCCACTCATGGATTTCATTAAATAGAGAAATTGTTGACACGATGGTCGTTACGCCTTGTTCGGATATTAATTTTGCTAATTTTGAATATATTTTGGCAACTGCTAACCTATCATCTTTTGTATAATCGTATTTTTTATTAAGTAGTTCTCTAATTTCATCTCCATCTAATAATATACTATCTATATTTTTTTCTTCTAATTCTTTTTTAAGTATATTTGCGAAAGTCGTTTTACCTGAACCAGAAATTCCTGTTACCCAGTAGACAATTTTTTTTGATTTTAACATATTATTTTTTTACAAATAATTCTTTTTTTACTAATCCACATATTAGTTGACAAATAGTCATATGAATTTCTTGTATGTGGTTAGGAAAATAGTTTTTTATTTCATTTCTGATAATTTTACTTCCTAGAGTATTCATCTTTATACCTAACAATATCATCTTCCCCAAGATATGTCCCGCACTGAATTTCTATAATCTTTAAAATATTTTTTGATTTATTTTCTAGCCTGTGAATTTCTCCAATTTTTATATCTATAGAATCATTTATTTTCATGACAAATATTTTATTACCTTTAGTAATTGTAGCTTTTCCAAGAACTACTACCCAATGCTCAGATCTTTTTTTATGTTTTTGAAGTGATATAGAATTACCCGGATTAATAATCAATTCTTTCACTTGATAGTTTTTTGACGTTTTCAATATTTCATACGACCCCCAGGGCCTGTAGCATTTTAATGAATTTTTAGTTTCCTCAATATTTTTTTTAGAAAGTTTCTCAATTATAGCAGATAAGTTTTTTAATTTATTTTTTGGTAGCACAAGAAGAGCATTTGATATTGACACCACAATAAAATCTTTTAAGCCTGAGGTTAAAGTAAACTGCTTATCACTGATAATTAAACTATTTTCACAATATTCGGAATAATTATCGCCCTCAATATAATTATTATTTTTATCTTTTTTACTATTTAACCAATAATTATTCCAAGTCCCCATATCACTCCAACCAGACTCCAATTTATTCATTTTAAGATTATGTGACTTTTGAATAATTGCATAATCAATTGATATTGGTTTAATTTTCTTAAAGGCTTTATCATTTAAATAATTAAAATCATCGTCAGTTAATTTTGATAATAAAGATTTTTTAACATTTGATAATATATCAGGGCAATATTTACTTGCTTCTTCTAATAACGTTTCTGCTTTAAATAAAAAAATACCAGAATTCCAAAATACTAAATTTGACTCCATTAATTTTTTTGCCTTAATTAAATTAGGTTTTTCTATAAATTTTACTATTGAGTGACTATGATTATCTTTACTACTTTTTAAAGATATATATCCATACTCTGTTTCAGGTCTTGTTGGTTTAATTCCATATAAAATAATATTTCCTTTATTTGCTTCAAAAATTCCTTTTTTTATATTTTCATTAAACTTTTTTTTATCTTTTATCTTATGGTCTGATGGTAATAACAATATTAGGTCATCTTTTTTTGATGATAGTGCAGCGATAATTGCAGTAGCGGCTGTGTTCTTACTCATTGGCTCTAAAAATATTTTATTAAGCTTTATCTTTATTTGATTTGCTTGGTCTTTAACCATAAACCTATGATCAATATTACATATTATATTTGGCTTCTGGTATAAAGGGTCATTTAATCTGTATAAAGTATCCTGATAATAAGAATTTTTAGATTTTATATTTACAAATTGTTTTGGATAAAGCGATCTAGAAAGTGGCCAAAGTCTTTTTCCAGAGCCACCAGATAGTATAAAAGGTTTTATGTAGTTTTTAGTATTCATATTGATTTAATTAATAAATTTTTTAATTTGTAAATAATAATTTTTCCTCATATATTCAGTATATTCATTATTTATAATTTATAATTTCTCTAAATTTGCACATATCAATAACTAAAGTATATACTATGTTAGGATAAGATTTAAATAGCAAGATTTTTTTACTATCAACACTTTGTTTGTAAAAATTTTAGATTATGAAAAATATATTAAAAATTTTGATTGCATTTATAATTATTTATTTTTTAATAAATTATAATATTATAAATATTGTAGAGCTAAAGAAGGTATTTAATAATTTTAATTATATTTTTTATATTTTAATTTTAATGTTTATTACAATACCGCTAGGAACTTTTCGGTGGTGGATGTTATTAGACTCAGAAAAATATAATATATCTTATACTAATGCTTATCTATTATACTCCACAGGCTTATTCTTTAATATCTTTATGCCTGGCGGTGCAGGTGGAGATATAACAAAAGGATATTATTTGTTTAAATATGTTGAAAAAAAACAAAGAACTTTAGCTATTTTTACGATTTTGGTTGATAGAGCGATTGGGTTTCATGCGCTTCTATTTGTTATTTCGTCCCTTGGTTTTATGATAGCAGATAAAATATTTTATAATCAAGATTTATATAAATTATTTTATATAATATTAATATTTATGATAACTTCTATTCCAGTTATCTTTGTAATAATTAATTTTTCTGGATCTATTGTAAAATTTTTAGAGAATATAAAAAATAATTTTGCCGTTATTTTTTTAATTAAAATATTTCAGTCTTTACAGATCTACAAGAATAGGAAATTAGTAATATTTAAATGTTGGACTATTTCAATTGTAAATCACATCTGTTTATTATCATGTTTCTACATTACTTCTATTTCACTAAATATTGATGTTTTTTCATATTTTGAAGCTGCTTTTGTTGCTGGTGCTAGTTTGATTACAAATGTCATTCCTTTGACACCTGGAGGATTTGGCATAGGAGAAAGTTCCTTTAATTACCTCTCAAAGTTTCTTTATGAAAATGAAAATATTGCTTTTGGAAGTATTTTTTTTATTACTTTTAGAGTATTATTTAATATTATTTGCCTAAGCGGCGCAATTTCATTTATAGTTATAAGTAAGCCCGGCAATTCATATAAAAAATTAAATAATTAAATAATTAAAGGATTAGATAATGATTATACCTCTCAATAAAAATACTATTGGAAAAGCTGAAAAAATTGCATTAAATAAAGTTTTAGATTCAGGATATATGACAATGGGCAAAGTAACGAAGAAATTTGAAGCTGCGTTTGCAAAGTATTTAGGAGTCAAGCACGCTATATATGTAAATTCTGGATCATCTGCAAATTTATTAGCATTCTCAGCGATACAAGATAATGATAAATTTAGACAAACTAAACACAAGCAAAAATTTTTAAAAAAAGGTGATGAGATAATTGTGCCAGCTGTTACATGGTCTACAACTATATGGCCTATTGCACAAACAGGCGCAACTTCTGTTTTTGTTGATAGTGACCCTAAAACGTTACAAATGAACGTTGCAGGTATTAAAAAAGCTATTACAAGTAAAACAAAAGCAATATGTATAGTGCATGTTCTTGGAAATTCTGGATATATAGAGGAAGTTAGAAAAATATGCGCCAAGAAAAATATATGGCTAATAGAGGATACATGTGAATCACTTGGTGTAAAAAACAATAATAAGTATTTAGGTACATTTGGTGATATTGGTACATACAGTTTTTATTTTTCACATCATATAACTACAGTAGAAGGTGGCATGATCGTAACAAACGATGACTATCTTGCTAATAAAATTAGATCTCTCAGATCTCATGGTTGGACAAGAGATATGGATGATGCAAGTGTTTATGAAAAAAAATTCCCAGAAATTGACCCAAGATTTTTATTCGTAAATGTTGGGTATAATCTAAGATCCACAGATATGAATGCTGCCATTGGTCTAGTTCAATTAAAAAAATTAAAAAAATATAATGAAAGTAGGCATCAAATTGGAAAAACTTGGAATAAAGCTTTTTCTCATTTAAAAAAGAAGGGTTTATTTTTTCCTATGGAGATTACAAAAGGCACCAAGGCTTCATGGTTTGGGTTCCCAGTAATTTGTAAAACTCAAGATATGAGGGACAAGCTGAGAGTGCATTTAGAAAAGCATGGTATTGAAACTAGACCAATAATATGTGGTAATATGACTAAACAACCAGGAATAAAAAATATAAAATACAGGATTTCTGGGAAGCTAAAAGGCGCAGATGAAATAATGGACACTGGAATTTTTTGGGGTAGTTCTCCAGGCATGACTAAATCTGAAATTAATCATGTAATAAAAACAGTGAATGGGTTTTTCGTATGAAAAAAGCATTAATAACAGGTATTACAGGTCAGGATGGTTCTTATTTAGCAGAGCTATTACTTGAGAAAGGATATGAGGTTCATGGGATTATAAGAAGATCTTCGTCATTTAATACGAATAGAATTGCTCATATATTTGAGGATATTCATAATCCAGATCCAAAATTAAAGCTGCATTATGGCGATTTAACAGATGCTAGTAGATTAGAGAAAATTATAGAAATTACCGAGCCTGATGAAGTTTATAACTTGGGAGCTCAAAGCCATGTAAAAATATCCTTTGATGAGCCAGTTTATACAGCCGAGACTGTAGGCATGGGTGCTTTAAAAATGCTTGAAGCTGTAAGAAATGTTAGTGGCGGCTCTCAAAGAATAAAAATTTATCAAGCGTCAAGCTCTGAAATATTTGGAAAAGTTAAAGAGGTCCCACAAAATGAAGAAACTCCATTTTATCCGAGGAGTCCATATGCATGCTCAAAAGTCCATGCATTTCATCAAATGGTCAATTATAGAGAGGCTTACGGTATGCATGCCTCTAATGGCATTCTTTTTAATCATGAGAGCCCAAGAAGAGGTGAGACATTTGTAACAAGGAAAATTACAAGAGGTTTAGCAAGAATAGTAGCTGGTATTGATAAAAAATTATATCTTGGAAATTTAGATGCTAAGCGAGACTGGGGATATGCCAAAGATTTCGTAGAGGCGATGTGGTTGATTCTTCAACAGAAAGATCCAGATGATTATGTAATTGCTACTGGGCAAACTTGGAGTGTTAGAGATTTTCTTGATAAAGCGTTTGCTCTAGTTAATATGGATTGGAAAGATTATGTTGAATTTGATCAGAGATATTTAAGGCCTACAGAAGTAGATTTACTTATCGGAGATGCTAAAAAGGCAAAAGAGAAGTTAGGCTGGATAGCTAAAACATCATTTGATGAATTAGTTAAAATTATGGTCGAGTCAGATTTAAAAAAATATAACGTGTTCGACAAAATATAATAATGTACACAACTTCTTTTAAATCAAAAGATTTTCATAAAGATTCAATTTCTTATTTTAAAAATAAGAACGTGATTGTTACCGGAGGCACTGGCTTTATAGGTAGTCATTTAGTAGAGCAATTACTCTCTTTAAATTCTAACCCTATAGTTCTATCAAAAAGTTTAAATACAAATTTTTTATCCTCATGTAAAAGTGATATAGAAATTTTAGAAGTAGATTTATTTGATAAAAATAAAATTATTAATTCTATCAAAAAAGCTGATGTAATTTTACACCTTTCAGCGTCTGTAGCAGGAATAGAATACAATTCTAAGCATCCTGCAACTATTTTTAAAGATAATTTAGAGATGTTTATGAATACCATTGATGCTGCCGCAAAGTCTGAAAATATCGAACGTTTTTTGGTAACCAGCTCAGCATGTGTTTATCCAAGGCATTGCTCAATACCAACAAAAGAAGAAGAGGGATTAATAGGAGAGCCAGAACCAACAAATTCAGGATATGGTTGGTCCAAAAGAATGGAAGAATATTTGGCTCAAAAATATAATGAAGAGTTTGATTTAAGTGTTGCAATTGCAAGACCTTATAATGCATATGGACCAAGAGATAATTTCAAAAAGGAAATGTCACATGTTATTCCCTCATTAATTAAAAAAGCTTTTGATTCAAAATCAGGAAAGCTAAATGTTTGGGGTGATGGAACACATAGTAGATCTTTTTTATATGTTGATGATTTTGCTAGAGGATTAATAGAGGTTGCTGCAAGATATCCAGAAGCTGACCCTATTAATATAGGAGCAGATGAAGAAACAACAATTAAGGATTTGGCGTACATAATATGTGATAAAGTTGGAGATATAACTGGAAATAAATTAGAACCTGTTTTTGATTCATCAGGAATCACAGGTCAGCCGAGAAGAAAGTGTGATACGACTAAATTAGAAAAAAAATTACAGTTTAAAGCTAAAGTTGATTTTGATGAAGGTATAACTAAAACGATAAATTGGTATAATGATATAAAATGAATATTTCACTTTGTATACTAACAAAAAATGAATTGCCTTGCCTTGAAGTAGTTCTTCCTGATGTCTTAGACGTATGTAAAAATTATAATATAGACAAAGTTTTTGCAATAGATGGCGGATCAACTGATGGTACTGTAGAGTTTTTTAAAAAATATAATGTTAATACAATATCTCAAGAAAATAGAGGAAGAGGTGATGCTTTTCATGTTGCATTTAATAAAATAGATTCAGACCTGTATATTTTTTATTCTCCAGATGGTAATGAAAATATTAAAGACATTAGTAAGTTTATTAAATATTATAAGCTAGGGGCTGATCTTATTATAGCTTCGAGGATGATGAAAGATTCTTATAATGAAGAAGATGAAAATATACTAAAGCTTAGAAAATGGGCAAATAATATTTTCAATCTTATGGCGAATATAACCTTTAGAAGATCAGGGAATTACGTAACGGATTCAATAAATGGATATAGAGCTATAACCAAAAAAGCTGTTAAGTCTTTAAATTTAGATGCGAAAGATTACACAATAGAATACCAAATGACTATGAGAGCTTTCAAAAAGAGATTAAAAATAAAAGAATTTCCTACAATTGAGGGCAAAAGACTTTTTGGAGAAACTCAAGCAAAGAGTATTCCAACAGGATTAAGATTTTTAAGGTGTTATTTTAGAGAAATTTTTATTAAGATTTAAGAGTTTTTAAATATTCCTGACATGATGTCTTTCAACTTTCTTCTAAAGTAATTTTACTTTTCCAACCTATTTTAGCCATCTTAAAGTAATATTTCTTCCTATAAGACCAGTTACATAACAAACCAAAGTTTTCTTCATTACAAACTATCTTTTAAGAATACTCTAAAAAAATAATTAGTATTACATCATAAAAAAATTATGGATTTCAATAAGTGTAGGTTAATATATGCATTATAATCATAAAAGAGACATATTTTTTTGTATATAATAAAAAACAATATAAGTTATATCCTGTTGATGATTGTCCCGATCATATCTTTCTTATGGCATTATGAGAATATACAATTACCTATTTCAGATGCGGTTGATTACTTGCAATCAGCATATAAAATATACCTTTACTATGAAAATAACGAGATTATAAATTTCATAGCTTCGATTTTTAACGAAAGGGGTTGGCGCCCAATAATTTTTCAAGTGTTTTTAGTTCCTTTTCTTATTATTACGTCTGGCAATTTATTACTATCAGTTCTTTTAATACACTTATTTTTTAATACGCTAACTACTTTTTTTACTTTTAAAATAATATCTTCGTTTACCAATAAATTTTCAGCTTCTATAGCAACATTGATTCTATGCTTGTCGTTTAATGTATTTTTTGGCGGTGAGGGTATGCCATTATTTTCTGAGATATCTTTTATTGCATTTCTAGTAGCAACAATATATTTCATGTTAGATAGTAAATTATTTATGAAAAAAAATAAATCTATATGGTTTTCTATTTTTTTCACACTAACTATCATGACGCGACCAATAGAAGCTTTATTAATTCTCTCATTCCCTTTTTTATTCTTAATATGGGGAAGATATAGATTTTATATTTGTTATAATGAAATAGTTAAAGGTATAACTTACCTTGTATTTTTCTTATGGCTATTATTTATAAGTAGGGTAATTCCAAAAATTTCGAGTTCAGTAATAAAAATTGATCCACCACACTCGTCTGAGTTATTTATTTATCTAACAATGTTTGTATCGTTATTCCTATTACTTTTACTATTTCTAAAATATTACTTAAATAAAAAATCACTTGTAACAAACTATAGTAAAAATATTTTGTTTTCTAAGTGTATGTTGTTTACGGGCTTAAGTTTGTGGTTATGGTTTACCCCTAGATTTGGAAGTCTATATGGCTGGGTATACGTAACATCTATAGGGGGTCAATTAGATTATATGAAACATAATAATAATTCAATACTTGAATTATTAAATAATGTATTAAGAAACAATGGTGAAGTTATTATTTATTTATGTATATTGTTAATTTTAATTAATCTTGTGGCCAGTAAATATAAAATAAATGAAATTTCATCAAAATTTGTTAATCATAAAGAAAAGCTAGTAAATTTAAATATCATAATAATGACGGCAATCCCAATACCAGTGTTATTATATTTCTTAACTTTTCAAACAAGTTATAGAAAAATTTCACCAATTATTACTATTTTATTACTCTGGTTTCTTATACATATATTGAAGAATAAAAAATTATTAAAATTTAATACTGTAGTTTTATCTGTTTTTTTACTTTTACAAATATTTAGTCTTAATAATCATATTTATCAATATAATAACCAAACTTTTGTAAATAAAAGTCCAGAGTTTATTAAAAAAATTATTGGAGTAGGATTCCCACAGCCTATAAATTCAAGTATTAAACCATATAATACTTTATTAAATATTATTAGTGATCAAAAAGAGAAAAAATTCTATCAAGAAATAACTTTAGTTTTAAAAGATGATGCTTATCCAATAGAAAGATATTTATTAAAATTTTTATGTATGAAAAATTTAATCAGCTGTAAATTTTTATCTTTAGAAAAATTTGAAAATAATATTGTTCATTTAAATAAAAATCATGAGGCTTATTTAACTATACTAGAAAAAAATACTAATAAAATTTTTTCAAAAGAAAGTCAAATTTTTTTTGAGAATAAGATAAAGCTACAAAGTAAAAGTACATCACCTGCTAATATTAACTCAGCTTATTTAAATTATCTTATCACATCAAACAAATTACAACAGTTTGGATTATCATTAAAAGAATGCAGGAATTTCTATGAAAACTATTTTGCATGTCTAATTCTAAAAAAATAAGCGTTATAAAAATAGTTTTTTCACTAATATAATCTTTTATATTGCATTATATTTATTAATTTCTTAACAAATAAATATTATTGTGCATTTTGACTTATTTTATTTTAACCTGTCAAAGAATTGTATTGCACAAGAACCAATTATGACTAGAAGTAGCTTAAAACCTTTGGTAGTAGACTGATTGTAAAATAGTTTTTCAAGCTAGAAATTTATTAATTTAGATAAATATTTTATTTAAAGACAAAAGAATGAAAACGTAGGTAAAAAAAATATATTACAGAAACTAGCAAAATTTTTTAGTTAGTACGGAAAAAATTCTCTTCTACTATTCCACATATTAAATGCCCTACAGCAATATGCATTTCCTGTATATTATTTGTTTCAGTACTTGGTACTTTTATACAAACATTACTTTCTTTACTCATAGTAGATTCTTTGCTGCCGGTAAGACTAATTACTTTCATGTTTAATTTTTTTGCCATATCAATTGCCTCCACAACATTTTTACTATTACCACTTGTTGACATACAAAACAGAACATCCCCTTTATTGCCAAGCCCATCAAGTTGTCTTGAGAATATATAATCATAACCATAATCATTTGCAATTGCTGTTATAGCTGATGTATCTACAGTTAGTGAAATTGCAGGAAGTGGATCCCTATCAAATTTATATCTTCCAAGCAACTCGGCAGCTAAATGTTGTGAATCTGCTGCTGAGCCACCATTACCGCAAAAAATTATTTTATTTTTATTTCTTAGTGCATCAATAATCATATTAGTTGCCTCTTGTATACTATCTATTTCATTATGAAGATTTAAAAAATTTTTAGATACAATATTAAAGTATTCTTCAATTATATTTTTCATATTCTTTTATTTAATCCCAATATTTTTTAAAATTATTATTTTTGTTGAGTAGATTTTAAATGAATCCACGAGCACTAGTTTATCTTCTATTCCTTTATTGTATTTTTTTATAGCATCCGCAGTAAAATTGTACGCTACATCTTTAGATTTTCTAAGGTCACCCTGAGTTATATTGTCTGATAATTCTATCATAACATAATTAATATTACGTTTATTTAGAACTTCATAGAAATTTTCACCTTTGTTAACATGTATAGGGCCAACTAAAAAGTCATTTTTTTGAAGAACATCATTTATAAAACTAGCTGTAAAAGGAGCTATAAAATCCTTAGAATTTATAAGTATAGGAGTTGTCATTAGAAGAAATTTTTCTTTTAGGCATTCTTTCTTATCAATGATACATCTTCTTTCCTTTATAGTATTTATTAACTTTAAATGTCTACTTTCTCTTGGGTCCGGTATAAGTATGATATCAGTCCTCATATACAGTTTATATAGTCCAGGAATAGCTTTAACATACTGTTGATTCCAAGTTGCTATTTTATATATAGTTTCATCAAAAAAATCATTTTTGTTAATAATATGCCTGTTTAACAGGCTAGTATAATTTACAAAAATAATAAATATAAGAACAGCTGATAAGATATTCTTATTTATATTTAGAAATTTATTGTCATCAATAAAACACAAGGAAAGCAAGCTAACGAATATTAATATTACAGCAATTAAAGATCTTCTTAAAAGCTGCCCATCATCTTGGGAAAATACATATGATATTACAATCAATGATATATATAAAAATCCCATAACAAAAATATGGAATCTTGACTTATTTAAATTTAATTTTTTATTTGTGATTAAATATATAATTGGAATTACTGAGAATACTGCAATTACCGAAAAGAAGGTAGCATACCAATCAAAAAAATCTATGAAAATACTATCTAAAGAAGCACTTCCTCTTAATAAGCTTGATACAACATCACCTACTGAGGCATGGTACCCCCAATAAGCAAGCTCACTAATACCTGGTAACCAATAAATAAAAACTATTAAGCAACTTATGGAAACAAAAATTAGAAGATTTGAGTCATCTCTTCTACAGAGTTTTTTTACTTCTTTATACCAAACTATCGCAGCAATAATCATTAATGGTATTGATATAAATAAGCTATTAAGAACAAAGATGAGATAAAAAAATAATACAAGTAGAGCTAATAATATATTAAAAGATTTTAAAAATTCATCTTTTAATATATTTCCTTTTTTATATGATGACAGAATGTACGGTAAAAAAATTATTGCTAGAAAAACTGATTCTACTGGCCTAATACATAATGACAACCCAATAAATATAGACGATAGCATTAAGTTATTTTTATCTAAGAAAAAATCAGATTTTACCATATAATAAATTCCAGCTGTGAGTATAGCCATATATGCAATTTCTGACATATTTGAAAAATAATAAAAATAGAACGCTGGATGCACAAGTAGAAATAATGTTATTAATGATGAGTAAAAAGACTTTAAATATAAATTTACAAATTTATATATATAAATAAAAAGTAATGAGCAGAATACAATAGATACGCCAACAGTTGCATACAAGGGATTGTTACCAAAAATTAGTAGAAATGGTACGCCAAATAACTGAAATATGCCTGGTCTGAAAGATCTATCGTTATAAAGATCAAATAAGCCGACAATAAAGCCATCTGTAAAAAAACTTTGGTATGAACGATATGTATCAAATAAATATCCCACACCATCACCTGTTGGTAAGGCATTATTGTTTAAGTGCCAGGAAGATATAAAGGTAATAAAAATGAAAAAAGATGATAAAAAAAACCAGTCATACTTTTCTATTTTCAAAAAGATAAAATTAAACATATTCATTTATTAATGGTATAATATATTATCAAATATTATATTTTAAAAGTTAATAAAATGATACAGCTAATAAAAAAGCTATATAAGAATCAAACATATATCGCAATTATATTAATTGGGTCCATCATATTTCCTATTATTTTTTTTGGACTTCCTAATTTTTTTGATCCTAGCCAATGTTACATATATTGTCAGTGAGCCTAAATTATAATATGCAAACATTATATAATTTAAAAATATTAAGGGTAATTTAAGATGACAAAAGCTGTAATACTAGCTGGTGGTTTAGGAACAAGACTTAGTGAAGAAACTTCATCTAGACCAAAACCAATGGTGATGATTGGTGGCAAACCAATACTATGGCATATTATGAAAATGTATGAGTTTCATGGTGTAAATGATTTCATCATATGTTTGGGGTATAAAGGGCATGTCATCAAAGAATACTTTTCAAACTATCATATTTATAATTCAGATATAGAGTTTGATTTTTCAAAGAACGAAACAAAAATAATCTCTAACAGAGCAGAAAAATGGAAAGTTACTTTAGTTGATACTGGCGAAAAAACTATGACTGGTGGCAGAATAAAAAGAATTATGCCTTATGTTGAGGATCAAGATTATTTTTGCCTTACTTACGGTGACGGAGTATCAGATATTAATATAAAAAAAGTTATTGATTTTCATAAAAAAAATAAAAAAATTGCAACTGTTACGGCAGTCCAGCCAGAAGGAAGATTTGGTATGCTTGATACAGATAATGAAGTGGTAAAAAATTTTATGGAGAAGCCTAGAGGTGATGGAGGATATATAAATGGTGGTTTTTTTGTACTGAACCCAAAAATATTTGATTATATAGAAAATGATTTATCTATATGGGAGAGAGATCCTTTGGTAAATATTACTAAAGATGGTGAGCTTAATGCATATAAGCACGATGGTTTCTGGAAACCTATGGACACACTTAGAGATAAGTATTTTTTATCAGAACTTTGGGATAAAGGTAACCCTCCATGGAAAGTATGGGATTGAAAGAATTCTACAAAGATAAGAATGTTTTCGTGACAGGACACTCAGGTTTCAAGGGTAGCTGGCTATGTATTTTTCTAAGCCAACTTGGGGCTAAAATTACCGGTTACTCACTTCCTCCTAACAGCCAGCCTAATTTATATAATTTAAGCTGCATAGAAAATTCAATTAACTCTAAAACTCATGATATACGAGACTATAAGGCGCTGTACGATGCATTACATCAATGCAATCCTGATGTTATTTTTCACTTAGCAGCTCAGCCATTAGTGAGGTATTCATATAATAATCCAATTGAAACATATGAGACTAATATCATGGGAACAAATAATATTTTGCATGCCGCGCAAGATCTTAAAAATATTAGAGCCATTATAAATATCACTACCGACAAGTGTTATGAAAATAATGACTTAAAAAAAAAATATATTGAAGATGATAAGTTAGGTGGACACGACCCTTATTCATCTAGTAAAGCATGTAGTGAAATAATTACTAGCTCATACAAAAAATCATATTACGAAAAATTAAATATTGGCGTAGCAACTGCACGCGCAGGAAATGTAATTGGAGGTGGTGACTTTTCAGAAGACAGAATTATCCCCGATTTAATTAGATCAATAATAAATAATAAGCCGATAGAAATTAGAAATCCAAGTTCTACCAGACCATGGCAACATGTTTTTGATGTTCTATACGGATATTTAATACTTGGGAAAAATCTTTATAATAATCCACAAAAATTCTCTGAAGCTTATAATTTTAGCCCACAAGAAAAAAATGAGGTAAAAGTTATAGATTTAATAGATAGCTTTATAAAGAATATAGGAAAGGGCTCTTACGAAATTAATATTGATAAAAATAGCCCGCATGAATCTAAATTTTTGCAACTAAATTCTAATAAAGCTATAAAAGAATTAAAGTGGAATGCTAAATATGATATTGAGAGCACAGTTAAGGCAAGTTCGTTTTGGTATACAAACTATATTAGTGATAAAAATATTGCTAATGTATCAAGTAAGCAGGTAAGTGATTATATTAATCTTCATAATAAAGGAATGTAAATGAATAATGATATCAAAGTTTCATATGCTCAAACAGTTTATGGTAAAAAAGAAATTGACGCGGTTGTTAAATGTCTAAAAGAGTCAACTCAAATGGGACATTATTCAGGTAAATTTGAAAAAAAGATATCTAGTCTATTTGATAAAAAATATGGACTATATGTTAACTCTGGATCGTCTGCCCTATATATTGGTATGGAGGCATCAAATTTTCCAGAAGGTGGGGAAGTGATTACCCCAGCATTAACGTTTTCTACAACTATTGGGTGTATTGTTAAATCAAAATTAATTCCTGTTTTTATAGATGTTGGTTTTAATGATTATTGTATTGATGTAGATACTATAGAAAAAAATATTACTAATAAGACAGTTGCAATCGTCGCACCTAATCTTCTGGGTAACATATGTAATTGGGAAAAAATATCAGAAATAGCAAAAAAATATAATTTAAAAGTTATAGAAGATTCTGCAGATACAATAGGCGGTACTCTAAATGGAAAATTATCAGGGTCATACTGTGACTGGACTATTACAAGCTTTTATGGGTCTCATATAATTAATTGTGCGGGTAATGGCGGCATGCTATGTATGAACGATGAAAAAATGATTTATGATGCAAAACTTTTAAGATCATGGGGAAGGTCTTCATCGATTTTTGATGAGAAAAGCGAAGCAATAGAAAATAGGTTTAATGTTGAGGTAGATGGAATACCATATGATGCAAAATTTATATTTGAAAAAATTGGCTATAATCTTGAGGGTTCAGAAATAGGTGCAGCTTTTGGGTTAGCCCAACTTGAAGATCTAAAAGAAAATATCACAACAAGACAAATAAACTTTCAAAAACAAACTGATTTCTTTAATAATTACAAAGACTATATCGTAACTCCTTTGCAAACAAAAAATTCTGAATCAGCATGGTTGGCTTACCCAATTATTATTAAAGAAGGAGCCCCATTTAGCAGAAAAGATTTTCAAATTTATTTAGAAAAAAGAAATATTCAGACAAGAACAGTATTTTCAGGAAATATAACAAGACAACCAGGTTTCAAAAATATCGACATGAAAATATCTGAAAGCGGACTTAATAACGCTGATAATATTATGAAAGGTGGTGTACTTCTAGCATGCCATCATGGTCTAACAGATGTGATGATCGATCATATGCACGAAGTTAGCGAAACTTTTTTTAAAAACTACTTATGAATATTCTTGTATCTGGGGCAAATGGATATCTTGCAAAAAAATTTATTAAAGAACTTATTAGAAAAAACAATCATCATCTAACACTTTTAGTTAGAAAAGATTCAAATGTTGAAGATCTTCTTAAGTATGTAAATAAAAAAAATTTAATTTTTTATGACGGTACAATAGAGTCACTAAATATGTTAAAGAAAAAAAATATTGATCTTGTTTTCCATCTTGCTAATTATTATCCTGATTCCTCAAGACCAGCAATACCAGATAAAATTATTAGTTCAAACTTAACTTTAATCACAAATATTGTTAGTTCTTTAGGTGATAAAAGAAATTTTAAAGTTGTTAATATAAGTTCAAACGCTGCTGAAAACGATTCTACTTTATACGCAAATGTAAAACTAATTGCAGAAAAGTTCCTTTCAGAAAATTATAATTGTACTACTTATAGATTACATGATACTTATGGAGCAAAAGATCCTCGTCCAAAGCTCATTAATCAACTAATCAATTATTCTTCTGATGGAAAAGTATTTGAGATGAAGAGTCCACCAAATAAAATAATTCATTTAACATATGTAAAAGATGTTGTAAGTGCTTTTTTATCAATAATTGAAAACCCTGAAGATAATGTAGAATATAACTCTACCAAGTCTTTTCCTATAAAACATATTTATTCAGAGACTATGACTTTGAAAGAAGTTATAGAAACTTTTAACACAGTTTCAAATAAAAAAGTAAAAATTAGTTGGAAAATACATACAGAATTGAATCAAGATTTAAAAAGTTCTGGACATTTTCCAAATGGCTGGAAACCAAAATATAATTTAGCAACTGGATTATCAGAGATATTAAAGACATGAAATTTATTCAAAGTAAAATTAGTGGCTGTCAAATAATCCAATCAAATATCATTAAGGATAATAGAGGTGCTTTCACTAAAAATTTTAATAAAAATATTTTTATTAAAAATAATATTAATCAAAATTTTGATGAATGTTATTTTTCTCGATCTAAAAAAGGTGTGATTAGAGGTATGCATTTTCAGGTATCTCCTCATGAAATATCAAAGCTTATATTTTGCTCAGAAGGAGAAATAATAGATGTTTTTTTAGATATTAGACCAAGTTCAAAAACTTATGGTCAATTTGATACGGTTAAAATGACAAGTGAAAATGGTATACATATTTTTCTTCCAAAAGGTATCGCGCATGGATTTCAAGTTATAAGTAAAAATGCAACTGTTCACTATTTACAATCAGGAGTTTATGAAAAAAAGAGCGATTGCGGAATATTGTGGAATTCTTTTGGGTTCAAATGGCCTTTAAATAACCCTATTTTATCTGATAGAGATTCAAGTTTTCAAGAATTTAAGGATTATAGTAAATATTAATAGTCACTCTTTTCAGTAGACTTTTTAATAATAGTAATTGGTCTATTACTTCTTTGGTCATAAATTCTTGCAATGTATTCACCTATAATCCCTAAAAATAAAGCATTTAAACTAATGCCAAATAAAATTAAAACAATTATGGTTGTTAGACCTGCAGGCATATTTATATCAAAAAAGAATTTTGACACTATAAAGAAACCGCTTAATATAGTTGTCGTAAGTGCAACTATTATTCCAAATACCGACGCAATTTTAAGAGGCAAGGCAGACATGCTTACAATTCCATCAAGTGCTAACTTAAGTGAACTTGAAAATTTAAATTTGGTTTTCCCAAATTTCCTTGCTTTTCTATTGTATGGAATTCCTTTTTTATTAAAACCTAAACTAAAAATAGTGCCACGTATATAAATATTATGATCTTCAATTTTCTTAAGTATTTTAGTTATTTTTTTATCTATTAGCATAAAGTCACCAGCATTTTTCGGCATATCATTAATACTAATTTTATTTAGCAGGTAATAAAAAAAATCTCTCAGATAAGGAATATCTGTTATCTGTTTAGATTTTAAAAAAGATTCTTCTCTTGATTCTCTTATGCCATAAACAATTTGATTGCCATTTTCCCACTCATCAAGAAATTCTGAAAATAGTTCTGGTGGATCCTGAAGATCACAATCTATTGATATAGATGCTTCTCCTTTCGATTGGCAATAGCCAGTCCAGAGTGACTTTTGATAACCATAATTCCTTGAAAGACTAAAAATTCTAAATCTTCCGTCTTCTTGAGAAATTCTTTGAAGAATTTTATACGTTGCGTCAGTACTTGCATTATCAGTTACAACAAATTCAAAATTATACTTACTAGATAGAGAGTTAGCTATTTCCTTCATACTCTTAAAATAATGGGAGACATTCTCCTCTTCATTAAACATTGGTGTAATAATGGAAATTAGCTTCTTATTCATAATCTACTATTGTATAATTAATAAAATAAATTATATATTAAAATTTAATATGAATCTTGATAATAATACTCTTTCCAAAATAAGCCCATCTTTTGTAATTTTCTTTTTATTTACCATAGCATTGTTTGCATACATACCAACAGTATTCTATGACTATATTTTTCATGACGATGTCTACTATTTTTCTGGAGATTGGGATCAAATGTCATGTGAAGGTTATACCCAATATAATGCTTATTGGTATTCTTACGGAAGACCATTTGGTGGTTTTATTAAATGTTTGTATGGAATGAATCTAGAAGTAATTCCTGATGCAAAATATATAAGACTTTTCAATATTGCTCTACTTTCTATTTGCGCTTTTGTAATATTTAGATGGTTAAAATATTGTAATTTTTCAATATTTTCATCATTTATTATTTCTGCATTAATAATTTTGTTATTACCGTTTCAACCTACTATAGCGCAAATAACAAACGCACATCATATAAGTGCGGCAATTTTGGCAATTTTAAGTTTACATCTATATTCATTAAAAATTTATGAAAATAACAGTACGTTAAATGGAGTTTTGGCATATATCTTTTCAATATCGTCTATTTTAATTTATCCGCCATCAGCAATGCTATATTGGAGCGGTATAATTTTATTAATTAAGAAAATATCCCACAATTCAAAAAATTTATATTTTGAAATTATAAAGCTATCGAAGCCTATATTATCAGCGCTTATTATATTGTTTTTATGGAAGAACTTTGCAGGTGGTGGCGAAGGAAGAGGAGAAATAACATCAGATATTTTTGGGAAAGTACTATGGTTTTTTGAATCTGTTTTACCTCAAGCAATAAAATTTTGGGAAGTTTTTGGAAATAAGATTATAAGTTACTCATTTTTAATTTTAGTAGGCAGCTATATAACAATAAAGTTATATGAAATTATTAAAAATAAAGATTATAAAAAATTTAAAGTTTATGTAAATATAATTATAATTACAACAGGATTAGTATTCTTATCATTTTTACCAGCACTTTTAATTAATGAAAATGCCACCCCTAACCGAATTTTTATAGCCTTAGATACTGCATTAATATTCTTAGGAGCCATTTGTATAATGGAACTATTAAACTTTTTTAAAATTAAGTATTTATATAAGATTGTAGCTATATCTTCAGTTTTATTAGTCATCTACGGAATGATGATCGCTAATTATAACGTTTATCATTATTATGCAAAACCTAATCAAAATGCTTATCTTTATTTAAAAAATGAATTTAAAAAAATTGATTTTAATGACAAAAGTATAAAAGTTCATTTAATTGTATCTGATGAAACAATGATAGGTAGGACATATGCCGATGAATTTATTGGATCCTATTTTAATATAGGTGGAAAATATGATGTGCTTCCTCATGCTCTTGCAATATTAAGAGAACTTAATCAACCTATAACCTGGGAAAATACAGTCAATTCTGAATTTCGTATAACAACTGGTAATGAAAATAATTTTATTGGAATAGCGACAGATATTAGAAAAGACCAAAATCTTCCAGAGATTGAAAATGATATTAGTAGTAGAATAAAAATTGACCTAAATAAATTAAGAAAACTTAAAATTGATTAATAGATATCTATATTCTTTTTTAACTTTAATATATATTTATAGGCATAAATTGAATACCTAACTTTTGACTGTAAACTATTTAGGTGAGCAATACCTGCAACTCTTTTACCAAAATGGACATCAAACTTAATAATTTCTAAATTATTTTTAATGGCCATACAATAACAGTATGTATCAAGCCCAAAATGATTTGGCGGATTCTTCCAAGAATTAAAAAAATTTTTAGGAAAAATATTTGGCTGAGCATTAATATCAAATATTTTTTTTCTAAAAACTATGGAGCATATTAAAGACATGAGTAAAGTAAAAATATTATCAAAAAAAGATCTATTTTTTCTTTTCCCTTTAATATATAAATTTCTTTTTTCATCAATTATATCTAAAGCTTTTATTATATCCTTTGGATCTGTCTGCAAATCAGCATGCATCCAACCAATATATTTTCCATTTGCTTTTGATAATCCTTTAAGTATTCCATGTCCATATCCTTGGTTTTTATCCACGCGGACAATTTTAAAAAGTTTATTTTTATTTACTAGTTTTTTAAAAAGCATCTCAGTATCATCATTAGAACCATTATTTACTAAAATTATTTCTAATATTGAGTTATATTTATCAAGGTGTTTAATACAGCCTTCTATAAGAACTGGTATATTTTCTGCCTCATTATAGCAAGGAAAGATAATAGACAACCTAATCATCAAAAATTTACCAGTGTTTTAATAGACTGATATTTCTCTATTCTTTTTTTATGCCTCTGCATTTTTTTTAGTGATATAGGTAGTTTATTTAAAGTGATATTATGTGTTACAAAACTACTAGGTTTAAAACCTTTTTTCATAAGATTTAATATATCTACCCAATCATCATTTTTATTATTTTTGTATAAGGAATTCCATGAGCCAATAATTTTTATTTCTTTTCTAAGAATACTACTAACTATTGATTTTGGTATTTTTACGATATCTGTCGTATTTCCAACCCATATTGTTGTGCTAAATTCTTTAGTTAAAATTATTGAATTCGTAAAAAGATCTGGTATGCCTGTCATCTCAAAAACATAATCGTATGATGAGTTTTTATTCTCAATAAATTTATTCCACTCCTTTTTTGTTTCTAAATTATATACACTATTAGTGTACTTTATTGCTTTTTTCAGTTTAAATTTATTTCTATCAATTATATCAATATTATTTTTTGGTTTTTTTATCTTGATAATTTCAGCTAACATTAGGCCTAAAAATCCTGAGCCAATAATAAGAATATTGTTTAATTTTTGTGTACTTAATAAACCTGATTTTTTTAACGCATGGTAAACAACAGCCGCAGGTTCTGTTAATGCTGCATCTCGCAGAGATACCAATTTTGGAATTTTTAATATGTTCCAGTCATTTACAGCCAAAAACTCTGAATATCCCCCATTTTCTCTAGAGCCATAGTAGCTATAGTTTTTACATTGTGCATATAACTTTTTTTTACATGATGAACACTTGAAGCATGGAAGTAGTGGATAGATAGTTACTCTGTCACCTTTCTTTAGTTTCGACTTCTTTGAGCTTGGCACAATTATTTCGGCTGATATTTCATGCCCCATTACTAATGGGTAATTATAAGCGCCATTTTCAAATGCTCTAGGGATATCAGAAGAACAAACGCCTACATTTTTAATTTTTACTAAACTTTGATTTTTATTTGGCTTTGGGATATCTAATTCATCGATACCAATCTTACCATTTTTTTTTAAAATTGCTGATTTCATAATTTTTTAAAAACAAATTTTTTTATTAGGTAAAAATTTATTAACGTTGTAACAATGATACCAGCTAATTGTGAAAAAACATCTTTAATTTCTAGATATTCTATTACTGATATTAATGTAATATTATGTAGTATTAAGCAGAAAAGTTGTATAAATAAGTATTTTTTTAGACCTTTTTTATAATTTATTTTACTTTTAAAAGACCAGCTTCTATTTAATTGGTATCCAATTAGTGCTCCTAAAATAAATCCTAGAGTTCCAGATATAATGTAATGGAAGTTTAAAAAAACTAGACACCAATAGAATAATAGATAATTACAGCTTGAATTTATCAAGCCAACTAAAATGAACTTACAAAACTGCAATAAAGTTTTGTTATTAGTTAGATTGAAAATCATTAAAATGTTCTTCCCAATAATTATAAATATCTAATTCAAATGGATCACCTAGAGAAATCCATTGCTCAGTATGAAATATAATAATTTTTTTATTTTTTTGAATTAGATAGTTCATGCTGTTACCAATATAATGCTCATTATTTATTGTAATATTATTTTTGATAGCATATTCTGCGCAATTTATAAAGTCACTTCCTTTTCTGAACCAAAAACTTCCAATTACAAGGTTGTCATTTCCTGGATCATTACTTATTGTTTCTTTTTCAACTATTTTTTCTACATTAAGACCATCTTCTTTTGTTTTGCAGTAAGCAAATGAATTTGGATTTTTTGTTAAATTACTTTTTACTTTGGTTGTCCAGATTACACAATCAATTGATTTATCATTAAATATTGAGTTCCATTTTTCATCATCATATATAGTTAAATAGTCGCAAGAAGCAATGTAGAGAGGTTTTTCATTATTTATAAACTCTTTTGCTAATAAACAAGTTGCGGCCTGCCCGGATGTTTCGCCTTTTACGGGTATTAGTAAACTATCTTCACTAAATCTTTTAGTATCTTTTTTAATAGGGTGAGTATTTATATCTTCCTCTCTATTTAAGAATATCCATTTTTCTGGCTTAGGAAAAGACTTAAAAGCTTTTACCATCATAGGCTCATTAATTATTTTTATGAGAGGTTTACCAACTCTATATCCAGCTGATTTAAATCTGCTGCCTTTGCCTGCCATAGGAATAATATTAATTTGATCATACTTATATTTTTTTTCAAATATATTTACATGTTTAAGAAAATATTTCTCCCAAAATCTGTATTGGTAATAATCTTCTGGAGTCCCTAAACAAATAAATTTTTCGACAAAAGTTACTTTTACTTTTAATCCATCTTTTACCATTGGATTTGATAGTAAGCTGACGTAGCCTTCTTTTAAATTTTCATAACCATTTTGCTCTACTTTCTCCGCATATTTTCTAAAGACTGACCAATTTTTAAAATAATATATCCCTGCAGAAGCTGGCTCCAAATGCCTTTTCTCTGTAAAAGAGCTTTTTTCTTTTAATTCTATAAGATTATCATCATTATCTAATTTCATATATGCATAAAATGTATTTCCAAATGATGCTGGGTGGAAACCTTTAAAGGCTGGTATTGCAGCTTCATATCCATATACTTCTCTTTTGAATCTTGCGTAATCCCATTTTACAAAAAAATCACAATAAGATATTATTAATTCATCATCTTTTTTAATATTTTTAACTTGAAGTGCTGAGAAGTTTGGACCTCTATCATGGGCATCTATTGTAATTAGATTTGATTTATTGACTATTTTATTTAAAAAGGTTGCAATCTCTGGAAATTCTTGATTTTGTTCTTTATTTAATACAAAATAAAAATCGTCATTAGTTGTATCAAACATTGAAACTACATGCTCTAAAATAGTTTTATCTTTTAACTCTAGAATAAATTTTGGTTTACTGTATCCAGCCTCATAAAATCTTTTAGACTTTCCGGCAAGGGTGATTATAATCTGCATTAGTTATGAACTTCTGTTCTCCAAAAATCTACAGATTCTTTTAAAACCTTTATAACGTTATTATCTATTGGCTGTCTTTCTCTAAAACTCAGCTCAAGAACAAGTTGAGTGTCATCAATATTGTTTTCTTTTAGGATATCGATTATTTTCTTTGGTTGTATGTTTCCTTTATCATTATGTTCTTTTGTAAATGGCCAGTGCCCCCCTTTATTTGCATAACTCTGTTTTAAATGAATAATTGGAGTTTCTTTAGCAAATTTATTAAGCCAGCTATATGGGTCAGTGTCATTTGGATTCTTTGAACTTAAATCACCGTGGTCAACATCAAGGCAAATTTTAAAAGGTATTGGAGAATTTAAATTTACATCATGCTGAAGTTTTTCGCATTCCTCTATAGTTTCTCCTTGTTCTCTGCTAATAGACATTGGTTCCCATGAGATATAAGATAATCCTCTGTTTTTTGCATATTTCCCTACTTCATGCCAACCTTCAATATTCTGCGCTCTTCTTTCTGCTCTTCTTGTAGGATCATTGTTATCTCTTGCGGTAAAAATACCAAAATGACTCCCAATATTATTGCAGTCTAAATATACTGCTAAATCAATATATCTTTTAAACCATTCAATCCAATAATTTCTAATATTTTTATCAGGATGAGCTAGATGATTAACTCTAGTAAACGCACCGGTAAAGCAGCTTTTCACATGAACATTATTTTTTTCGCAGGATAATTTTATTCTTTCCAATTGCTCGTCTATTATTTTATCTGGCAAAGAAAGATTTAATAAATCTGCTGTAAACTGAGCATTATCTACTCCAAGATCTCGACTTAATATTTTTGTCCATTCTTCTGGCTCAGAGTATCTATTTACAGCAAAACCAGTATTCACACCAAGAGTAAAACTCATTTTTTCCCCTCATCTATAGAAATTTTAATTTTTTCAACAGCATCCATAATGCTAATATCTTTTCTAAATAATCCACTTGAGCCAAGAACTAATATATCAGCTCCTGAACTAACCATTTCAGGTATAGTATTCAAATTAACATTTCCGTCAACAGAAATTTTTGTATTTAAATTCATTTCGTTAATTATTTTTTTCAAATTAGCAATCTTTCTAACAGCCTGTGGAACAAGAGGTTGTCCTTTGTAGCCTGGGTTTACTGTCATTAGCAAAATTACATCTAAATCCTCTATAATGTACTCAAGAGTATCTAAAGATGTTCCTGGCGAGAGTGCAACGCCAACTTGCGCACCTTTTTCTCTTAAAGATATTATATCCCTGTGTAAATTTCTACTACATTCCTGATGTATCGTAAATATATTGTTTTCGGTAATGCTAAATGAATCAAATAGTCTTGATGGCTCTTCAACCATTAAATGGTAATCTGATGTTAAACTAGTGTGTTCTTTAAAAACATCAATTATTGAAGACCCCATGGTAAAATCAGGAGCAAAATTTCCATCTATAATATCAAGGTGCAAATAATCGCAACCAGATTCTTCAAGGTCTTTAATTTGCTGACCTGCGTTTAACCAATCTACGCACATCAGAGAAGCTGAAATATATACTCCGTTATGCATGAGGGTTCACCATTACTTTTATTGAATCTTTAGATGCAGCTATTTTATAAGCATCTTTAATATTATCTAATGGAAATCTATGAGTTATTAGATCAGCAACTTTAATTTTTTTACTTTCAATTAATTTTAACGCTAACTTATGTTGCAAAGGTGATGAGCCATGTGACCCAGTAATAATAGCTTCTTTATAATGTATGTCGTTAGAGGAAAGCAGAATAGGTTTTGAATTATGCGGTACTCCACCAAAAAAATTTAGTACTCCTTTCTTAGCAAGAAGATCAATTGCAGTTTGCTGCGCTTCTATTGATGGGCAAGCAGTAAAGATAAGGTTGGCCCCTGTTCCTTTCGTTATATTCAATATATATTTTTTTAGATTATTTTTAGATGAGCTAATAGTTATTACGTCGATAATCTTTTTCATTTTTTTGAGCTTACTCTCAATGGGATCTACTACTATTATGTTCTTTGGTTTTTTCAATGACCCTAACAATGCTAGCATGTGACCAATAGGGCCTGCTCCAAAGATAACAATATTTTCAACATCTGCATTTATTTGGCTTCTTTCATATCCATTTATAGAGCAAGCTAGTGGTTCTGCTAAGGCAGCCGAGTCATAAGATGTTGTTTTTTTAATTTTTTGTACTGGCCCTTTTTCAATAGTGAGTTTGTTAAGTTTTATATACTCTGCGAAACCACCATCTAATTCATGCCCAAGAGCATAATCTGGTTTTTTACAAGGAATGTCTGCGCCAATAGACAATCTATCTCCTAGTTTAAATTTTGACACATTATTTCCGGCACTAACTACAATGCCTGATATTTCATGCCCAACAGTTCTCCCAGGTTTTACTCGAGCATTGCCATAATTAAAAATTCTTAAATCAGATCCACAAACAGCACATGACTCGACTTTTACTAGTATTGAGTCAGATCCAATACTCTTGATATTTTTAGAAATTAATTCTATTTTTTTAGGGGCATTCCAAACAAGACTTTTATTAATCATATTTTTTCTCAATAGTAATACTATTATCTTGATTATTCATATCAAGTATATATTTAACGTTATATTTAGCAATAAGTGTTTGAAAATCCAATTCATTATATAAATTATTTAGCATAACTCTGTAGTCTTTTAATTGATTATTGTTTAATAATACATTATGAAAATTAAGGTAGTATCCAAGGCCGGATTCAATAAATTCTAAATCATTGAATAAATTTAAATTATTATTAGACTGGATTTTTCCAGGCATCATAAATGATTCAAAATCTGAGTATGACCAACCATTATGTTTAGCAAAAATTATCATTCTTTCATAAAATTCATTTTCAGTAATATTGCTTGAAAATCTATTAACAAGTAATGGCTGTCTTTTGAAATTATAGTCTGATAATAATAATATATTTATAGCATTATTATTTATAATAAAAAAAGAATCTTTTTCCGTAATACTTTTAATGTCTTTTATAAGGAGAGAGGTTTTTTCGTAATATTTTTTATAGGACATATTTTTATTTTTAAAATTTTCATATGACGCTAAAGATATTTGCAATATTATTAAAAATATTATTGGAAATATAAAAAAGTTTTTATATTTTATAAAAACTAAATCTAAAAATTTTCTCATGCTAATAAAAAATGAATTAGTTATTGATTTTGAATGTGTATCAACAATAAATTTTTCTCGAGTTATGAAATGCAGAGGTGGCACAAAGTAATAACCATGAAGGAAAAATTGAACTATTCTATATTTTACAAGTGATTCTGATAAGCCTTGGTAATTAAGATAAGTTAATCCTAAAAGTATGATTAGCTCAATAAACATCAAAAGGTACACTTGCCAAAAATTTATTAATATTTCATACGAATCAATTTTGTAAGATAATTTTACTATTATTAAAAAAATTACAGGAATTATAAAATATGAAATCACGTAGTAAGGATTAAGTGGTAAACCTTCCGAGGTAAAATCATTTATAACTTTAATACTATCAAAGTTAATTAAACTTATTAATGCGGGGCTTATTATTAATGCTGATATGGTAATATTTGATAAAATAAGTGAAATCAATTTTTTATTAAAATCAATATTATTCTTTTCTTTTCTATAATACTTCACAGTGAAATATGCAAACCAAAAAGCTAATCCATATAGCCAATCTAGTGGGTGAATATATATAAACAAAGACCAAATTATTGTAAATGTATAGATTTTTTTAATACTTATTAATCTTGTAAGAGTTGATATATAAAATATTATTAGAAAAGCAAATACGGAAAGTGACGGTATAGGGCTAAAAATTATTTCTGGTGAACTATTTGCACTTAAGAATGTACTGTTTGTAAATATATTGATTAAAAAATCTCTAAATGGGAGATCCTTAAAAACTAAAACTAATAGAAGGGATAATAATAACGACCATTTTGAAGATAAATACCTTTTGAATATGGCAAAGACTGCAAATAAGCTTATTATTGGGAAAAGTATATTGAAGAAAAATAAATATAATGTATTTCCGCCAATTAAATTTATTAAATTTGCTATAGTTATAGTGATATATGGAACATAATTATCATTAGAAAATATCTCAGTAGGATTTTCACTTAAAATAGGGGCCCAACTGTAAATATTTTTAATTTCAGATGAGCTTGATAAAATGCTATTTATAAAAAAATCATTGTAGATGATCGAGTAATACATATTCCAAGAAAAAAAAAGAAACGATATATATATTAATAAACATATATAAAACTTTTTACCTTTAACGATGTTTATTAGTTTTCCCATATTGCTGGCTCTTTTGTACATACTGCGTCAAATTTATAATTATTTTCAACAATTTGTTTTTTTACGTGTTCTATAGAACTAATGGATCTCCCCCATAGTTCTGGAGATACAATGCATGTCTTAAATCCTTGTTCTTTAATAATATTATAATCGCTTTTCGAGAAAGGTATAGTGTCACTTATCATATCAATCCACACCCAATCAACCTCATCATTTAATTTTATTACTGTTTCAATACTTTCAAATTGTGATAATCTAGCAGCAATTTTTTTTTCATTAGATTTTAATCTAATAATAGATGGAAATGATAAATCTAGAAAAAAATAGTTAGTAATATTATTTTGATTCATCAATTTTATTACATCATTTTCAATTCCTTCTTCTTTAACATTAAGAATTAAAAATTTGTGGTGGAAAAAACCAAGCCATTTAATAAAATCTTCTCCATCTTCGTATGGCTCATGATTTAAGATTAATTTATTATTTTTTGATCGTATATCAATTTCAATGCCAAAATCTCTTGGTATTTTGTTCAGCAAATCTATAGTGTTTATTCTATGAATAATTTTTATCATATCATATTGTTTTACTTTTAATTAAATTTATATACAAACTAGAAATACCATTATTCAAGTTAATTTTTGGCTTCCATAATATTCCTTCTATTTTTTTGTTATTTAGAAATTTTCTCTTAACACCATCTGGCTTAGTGTCATCAAAAATAATTTCTCCTTTATAGCAAACAATTTTTGAAATAATTTTGGAAAGTTTTTTAATTGTTACCTCTTCTCCTGAGCCAAGATTAATTGGATCAGTGCTTTTATAGTTTTTTATTATGTGAAATATTCCATCTACCATATCATCAACATGAATAAATTCTCTTTTTACGTTTCCTGTCCCCCACAAAATCACTTCTTTTTTATTTTGTATTTTTGCATTATGAATTTTTTTAATCAATGCTGGTATAACATGATTTTTATTTAAATCATAGCAATCGTTCGGACCATAACTAGCAGCAGGTATGATAGTCAAATGACTTGTTTTAAATTGCTCATTTAGCATTTGAATCATCTTAAGACCAAGTATCTTTGCTAAACCATAACCTTCATTTGTTTTTTCTATATTACCATTCATTATTGATTTTTCTTGGAATGGTTGCTTTGCATTTTTTGGGTACATGCAGCTAGCACCTAAGAATATAATTTTTTTACAATCATTGTCATTTGCTGCATTTATTATATTTAAATTCATCATAGAATTTTGGTATAAAAAATTAGCTGGTAATTTAGAATTTAATTGGATTCCGCCTACAAGCGCAGATGTTATTATTACGATATCTGGCTTATTTTTTTTAACCCATTTTAATGTATCTAATTGATTGGTTTGATCAAAATTTTTTCTGGTGGTAGGTAGAACATGGTATTTTTTATTTAAAGATAAATTCCTTATGATAGCCTGACCAACCATTCCATTTGCACCTGTCACCCATAGTCTTTTCTGTTTTGTCATAGCTTTATTATATTTTTTGTGAAATTTAAATTATCTAGTCATTAATCGTCATACAATAACCATATTAACGCTGCTGTTGCATAAGTTAAAGCTTTAAACTCATCATCTGTTATAGCTTTTTTTACTTGCTCTTTTGAAAGCCAAATGTGATCTGGGTTCTCAATATCTTTCCCCGTAGGCTCCGCAACTTTTTGTATACTTTTTATCCTCATAAAATTTAGCTCACCAAACATATAGCTCCCACTTACTATATAATTTTTGAGTAATTTAATTTCCTTAAAGTTGTATCCAGTTTCTTCAAGAAGTTCTCTTTTTGATGCTTCCTCTAAAGTTTCATTGTTTTCAATGCCCCCAGCTGGAAATGTGTATGATACTTGAGAAATTCCATGTCTATACTCTTTATAAATTAATAATTCTTTTTTTTCATTTTCTACTAAAAGCATTACCGCGTTATGCACTTCTATTCTATGATAATCTTCTATTATTTCACCACTAGGCAGTTTCACTGTATCAACACTAACCTTGATAAAAGGTGAGCCGTCATAAACTTCTTTCCTTGAGATTAATTCCCAGTTTTTATTCTTATCACTCATAATTTAATATTTTTTTTCCACCAAGAAAGTGTTTTTTTAATTCCTGATTCAATCTGAATTTTAGGTTCCCAGCCCAAGTCTTTCTTTGCCTTACCACAATTTAAATACATATCAAATGCTATGGTTGGTTTATTTTTATTAAAATTTATCTTTAATGGTTTTTTTGAAATTTTTACCATTAAATTGCAGAGTTGTTTGATAGTTACAGCTTTACCAGAACCGCAATTATATATCGCATAATGCTTTTTTTGTTTCAATATTACTTTTTTTATAAAATTTACTAAATCATCAGCATGTAAAAAATCTCTAATTTCAGAGCCATCCCCCCAAACCTCAAGATTATCTTTAGCTCGCATAACTTTTGTTACAGTAGCTCCAAAAACATGGCTCTTGTCCAGATCATATTTATCATGAGGACCGTATATATTAGAGTGTCTAATAATTGTAAACTTTGTCTCACTTAGCATTGAATAAAATTTTGCTATTTTTTCCAAGTAAACCTTTGTTTCTCCTGCGCCCTTATATTTATCAATTATATTGCCGTTATAATCA
>Ga0115003_10000173_pt1 | contig 52822 bp, 44 predicted proteins | sample ArcticOcean_MG_C_7_FD_88736 | JGI IMG/M metagenome (GOLD analysis project Ga0115003, IMG submission 88736) | Marine microbial communities from western Arctic Ocean - ArcticOcean_MG_CB11_88 | ecosystem: Environmental > Aquatic > Marine > Oceanic | place: Arctic Ocean: Canada Basin | collected...
ATTTCGAAGCAGGTCATTCGACGCCTCGGACGGCACGATGGGCTGAGCAACGAATCACATCAAGCAGCACCGGCCCCGAAACCTGTCCACGAATTCGTTGCCACTCCTGCACCCGCTCCGGCTCCTGTTGTTGTGCCGCCCCCTGTTGTTCAGCCTCAAGCAGTTACGCCACCGATCGCTGCCGCACCCAGTAGCCGAACTCCACTCACGACACTTCCGTCACCGGAGCTCGACCTGACTTCACCCTCGTATGACCAGACCCTGCAGGCGAGTCCTGAAGCGCCACTCTTGAACACCGACCCGATCGACAATACGCAGCAGATCCAAAGCAGCAGCGTGCTGAGCCTGATGGAACAGGCCATCCTTTCGGAAGAAATCAACGAAGAAGAAGCCGACGCCGCCGGCGCCGTGACACAGACTGCCCAAACCATGCTCGACCAGCCCTGGGATGCAGTTTCACACTCGGCGAAGCCGAACCATGGCGCGCGTCTTGGTGCAGACCTACGCATCATTTCCGTTGGCGAAGCCCATCGCACGAATGATCGCGCAATCAGCGTCCCTCTCGTCCTCGGCAACGACGACGGCGAGACGATCACCCTGGCGCTCTCCATTCAGCTCGATCCATTGCTGGACGGCGAAGTCTAATTCCGCGGACGGCCTATGCTGATACGGATTGGTGTCTTCGGAATTAATGAAGAGGTTTTGCGACTCGCAGAGTTGCTCAAAACCAACCCAAATGCCCAGATTGTGCGCTATTGGACCGCCGACGCGGATACCGCGCGCACTCAAGCAATTCGTGTCGGTGGCGACGTCGCGGCGCAGCTCGAACGGCACATGACGGAAGACATGAATGCCTTCCTTGCGGATGGAAACCTCGACGCCGTGGTCGATTCGGGGGCGGGTCCAAGTTTTCTTTCGGTTTTCCCAAACGCAGGCGGCGGACGTCTTCAGGTTCTGCGCCCTCTCACTGCACGACTCCTCTGGGCGTACGGTGACGTGGGTCAGGACCGCAAGAGCGAACTCCTCCAAGCCCTCGCCGAAGTTGTCGAATTGGTTGACCTGGCGATTGATACGGATGCGCTGTTCCTGCGCATGCTCGACATCGCGGTCGAGGCAGCGGGGGCGGATGGCGGATCACTCATGTTGCTCGACGCCGATCTACAAGAGCTTCGTATTCGCGTCGCCCGCGGCGTGGAGCGCGAACTCTGGTCAAAGATTCGCGTGCCCCTTGGTGAAGGCATCGCGGGACGCGTTGCGGCCGACGCACGTCCCCTGCTGCTACGCGGACGCGCCGACCCTTCTAAGTTTCAGATTTCGCACCGGCGCAGCCACATTGAAAGTGCGATCTGTGTTCCCTTGGTGGTTCGAGGTCGCATCCTCGGAGTCTTGAACCTCCACCACAACACGCAGACCGACGCATTCGATCAAAGCGACCTTGCGTTTCTCGAAAAAATTGCGGCCCTCGACGCACAAATTATCGACCGCGCACAAGAGCATGAATTGCTTCGCAATCAAGCCGCGCGATTTTCCGGCGTGCGCGAAGTACAAACGCTCCTCGCCACCTCGAAACCGGTTCTGGAACGCTTGCAAGACTTCTGTCGCTTTATGGCGGACCGGGTCGGAGATGGCATCGCGACGGTGTATTTACGAGACGATCTCACCCAAGATCTTTCCCTTGCCGCGACGTCCTTGAGCGGCGGCGGTTTCGCGGGTGAATATCAGATCGTACGCGGCGAAGGCGTCGATGGGCGCGTGGCCCAGTCCGGAAGCTCTGTTTTCTTGCGCGATGTTGAAGGTGCGGTCGCGTACTTATGCCTGCCGTTGTGTGCAGGAGACGAACTCGTTGGCGTGTTGTCCGTGCAAGTGGGTACGACTCCCCCGCGTGGACGCGCCGAAGAAGAGGTTTTATTCGAGATGGCTGCGGCACTCGGTGAAGACATCGCACGCACCGAACGCGAAGCGCAACTCGCGGTTCGAGCGACCCGCGCAAGTGCAATCAATAAAGCGGGTGTGCGGATGATCTCTGCCGAAAACTTAAACGATGTCGCCCGTCTTGCGACGTCGTCCGGCGCCATGATCATGGAGGCCGAGCACGCGGTTATCCGTCTGCAAGATCCCCAAACCCTACGCTACGTCATTCGCTCTTACTTTGGCCCTGCGGACGGGCGCAATCAAGAAAAGCTATTTCGCTTCGACAAAAAAGTGTGCGTCGAAAGTATCCGCAGACGCGGCCCAATGATCTTGCGAGACATCGTGCACGGGACAAGCACCGACGGCGAAAGCAGCGGCATCCGTTCGTTTCTAGCCGCTCCACTGAAGCGCGAGGGAAAGGTCGTCGGCACATTCGCAATCTACGACAAAGTCGCGCCCGAACGCTTCCATGCCATCGACTTCAACGAAGAAGACCTAAAAAGCTTCGGGCGGCTTGTGACGTATGTCGAGCGGGCTGTCGACAACGCCATGTTCCATGCCCTCGCTCGCCAGCATCGAAGCTTTGATCCTCAAACCGGGCTTCCGAATGCAACCTATTTGCAGAAACGCATTTCCGAAGAAGTGTCCCAGGCCGGCGGGAAACACGGCGCTCTCGCCCTGGCGACCTGCACCATCGAAAACATCGACGAAATTCAACGCGAAGCCAACCCCGCCCAGGTCCACCGCGTCATATTGGGGACCGCCGACGCTCTGCGCGCGAATTTGCGCGACTGCGACGTGTTGGGACGCACCGATCGCGGTGGCTTCACGATATTGCTACCCGACCCGGCTGTCACGGCCGACCCACGTTTTACCGAACTGGCAAACGCGGTGGGCGACGCCGTGTGCAAGAACGAAACTCTGAACACGCCCGTTCGAATCGCCCTCGCCTTTGGATATGCGGTCTCTCCCGGCGACGGTGCTGACCTAGACACCCTACTCGCCAGCGCGAGCACGCCACGCATTCACTTGCCTTAAGGGATCAGCGAGAGTTCTGCGGCGGGCACGGCGAGCACTTCGACGCCCCCTGGCAGACTACATTCCTTCGCCAGGCGCTTACGCCCCACTCGCAAGGCCACGATCGTCTTGCACCGCCGCCTGAACACATTTATGGGCAAGTCGCACGATGTAAGGAAGTGTCGCGTTCATGAGCCCAAGAGTCGGCGTGCACGATACCGCGCCCGGCATGTGTACAACGCCATAGTGAATAATGTCCCCCACCACATAGGTTGGGTTCGAGTGCGTCGTGGCATGGATCGTCTCGATGCAGCCACTTTGATCAACGGCAACGTCGACAACCACTGACCCCGCTTGCATCGACCGTCACCATACCTTCGCTCGCAAGCCGTGGAGCCCGCAGACCGCGCAAATACACGGCACCAATCAACAGGTCGCTCCCAAGCACGGACCCGCTCGATGGTGCCGGGATTCGCGCTCAGCGTATTCACGGTGCCTGGGTGCCCAGTGCATGGGCCATTCGAAGCGCATTCGTTCCGACGCTACCGACACCAATAGTTGTTACGCGTCCTCACCTGACGCCGGGGACACCGCCAAGCAGTAAGCCCCCGCACCCTTGGTCATTCAGCAGGAGCTGAGCGCCGATTTGGGTTCCGAGACGCCCGGCTACTTCGCCCATGGGAGCGAAGAGTCGAAATCCGTCCCCGCATGTCTTGAACCGTTTCGTACGCGACCCGACATACTTCTGCGTTGAGAAGTGAATGACCGAACTCGGGCTCCGCAGCCAAGTCAAGCTAGGTGAAGAGAGTTTGCCCTGGATGCAACATCCCGAGCTCATCCCCCACCGGTTCCTTCACTTTCACAACGAGGTCGGGGCAGGAGTACGCCTCGTCGCGTTCGACGATACGTGCTCCTGCCCCGACGGAGTCTTCGTCGCGAAAGTCGCTTCCGGGGCCGGCGCCACGTCTGACCCTCCATTTATGGCCTGCGCGTACCAAGGCGCTGACGCCATCCTGCACCATGCCCACACGGCACTCGCGATCCTTCTACTCTTTCGGAATCCCGATTTTCATGAGCACGCCCTAAACACTGCGAGTCCAACTCGAGATTAGTTTTTATAAGCGCTAATCAGCAGATCGGCTGTCTCCGAACGCATGATGCGCTCATCCGGACGTTCGCCACCCTTGAGCTGCTCGCGAATAATGGTGCCGCTTACTGAAACGGGCTTCTCGCCCTTGTGACGTTCCATCAGATCAACCCGGCCGACACTTTCATAGTACGCCGCGAAACCGATCTTGCAGGGCTGAATGTGCAACTCACCCTTCAAGTTATTGAAGACTTCATGCGCATCAAAGTCACCCCAAATCGCTTCGCCGTCTTCGTATGGCGCGTCTGCGTGCTTGCGACCTATGACGATGTCACTGAAACCCATGTTCTGGCGATAGATCGAGTGCATCACAGCTTCCTTCGGGCCTCCGTAGAACATCTTGATGTCGAGACCGATCAGCTCGAAGACTTCCGAGATGTCGTAACCCGCTTCTTTCCAGATGCTTTCGTCCTTGTCCCCCGCGCCGAGCAATCGGTTGCCGTGCAACGAGCGATAGGTTTCCATGCGCATCCCTGCCGGTACGTCGTCGCCCTTGAGCTCACCCATCAACGGGTTGAGCACGACGCCGGTAAAGTTCCCCGCTTTGGTGAGGTCTTCGGCGCCGGAAACCAACGCGTATTCATGCGCGCGGTGAAGCGGGTTCCGGGTCTGGAACGCAAGCGTTCGCTCGTACTGGCGAGAAGCGAACAGCGCGCGGCTTTGGATCGGCGACAACATGTATTCGCCGTACTCAAGATTGATCGCCTGGGAGAGTGCTCGGATCTTGCCACCGAGAAGCTTGGTGCGTGCATCGCTCTCGGTCATGCGGCCACCGGGATGATCAAATCGATCGGTTCCGTAAACGCCGCTCACGTACTTGTTCTTGTCGTAGTCAAAAATTTCGGCTTCGTCGACGATGGCAACCGCGTTGCCGGCTTCGTCACGAATTGCGACGCTACCACCAGCCGTAATCGCGCTGGCTTCTTCTTCGGAGATCGGAAACGAAAGCGGGATCGTCCACGCGTAGCTCTTGCCACCACGCTCGATGCGCTCTTCGTCGAGCACCTGGTGCCATTCGGCCTCGCCCATCGGTCCTTCGAGGGGAGAGAGCGTCCCATCCGCAATGCGATGCACAGTGGAAAGATCGGCGCTCGTAACGGCTGCCGAGGGGAGCGCCGACGCTTCCTGCAAGAACGCGGTCCGATTTGAAATCGCGACAACGCGGTTAACAGGTGCGTCGAGTCCGCCGTGGACCGGAACAGTTTGAATTGCTGACATGTTTACTTTCTCCTTCGTCTTCTTCGTTTCACGCCGATGCTGCTGACTATGTTTCTGACTTCGGTGTAGAACGCTTTCGTTTCGCGGTGTGGGCCCGAGCGCATTTCGCCGGGCGCCGCTTTCGGATGCCGCTATTGCTCAAGATCTTGCAATGCGGGGTCGTTCTCAATCGCCTGCTTTACCAGATGGGTCCCTCTACTGCGGCACCGTCGTAAAGCAGCGTATCTCCGGTTCCGTCAAATCGTTTCACAAACAAACGGTCAAGTCCGTTGTGCTTTGACACATAGACGACGTACTTGCCGTCCGGGGAAATTGCGGGTGAACTTTCGCTTCGCACCGTGGGTCCGATCGCGGTGCGACCACTGCCATCGATGCGCATGCGAAAGGTTCGCAGTGCGTCGGGCCGGCCGGCGCTGTATACGATCCATTCACCGTCCGGTGAAAACACCGGGTGCACCCCCGGACCGAGTTCGCGTCGATTTCCAACTGGGTCCACTTCCTGAACCAAAATTCGCGGCAGTCGTTCACTGCGACTCGACATCATTTCCAGATCGCGCGGTGCGTACGCGACATGCCGACCACTCCCCGAGTACGCGATGTGCTCAACCGCCGACTCAATTGCGAGCAGTTCATCTGGCTTGCCAGTTTGGGAGCGCATAATCTTCATTTCGATCTGACCATCGTCGTTCACATTGATGGACGAGAACACGTAGCCGTCGCTGACTGCATAGGATCCAGCGAGAACGTTGCCCCGACCGGGGGCCAGGAGATTCACTTCACCCGACTCGAGGTTGAGTTCGAAGAGCTGAAGCTTCCCCTTCACGCGATCGCTTGCAACCATCAAACGCGTTCGGTCCTTCGACCATGAGAGCGGTCGCGCGCCGCGCGGGGCTTGATCGAGGAAGGTCACGGCACGCGTGCGCGGATTGATCAGCGCAAGCTTCGCGGGGTAGCGGTCGAGGGCATCCATTGGGTCTGTTTGATAGCCGTTGGGAGAATATTGATTGAGGTCGAGCACACCGCGACGTTGTTGATCACGGCTCGCCCCCTGGAGCTCGGCAATAATGTCGCGGCGACGGCGCGCCTCTTCGTTTTCCCACAACTGCACCGCGATGGTGTCTTCGGGTAGCTCTGCGCGGTTCACCGAATTCGTCGCACATCCACCGGCGGCGACGCAAAAAAACGCCACAAGGAGGGGAAGCCGCAAGAGCCTGAAGAGAAGGTCGAACATCAGGAGGGCTGTGCCTCGAGTTTGCGACCCACGAAGGGTTCGTCTGTGGTGGCGCGCTCGAACACGCCACACAGAGGCATAGGCCCCTCGTTCACTGCAATCACAATGTGCGCAACGTCGGGAAACGGGAACAGTTTGTGTTCCGCGAACTCCTGATCCATCTCTGAAAAGTACACGCCCGCACCCACATGAGAGTGATAGACCGCGGTAACGGCCTCCCCTCTTTCTTCCGCACTTTCCGATGCTTTCAAGTAATCGGTCTCATTCATGTAGAACGCCTTGGTTCCATCGCGCGGGTATCGCTCGGGGTCTTTGGTGTTGTACAGCGTCATTTCATTGCGGCATCGGTAAACGCTGCGAAAGCGATGCTCGCCGTCACCGGTAATCAAGCCGCAACACTCTTCTGGCTGGGTCTCTCTCGCGTGCGCACACAATTTGTTCAGCACCCGCCCTGAAATCAGCAGCGCTGGCCGGCCGTCTTCTAAATCGATTCGTTCGCGGTCCATGTCGTTCGCTCTGGCCACCATGCGCCGCTCCCGAAGGTGTCCGCGGGTTGATCTTACGTGGCTGATCCGAAGATGTTCGCATGCGGGTAATAGGCTGCAGCGGTCCGACTCCCCTGCCCGCGAGGCCCATGCGCGCGGCAATCGGTCATCCACCCACGGGGAGAACGAACGCGCGGGAGTTTACGTGAGGTTCGCCCTCGATGCGACCCATTAACACGCCTTCAATGGGTGCTGGAACTCAACCTCTTTCGGCGCACGCAACGGTACGTTCTTGCCGCAAGAGTTTGCTCCTCTGCGCGTTATGCTCGGCCCATGAGCAACGAAACCCAGTGGTCGCCGGTGACATCGAGCAAGAATCGGGCGCCCAGGGTCCTGAGTCCTAGAGGAGCAAGCGACGTTTCCACCTTTTCTTGTTCCGTCGCGAGCAAGCCCGAGAACACCGCCCTGCCCCCCGGTTTGATGCGGGCTACCAGGGGTTCGGCAATCGGGAGCATTTCGCTGCTCAACAAGTTGGCCAACACCAGGTCGTACGACTCGTTGTTCAAAGCTTCGATCCCGCCGGTGAATAGGCTGAGACGACTGGTCAATCCGTTCAACTCCGCCCACACCCGCGCCTCAATTCCAGCTCGTGCATCGAGATCGAAACCTACTGCATGTCCCGCCCCCAGCGCGAGCGACGACATCGCCAACACTCCCGTCCCGCTGCCAATGTCCAGCACCCGCGTCTGTTCGCTGAGTTCGGGGGACAATTCATCGAGCCATTCTAGAACGAGACTCGTCGATGCATGGCCGCCGGTTCCAAATGCCTGCCCGGGGTCAATAATGATTTCCTTCTGCCCTGGGACCAAGTCGATTGGCGCAAAGGATGGCCGGACGACGAGCCGATCGGAAACCACGAGCGGTTTGATGCCGACCTTCCATTGCTCCGACCAGTCGAGATCTTCAATTTCCTGCGCTTCGCCCACGACGCGCGCGCCGGCATCACAACCTGCATCCATAACCTGCTGCAAGACGGAGTGCTCCGCATAGATGATAAGCAAAATTCCATGGGACTCGACGCGTTCTTCGACGCCCGCAGCACCAGCCGCAAAGCACTCTGCGCTCGCAAATTCGGCAGCTTCTTCGAGCCAACCGTCGGTCGCGCCCGTCGAAGCACGCTCGACAAGTAGCTGCGCAGAAAAGAAGCGTTCGGTCCGGGATCCCATCCTCATCCTCACGATTGTGGGACTGCTCTTTAGCACTGGCTGCTACTACGGACACCTCGCGGTCGGTCAGGCAAAGTTACTTTGGGCGCGACAGCCCATCGAGAGCCTCCTGGAAGACTCCGAGACGGATCCCGAACTGCGCGCAAAGCTCGAACTCGTGCAGCATGCGCGCCACTTTGCGGCCGAGCTGGGGCTCGATGTCGGAGGCCAATACACGAGCTTCGTCCCGTGGCCTCACGACCGGATCGTGACCAGCATTATCGCGACTGAAGCCGGTGCGATCAGCCCGACTAACTTTCGCTTCCCCATTGTCGGGGAAGTCCCGTACAAAGGCTTCTTTGATCAGGAGCGTGCCGAGCGCGAGGCTTCGGAACTCCGAGCCAGCGACATGGACGTTTGTGTGAGCGCGATCCGCGCCTATTCAACGTTGGGTTGGTTCGACGACCCGCTGACCGCGCCCATGCTCGACACTAGTGATGCTCGACTCGTTGAAACAGTGATTCACGAACTTGTACACGCCACCGCGTTCGTGAGCAGTCAGCCCGACTTCAACGAAGGAGTGGCCAATTTCATCGGCGAAGAAGCCTCGGTACGCTTCTTCGCCAACCCTCCATCGGGGCTTTCAGACGACGTGCCGAGTGCCAGCGATGTGCGGACGCGTATTGACGACGACCGGCTGATCTCGCTTGCAATGATGGCGCTAAAACAAGACGTAGAAGAACTCTATGCCCGCGACTTGCCGCGAGAAGAGATCGACCGCGCACGCGCCGAACTCGAAACCAACGGACGTGCCCAGTTGAAAGAGCTTCCGCTACAGATCGCCGACCCAGAACGCTTGTCGAAGGCAGCGCGGATCAACGACGCGTGTCTCGCGATTCAAGGAACCTACGTGGCCGACACACCGAAGTACCGCGAAGTGCTTGACGGTCTAGACGGCGACTTGCTCCGCTTCATCGCTCGTCTCGACGAGGCGACAGAGGCAGACGATCCACGCAGAGCTTTCTTCGAACCGTAAAGAGGCTGCGGGATCGACTTCCCGATCCTATGCGCGTCAATTGCGGGTCGGCTCAGAATCCATCTTCCCGCGACGGTCAGAACCCAGCTGAACCGGAGCCAGTCTCCCTCATTTCTCAACGATGAGCTGTTTATTGATCGTGCTCGTTATCGTATTCGTTCAAATTAGAAGGCCTTTGCGCGCGACTACGCCCGACTACGCGCGGGCATTCGAATGCATCACTGCCGACGAGCCCGCGCGACCTTCAACGCGATCATCGAGGCGTACCTTGCCCAGCGCATAGGAGGCGTCGCAGTTCCGATCGACGCAACACAGCTAAAAGCGCTTCGCCCCGAACGTCCGCGTAACCTTTGGTGCGGGAAGCACAATCGATAAAACGCGAGGGGACCTGACGGCTAGAGAGCGCCGTAGACCTTGTGGGTCTGCGGAATTAACCGCACGTCCTTGAGAATTCCTTCACATGCTCGCATGTGAGGAAGCATCTGACTCGCTGTTGGCGCTTCACGCACCTTGGCCATCGGCGTCACGGGTTGCAAGACAAGCGGCACGGATGCATCTACGGATGCCACTTGTCGCGCCACCGACTCGAGTTCTTCGGTCGTCGTCTGTGCCGTGACCACCACCTTCACGTAAACCTCGCAGTGTTGCAGCGCGGCGATCAGAAAAGCCTCATGACGGGAATCAAACGAAGCGTCTTCCCCGGCCTCAGGCTCCGCAGCCCAGCGAACGTCTTTTGCAAGCTTCCAATCCATCGATACGACGTCGATCGCTGGCGCCACGCGTTCCATCGCGCGGACGGCGAGCCCGTGGGTCTCCAAGAGTGTGCGCGAACCCATCTCACGAACGATGCGCGCGATGGCTTCAACGCTTTCGACTTGAAGCAAAGGCTCGCCACCTGTGACGCTCACGAAGCGGTACGACTTTGCGTCGAGCTGCTCAAGAGCGTCTTCAACTTGAGACAATGAGGCCGGGTTTGCGTGCTCAACGAAGTCCGCGGTGCCGGGGCCCGTTTCAAAGCGCCAACGTTTCGCGGGCAACCAAGTACCGGGCGAATCGCACCAGCTACAGCGCAAGTCACACTCGCCCAAGCGAACGAAGATCGTGGACGCCCCGACGTGCAGCCCCTCACCTTGGGCCGACGCAAAAATTTCGACAAGGTTCATCGTGCTTAGCGTTCTAGCAGCGATCGCCCCATCACGATCTCGCCGATCACCTCGTCGAGACGTTCCGGGTTTGCGACGCGTCCCTTGATCAGGAAGCGCGTCACATGATCGTGATCGGGGAGCGATTTCACCCATTCGAGTTTGTCCGCAAGGTGTGAAACAAGCCCACTGAAGTCGAGGGTGCGGCGCCCCACGCCCTCTTCGCCTGAAACGATGACCATCTCGCCCTCTGCCTCTACAGCCAGGGACAATGTCGCCATGTATCGCTCCCGGGCAATTCTCGCCGAAAGGTTGAGGTCGAGTTCCGTCGGAACGTCGAGCACGACCATGCGATGCCCTGCGAAGTGAACAAGTCGAAAGTCCTGATTCGAAACGAACTCGACTTCTGGCGGCGGCGGCGGCAGCTCGGCCGACTCCGCTTCCTTTGCGAGGTCGCTCGGACGTCCGGCGAGCAACGGTTCGAGGGCCGACATCGCCGAGCCGCTCTGACTCGCGATCTCGGCAAGCCGGGCCCACCAGACGCGTCCCCAACGTTCGTAGTCATGCTCGGTAAAACGCCCAGCAGCGAGATCTACGAGTTTGTCGGAAAAGCGACTACGTCGGGTGAAGGCTTCGATCATGAGCGGAAGGCACGAGCCTAGGCCCGGAGCAAGCCAAACCTGCTCTTCACCGAGCGATTCTTTCAACGCACCCAGGTCTTCCGGCGGCCATTCGCGATGATCAATCCAAGTGAGTCGCCCGGCATAAATCGCAGCCGCCTGGATGACGTCCCGGGCCGGCGAAGGCGTAAAGCCAACGACGTAGATCGGAGTTTCTTCACGAAGATCGGTTGCCCCGCCACGGAAGAAGCTCATGAGTTCGGCCTGGGTGTAGACCCAGATCCCGTCTACAAGCCTGAGTTCGCGGGCGAGCAACACTGCCGCGAGTACCGAGTCGCGATCCGCATGGGCGACGATCGCGACACGCCTTCGAACCGGCTTCGGAGGTTCGGGGGGCGCTTCTTCGATGCTTTTCTTTTGGCGCTGTCGTCGGCGCTTCTCCCGCTCGTTGCGCACGGCATCATCTGCACTGTCATCGTCGTTGTCTTCTTCGTACTGCGGTACCTCGACATCATTGTCGTCGTTCAATTCGTCGGGCAGCTTGGACAACACGCCTTCGAGCGAACCATCATCATCGTCTTCGCCGTCGTCAGAGTCGGCACTGGCCGCAGCATCGTCGCTTTCAACTCGCCTGTTTTTGCTGGCTTGAGGGCGATCGGCGTCCTCCTCTGCCTCACCTTGTCCACCGTTTCCACCGCGACGTCTACCTCGGGGACGTCGACCCCGACCGCGAGACTTTGAGCCTTCCCCGTCATCCTCGCGTTGTTCGTCCGCGAGATCGAAAGAAGACATTTCCTCGAAGCGCGGCTTCGCCTTCGCGGGCTTGTCAGCTGCGTTATCGGCTGTGTCATTTTCGTCGCGTGCCGCGTCGACGCCCGACTCGTTGCCATCGCGATCACCGCCCCTTGATCGCCTTCCACCACGTCGTCTCGAACGTCCTCGTCCGCGACCTTCGCCTTCGTTGCTCTCGGCTTCGCTGCCCTGCGTTTCGGCGGGAGCACTCTCGGCACTCACAAGGTCCTCATCGCCATCGTTCCCGTTGCGGTCATTGCCCTGCCCACCACGACGCGCACGATCATTGCCGCCAGCACCGCGGTTGTTGCGACGCCCGCGACCCGACGAAATCGGAACCGCTTCGCCCGAGGTGCAAATCGCGACCGTGAGTCCTTTATCGCGTCCACTTGAGCGAATCTCGACGATGTCATGAGAGACGTTGAACATGGGAAGTAGCTTTGCAACGCCAGGCGCGAAATCCTTCGCAATCAATGCCAGGCGAAACAGATCGAGGCGAACCGGGGCTTCGGCCTTGGCCAACACCACCGGCAACGCTGCGCGAATATCGAGGGCTGCGTCGAGGATCACACCGAGCGCGGCGAGACTAAGACTGCTGCGCGAAGCAGTCGCGACTGGACTGCCATCGGCATTCACGCCGACGGAGTCAATGACATCGAGATCCTTCCCACCAACAGGCCAGCTGACGAGCGAACGCAAGCTCAACGCTTCGGCGACCAATGGGATGAGACGAGTACGAACCCCCTCGTCCCCCTCGCGGGTGCGTCGGTCGTTGAGTCGCTTGCGCAAATTGCCTTCGAGCGCATCGAGGACGCCAGCCAAAGTGTCTCCCGACAACCTCACGCTCGAGCGCGATGGCAAGATCGTATTGAGCATGACGCCCGACTCGTCTGCGCGAAGCTCCGCTACACGACGCGCCATGACGACGAGTTCAACGCTTTGTTCGAAGCCACGAATGGCACCGCCATGCTTGGACGCGAGACCGTCGAAGGCCGCGATCGCACGCGCAAACAAGTCGCGGTCTGCGGGACTTGTAAGGCGACTCTTCACCGCTGCCACCGATACGACGCCAGGCTCGCTTACGGGCACAGGGTTCACTGCAAGCGATGCATCCGCGAGAGATGGGGCCGAGACGGCTCGCAGCCGGTAAGCCGACGGTTGAACCAAACTCAAGCGCCTTCGCGCTGACAAGCTCCATTCGGGCGCGACGACGATGAGTTCACCGCTGAAGGGTTCGGTTTCGGCTTCTGCGAGTTTCGAGGCCACGATCAACCCGCCGAGTAGTGCGTCACCCGCGTGCCGCGGCGCATAACTCACGATCACTTTGCCGCCGTTTTTGTCCTCGCCGTTCGCGAGCACGGCGTAGCTGTTGGGAACATCGGTAACTGCGTCTTCGGTCATCGCCTCAAGGGACGCGAGGTCGAGAATCCCTTGTTCGAGGATTTGCGCGAACACGGTCTCGCCATTGATCGCCACGTCGGTCGCGCCGCCGCGACGACGTCTCGAAAATCGTCTCATTATCACTACTACTCCTCGGAGCTCTTATGGGGGCCAGCATGCAGCGCAGTTGCGCTCGATCTTGCGGGCAGTTCCCAGGGCTCCCTTTTCGGTTTTGGTTCGACACAAGCAATGCGCGGAGAATTGCCGCGCCAACTACGCGTCGTTCAATCCGCTCCAACGTCCACAACGGTCAGGGTCAGAGCGGCCGATTCCACCAGCGCTGCTGTTGCGTCGAGCACGACGCTTTGCAGTTCACTGAAAAGCCGATCACTACCCACTGCAACGGAGAGCTGATCTTTGTAATTGGTAAAATCCAACATAATGCCGCCGAGTAATTTCCGATCGGTTCTCGCGTGCTTGAGAACCCGATTCCAACTTTCGAGCGGGACTTCGATTTTAAACTCACGCAGTTCCCGAAACTCTTCGGGCAGCGAGTCGCGCAACAAGGACAGGACGACAACGTCCTCGGCCTTGGATAAAGCTGCATTCCAGAAGCGACCGCGTGACAACAACAAGGCCGCTCCTAAGTCCCTGTACCGGGAGTGGGGGCTGATGTTGCGGCTGAGAGAGCGGCTGAGCTGGTGTCAGAACTCGCCGACGCATCGTCGACACGCTTGAGCACCGATTCCGTGAAGGCTTCGGTCATGGCGCGAGCAATTGGGTTCTGGCCAATGTCGTCGCCACCCATCGATTGCGCTGCGGCGAGCAGGTCCGCCGCCTCTTCGTTCTTCCCAGCGACGTGGGCCACGTAGGCGCTGAGTTCGAACCGCGCGCCGGTATGACCCGGATGACCTCCCTCGAACAGCAAGACTGTTGCCGCACCAACGGCTTCGTTGAGCGCAGTGTCACGGGCATCGCCGCTCATTTCGATTACGGCATCGATCGCGGTCCCCAAAGATTTCGACACCGCCGTCAACTGGCTCGCCGTCGGCGGCCATGGGCCGATTTCCCGGGCTCGAATTCGCGACGCGACCCGCTCGACCGCTTCGCTCGCTGACACATCGGTACCGGTCACCACCTCACCCACTTGGTCTGCGAACGATCGGTCGCTCGCGCCCGACTCAAGCTTGCGTCGCCACTCACTAAAGGCGCGCGGAAACGGTCGGCTCGTGGGATGGATCCCGGCGATGCGTGCGATCAAACTGCGCGCAAATGCCGGATCGATTTGGACGATACCAGACCCATCTGTTGCAGAAGGATCTGTGAGCTTACGCAAAAATTTGCGCGTCTTGCTTCGACCCGTTGCGTACACGTCGAACTCGACGATGCCGCGCAATTCGTCGAGCGAAGCCTGGAACAAGCGCGCGCCGCCGCTCGGGTTCGCTTCGACAATGAAGAGCAACACGCTTCCACGCGGATCCACCGACGTGAGGTAAGCACCCTCAATTTCATCGGATACATCGATCAGAGTTTTCGAGCTGCTCGGTGCGGGGACGCTCTTCGTAGCCACATCGATGCCGCTCGTGCGCATCCGGTGGAGCGCCTTGCGCAGAAGTTTTTTGCCCGGTTTGGGAAGAGAGCCGAGGTCGATCGACTGAACACGTTCGATGCCGCGATCGTCTTCGCACCAATCAAGCATCAGCTCTTCGCCGGCGTCGGGTTCATTCACGAGCAGCCAACCGAGCACACTCTCACAACCCGATTCATCAAGGGTTGAAAGCAGCTGGATTGGATCTCCATTCGCCGGTCGGATGAGATCTGCCTGATCGGGCAATTCAACGGCGGCACGTTCGAGTGCTTCGGGGAGGCTCATCGTGCAGACCGACGCAGCTGGGTCGCGCGGAATACCTGTTTCTTTTGAAGTTTCACGGGTTTCCAAACTAGTTGTCAAACTGGAGGTGCAGTTCGCGAACGTCGAACGAGAGATATGCGCGGGGATTTACGGTTGGAAACGAACGCCAGCTCCGCATGCTTTGAGACGAGCACACTTTTCAACACAACTTGCAGCGCCTTTCAGAAACGGCGAACTTTTGCTTCCGGCACCCCCCACGGGCCTAGGGCGGAACCATATCCCAACCTCGACCTACCTTCCCGCACTTAGACGGTTTTTCAGCCTTCGTAGTGCGTTCATTTCGACCTGGGCCGCCGGCCCCCCCACAACTGTATGGGTTTTTCCCTGCGCTTGATCGATCGAAGCTACGAGCGTCCGACTAAGAGTCCGCCCGATCAGAAGGCGAAAGCTCCTAGCGTCACTCGTGGCTGTCGACGAGTTTGGCGTGGCTCGACATCGCGAAGCGGTCGGTCATGCCCGCGAGATAGTCCGCAACCCGGCGTGCGTCGTCGCCGTCCCCTTCTCTCGCCTTGTCGGGCAAGAGCGAAAGGTCATCGCGATGAACCCGAAACAGGTCGGAGAGGATTTTCTCCGCCCGGTCGGTCATGCGCTGAACCCGGGGGTGGTAGTAAAAGTGCTTGCGCAGGAATTCTTTGAGTTCGCGCTTGCCAAGGTGTACGCGGTCCGAATAGCCAACCAATAGCTGTTCGCTCTTTCGGGCTTCGTCGGCGGTGGCCGGGCTCGCGGCACTCAGGCGCTTCGCCGTGCTGTCGATCGCATCGGTGACGAGAATGTCGATCAAGGCGGTGATGGTTTGACGCGGTTCGACTGTGCCGTCTCGACCGCGCCATCGTTCCGACGCAATCCCCTTTGCTTCTCGCCAGATCCAAATATCTTCGAGCATCTCGAGGTCCAGGATGCCCGAGTTCAAGCCATCGTCGAGGTCGTGGTTCGAATAAGCGATCTCATCGGCAAGATTCGCGACCTGGGCTTCGAGGTAGCGCTGGTTTTCAAGCTCGGGCACGGGCACCGGGTGTTCCCAGTTACAACCGTGCTTGAGCAAACCTTCCCGAACCTCAAGAGAAAGATTAAGCCCATCAAAGGCCGGATAGCGGAACTCAAGAAGGACGACGACCCGCAGGGTTTGTCGGTTGTGATCGAAGCCCCCGTCGTCGCGCATGAGTTCGTTCAGGGCCCGCTCCCCGGCGTGTGCAAATGGGGTGTGTCCCAGGTCGTGGGCCAGTGCGACAGCTTCGGCTAGGTCTTCGTTGAGGCACAGCGTCCGAGCAAGCGTGCGCGCGATCTGTGCGTTTTCGATCGTGTGGGTCAGGCGATTGCGATAGTGATCACCTTCGTGATAGACGAAGACCTGGGTCTTGTATTCGAGTCGGCGAAACGCGCGACAATGAACAACCCGGTCGCGGTCTCGCTGAAACACCGTGCGGTAGCGGTGCTCGGCCTCGGGATGAATTCGGCCTCGGCTTTCGCCACTCTTCACCGCGTACGGTGCAAGACTTTCTGCCTCCACCTTTTCTACCAACTCGCGCGTGCGCACTACCTGCAACTAGGTTCTCCGTCGCGCAATTACGAACCGGCTTCACCGCGCAAAATGTCGCGCAGCTCGTCTCGGCTCTTTTGATCGATTTGATCTCGGTCGTGATCGTGATTTTGATCGTGATCTTGATCTAGGTCGTGATCTAGGTCGACGGCCTGGATATCACGCGCTCCGTCGCCGGCCGCAACCGCGAGTCGGCGGTCGCTCAAGAGAGAAACCACTGCAACCACGGTGATCAGAACCGCAAACGCCGTGATGACCCACGGAGCGATTGTCGCTTTTTTCTTTCGTTTTGCAGCCAACGTGAACGCTCACTTCGGTCGGCTTTTGAACCGGCTCTTTGAGATTGGATTTCACTGTCGATGTTGATGACGCTTCGTGCGTTGTTCTTTGCCTATTCGAGCATTGCTCGTGTGTTGATTCGGCTGATGTCCCTTGAATTCAGGCGTTTCAGCGAGCCCGACAATATCTTCGAGTTGGCCGTGCCAAGGTAGAGCCGGGTCCAAACGCTGTCAAACCGACGGAGAGTTCGAGCACACCGCAACCCGCGCAGCCGAACGTGAACACAACAACACAACTCGCCTGAGGGCGGTCGTGCGAGCTAGTGTTGCGCCATGATTGATCTCAACACGTTGCCCGAACGACTCCTTCTCGGCCCCGGCCCGAGTAATGCCCACCCCCGCGTACTCGACGCCCTTTCGCGTCCACTACTCGGCCACCTGGACCCGCTCTTCATCGAACTCCTCGACGAAGTCAAACAAGGCCTTCGCAATGTGTTCGGAACGACGAACGCCTTCACGCTTCCCATCTCCGCCACCGGAAGCGCCGGGATGGAAGCGTGCATGGTGAACTTGCTTGAACCCGGGGACAATATTTTGGTTGGTGTGAACGGAGTCTTTGGCGGCCGTATGTGTGAGGTGGCAAGTCGTGCCGGCGCAAAGGTTCATCGCGTTGATGCTGCCTTTGGCGAACCTCTCGATATCGACGCGATGGTGACGGCGATCCGTGCAACACGTCCGCAACTCACCGCATTTGTTCACGCCGAGACTTCGACTGGTGTCCTGCAACGTGTTCCCGAAATCGCTGCGGCGGCGCACGAAGTTGGAAGCCTTGTGGTGCTCGACTGTGTGACGTCTGTTGCCGGGGTTGCCGTTGAACTCGACGAATGGGGAATCGACGCTGCTTATAGTGGCACGCAAAAATGCCTGTCGTGCCCACCGAGCCTGTCGCCGGTTAGCTTTTCGGACCGCGCCCTCGAGCGGGTCCGCGAACGCGCGACCCCGGTGCAGAGCTGGTACCTCGACGTGTCGCTCCTCGCCGGCTACTACGAAGGTGCCAAGCGCGCCTATCACCACACGGCGCCCATTTCTTCGATCTATGGACTGTCCGAAGGGTTGCAGCTCGTTGAAGAAGAAGGGCTCGCTGCCCGTGAAGCGCGACACCGAAAAGCCGCCGCGGCGTTGATCGACGGCGTCGCCGAGTTTGGGTTCACCCCGTTGGTTGCCGCCGAACATCGCTTGCCGATGCTCACGTCGTTGCAGCTTCCAGAAACGATTTTAAGTTCAGGCGAAGCGGAACTCCGAGGCGCCCTGCTCAACAAGCACAACATCGAAGTCGGCGCGGGGCTCGGCTCGTTGGCAGGTAAAATTTGGCGCGTGGGACTCATGGGCGAAAACGCCCGCATGACATCGGTGGACCGCCTGGTCGGAGCGTTGCGCGAAGAACTCAGCTAGCCGTGAAGTCGGGTGTCAGGGCCCGCTTCGGCAAGAATTTTGGCTTCGACCACTGCAAGTTCCGCAAGGCGCGTGCGCACATTTTCGGCCGTGTCGACTTGGCAAGCCAGTTCGACATAGACCTGATGGTGGCGCGCTTCGCTCGCAAGAAGTTCTTTGTAGAAGGCTTGCAACGACGGATCGATGGGCGCTTCGGAAAGCAGCTTCATGCGCTCGCAGCTGCGCGCTTCGATCAACGCGCAGGTGAGCAACAGGTCCGTCAGGCGTTGGGGATCCTTGCTCCGAATGCTCCCGTGCAATTTGCCCGCATACGGGCTCGGTTTTTGACGCTCGAACGCGATACCTCGCTCTTCGAGCAACGCCAGGAGCTGTTGGAAATGCGTGAGTTCTTCTTTGGCCAGATCTGCTAACGGCGCCTGGAGAAAAACCTGATTGGGGTAGCTGAACAGCAATCGCAACGCGCCGCCGGCGGCCTTTTTTTCGCAGTGCGTATGGTCGAGCAACACCTCATCGAGATGCGCGACAGCGCGGTCGACCCATTCGGGATTTGAATCTTCGGCAAGGTTCAGCATCGTCGCAGTATAACCACGAAACCAATGGGTATGGCTCGCCTTCGCTTCCCATGCCCAAAATCGAGCTAGAATTTAAACATGGAAACTCGACGGATTGGAAATAGCGGTCTTGAGGTCACCGAGTTGGCGCTGGGAAGCTGGCTTACATTTGGCTCAGCGGTCGACGTCCCGGAAAGCGGCAAGGTCATCGAGTCGGCTTATGATCTTGGGATCAGTTTTTTTGATACGGCCGACGTCTACGCCACCGGCGCTGCCGAAGAAGTGTTGGGGCAGACCCTGCGCAACATCCCCCGTCATCACCTTGTGATTGCAACCAAGTGTTTCTTTGCCATGAGCGACCGGCCGAACGACAAGGGCCTTTCCCGGAAACATGTTTTCGACAGCGTTCACGGCTCGCTCAAACGACTCGGGACGGACTACATCGATATCCATCAATGCCATCGCTACGACCCCGATACGCCAGTTTCCGAAACCGTGCGCGCCTACGACGATTTGATCCGCATGGGGAAGGTTTTGTATTGGGGAGTGTCGGAATGGAGCGCGTCACAGATTCAAGAGGCTTGCGATGCAGCAGACGCGATCGGCGCGCCGCGGCCGATCTCAAACCAACCCAACTATTCGATTATGCGGCGCAGCATCGAAGACCGCGTCCTTCCCACTTCGAAGTCGCTGGGGCTCGGACAAATTGTATTCAGCCCCCTCGCCCAGGGCGTATTGACCGGAAAGTACTGCGGCGGCGCAATGCCGAGTGGCAGCCGTGCGACGGACCAGAATCACGGCCGCTTCATGGGTCGCTACCTCGAAGCCTCGGAGCTCGCCAAGGTAGAAAGCCTGATCCCGGTCGCAGACGGGCTCGGTATTTCGATGTCTCAGCTCGCACTCGCTTGGTGTCTGCGCGACCCCGGCGTTGCGAGTGTGATTGTCGGCGCGACCCGCCCCGAGCAGCTCGAAGAAAACTGCAAGGCTTCGGGCGTCACGCTTCCGCAGGAAGCCATCGATCGCATTAACACGACGTTCGAGACGCACGGCACCTGAGCGCCGTGACTACAGAGTGACGCGAAGCAAAGCTCTTCATCCCGCCCTTCTTGTTGTGCTTCGCCGCTTGCTTTAGCCAAGCCATGGCGTTCCCAAGCATGGGACCATGGCTCTACTTCGTCCGCGTGCTGCACGGCCTTTCCCAAGCGGTTTTGTTTTCGGCCTTCTTCGCTTTTGCGGCGAACACCATCCCCGAAAGTCGCTGCACCGAAGGCCTTGGCTGGTTCGGTATTTCGGGGATCGTTCCCATTGGCATGGGCCCGGGCGCGCGATTCGAAAATCGGCGTTGCAGTCGTGGTGTCGAGCACGCTGTTTGAAGTGGGCTTCCTGTTTGGGGAGCCGCTCTTTGGTGCGAGCATCGAAAACAGCGGCGATACGGTCATGTATGCGATTGGCGGACCAATCTTGTTGATTGGCATGGCGATGTTTTGAATTTGGGATCGGGCGCGGTAGCACCTACTCGGCGGGTTGCGAATGGCTTCTCAGCATTTTTTCGAACGGCCCTGAACCAAAGCGAAGGCTCGTATTCGCAACCAGCATGTCGCGGTAGCCGGGCACCCGCAGAACTGCTCGCGAGCGTCTTCCATCACGCCAAAAAATCGACGCGTGCGACGATCCCACTCGAACGAAGAGCCCCTCCCAGCCACTGGACCGTGCAAGCTGTGACGCGCGCTCCCAGACCTGGGCCTCCCCCGGCGCAAAAGCAACGCGACCCAATACGATACCGCTGGGCAGCGCGTATAAAGCGGCAAGGGTCGGCGATGCAAAGCCCAACCCCTTGCGTAGACCGCGACCGTACCCGCGCACGACATCAGTCGACTTCGACATCACCCCTGCATCATTTGCGAGGTGTCCAGGGAACCCAAGCGCATGTCCCAGTTCGTGAAGCGCCACTCCCACGAACTCGTCTGCCGAAAGAGGAACCGGTTGCCCGAGCATGTCTGCACGCGTCGGCCAAAGCAAGACGGTCGCGTGGACCAGGGCGGCGGGCAGTTCGCCAGGAAACGTTGAGGCGGAATCGGAATGATCATCAACTTGGCAATCGCTCGTCGTATACCCCGCGTGGCCGCGCTTGCCTTGTTGTTTTGGGTTGAGGTCAGCCGACCCGGAGACGAGCCGAATATCAATGTTGGCTTCGGCGCTCGGAACCTCAACGAACCGAAGCCCAAGCCCTGCCTCTGACCACCCGTTGAGTGCCAGCCGCAGGCCGACCAATTGATTTTGCGTCGCGTTTTCAGGCAGCGACACCCGGACGGGCTGTTGGGTCTCAAAACGGCACAAAAACAACAGAGCCGATTCACCATTGGGTAAGAAGTAGGGAGGCGTATCGTCCAGTCGTTGTCCGGAATGATGCCCGAGCGTGGCGCCGTACTCCTCAAGTTGTGAAGTATTCCAGCCACCAACAGGGGCAACGCATCCGAGCAAAGGAACGATGCTTAACGAGATCAACACCAAGTGACTCAGGCGAAGGCGCGTCGACACAGTTCTTCTACTCGCGATCAAGGCCGAGGATGCTCAGGAAAAAACTGGAATACACCGTCTGCACACCGAGCATAATGAGCATGCCACCCGGGACGACCTGGCGCATGGTGATCCGCGGGTCGAGTCCGCCGAAATCCACTTCGCGCCAACCCTCGACCGCCATCCACAGCGCCGCAAAGCCGGCGAGCGCCGCGACAATTCCGGCGACTACCCCGGTCTCTAGACGCACGTAATTGAAGATCCAACCAAAGTAGTCCGGCGCGGGATGGAAGCCCTCGGTCACCGCGAACGCCTTGGTGAACATGGCGAAGACGATCAGCTGATAACCAAGCAAGCACAAAAGCGATGAGGCGTAGAGGGTCTGGATGTCGAACTCGATGCCGGCGATCACGACACTGCTCTGAATGAGGACGCCGGAAATCACAAGCCCAGCAATGAACATCAAAAGACCGGGGATCAAGAACAACCAACGCGGACTGAAGAGCAGCATGAAGCGCAGATGACGCCAACCGTCACGCCAGGTTCGCAGGTGAGGGGCTCGGCTTCGACCGTCAGGATGCAGCACGATCGGCACTTCTTTCATGTTGAGCCCGAGCAAGGTGCTCTTGATCACCATCTCGCTCGCAAATTCCATCCCCGTACTGCGCAGCTTCATTTTCTGGTAGGCATCGGCACGAAAGCCGCGCAGGCCGCAGTGGAAGTCGCGCATCGGCGAGCGAAAGAACACACGGCCGATGGCAGTCAAGATCGGATTGCCCACCCAGCGATGGAGCCACGGCATCGCCCCTGGCATCACGCCGCCCTTGAAGCGATTGCCCATCACCAAGTCGGCGCCCCCACGTAGCTCACGCACAAAATCGTGCAGCTTCGAAAAGTCGTAGCTGTCGTCCGCGTCCCCCATCATGATGAAGCGGCCGCGGGCTGCTTCGATGCCGCCGCGAAGCGCGCTGCCGTATCCCTTTCGCTCGACCTCGACGACCCGAGCACCCAGGTCGGTCGCGATCTGTTGCGAACCGTCGGTGCTTCCGTTGTCAGCAACGACAACTTCGCCAGCAATGTCTTCGGCAGCAAAAAAGCCCTGAATCTTCTCGATACAAGTAGCGAGGGACTCGGCCTCGTCGAGACATGGCATCACAACCGTGAATTCAACCGAATCACCGATGTGGCCGTCGCGTTCATTCACCGCTGGTGGTTCCAGAAAGCATCACGAATCCTCACGAGAGACGTGAAGTGTATCGCACGCCCTGGGTGCGAACTTGATCCACACGCGTAGGGAACGGATTTGGCCGCGAAAAGTACGGCCAACACTCAAGCCTGGTCGTACAACTTCACCACGCGCACGCTGCCCTCGGGTGCGGCGGCGATACACAAATCGCAGAGCACGCATTCGTCGAGGTTTTCTTCCACCACTTGAACGCCCGTCGGCGTGGCCTTAAAGATGTCGACGGAGCACGACTCTTCGAGTTTCTTGGCGATTTCGGCATCACCGGCGACTTCGTCACTCACCTCTACATTGATAAACAATCCGGGCATCTTCGTTGCTCCTGTCTTTACGCTTGTGCTGCGGTCGGGGCCGATCAAGCTGTCGGCCTCCGCGGAGTTCAGTGGTTTTACCGTGGACTACTTCGCGAGTCGCTTGCGGATGAGATCGGGAATTTCTTCAATGCGCTCGGCAACCGAAATCCCGGCTGCTTCCATGCGTTCGATCTTGTCCGCGGTCGTGTCTTCTTTGCCTTCGACGATGGTGCCGGCATGGCCGAAGCGCATGCCCTGCATTTCATCCATGAAGCGACCGGCCATGAACGCCACAATCGGAAGCCGTGAATTGTTGACCTTCACCCACTCGGCGAGTTCGGCTTCCATACGACCCCCGGGCTCGGAGTAGATCGCGATCGCGTGAGTCTCAGGGTCGGCTTCGAAGAAAGGCATGAGTTCCGAATACGTGGTGCCAACGATCGCGTCGCCGCCGATCGAAACACATGTGCTCTGGCCGAGGCCTGCCGCGGTGAGGGTCGACGCGATTTCCGTCGTCATCCCGCCCGAGCGCGACATCACTCCGATGTTGCCCTTCGCGTAGGCCTGACGCGTGTTGGCAACAGGTCCGCCGACGCCACCCATCTTGGCTTCGCCGGGTGAAATCAAACCGAGGCAGTTGGGCCCAATGATGCGGGCGCCGCGCAGGTTCGCGAGTTCGACCATCTGCGCGACTTCTTTGCGCGGGATGTTTTCCGTCACAATCACGATGATCTTGATGCCGTTTTCGAGGGCTTCAAAAACTGCGTCCTTGGTGAACTTGGGCGGCACCGACACGATGGAACCTTCGGGCTGCCCCTTCGCCTCGACGACGTCCCGCACACAATCGAAAACTGTAACGCCATAAATGTCGCGCCCCGCGCGCCCGGGTGTCACACCACCAATGATGTTGGCGCCGTACTCGAGGTTCTCGCGTGTGAGGCTCACGGCTTCGCGACCCGTAATCCCCTGAATGATGAACGATGTGTCTTTGTTGATCAAAATCGACATGAGATCAGCTCCCCGCCTGCATCTTGGCCACTGCGCGCCCGGCAGCGTCGTACATCGAAACGCTTCGGTCGCAGTAGTCGACGCCGTACTTTTTCAAGATCTTGAACCCTTCGTCTTCCCATGCTCCAGGGATCCGAAAGATTGCGATCGCTTCGGATGGCTCGCGCCCCGCTTCGATACAGCCAGCAATCACGCCTCGCGCGACAATGTCGACCCGCGTGTTCGATACCACGTTCATCATGACGGCGATTTTTTCGACGCCGGGCTTGCTGAGGATCAGCTTGGTCAGGTTCTTCGTCTTGCTCATCGACGGATTGCCACCGATCTCGCAGTAGTTCGCGGGCTTGCCTCCGTGGTTTCGCACGGCGTCAAACAACGTGAGCGAACCGCCACCTGCGCCGATCACCAAGCCCAAGTCACCGTCGAACTCGACAACATTGCCCGCGACACCGCGATGGTCGACGGCGTTGACCGCAGCTCCGGCGAGTTCGAATTCCGTCGGCGGGCGGGCTTGGCGAGTCTCGTCGTCGCCAATGCCCAAGTCTTTGAGCAGCGTTTTGTGATTGCCACGCGCCTCGGCTTCCATGTCGATGTGTCCATCGAGGACTGCAAAGCTTCCGTCTTCGAGGCGGCAAAGCGGATTGATCTCGGCGAGCGTGAGGTCGTAGTCGAGGAAGATCTGCATCAGCTCGAAAACGATCGGCGTCAGTTTATTGAGATCGGAACCGGTCACGCCTGTTTTACCGATCGCTTCTTTCGCGACGCGAGGTGTGATCGGATACAGGCTCGAAAAGTGCGTCTTCGATACATGCTTCGGGTGCGATTCCGCGACCTCTTCAATGTCGATGCCCCCCATGTCACTGAAGATCACGACCGGACTCTTTGCACGCCCATCCCAAGTCACGGCCACAAAGAACTCTTGTGAGATCGGACTCTTTGATTCGACGAGCACCGAGCGCGCGGTTTCCCCGTTCACCACGATGGGCAAAATCGCCTCGTAGTGGGACGCGGCTTCGTCCGGCGAGTCGGCAAATTTCACCGCACCTGCCTTCATGCGTCCTCCCGAGAGCACCTGGCTCTTGAGCACGACCGATCCACCGATCTCGCTGGCCTTCTCGCGCGCTTCTTCCGCGCTGTGCACAACATGTCGGGGACCGAGGGGAAGACCTCTTCTGGCGAAGAGTTCCTTTGACTCGTATTCGTAAAAGCGCATCGATCAACCTCAGGGTTACGGCGACGGGACAAAATTGAGCGGGCACAGTATTGATTTTGATCGGGAATTTCAACCAGCCCCCGCGACTCGCGTTCAATTGCCGAAACCCATCGATTCCGCTTCACTGGGTCGCCCGGACCGAGGCCGGGCCTGAGCCAGGCCCTTCCCCAACCCGAGCCATCCCTCAGACATTCCTTAAGGAGATTCAAAGATGAAAGACTTTCGCGACAAGGTTGCCGTCGTCACCGGCGGAGCGAGTGGCATTGGTGCTGGGATCGTTCGCGCGCTCCTCGCAGAAGGCGCGAAAGTGGTCGTCGCCGACGTTGAAGAGAGTGCGCTCAAGACCGCACTCGACGCATTCGAAGGAGACGTCACTGGCGTGGTAACTGACGTTTCGGACCCACAGTCCGTGGAGAGTCTTGCCGACCAGGTCTACGCGACCCACGGCAATTGTCATCTCCTCTTCAACAACGCAGGCGTTGCCGCACCGTCGGCAAACGTCTGGGAGACAACCGTCAACGACTGTCTTTGGGTACACAGAGTAAACGTGATGGGCGTGGTCCACGGCATCCAGTCCTTCGTCCCGCGCATGATCGCGTCGGGTGAAGAGGGACATGTGATCAACACGTCTTCCGGGGACGGTGGCATCTCGCCCCTGCCCTATCAGTCGGTCTACGCGTCGAGCAAGGCAGCGGTTTCAATCATCACCGAGTGTCTTGGCGCGCAGCTTGAGAGTGAAGGCACAAACCTTGGCGCGTCTCTCTTCTACCCATCTGGCGGCATGCTCGACACCGGCATTTGGACCACAGACCGCAATCGGCCGAAGGATCTGGCCCGAGAAATTGCGACCGATCCGGTTCCGACCGTGCAGGAATTCGCTGAAGCCGCGAAGAAAGCGGGCTACGAGATGAAGTTTCAGGATCTCGATGAACTTGCCGCGTACACCCTGGATGGAGTTCGCGAAAAGCGTTTCATCATCATGATCGGTGTCGAAAGTGCTGAGGCCCAGCTCACCGATCGTGCCCAGCGCTACGGACGAGCGGAACTGCCGATCGACCTGGCTTCGATTCCGAAGCTCTAGTCGGGAAGAATTGGCTCGGACCAAACGAGCGTCCGCGCTACGCGTCTATTGGATGTTGTTGCCCGAGCAGGTGGAGTTAAGGTCGACTCCACCGCTCGGGTTACAGCTCGCGTCTGACACACCGAGACCGTACTTCGGTGTGCCGCCGACGCGCGCTGCGTTGTCGCCTATCCGCATAAAGTCTGTGGTTCCGTTGGGTGAGCAGTGCATCTGTTGGCGCCCAACTCAGTTCAATAATGTCGGTCCCCACCACCTAGACCCGGCCTCCGCTCACCAAAATCCCGCTGCATTTGAGCAGGAGAGTGTTGTCTCAGATCAACCGATCGTCTGAGGCCGAAGAAATTGCCACGGCCCCTGGGACGACAGCCGCCGGGTGGAACGACACGTTCTTGCGACAAATCTCGACGCTCTTGTAAGTGGCGGAAACCTTCACCTGCCGTATACGGGGGGTAAACCTTCGAGCCCATCTGGTGTCATGAACTTTGACCCCGCCACAGCGTGTTTCTTTGATTGCTGGCGAGGCGCGATCCGATATCGTGCGCGACGTGTCGAATGTTGACTCTTCACAGCACGATCGCGCACCAGGCGCAGGTCCACACCGCACTCACCTGCATGCTTTGAGCGCGGCGGACAGTGCTTGGCTTCGCGTGGACGGCGACAACAATCACATGATCATCACGGCAGTCCTTACTTTGGAACGAGGCGTGCCGTTTGCGAAGGTCCAAGCGCGACTCGTCGACCGGCTTCTCCCCTACCCTCGCCTACAGCAACGCATCGTGACCCCAAAGTTCGCATTTGGAGTTCCTCACTGGGAAGACGATCCAGCTTTCGCCATGGCACGTCAGACTGAAGTCGCAAAGCTCGACGACCCGGCAGACCAGTCGGCGCTCGAGTCTTTCGTCGGTGGACTCATGGAACAGTCGCTCCCGGCCGATCGTCCTCTTTGGCGCATCTACTACGTTGAAAAGTACGACGAAACGGTTACGTCCGGGGAACGCGCTTCGGATTCTTCATCCGCCGGTGCAGCGTTGGTCGTTCGCGTGCACCACTGCATCGCCGATGGCATTGCGCTGCTTCGCATCTTATTGAGTCTTTCGGACGAGCCACCGGAGATTACCTTTCCGACCGCCGCCGCCGAATGGGCGCGTTCTGGTAAGCGGACATCCATGGCGCGGCGCGTTGCGCTCGGAGCCAGAACCGCCGCGCGCTCTATCGCGCACTTTGCAAATTTCCTGGTCAGCCGTTCCGATCCCGACACCCGGTTCTCGACCCCACTTGGCAGGACCAAGGGAGCTGCATGGTCGAATCCCATTGCGCTCGAGGACATCAAGCAAATTGGTCGAGCAAATTCGGGCACGGTCAACGAAGTTCTGCTCAGTGCTGCGGCCGGCGCCTTGGGTCGAGTGCTTGAAGAAGACCCTCAGTTTGACTCGGGCCTCGAACTTCGCGGTGTCGTCCCGGTTAACCTGCGTGGCGACGAACCGCTCAGCGCACTCGGCAACAAATTCGGGCTTGTGTTCATGCCGATGCCCGTCGGGATCACGGACAGCGAAGCGCGGCTAGACCGCGTGCGTGAATCGATGGCGCGCATCAAAGCATCGCCCGAAGCGCTTGGCTGGTTCGCCATGTTGCGGGCGCTTGGACGTGTGCCCACTTGGATGGAAGTCCTCGGTGTCAAACTTTTCAGCCGCAAAGCCACACTCGTGATCACAAGCCTTGCGGGGCCCAAGCAACAGCTTCACTTCTGCGGCAGCGCGATCGAGGACGTGATGTTCTGGGTGCCGTGCGCGGGAAATGTCGGTCTTGGGATGAGCATGCTTTCGTATAACGGCCGGGTGCGGTTGGGGGTTACTGCGGACGTCGGACAGCTGAACAATCCCGCGGAAATTACATCCGCGTTCGAATCGGAACTTCGTGGGTCCACGGTCGCCGGACGCTAGGCCTCAGAAACTAGGCTCAATCTTCTATTTTATGAGTTCGGCCTAGATCACTTCGATCCGTGGCCACTCGCAGTCCGCCGGGAACGACTCCACAACTCTTTGATCGGGACCGACTTCATTGACGTAAACATTTTTTTCGTACTTCGTATGGACTAGACCGTCTGCAGTGTGCGCTCTTCCCCGTGTCTTGAGAGTTTGCTTCGGCGCAGTTCGCGATACGTGATACTCCCGCCCGGCTTGTACCTTGAGACTGATCTCGCAGGGAACGACGACCCGCTGATTAGAGCCCTTGAACGCGTCCATAAACTCACCCGCCATCACCACGACCCGAAACTCAACCGGATACGTCGACGGAAGCAATGCATAAGCACGCCCTTCCAACTCTCGTCCCGCGATCGACGTAATGGCGCCATTCACCACCATCTTGACGACACCGACTTCCTCCGCCGGTCGAGCACTCCCGAGATACAACTGCTTCGTCGAAGCACACCCGATTGCCACCGCGCAGACCATCCCAACCATCACGAACAGAACTCGATCACGCATCAACGTTCTCCCCTATTGAAAGTTGTGTCCCCACTCGACGTTGTTTCCAGTTTCAAACCAACGCGAAAAACTCCAACGGCACGCAGGTCGCGAAGCGGTATGCCAATCGCACAACGTGAACCCACGTCGAAATCAACATCGCGGAATGACAACCTCAACCGATTCCGCTGTTTTTCCGCCAAGCAACAACGTCAACTTTGGGTTGTCCAGATCGCGACGCAAGAAGCTACGAGCCAGCAAGTCGATTTTTCGACAACAAAAGGCTCCGCCCGCTCGGCAAGTCGATTCGTCCGCGGCACCAGCAAGTCGAAAAATGGTATCCCCAACGGGATTTGAACCCGTGTCGCCGGCTTGAAAGGCCGGTGTCCTAACCACTAGACGATGGGGACCCATGACTTGGCGGCCGGAGTATTGCGCACGCGGCCGCGAACGCCACCCACTTTTCGGGCTTCATCGCCGTGTCCATTGTAAGCTGGCCCTTGTGGACGAAGCCTTCAAGCGAACCGAACGCGCGCAAAACCTCTGGACAAGCTTCTTGCGCAGCGTGGATCCCATGGCGCAAGGCGCCAAGCTCACCGCGAATCCGGAGTTCGCTTTTGATTCGATCGGCGGGCTCGCGAGCGCCAAAGAGGAAATTCTCACCTACGCCTGCGCGGCCACCAACCCGAGCTTTTACTCCGACTGGGGAACCTTCCCGCCGTCCGGTGTCCTGCTCATCGGTGGGGATGGCGTTGGAAAGAGCCTTCTCGCACGTGCCCTTGCTACGCATACTGAAACGAGTTTTCTTGAGGTCGAGATCCCTAGGCTGGTCCTCGACGTGGTCCACGCCGGGGGAAAAGTCGGCGATTTGGTCTCGCAATGGTCTGGAATTTTGGAAGAAATGCCGCCCCTGACCGTATATTTCGATGAACTCGAATTTTCTCGCGCCCAGGCGATCGGCACCCAGCGACCGGACCTCCCGGTCGGCCCAATCATGGATTTTTTGCTCGAGATCGTCGATCGCACCATCGCGAACAAGCAACACCTGGTGATCGGAGCCACCTCGGCTCCCGATACCCTGCGCCCGGCTTTTGTGGCGGCCAACCGCTTCGAGCGATTGGTCGAGGTCAACCCGCAATTTCCCGAAGACATGATCGCGGCGGTTCAGATCCACGCCGACGCAGCCGAAAAAAGAGCTGGACATCGGCTTTTCGGCGAAATCGACTGGACCGCGGTGATCGGCAATATCCGCGATTGCTCGCCCGGCGACTGGGTACGAATTCTTCACGCCGTACTCCGCCACAAGGCGAGCGAAGCGGCCCGAGGTGAAGCAACCACTCAGGTCAATACCCAGGACCTAAAAAACGAAGTCGAACGCTTCAAACATGCACAACGCCGAGTCCGAACCGCTGAAGGCGGGAACTATGTCTAGAACAGGTCTGGGGACAGCAACACGTCGCATGGGGCTCGGCGCGTGTCGCACGACACGATTTTGAATCGAGCCACGGCCGATCGGAAACGGATACAAGCATGACAGAAACGTTGATCGTCACCGGCGGCGCCGGCTTCATCGGTTCGAACTACGTCCGCCTCGCCCTGGCGGAAACCGACGCCGAGGTCGTTGTCCTCGACAAGCTCACCTACGCGGGCAATCTCGAAAGCCTCGAAGAGGTCCGAGCCAACCCGCGTTTTCATTTCGAAATGGTGGACATCTGTGATCGCGGCGCGATTGACCAGATTTTTCGTGCCTATTCCCCGACCGCAGTGTTGAACTTTGCAGCCGAAAGTCATGTGGACCGCTCCATTGACTCCCCCGGAACGTTTGTCGATACGAACCTCGTCGGCACATTCAATTTGCTCGACGTGTCGAAACGACATGTAGGCGAGCGCCCCCCTGCCGCGCGGGCAAACTTTCGCTTCCTCCACGTTTCAACCGACGAGGTCTACGGAAGTCTGGGCGACACCGGCGCCTTCCACGAAGACACGCCGTACGCACCCAACTCGCCCTATTCCGCATCCAAAGCAGGCGCCGACCACCTGGTGCGCTCGTACTTTGAAACCTTCGATCTTCCGTGTCTGATCACGAACTGCTCGAACAACTATGGGCCGTTCCATTTTCCGGAAAAACTGATCCCGCTGATGATCCTCAACGCACTAGACGGCAAGCCACTCCCGATCTACGGCGACGGTGGGAACATTCGCGACTGGCTCTATGTTGAAGATCACTGTCGAGGCATCCACCAGGTGCTCGAGAGCGGCCGGCCGGGCGAGAAATACAACATTGGCGGAAACAACGAGCGCACCAACTTGCAAATCGTCGACACGATCTGTGACGAGCTCGACGCCCGTGCGCCAGCCTCACAGAATGCTGTCCTGATCGAGCGGGGCATCGCGTCATACCGCGACCTGAAGACCTTCGTGGCCGACCGTCCCGGACACGACCGCCGCTATGCGATCGACGCGACAAAAATTCGCAATGAACTCGGCTGGGAGCCCATCCACAACCTGGAAACCGGGTTGGCCGCCACCGTGCAGTGGTTCCTCGATAACCGCGAATGGTGCGACGCCGTGCAGGCAGGCAGCGACATGCGTCAGCGGCTCGGCCTCGCGGACGACGACAAGTAGCACACGAACTCGACCCTGCTTGTCTCGGCGGACCAACCTGCCCGAAACTCCAATATCTAACGCGCAAGACGCTGGACTCGCCCGCTATGGTGTGTGAGCACATTGCTTGTGTTCATGCGCAGAATATGCGCATGACGCGCGTACGCCGCGTGCTGTTCTTCAAGCCGATGACTCGCGTCCAACGCTTCAGTCAGTCCGTAGCAAATCTGCATTTTTATTAGGCTTCCGCAGAGAAGACAAAGGGCATTCACGCGTCGCGCCGATACGAGCACAGGTCTTGATGCCTCGTTGTGCTCGAACGCGGCTTCTCTCAACTGACCGGAGATCCAAACGTGACCGAACACGCTGTCCTGTTCCTAGATGACGAACCCAACATTCTAAAGGCGATACAACGCCTGCTTAGAAATGAGCCCATGCAGGTCCTGACTGCGACGGACCCCAATGAAGCGCTCGACATCCTTCGCGAGACGCCAACCCAAGTCGTGGTCACGGACCAGCGCATGCCGAGCATGAGTGGCGTCGACTTCCTGTCAGCGGTGCGTGATCAACACGCGGATGTGGTCCGCATTATGCTCACGGGTTACACCGAAATGAATATCGCTGTTGAGGCGATCAACAAAGGCGAGATCTACCGCCTGATCACAAAGCCTTGGAACGACGACGAGCTGCGCGCCACCCTGCGCCAAGCCTTCGATCACCATGACCTCAAGACCGAAATCAAGCGCCTCAACACCGTCGCGCGCGAACAAAACTTCAAGCTCCAAGACATGAATCGAAATCTCGAGGGCAAGGTTCGCCAGCGAACGAAGCAACTGGCGCTGAAGAACCAGGAACTCAGCACCGCGTACATTCAAACGATCCGGGCGCTCGCCGAAGCGATCGATGCCAAGGACCACTACACCCGAGGTCATTCCGAACGTGTGGCAGTTTATGCGTCGCGCATGGCACGCCGGATGAACATGCGCAAAGAACTGGTCGAACGCGTCTACTTTTCTGGCCTGCTTCACGATGTCGGCAAGATCGGCATTCCCGACGCCATCATCACCAAGCCTTCGCGTCTGAGCAAAGAAGAGTATCTCGAGATGCAGAAGCATCCGGAGATCGGGGCCAAGATCCTCGAGCCGGTGCAGTTTTTGAAGCACATCATTCCGTGCGTGCGTCATCATCACGAATGGTTCGACGGCAGCTCTTCCGGGTATCCGATGCGACTTGCGGGAGATCAGATTCCGCAGCCGACTCGTGTCATCGTGGTGGCGGACACCGTCGAAGCGATGACGAGCGATCGCCCGTACCGCAAGGCTCTTCCACTCGAAGTTGTTGTGCGCGAGCTGCACAAATACTCGGGCACCCAGTTCGACCCCAAATGCGTAGAGGCCTGCTTGAGCCTGCTCGAAGACGAAGGCGACGCATTTATCGCACGAGACCAAAAATTTAACATTCACGACTTCCTCGAGGGCTAGCAAGTGACGACGACTTCAAAACTACCGACGGAAATGGCCATACTCTCTGCACTCGGTTTCGGCCCCGAAACGCTTTTGCTGAGTGAACCAAAGATGTTCATGAACGAACGCTTCCTCGCGTCGCTGCTGGTCGAACTCGAAGACGAGCTCGAATCGAACGGCGCCCAGAGGGCCTTGTTTCAGATCGGGCTGTTGTTCGGTTTGCGCGACGCGTACCGCATGACCTCCGTGGAAAACGCCGAGCCCAGTCAGTCGGTCGCGAGATCAACGCTACTGGCCCTTCAGTTCCGCCAGGACGAAAGCGCTGCGGCCTCGGGCACCTTTCAAATGCCAGGAACGTGGCCCGACAAGTACGAGGCCTACGCCCGCCTCTTAAAACTCGGCCCCGACACGATGCCAAGCTGCGCGATGAGCGCAGGGTATACGTCGGGCTGGCTTTCCGGGACTCTCGATACAGACGTGCTCGTCATTGAAGAGACGTGCACCGCCTGCGGTGACACTGCTTGTTCATTTACAGCGCACGAAGTCGCGACAGTCGCAGCGACTCGGTCGAAAGAAGAACTGCGCCTGGTCCCCGAACTTTCTTACGATACGTTCCGCGAAATCAGTCGCAGCTTCGCTCAGCCTCTCAAATCCACCACCAGCCCCACCACCCCACCGATAGACTTTGATCCGACCATGGTGCACGTCTGGGGTCCCGTCATGGTGTTGCCCTTTACGAACATCGACGAGAGTCTGCGCACCGTTAAGATGCTCGGGCGCACCCCCGACACCTGCGACGTCCGCAGCGTCGTTATCGACCTGCAAGGCGAATGCCTCAACAAAAGCCTTACCACGGTGAACCTCGAAAACATTCTTGAAACCGTCGAGACTTGGGGGGCAGAAGCGATCCTGGCCAACGTGTCGCCACTCGCAGAACCCATCGTCGCCGACCTTGAAATCAAGCACTTACTGCTCCGCAAGAATTTACCCGAGGCCATCGCAACCGCGTTCCAGGTCGCCGAAGCGCAACGTCATATCCTGTAGCCCGACACGGAAGCGACGCGCATGACAAGCCACTCAAACAAGAGCCAATCCACCAAAGTGTCATACCGCCCGCAGCCGGGAGAAGAGGGTCTGTTTGCGGACGTCTCCCTGCCCCGGCTCTTGGTTGAATTGCATCGCGTGCGCTTCAGCGGTGCGCTCGAGATCGAACGAGGCAACGCGAAAAAACGCATTGTGTTCGAAGGCGGCGCTCCCGTATTGAGCGATTCGAATCTCGCAAACGAAACCCTCGGCATGCAGCTGTTAGACCAGGGCACAATCACGAAGGACGATCACGAGCGCGTGTCTTCGTACATGAAAACGAAGAAGTGCAAAGAAGGTGTGGCCCTGCTCGCCCTCGAACTTTTGAAGCCGAAATCGTTGTTCCTCGCGCTCAAGGAACAAGTCCGCCGACGCGTGCTCGAAGCTTTTGCCTGGTCGGATGGGGATTACCGTCTGACAGGCCCCGACGAACAGGACACCGTCGTCGCGTTGATGCGCAGTGACCCGCTCGCGTTAATTCGCGAAGGGCTTATCAGTCATTGGACACCCGATCGACTCCTTACCGACCTCACCGAAGCCATCGAGCTCTTCCCGGTACGCACCAAGTACTTCGACGAAGCACAACGACGTCTAGCAGAAAGCGACGACATCAAAGAAGTGTTTGACCGAATTGATGGGTCATGCACGCTCGGCGCAGCGATTGGCAGCGGCTTTCATTCACTTCCGGTGCTGGCCTCGCTCTGGATCCTGCAAGCCGGCAAGTGGGTCCGCTTCGAACAAACCGCGGCGGGAGACCAAGGGGCATCTGGCGCCATCGGCTTTGAACCACTCGAGATCGAAGTTGTCGCGCAGACATCCGCGCAAGATACGACACGTGCCGCAACAGACTCGAACATACGAAAAGGCGCCGGCTCCAAGCCCACTTCCAACGTCGCGGCAGATCAAATGCGAGAGCAGGTCCTCACACTATTCGACGGGCTGGAAGCCCAAAGCCTTTACGAGTTGATTGGCGTTGGAATCGACACGACTGACCGCGAGGTCCGCAAAGCCTATTTTGCGGCGGCCAAGCGCTTTCATCCGGATGCGCTCACACACCTCGGCCTCACTGACATTAAAAACGAGGCGGCGACAGTTTTTGCGCGCATCGCCGAAGCCAACGATGTTCTCCGCGACCCCGCGAAACGCGCAGATTACGACGCGCGCGGTGACGGGAGCGACCCGGACATCGATACTGTGGCGCTCGCCCAAGCGGAGACCTTCTTCCGCAAAGGCGAGATCCTCATTCGCATGGGCGACTTTCGCGGCGCGCTCGAGTACGTCCAATCCGCGGTGGAATTGTGGCCCGACGAATGCGCGTATCAGTCTGGCCTTGGCTGGGCCCTGTATAAGCAGCCCCAATCCGACCACGCGCGCGCGCTCGTTCACCTTGAGAAGGCAGTCGAGCTAGACGACAGCGATGCGGTCGCCCTGTTTCGACTCGGCATGGTCGTACGTGCCAGTGGCGACAATGATCGCGGGTCGGAATTCCTAGCTCGCGCCAACGCGCTCGACCCGAAGGCCCCATAACTCAGGCCGAGGCCCTTCCCGCCCCACAATGCGTAAAGTTTTCCCCGCCAATTACAGCTGCGGCGAAACGACTCCGCTCGCGAGCGTTGCGTTTACTTTCGCCCCCTTAGCCCAGCACGTCCGGCCATTTCGGCTCACTCATCGTTCATCAACTCAACGTGACTATTGACGAAACCTAGCCAGTACTCCAATGTACTGATCGGTTCAAAATTACAGCCACGATCCACTACGCGATGCCGGAGGAAAACCCCTAGATGAGCGAACCAAAACTTTCAAAGCGACTCACACCCCAAGGTGCGGAAAGTCGCGAGAGACTACTGCAGGGTGCGATTGACCTCATTTCCGAACGTGGTTATGCAGCGACCAGCGTCGACGCGATTTGTCGTCACGCAGGCACCGCCAAAACCGCGCTCTACTGGCACTTCAAGAGCAAGGAAGGCCTGCTCAACGCCATCATCGAGAGGGTCAATCAAGACTGGATCACCGAAATCACCCAGAGCACCGAGTCGGTGGGCGAGCCTGCCGAGCGCCTGAACCTTCTGATCGCACACTTGCGAAGAATCGTGGAAGATAAACCGCATTTGCTAAGGCTCCTGCTGTCGATCTTGCTGGAACGCGGCGACGATTCCGATGACACTCGCCACGCTATTCTTCGCGTATTCGGCCGCACAGGCCAGGCGCTGATGGATGGGATCAACCGTGATTTTGATCACCCCCTACCCCGGGTCGACATGGTGGCACACACGATCCTCGGTCTTCTGCAGATGGCACTTGTACGAAAGCTCATTGATCCTGACGTCGACCTCGACATTGTGTTCGCTGACTTGCGCCGGACCATCATTTTGATGGTCTCAGACCGGGCGAACAATCCAGGAATTCACGGGGGGGAAACTGAAAGTAACCCGGTCGCGTTGTCGCGCTCAGCCGCTGCGGAGCTTGCACTGGTGGGTCAGCCTCCAGGTAGTTCAGTTTAGACTTCGATTGAAAGTGAAGTACGTTGGTTTGTGCGGCTCGAACGACCGCCCCCTCGAACCCCCATATGGCGGCACTTTAAAATTCGATCACTCGCATTCAGCACCGGCGCTTCCCTCGTTCTAGTCGCGAGGTTAGGATTCACGCTACGTGAGTTTTGAGGCGCGTACACAAATCACTGATCGGATTCATCACCAAGCCCCCCCGAGGCGAACCGTGCATGACTGAACTGTCGACGGCGACGACGAGGTGGCTGCTCGAATGGCTTAAAAACCATTCGGTCGCGGGCGAGAAATGGGCGGAAGGCATTTGCGAACCCGAGGCGCTCCAAGAGCCTGGCGGCATGATCGACTGGGAAACCTTTGCCGCCCTTTGCAACCGACTGGCTGAGTTTTCCGAAGCCCTCCATCCCTCCGTTCCCCTGCTGCCGTCTCCCGCAAAGATTGGGCGCGAGATCGCGGAATCAATTTTCCTGTCGTCCGTCTCCCCTGATAGGTCGAGCAACATCTCGCCAAAACTATTGTTCGTCGAAGGAGCACCCAAGGTCGCAAGCCAATTGTTTCCCGGGCTTGAAGTGCGGGCCGAGGTCGCGGCGGACGGCGAAATCACCTTTTTTGAATTCGCCCTGCCCGACGACGCCCATGACTGTCCCGCGTTCTTCGAGTTGATCAAGGGTGCGATCGAAGCCGCGCCGTTGTTGGTGAACCTCAATGCCGCCGACGTCGCCTGCGAACATCAACGCGGTGGCGCACGCTTCGTTGCGCGTATTCCAACCCGAATTGGAAATGGACTTCCCATGGCGGGGCGCATTGAAGCAAAATTAGACGAAAATTTCGGCCACGAGTTTGAGGTCGACGTTGACCACAACGTCGATCGCAGGAACGCCTCGGTCAGCTTCGATCAGAATGACAATGGCCCGACGAATGACGACGAGCCCTCCTGGTCGCTCAACCCGAGCTTCGCCGCATCCCTTGCCGACCTGCGAGCCCCAGACCAAGTCGGATCACATTTGTTCGAAATGCTTCGAAGTGATTTCCAGAGCAACGCTGCGCGGGTTTGGATCGATTCCGATTTTGCGGGGGTAGCCTTTCCAACCGACGATTCACATCCAATTTCAGCCCAAGACAAACAAGCGCTGCTTAAGTTCGGGGAATCCGACAAACCTCCCTCACATAGCCTTCAGCTCAGTGCTGCCGGCCAGTGCTTTGGACGGTTGGACATCTGGGACGGTGCGCCCCTGACCAACACGAAACTCGATCGTCTCGATCAGATCATTCCTTGGTACGCGCTCACACTTCGATCAGTCTTGGCAGCACAACCCCAAGCCGAGCAACAGGACAGCCGCACGCAGATCGCCGACCTCGCGAAACGAGTCGAGGAACTCAACAACGCGCTGACCGAAAGCAAAGAGCGCTTCCACATGCTGGCCGAAAACCCTTTCGACCTCATTATGGAAATGGACGACCACGCGCGGATCACGTTTGCGAGCACCACATTTGACTCGGTGCTCGGTTACACGACAGACGCTTTGATCGGCATCCCCGGTCACATGCTGGTTCATCCGCAGGACCGCCAATCGGCGATCGAAAACTTCGCTCAGACGGTCGAGACCCTCGGCACGAGCCAGATCGCACTTCGAGTCGCCTGCGCCTACGAGGGTTACCGGAATTTCGAAACCACACTCAACGCCTACCGAAGTGCAAAGGGAAAGCGTGTCGTTTTTTTGATTTCTCGCGACACCACGGACCGAGTCGAGTCCAGCATCGCTCTCGAGCAGACAGAACAAAAATTCCTTCAGTCTCAAAAAATGGAAGCCGTCGGCAGAATGGCAGGCGGCGTCGCGCATGACTTCAACAACCTGCTGACCGCAATCACCGGCTACTGCGATCTACTGCTCGAAGAACTAGGGCCCCAACACCCGGCGCGCGCAGACGCCGAGGAAATTCTGAAAGCCTCCGAACGAGCCGCAGGGCTCACCCACCAGCTCCTCGCGTTCAGCCGCCGTCAGGTACTCCAGCCGCGCGTACTAGACCCGAACAACCTCGTCGCCGACATGGACCGCATGTTACGGCGCTTGATCGGAGAAGGCATTGAACTCATCACCATCCTCGGCGGTGGTGCCTGGCCGGTTTTAGCCGACCCGGGCCAAGTTCAGCAGGTGATGCTCAACTTGGTCGTGAACGCGCGAGACGCGATGCCGGGCGGTGGACGGATTTCTATCGAAACGGAAAACACCTCACTCGCCCAACCCAGGTCGACAGAGTTCGGTGAGATCCCTCCCGGCGAATACCTGACGCTGCGCGTGGCCGACACAGGCAGCGGCATGACGAAAGATCTGCTCCAAATGATCTTCGAGCCGTTCTTTACGACCAAGGAAAGCGGCAAGGGAACGGGGCTCGGTCTCAGTATGGTGATCGGGATCGTGCAGCAGAGCGGCGGCCATATTGACGTCGAATCCGCCTTGAGTCGCGGTTCAACCTTCAGCATTTTTCTCCCGAGAGCAGAAAACGTCGCGATGCTGCCAGAACGCGATTCGGGCTCCAAGCAATTCAGTGGACGCGAGACGGTCCTGTTGGTCGAAGATTCGGAGCCAGTTCGAAGGCTCGTCATCCGGTGTCTCAAATCAAAGGGCTACACAGTTCTCGAAGCCAGTTCAGGGATCGATGCCCTTCGAGTCTGCAGCCGCCACGAGGACCCGATCCACCTGCTGTTGACAGACGTAATTCTCCCTAAGATGGACGGCTTCGAAGTGGCGAAACGAGTTGTCTCGAGCCGTCCCGATACCAAGGTTATCTACATGTCCGGCTTTACCGATGACGCCCTCAAGCGCCACGGTTTAGAGAGCCGAGACGTGGCCCTGCTCGAAAAACCGTTTACCCCTTCCACTCTTCTGCGGACCGTGCGTGAGTTCCTCGACGACGGAACCCACCCGGTGACACCGATCCGCATCGATCCGAGTGATCACTCTGGTGCTTAGCTGACTGCGAAATAGCCCCGGACCGAGCCAGGCGCCTGAATTTTCGGTTCGAGGGGTTTGGTCAGCCTGGCACGCCAGCCGTGACGGCCGGAATTATGCGCGCAGATCCTCGTTGCTTTCAGCGCGTTCTCAGGGGCAGGTTTTTGTGGGCGCGCTGCACCCTCTGGGCGTTAGGCAATTTACAGGACCAATTCGGTCCGATATAATGCCGCTGCTCTGATCGCGCCAACACGTCATCGGCGCATCGAACTAAAAACCCTCAAGAAGAACCCAGCACGCCGAGAGCCCCGCAGGATCTAGGTGTCACCCGGCGCGCCCGCCGCGATAACACACCCAAGTTCCAAACCGTCAAGCGTGCGAGTTCTCAGTACACCTTCCAAGTCTCAATACACCTGCAAGCTCCCAATTCACGTAGCCCCTTCAAATTCAACAGAATGCGCGGTCCAGCGATGTTTCGACTTAGCAAAATTACCGACTACGGAATTCTTCTGCTCGCCCACATGGCGAGCCGCAACGCCACCGCGTCGGACTCCGAAATCGGAGACCTGGCAACCGCCCGGGAACTTGCCGAACAAGTCGACCTTCCCTTGCCGATCGTCAGCAAGATTCTGAAGTCTCTCGCCCGGGAAGGCATGATCGAATCGCATCGCGGCGCCAAGGGCGGCTACAGACTCCGCGCAGAGGCCGACCGCATCACCGTCGCCGAAATGATCTCGGTGCTCGAGGGTCCCGTTGCGATGACGGAGTGCACCGCCTCCGTGGGTTTGTGCCTTCACGAAAGCTCCTGCTCCGTGCGTCAGCCTTGGCAGATGATCAACAAGGTCGTGCAGGATGCCCTCGGCGACATCACCCTCGCCGACCTTGCGCGCCCCGAAGCCGCGAAACCCAATCCCTTGGATCGCTTCATGAGCGCCGCAGAATCCACGGTTGAACTTACGAACACACGAGCGAGGAGAGCCGACCATGAGTGAAGAAGCGAACAAGCCGCTCGATACAAGTGACGCCACGGGCAACACCCTCGATAATGCCGAGCTGCGAAATCTTGCCGAGCGCGACTACAAATACGGTTTTTCGACGGACATCGAGACCGACGAGCTCCCGCCGGGTTTGAACGAGAATGTCGTGCGCGTAATCTCGGCCAAGAAAAACGAACCCGAATGGCTGCTCGACTTTCGCTTGAAAGCGCTCGAACGCTTCTACCAAATGCAGGCCGAATTTACAGAGCCCAAGTGGGCGATGGTTGACTACCCGGAGATCAACTACCAGGACATCGTCTACTACTCCGCCCCCAAACAAATGCCCGAACTCGACAGCCTCGACGAAGTCGACCCCGAGTTGCGCAAGACCTATGAGAAGCTTGGGATCTCGCTGCTGGAGCAAGAACGCATCGCAGGCGTAAAGCCTAGGGTGGCAGTCGATGCCGTGTTCGACAGCGTCTCCGTCGCGACGACCTACAAAGCCGAACTCGAAAAGCAGGGGATCATCTTTGGCTCCTTCGCGGACGGCGTCGAAAACCATCCGGACTTGATCAAGAAGTACCTCGGCTCGGTAGTGCCCTACTCCGACAACTTCTTTGCCTGCCTCAACTCAGCGGTTTTCACCGACGGCTCCTTCGCCTACATCCCGAAGGGCGTTCGCTGCCCGATGGAACTTTCGATGTACTTTAGAATCAATGCCGCGAATACCGGTCAGTTCGAACGCACCTTGATCATCGCCGACGATGATTCGTACGTAAGTTATCTTGAAGGCTGCACGGCCCCGCAACGTGACGAGAACCAACTGCACGCAGCAGTGGTTGAACTCGTGGCACTCGAAAACGCCGAAATCAAATATTCGACGGTGCAGAACTGGTACCCGGGCGACAAAGACGGCAAAGGCGGCATCTACAACTTTGTGACCAAGCGCGGTGCCTGTCGTGGCCGCAAGTCGAAAATCTCGTGGACCCAGGTCGAGACAGGGTCGTCGATCACGTGGAAGTACCCGAGTTGCTTGCTGCTCGGCGACGAATCGGTGGGCGAATTCTATTCGGTCGCGATGACGAACAACAAGCAGCAGGCCGACACCGGCACCAAGATGATCCACGTCGGCAAGAACACGAAGAGCACGATCATCTCGAAGGGCATCTCAGCCGGACGCAGCAGCCAGTCGTATCGCGGCCTGGTGAAGGTCAGCCCCAAAGCCGAGGGGGCCCGCAACTATTCGCAGTGCGACTCATTGCTGCTGGGTGACCAGTGCGGGGCACACACGTTCCCTTACCTCGAAGTGAAGAACGACACCGCTACGGTTGAGCACGAAGCCACCACGTCGAAGATCAGCGACGAACAACTCTTTTTTTGCCGACAGCGCGGCCTTTCTGAAGAAGATGCGATCAGCATGATCGTGCACGGCTTCTGTCGTGAAGTCTTGCAAGAGCTTCCAATGGAGTTCGCGGTGGAAGCCCAAGCGCTCCTGGGCATTAGCCTCGAAGGCAGTGTCGGATAAAACGCGCGCCCAAATGCTTTCGCCATCCTCTGTCTATTCCGAACCCGAACCCGAATCAAAACGAGACTCCAGAATGCTTGAAATTAAGGACCTTCACGTAAACGCCGGCGAGACGCCGATCCTCAAGGGGATCAACCTGAACATCCGGCCCGGTGAAGTGCACGCCATCATGGGCCCGAACGGCTCGGGCAAGAGCACGCTCACAAATGTGATCGCGGGCCGCCCGGGTTACGAAAAGACCCAAGGCACAATTCTCTTTGACGGCAAAAACCTCGAAGAGATGGAACCCGAAATTCGTGCGCGCGAAGGCATCTTTGTCGCGTTTCAGTACCCGGTCGAAATCCCCGGAGTAAAGAACAACTACTTCCTTAAGGCGTCAGTCAACGCGATTCGCACGCACCGCGGCTTGCCCGAACTCGATGCGATGGACTTCATCCAGCTGTCAAAAGAAAAGATGGCCTTGGTCGAGATGCCCCAGGACTTGATGGGACGCTCGATCAACGAAGGTTTTTCTGGCGGCGAAAAGAAGCGCAACGAAGTTCTACAGATGCTCTTGCTCGAACCCAAGCTTTGTATCTTGGACGAAACGGATTCAGGGCTCGACATTGACGCATTACGTTTGGTTGCCCAGGGCGTGAATTCGATGCGCTCTGAACACCGAAGCTTCCTGGTGATTACGCATTACCAGCGTTTGCTTGACTACATCGTGCCCGACGTGATCCACGTTCTGTCCGACGGCCAGATCGTGCGGTCGGGCGGCAAGGAACTCGCGCTCGAACTCGAAGACAAGGGCTACGCCTGGATCGATGCCGACGGGAGCAGCGCAGCACCGTGAGCAAGCCCATCCAAAGCGACGACCCAAACAGGGGTCACTACCAAGCGCAATTCGCGAACTTCGATGCGGAGCGCGGCGGCAGTTGGCTTGCGCCGATTGCCCGCGATGCATTCGCGCAATTCGAAACGCTTGGCTTTCCCACCCGCCACCTCGAAGAGTGGCGCTACACAAACGTGGCGCCGATTGCGCGGCAGGCATTCACCCCGGCATCTTGTGCCGGCGACGTCGAGCTCGACGCGCTTTCCTTCGAAAGCTTCGGGGGCAGCCGGGTTGTGTTCGTCGACGGCCACTACAGCGCTGAACTTTCGGACATTGTCGACTCTGCCGAGATCCAGTTCGAAACCCTCGCGCGCGTTGGCGAGACTGAGGCTGCATCGGCCAACACGGCAGCGACGATCTACGGCACCCTCGCAAACTCGAAGGACGATGGCTTCGCTGCTTTCAACACCGCGTTTGCCCAAGACGGTGCGGTCATCACATTTCAGCGTGGCGACAACGCAGCGACCCCAGTTCATCTCATTTTCGTTTCCCGAGGCGATACAGCGCCGGTCGCGTCACTGCCGCGGCTCACGATCGTTGCGAAGGCCGGGAGTCAGGGTCTCGTCGTTCAAGACCACATCTCACTTTCGGACAACACCGCCTTGACCTGCGCCGTCAGCGAGATCGTGACCGAGGCCGATTCGTCCCTCGATGTGGTGCTGGTACAACGTGAGTCCGATGCGACCTATCACATCGCCAAGCAGTGCGTGCGTCAGCACCGCAACAGCCGTTTCGGCATGCACACGGTCAACTTGGGTGGAGCCATCCTGCGCAACGACCTGCAGATCGTTCTCGCCGAAGAGCATTCGGAGTGCTCACTAAACGGTTTGTACTTGGCAACGGGTAGCCAGATCGTCGACAACCACACGCTTGTCGACCACGCGGTTCCCGACTGCACGAGTCACGAGCACTACAAAGGCATCATGGCCGAACGATCGCGCGGTGTTTTCCGCGGCCGCGTTCTCGTCCGCCCCGACGCCCAGCGAACCGCCGCTACGCAACAAAACCGAAACCTCTTGCTTGCGCGTACCGCGGAAGTCGACACCAAGCCTCAGCTCGAAATCTATGCCGACGATGTGCAGTGCAACCACGGTTCAAGCATTGGCCAGCTGGACGCCGATGCGCTGTTCTTCTTGCGCGCGCGCGGGCTCAACACTGCTGCGGCCCGCGTGCTCTTGACCATGGGCTTCGCTTCGCAAGTCACCCAAAGTATCGCCAACCCCGACATCCGCGCCTGGGCCGCAGGGCTCGTCACGACCCAACTCGAAGCACTATTCGACGCGGGAGGAGTGTCATGACCGAAGAGACAAACAAGGCCGCGTTCAACGTAGAAGCGATTCGTCGGGACTTCCCCATCTTCGAACAGACGATGCGCGGCAAGCCCCTGGTGTTTCTCGACAGCGCTGCAAGCGCGCAGAAGCCCCAAGCCGTCATCGACCGCATGGCGAGTTTCTACCGCGACGAATACGCGAGCATTCACCGCGGGGTCTATCAGCTGTCTGAAGTCGCAACCTTCGAATTCGAAAAGGCCCGGGGTAAACTCGCACGCTTCATCAACGCCGCCAACCCACGCGAGATCATCATCACCCGCAATGCGACCGAGTCAATCAACCTCGTCGCGCAGACGTGGGGACGCAAGCACCTCAAGCGTGACGATGAGATCTTGATCACCGAAATGGAGCATCACGCCAACATCGTGCCATGGCAGATGCTCTGCGAAGAGACAGGCTCCAAGCTCGTGGTCGTGCCCCTCGAAGAAGACGGCAGCCTTCAGGAAGGTGCATTCGAAGCTCTTCTGAGTGAACGCACCAAGCTAGTAGCGCTTGGCCACGTGTCCAACGCCCTTGGCACCATCAACCCAATTCGCGAAATGATCGCGGCCGCGCACGCACAGGGTGCCCCCGTGTTGATCGATGGTGCGCAAGCCGCGCCTCATCTCGCGATCGACGTCCAAGAACTCGACTGCGACTTCTATGCGGTTTCTGGACACAAGGTCTTTGGCCCCAGCGGCGTTGGTTTCTTGTACGGCAAACTCGACTTGCTCGACGCGATGCCGCCGTACCAGGGCGGTGGATCCATGATCCACACCGTAAGCTTCGCAAAGACGACGTACGCCGACGTGCCAGCGCGCTTTGAGGCTGGGACACCAGACATCGCAGGTGTGATTGGGCTCGGAGTCGCGGTCGACTACCTGGCCCATGTCGGCATGGACGCCATCGCGGCGTGGGAGCATGAGCTACTGCTTTACGCGACCGAAAAGCTGAGCGCGATCGATGCGGTCCGCATTATTGGAACCGCACCGGACAAGGCTGCAGTCATTTCCTTTTTGATCGAAGGGGCGCACCCCCACGACATCGGGAGCATCCTCGACCAACACGGGGTCGCGATTCGCGCGGGACATCATTGCGCCCAACCGGTGATGGAACGCTACGGCATCCCCGCAACGGCGCGCGCGTCGTTTGCGTTTTACAACACAAAGCGGGACATCGACGTCCTGGAACAAGGCATTCATTCGGTATTGGAGTTGTTCGGCTAATGGACGATCTGCGCGACCTATATCAGACAGTGATCCTCGACCATAACAAGGCGCCCCGAAACTTCGGCAGTCTCGAGAACCACGACCGAAGTGCGGATGGACACAACCCGTTGTGCGGAGACAAACTCACGCTCGAACTCAAGCTCGATGCTGACGAGCGCGTGACCGACCTTCGCTTCAACGGCATGGGCTGCGCGATCTCCACTGCGTCCGCATCCCTCATGACCGAATTCGCGCGGGGCAAGACGAAGAATGAAATCCTTGCGACCAAGGAACGTTTTCACGAAATGTTGACCGGGAATCCGAATGAAGAATCGGACACCGACGATCTCGGCAAGCTGGCCGTCTTCGGAGGTGTGCGACAATTCCCGGCGCGGGTGAAGTGCGCAACGCTTTCCTGGCACACGATGGAAGCCGCACTCGCCGGCGGCGAATCAACGACAACGACCGAGTAACGCAATTATTACACCCGGTGTTCAACCGGGGAACCTCAACTTCAAAACCGACACCAACACATCAAGGGAACCCACCATGAGTGAAGGGACCGACAACGTAGAAGCACCCCCCACCACGGGCGGCGATGCCGCCACGGAAGCCGTTCGCGAGCGAATCGTTGAAACCCTGAAGACCGTCTACGACCCGGAGATCCCCGTCGATATTTACGAGATGGGCTTAATTTACCGCGTCGAGATCAAAGACGTCGATGACAACTCCGAGTACCCGGTTGACGTCGTCATGACGCTGACTTCTCCGATGTGTCCTGTAGCCGAGACACTGCCACCCGAAGTTGAAACGAAGGTGCGCAGTGTCGAAGGCGTCGGTGATGTCCATCTCGACCTGGTCTGGGATCCGCCGTGGACACCAGACATGATGTCCGAGGTCGCCAAGCTCGCGCTGAACATGTAGCGACCGTTGGCGTTTACATGCCTTCTGACGCGCAACCTCCTAGGCCTTGACTCCGCGCAGGGTCCCGATGCGTTCGCCCATCTTGACCTTTGTGCCCACCGGCTGAATGTCGAGTTCGCCCGAATCCCCGGAAATCAGTACCACCAACGTTGAGCCAAACTCGAAGCGTCCCCATTCTGCCCCCGTAGAGAAGCGCGGGGCGCGGCCTCCGTCGGGTGAGTCCGAATACTCGCGAAGTTCGCTGGGAGCGCCCTTCACGTTGGTCGTGAGCGAGTCGAATTCGACCTTCACCTTTCCCACCATCGTTGCACCGACTGCGACGATGCATGCCCCGTCGAAAATCTCTCTGCCTGTGAGGTCCATGAACGCGGCGACCCGCTCGTTCTGAGCGAACAAACCGTCGATCCCCGCGAGCCCTGCCCCATTCACGGGCCAAAGCGTTCCTTCCAGATAGCGCGCCTTCGATATCCTGACGTCGCACGGTGCGTGAAAACGGTGATAGTCCGCGGGAGACAAATAGAGGGTCGCGAAGCACCCGCCTTCAAATCGCTTTGCGTCCGCATCGCTACCAAGCAGCGCGCCCAGCGAATAGCCCTGGCCTTTGACCTGTACAAGCTGGCCGCCTACGACAACGCCCGCTTCTCCCCATGCCCCATCACATGGAGAAGCGATGGCGTTGGGGTCCTGGGCCAGGGGGCGCACCCCGGGCCTAAGCGCTCGAACGAAGAAGTCCTGAAAGCACGTAAAGGATTCGAGCGGGTCACGCACTTCGCCCAAGTTGATGCCAAACCACCAGGCAGCCAACAAAATTTGCCAGCGCTGCACGGGCTGCGGCAGGCGCAGCGAAACAAAGCGGCCAGCAAGTCGGGACAATGCGTTCTTGGGTAAAGCGCGAAGCGCAGAAATGAGAAGCGCGCCGGATGCCGTTTGCGTCATGGGAAAACCTCGCGGCAAAGATAGCTGGGGTCAGTCGCCTGACGAAGGTTTCTTGCTCGCGGCTTTCCATTTTGTTCCGGCTTACTTCTTGGCTGCCGATTTCTTTTTGCTCGCAGCCTTCTTCTTCGCAGCAGGTTTCTTTTTTGCGGCCTTTTTCTTGGCAGCCGACTTCTTCTTGGCCGGCTTGGCGGCGAGCTCTTCGACCCACTTTCCGTCGTTGTAAACCGCGCGCCAACCCGTCGCCTTCTTTTCGATTTCGGTCATCACGTACTGCTCTTTGGTCTTGCGCAAGAAGCGAACGACCGCGGCATTGCCGTCGGGATCATGGGTCGGGGCGTCCGCGAGAAAACGGTACTTTTCGTCGAGTTGATCCTTCACCGGAAGGATCTCGGTGACGAGAGGCGCACGGGTTTCACGGTGCTTTGGGAACTGGCTGGCAGCGAGAAACACCCCGGCCGCGCCATCGCGAAGCAAGTAGAAGTCGTCGCACTTTTCACACGCCAAGTCGGGCATTGGGATCGGATCGACCTTGGGCGGCGCCGGCTCTCCGCTGCGCAATAGTTTGCGCGTATTTTTGCACTCTTCCGCCATGCAACCGAAGTACTTGCCGAAGCGACCGCTCTTGAGCTGCATTTCGTCGCCGCATTTGTCGCATTCGAGAGACGGGCCGTCGTACCCCTTGATGACGAACTTCCCTTCTTCAATTTCGTATCCCACGCAGTCAGGATTGTTGCCGCAAACGTGGAGTTTGCGGTCTTCGTCGATCAGGTAGTTGCTCATCGAGGTCTTGCACTTGGGGCAACGTCGACGCTCGAGCAACAGTCGCGCCTCGGACTCTTCGTCCTCGGCTTCGTCGGCGCTCATCACGTCGTCGCCGCGCACCAGGTTGATCGTCGACTTGCAGCGCTCCTTCGGAGGCAAACCGTACCCCGAGCAACCTAGGAAGACTCCCGTGCTGGCTGTACGAATCTGCATCCCGCGACCACACTTGGGACAAGCGACAGAAATGTCCGTGGGATCGTTCTGCCGCATGCCACCCTTCTCACCCTTGGCGACTTCAACGTTTTTCTTGAATGTCTTATAGAATATGTCGAGTGTTGCTTTCCAGTCGGAGTTGCCCTCCGCGACTTCGTCGAGGGTTTTTTCCATCTGCGCGGTAAAACCAAAGTCCATCAAGTCGCCGAAGTTCTCGACCAGGCGCTCCGTCACGATGTCGCCCATCTTTTCAGCAAAGAAGCGGCGGGCTTCAACTCGGGCATAGCCACGGTCTTGAATCGTCGAAATAATAGACGCGTAAGTCGACGGACGGCCGATCCCACGCTTTTCGAGTTCGCGCACCAAACTGGCTTCGGTAAATCGTGCCGGGGGCTTGGTGAAGTGCTGAGAAGGGTCGAGCTGCTGCAGGTCGAGGATCGCGCCTACGGCAACGTCGGGCAGCGCCACGTCTTCTTTCTTTTTCGACGTCGGCGGCATTACCTTCGTATAGCCATCAAAAACCAGAATGCGGCCACGGATGCGGAGTTCAAAGTCGCCGGACTCCACCGCAAGACTCGTGCTCAAATACTCTGCGGCCGGCATTTGGCACGCCACGTACTGGCGCCAGATCAATTCATATAGACGCTCTTGATCGCGCTCGAGCCCCGTGACATCCGAGGGATGCAAGTAGACGTCCGAAGGACGGATCGCCTCATGGGCTTCCTGCGCGCCTTCTTTCGAGCTGTAGCTAAGTGGGGCTTCGGGCAAGTAGCGATCACCAAACTTCGACCCGATGTAGTCGCGACAATGCCCGACCGCTTCGGCACTCAGGTTTGTCGAGTCGGTCCGCATGTAGGTAATGTGACCGGCTTCGTATAGGCGCTGCGCCAACATCATCGTCTTCTTCACGCTGAAGCTCAGTCGCGTGCTCGCAGCCTGCTGCAGGGTAGACGTAATAAACGGAGCAGTCGGTTTGCTCTTGGTCGGTTTGTCTTCACGGCTCTTCACTTCGAACGGCCTGACCAAAAGTGCGTCGACCGCAGCCTGAGTTACCTCTTCGCTGGTTGGACGGAAGCTTTCGCCAGCCTGCTTCATGACCTGCATACGCAGGTCGTGCTTCGGCTTATTCTGCGTCTGAAGATCGGCGTAGATCTCCCAAAACTCTTCCGGAATAAACGCACGAATTTCTTGCTCGCGCTCGACCAGTAGTCGTACTGCGACCGACTGCACGCGTCCCGCCGAAATGCCGCGAGCCACCTTCGCCCACAACAACGGTGAAACCGTGTAACCCACAACACGGTCGAGGAAGCGACGCGCTTGCTGGGCATTCACCCGGTTGATGTCTAATTCACCTGGGCTCTTGAAGGCCTCTTGGATCGAGCTCTTCGTAATTTCGTTGAAGACCACACGCTTGAAACGCTTTGCGGGGCCACCGATGACCTCGCGTAAATGCCAGGCGATCGCCTCCCCTTCGCGGTCGAGGTCTGTTGCGAGATAAATAGTGTCGGCGTTCGCGGCGAGCTTCGTCAGTTCCGCGACGACCTTTTCTTTGCCGGGCAGAACTTCGTAGTTCGCCTTCCAGCCCTTGTCGGGGTCGATGCCCATGCGGGCGATCAACGCCTGATGAGATTTTTTCTTTTTATGCGCGGCACGCTTTTCGGGTGGAAGCTTGCGAGTAATCGCAGCCGCCTTGGCACGAGCCGCTGGATCGACGCGGTTTTTCCCCGAGCCGCTGACCGGAAGGTCGCGCACGTGACCTACGCTCGACTTCACGACGTAGTCTTTACCCAGGTATTTATTGATCGTCCGCGCCTTGGCTGGCGACTCGACGATTACGAGTGACTTTCCCATCTAACCTCTGATTAGCGGCAACTGTGGTTCGCACCCTGAACTGAGCGACACAATGGCCCGCTGACTTTTGAACCAAATTCACTCCGACGCACAAAATCGACCAACCATGGACCGGAATTGAACGACTTCGCTCCTGCTGGAAGCGGCCAAGAATTACAGCGCTTTTTCGATCGGCGCCAGCAGCACGGTTTTGAATCGCTCGGACCCCGCGGGTAATCCGACTCGAATCGGGGATTCGTGCGGCGGTCTCAATGTGACCAACACTCCGTTTTCGGATGCCATCCGCGAATTTGGGCCGGTTTCGACCGGGTGTTAAAACCTATGATCACCGCCCCCACCTCACCGGTCCAAAAAATTTCCGCCCCGGCATCTTCGAGTCGCTTGAGTGCGTCGCGGTTAGGCAGACCACCCCGGCCGTAACAAGGCGCTGATACGACCGCGACGTTGGGAGCGACCGATGCGAGAAAGTTCCGCGTCGACGAACCGGCGCTTCCGTGATGCCCGACTTTGACGACATCGGCTGCAATGTCGAGACCGCGACTTAGCAATTCAGCCTCGCCTGCCGCGCCCAAATCTCCAGTGAGGAGGATTCGGGTCGACGCCCCAGACAAATTCTCGATGTCGACACGAACCACGAGCGATTTCTCATTGCGTCCCACAGGTCCACCGCGCTGGGGTGGCCAAAGGGGCTGCACCCGAAGGTCGCCCGCCAGAAATGCTTCGTCACCGAGCCCACGTTCTTGCACAAGAACCCCGCGTCGCTTGGCCACTTCAAGCAGTGCGTCAAAGTCGCGCAGCGCGAGTCCGCCATGCGGCAGCCAAAGTTCACCCACTGCCATGTTTTCAAGAACGCTCTCGAGGCCGCCCCGGTGATCGAGATCTCCGTGGCTCACAATCACGAGGTCCAGTTTTTCAACACCGAGCGCCACCAATCCCGGCACCACCACGCGCTCGCCCATATCGAATGCACCTTCGATGGCCCGCCCAGCATCCACCAACAGCGTTGCGGCGTGGCCTTGGATCAAAGTCGCGTCCCCTTGGCCTACGTCGAAAACAACCATGCGCGGAACGCCAGGATCAATGTTTTGTGTGGGAGCCGCTGCAAGCAGTAGGCACTGTGTGAGCGCGAGAAACAATCGAGACCGCGTGGAACACAGGGAGAGCGCCAGGATCGAAATTACCGCGGTCCCCCCGACCACATAGAGCTCGGGCGCATGACCGGACACCCGCAAGGTCGGCAGCATCGCCGCCGTACCGATTGCCCAGTCAACCGTCAGCCCCGCGACCGTCGTCGTCCATTCGATCACGAATTGCGAAGGCGGGTTTTCAGGCAATGCCGCCAACGTCGAAGCAACAAGTGACGCCGGAAGCAAAACGCCTCCGACCCAAGGCACCGCGACTAAATTGGCCACGAGCCCGTACACCCCAGCCGCGCCGCCATGCCATGCGATGATCGGAGCTGTTGCCACGATTGCAGTCGTCGAGGTGCGAAGCAGCGACCTTACGCCAGTCGATCGAACCGGACCTTCTGAACGGCCGAGCAACAGCGCAGCACTCGCCACGAATGAAAGCTGTGCACCCATTTCGAACAATGCGCTGGGCTCCACCATCAGGATCGGCAGTGCGGCCAACGACAAAAGCTGCACCGCGTTGACAGAGCGCCCACTCGCAACCGACGCCGAAAGGACGAATAGGAACAGAACCGCACGACGCACCGGAATTCCCCAGCCCGACATCGCGGCATAAACGACTGCGCACACGAGTGCGGCAACGAGTGCTACGTCGCGCGGGTCCAGCCGGGCCGCGACACGGTGCCAGTAGAGCATCAACCGGCGTGCGGCGGCAAAGACCAAGCCGGCAACGAGCGCGACGTGGAGTCCCGACACAGCGAGGAGGTGTCCGATCCCGAGCATCGCAAAAGCGTCACGCGCTTCACCGGGGAGCCCAGCACGATCTCCAATGGCCAGTGCGCGGACGAGCCCACCCCCCGTGCCCCAGTTCGAAAGACGTGCCCCAATATTCTGTCGCAGAACATCGACGCGACGCGCAATGGGTTCACTTCGTTCAAGCGTTGCACCGTTGGGCGCGATTCGAACCAACATCGCGGGATCGCGCAGCCTCGCACGGGCCCCAATCCCAAGTCGCACATATCGATCAAACTGGCTATTTACGCCTGGATTCGATGGCGGGCGTACTGGCGAGAGTCGCAGCCATGCACGGATGCGCTCGCCGTGCTTTAAACGATCGAGCACTTGTCGCGATGCACCATCGAGTGATTCGAATAATCGAATTTTGCTGGGTATCGGAAAACCGCTGGTGTCCGCCGACACGCAATCGCACAGGTCGACGCTTAACGAATTCGCGCGAAGGTCCACGCCGCAGACGGTGGCTTGGACGATCATGTCGCGCGGTTCGCCCATCCGCACCGAAGCGCCATCTCCACGAACGGCCAACATCGCCAGCACGCCGGCACAGCCAACCCCCAACAGGGCAAAAACACTGCGGAGTCTGGGTCGATTGCCGGCAAAGAGGCCGCTGACAAGAATCGCGAGCGCCAGAAGGTAAACGCCGTGCGTGCTCATCCGTCCGAGATCGGCAATCGCAATGCCTAGCGCGTACGCGAGCGTCGCCAGCGGTATGAGGATCGACAATCAATGGACCCGGGACCGGGTCTAGGAAACTTCGGGCAAGCGGCTTGGACGGCGGCCCTACCCCGCGTTGCGAATTGATCGTAGCTTTGTAGCTTTATCTTAGTGGAGCGTCTTCCTGACGCTACTGGGCCTCTTGACCACCGGTGATTCGCGCATACGTCGAACGTACGCGGACAGGACCTCGAGGGATTCGTCGAGCTTCGCCAGTTCGCCGGCGAACGCCTGCATCATGCGCTCGATCTCGCGAACCTG
>Ga0115003_10000178_pt1 | contig 52482 bp, 49 predicted proteins | sample ArcticOcean_MG_C_7_FD_88736 | JGI IMG/M metagenome (GOLD analysis project Ga0115003, IMG submission 88736) | Marine microbial communities from western Arctic Ocean - ArcticOcean_MG_CB11_88 | ecosystem: Environmental > Aquatic > Marine > Oceanic | place: Arctic Ocean: Canada Basin | collected...
GTAATTAAATATCTAAACTCAATTGTTCTGGTAGTAATCTAAAGGTCAGTCGATGGTTTTTGTTTACCCCAAATTCTCTAATGGCAGCTCTGTGTGCCTTAGTAGGATAACCTTTATTCTTTTTCCATGAGTAAACGGGAAACTCTTTATCTAGATTTTCCATAATTTCATCTCTGTAAGTCTTAGCTAATATTGAGGCTGCGGCAATATTTAAATATTTACCATCACCTTTAATTATGCAGTTGTGCTCGTAATCCCTATATTTTTTAAACCTGTTTCCATCTACTAAAATACTATCAAAAGAGGTTTTAATTTGATCAAGCGCTCTATGCATCGCCAAAAAAGAAGCATTTAAAATATTAATGTCATCAATTTCTTTATGGTCTACTATACCAACAGCATAGGCTATAGCTTCTTTTTCGATAACTAATTTTAAAATAGCACGTTTTTTTTCGCTTACTTGTTTCGAGTCATTTAATAAAGGATGTGTAAAGTCTTTTGGTAGAATTACAGCTGCTGCTACTACTGGTCCTGCAAGGCAGCCTCTACCAGCTTCATCACATCCAGCTTCAATTTTTGTTTTATGTAGGTAAGCCTTTAGCATTCTTGTAGTACTTTTTCTATGCTGCTCCAAAGTGCATTTGCAGTACTATTCCAGCTAAATTTCTGAGCATGAATGAGTCCTTTTTCTGATAATTCTGCTCTTAAAACAGGGTCTTTTTCAATTGTAATCATAGCGTTTTTAATAGCCTCAACGTTAAATGGATCGACTAAAAGAGCTGCCTCGCCAGCAACTTCTGGCATGGCGGTGCAATTAGATGTTATTACAGGACAGGCACATTTCATTGCTTCCACAATTGGGATTCCAAAGCCTTCGAAGTAAGGAACAAAACAAAATGCTTGTGCAGATGCATAAAGTAATTGCAGCTCTTGCAGTGATTTCCGCCCAGTAAAAACTACATCTTCTTTATGTTTAATGCTTTCAAAAGCTATTTTCAGTTCATCGTTCCACCACATTTTGGCACCTACAATTAACAGTTTATTACTAGACTTTGTTTCCGATTTAAAGCTATCGAATGCCAGTAATAAGCGTTTAATGTTTTTTCTAGGATGTAATGCTCCTACAAATAGAAAGTAGTCTTTTCCTTTGCTGTACTGCTTGCGAGTTTGTATTTGCTCTGTTAGTCCAATAGGATGAAAGACTGGATTTACTCCATTTAAACTCACGTCTATCGTGTCTTTATTTACAGAGTAAAATTTCGAGATATCTTCTTTAGAATATTCAGAAACCGTCACTATTCGATTTGCCTTAAATGCATATTTTCTAAAAAAGAATCTGTAAAACGTACTGTGAGTAAATTTTAAGTCTTTTGGATAATGTTCGAAATTGATATCGTGTATAACGGCTATAGATGGTGTTTTAGTTGTGAGCGATAGGAACCCATCTGGTGATAAAAACAAATCTGCTTTTAGTTTTTTAAGCAAATTCGGAAGTCTAAGTTCAAACCATATATACCATAATAGAGGATGTCGTGTAGGTGGGCCTAAAACAATAGGAGTTACATTTTGTTCAAAAATAAATTCTTTTGAGTAAGGTCTGTCGAAAATGAAAAAAAACTCATGTTCAGGATGAGTTTTTACAATTCTAGAAAGTGTTTCGTAGGTGTACCACCCTATCCCTTCTAATTTATCTTTTAATAAAAGTCTTGTGTTAACAGCAATTCTCATAAGTAACAAAAATAGAGTTTTTTGTTGCGCATTAAGTACGAATGTCTTTTTTTTGACGTTGACTATTGGAATTAATAAAGCAATGCAAAAAAAGTTTATTACGAACTTGTTATTCTTACTGGTCCTCAACTTTCTAATTAAGCCATTCTATATTCTAGGAATCGATGCTGAAATTATTAATAGGGTTGGGGCAGAGTCTTATGGGCTGTATTTTAGTTTGTTTAATTTTTCGTTCTTATTTAATATTTTCATCGATATAGGAATCAATAATTTTAACACCAAGAATATTGCTCAAAACGAGCACTTACTTTCTAAGTATTTTTCGAAACTTTTTAGTTTAAAATTGCTCTTAATTGTAGTATATCTACTTTTCACACTGTTAGCTGGATTGGTTTGGGGCTATTCCGATTATGCTTTAAAGCTATTGCTTATCCTTAGCTTTAATCAAGGTCTTGTAGCTGTTGTATTGTATTTGCGCTCCAATTTAAGTGGGGTTCAGATGTTTGTAAAAGATAGTGTGGTGTCGGTTTTAGATCGGTTTTTAATGATTGCTATTTGTTCTGTGTTACTATGGGGAAATGTTACCAATAAGCCATTTGAAATAGAGTGGTTTGTTTATGCACAAACACTTTCGTACTCCATAACCTTATTAGTTGCTTTATGGTGGGTTTGGAAAAAGGCCGAATTTGTGAAAATAAAATTCAATAGATTGTTTTCTCTGGCTATCATAAAACAAAGTTTACCCTACGCATTACTAATTCTATTGATGACTTTTTATTATAGGAGTGATACCATAATGCTTGAGAAAATGTTAACCGATGGAAACAAACAAGTAGGATATTATGCTCAAGCTTATCGTTTTTTTGAAGCAGGAAATATGGTGGCTTACCTTTTTTCTGTCCTCTTGTTGCCCATTTTTTCTAAAATGATAAAAGCTAATCAGAGCTTAGTGGGTATTGTTGAAATATCATTTAAAATGATATTTTCGGGTGCGCTTATAGTAAGTGTTCTTTGTTTCCAGTTTGGAGATGAAATTATGCATTGGCGGTACACAGATTTAAGTAGCCAGTCGGTGCATTTGTTTTCGGTGCTCATGTTCTGTTTTGTATGTATCTCTACAACCTACATTTTTGGTACACTCTTAACGGCAAATGGAAATTTGAAATTTTTAAACGTATTAGCTGGTTTTGCAGTACTCATAAATATCGGATTAAACTTAGTGTTTATACCCAAGTGGCAGGCTCTTGGTTCTGCCGTAGCAAGTTTAATTACTCAATTATTAGTTTCCGTTGTACAAGTGCTTTTTGCTAATAAAACGTTCCAATTTAAACCGTCTTTAAAAGGAGGCGTACAGTTTGTAGGCTTTGTGATGGGTGTGTTTTTAATTGCTTACATTACTCATTTATACTTTGTAAGTTGGACTCTAGCAATACTAGTTTTCGTGACACTTTCTTTCTTATTTGCCTTTAGTATTCATATGATTCCGATAAGGAAAATGATACAGATTATAAAAAACGAATAAATACTCCGTCTAAATATTGAGCAGTTTATTGCTTTAAAAAAACTGTCGATTTTTGTATATTTGGCTGAAATTAAATTAAAATTACAATGAGCAAAGCATCACTTTCTAATTCAGGAAACATACTCTTAGATTTATTTAAGTGGAGAAGACCACTTAGTATATTCACTTTTATAGCCATTGTTTTAGGTGCTATTATATCATCGCCATTAATTATTACACCTACCTTTAAGGCGACCTCGGTAATTTACCCTACCACCACCAATTCTATTTCACAGGCTTTATTGGTTGAACACAATCCATATAGAAAAGATGTTTTAGAGTTTGGAGAAGAACTGGAAGCAGAACGCTTACTTCAGATCTTAAATACCGACGAGATGCAAAACCGTATCATAAAAGAGTTCGGTTTGTTTGAACATTATGAGATTAATCCAGATGCAGAGCATGCAAATACATGGATGAACTTAGCTTTTAACGAGCATTTTAGTTTTAAACGAACAGAATTAATGTCTATAAAAATTGAAGTTTTAGACGAAGAACCTAAGCTTGCAGCCGCTATGTGTAATAGAATGGTTGATTTAATAGATGTTGTTGTTAAAAGAGTAAAACAAGAACGTGCAGAACAAGCTTTGGTGATTTTAGAGAATAGAGATGCCGATTTAACCACAAGGTTATTTTCTTTACACGATTCCTTAGAAGTGTTAAGGTCTCATGGTGTGTTAGATGTTTCTTTACAAGCTGAAAGGTTAACAGAATATTATGCACAAGCTTTGGCTAATGGAAATACTAGTGGAGCGAGAGCGCTAAAAAAAGAATTTAATAATCTGGCTCTCTATGGTGGCGATTATTTTAGACTTTTTGAAGAGTTGGAGTTGGTACAAGAACAATTAAATATTATCCGTTTCGAAAAAGAAAACATACGCATTGAGATAGACGGAGAACTAACGAATAGGTTTGTGATTAATAGAGCTGTGCCAGCCGATAAAAAAGCCTATCCTATAAGATGGTTAATTGTAGTTTTTGCTGGAATGAGTGCCTTTATTATGACATTGGTTTTATTATACATTCGTCAGACCATTTCAAACGCTAACATTGACTAAAAAGCAACGCCACTATATATTTGTATTCTTAGTTTTACTATTTATAGTAGGGAATACTTATTTGATCGCCGAAGAAAAATATTGGGGAATATTTATTCCTTTTGCCATTGGTGTAATTTCTATGGCAATTTTAAGAGTTGATTTGTTATTGACTTTGGTCGCTTTTTTGACTCCTATGTCTACCAGCCTCCAAGAATTGGGGATCTACAATCCTATAGGAATTGAAATGTCTTTACCCACCGAACCTTTATTGTTTGGATTAATGATTATTGCTTGGGTGAAAATGTTTAGCGATAAAGAGCTCTTTAAAAATTTATATCGACATCCAATCTCAATTGCTATAACAGTGTATTTAGTATGGTTGTTTATTACAGCTATTAGTAGTTCTGTGCCAATGGCTTCTATAAAATTGCTCATTACTAGACTGTGGTTTATTAGTAGTTTTTATGTCTTAGCTTATGCATGGTTTCAAGAAAATAAAAACATTCATAAGTTTGTAAAAGCCTATTTATTAGGCTTAGCGTTAGTTGCAGTCTACACCATTGTTATGCATGCTACAAAAGGCTTTGAACACGAAGCTGCCCATTGGGTGATGTCCCCATTTTTTAAAGACCATACTTCGTATGGAATGGCATTAGCTCTCATACTTCCTTTTGGTTTTTACATGCGTAAGTGGGCTAGTAAGGATAAAATAAGTGCTTTGTTTTCTACTATTTTAATCATTCTATTATTAGCTACAGTTTTATCTTATACAAGAGCTGCTTGGTTAAGTTTAATTGCTGCTTTTGGTGTGTATATAGTAATGAAATTAAGAATTCGATTTTCTTTGCTGTTAACAGTTACTGCCTTCGTTATAGGTTTTGTACTTCTTTTTCAAACCGACATTTTAATGGCTTTGGAAAAGAATAGCCAAGATTCATCCGATAGTTTTACCGAGCATATAGCATCAATGTCTAATGTGAGTACTGACGCCTCCAATCTAGAGCGTATAAATCGCTGGAAATCAGCAATTCGATTATTTAAGGAGAGGCCTCACTTGGGCTGGGGTTCAGGAACATATCAATTTAACTATGCACCCTATCAAAATTATTACGAGAAAACTCTTATTAGTACAAATGCGGGGAATATGGGGAATGCCCATAGTGAATATTTGAGTATGCTCGCAGAAACTGGTTGGCCTGGTTTGTTAATTTTTATTGTTATGATTGGTTTGATATTAACTAAGGCTATTGTTTTGTATCACAAATTAGAAGATCGGCAGGAGCAATGGATGTTAATGGCGTGTATTTTGGGCTTAATTACTTATTTTACTCATGCCTTTTTGAATAATTTTTTAGACATGGATAAAGCTTCAGTTCCTATTTGGGCTTTTGTTGCTATTATAGTAGTTTTAGATCAACGACATCAAAATAAAGAAATTACTGCATAAAAAAAGAGGCGCATTTGCGCCTCTTTTTTGTGTTGTAAAATGACCAATTAAGACCTAACTCTTTCTTGATAAGCACCTTTTGTAGTGTCAATTTTAATTTTATCTCCTTCGTTAATAAAGAGTGGTACGTTTACTGTTGCACCAGTCTCTACAGTTGCAGGTTTTAGAGCATTTGTAGCCGTATTTCCTTTTTCTCCTGGTTCTGTGTAAGTAACTTCTAATACTACAGAAGAAGGCACGTCACATGTAAGTGGGTTTTCTTCATCAGCATCAAATACAACTTCTACAATTTCACCTTCTTTCATAAACTGATATCCTCCAACGATCGTTTTCTCTAGGAAAATCTGTTCGAAAGTCTCCGTATGCATAAAGTGAAACCCACCATCTTCAGGGTATAAGTATTGATATCTTCTTGATTCAACTCTTACAGCTTCAATTTTCGAGCCTGAAGGGAAAGTATTGTCTAGTACCTTTCCTGTAGTTAAGCTCCTTAGTTTGGTTCTCACAAAAGCAGGTCCTTTACCTGGTTTTACATGAAGGAATTCTATGATTTTAAATAAATCGTGGTTGTGTTTTATACACAATCCGTTTTTAATGTCTGATGTACTTGCCATAATGGAAAATTTAGGTGTCCAAGATATTAATTTAATTTGAGGCTTTTAATGTTTTAAATCTTCAATGTGAAGTGTGTTTTTACAAAAAAAGTATTCGTCTTCTATATTGTTCGAACAAACGATTACTAGTTTGTTTTTTGAGTATGTGTTTGCTAAGTCCTTATACCATTCTATCCCTTTTTCATCTAAGTTAGAGGTAGGTTCATCTAAAAGAATAATACTCGATTCGCTTAACCATGCTAATGCTAATCGAAGTCTTTGTTTCATTCCAGATGAGAAATTTTTAATGAGTTTTTCTGATGAGTCCTCTAAATAAGTAATTTCAATAAAATTTTCGATTGAAATACCGTTTTGTAGCGGTTTGAACTTTGTGTAAAACACTAAAAATTCGGTTAAATACATCTCATTAATCAATTCGAAATATGGAGCGGCATAAGTGATATGTTCAGGCCATTTTTCTATCTCTATCGATTCACCTTTAAGTTCTAGTTTTTGCGTCCCTTCGGTGGAAGTTAAGAAACTAGAAATTAATTTTAGTAATGTAGATTTCCCCGATCCATTAGCACCCTTAATTACATAAGCACCTGGTATTTGAAATGTGTAAGACACATTTCTGAAAACCCAATCTTTTTGAAATCTCTTGGCAATATTTATTAATTGTAAGCTCACTATTTGGAGGCGTAACCTTTCATAATTCCTCTCTGAGAAGAACGGATAAAGCTTGTAATTTCATCTCTTACCTTACTAGCAGGAAAGTCAGTATCTATAATTTCTAATGCTTGAGAAGTATTATTGTTCGATTGGAACAACTGTCTGTATATGTTCTGTATTTCCGCAATTTTATCAGAAGAGAAGCCTCTTCTACGTAAGCCAATAGAATTTATACCTACAAAAGAAACGGGCTCTTTTGCCGCTTTTACATAGGGTGGAATATCTTTTCTAATTAACGAGCCACCGGAAATCATTGCATGCGCTCCAATTTTAACAAATTGATGTACTGCAGATAAACCGCCTAAAATAGCGTAATCGCCAAGTGTTACGTGTCCACCAATGGCTACATTATTTACAATAATACAGTGATTTCCAATAACACAATCGTGTGCTACGTGTGCATAAGCCATGAGTAAGCAATTGTATCCAACCACTGTTTTTCCAGAAGCTTCAGTCCCTCTATTAATAGTAACACACTCTCTAATGGTTGTGTTATCACCAATGATAACAAGGGTGTCTTCACCACCAAATTTTAAATCTTGTGGAATCGCAGAAATTACTGCACCAGGAAAAATCCTACAATTCTTTCCAATTCTAGCGCCTTCCATAATGGTAACGTTCGACCCAATCCAAGTTCCTTCACCAATTTCTACATTCTTATTAATAGTAGCGAAAGGTTCAATAACTACATTTTGAGCTATTTTCGATTGGGGGTGTATGTATGCAAGTGGTTGATTCATCTTATTTCTTTTTAGCAATTTGCGCCATTAGTTCACCTTCCATCACAATTTTGTTGCCTACAAAGGCACGCCCAAACATATGGCAAATCCCTCTTCTTATAGGACTTACTAACTCCATTTCGAATATTAAAGTGTCTCCAGGCAAAACTTTATGTTTGAATTTAACCTTGTCTATTTTCATAAAATAAGTAAGGTAGTTTTCTGGGTCTGGAACAGTGTTAAGGATTAATATTCCGCCTACTTGTGCCATAGCTTCAATTTGTAATACTCCTGGCATTACCGGTGAACCAGGGAAATGACCATTGAAAAAGTCTTCGTTCATCGTCACATTTTTCAATCCAACAACTCTACTTTCTTCTAGCTCCAAAATTTTATCTACTAATAAAAATGGCGGTCTATGTGGTAGGGTATCCATAATTTGATTTATATCCATTACAGGTGCTACATTTTGGTCGTAAACAGGAGGTAAGTTCTTTTGTTTTTTCATTACTTCTTTTATAAGCTTCGCAAAGGATGTGTTAGGTCCATGCCCAGGTTTGTGTGCTATAATTTTTCCTTTTATAGGTGCTCCAACGAGCATTAAGTCTCCAACAACATCTAGTAATTTGTGTCGGGCAGCTTCATCAGCATGTCTTAAAGAAAGGTTGTTTAAGTAGCCATCTTTACAAACGCCTATAGTCTCTTTCTTGAAAACAGAAGCCAATCTGTTTAGTTCTTCTTCTTCAACCTTATCCTCAACATACACAATAGCATTACTTAAATCGCCCCCTTTAATAAGGCCATGCTTTAATAGTAATTCTAATTCGTGTAAGAAACAGAAAGTACGTGCATCAGCAAATTCTGCTTCAAAATCGTTTAGAGATTTTAATTCCGTTTGTTGGTTACCTAGTACTTTAGAGTTATAATCTATACTCACAGAAACACTAAATTCATCTGCGGGGAAAGCTTGAATTTTAATTCCAGTTGCAGGATCCTCAAAGCAGATTTCCTCTCTAACCACGAAGTATTTACGCATCGCATTTTGTGGTTGCGGTTCAGCTTCTTTTAAAGCTTTGATAAACTGAATTGCACTTCCATCTAAAATAGGTGGCTCTTCTCCAGTAAGCTCAATTAGTAAATTATCGAGTCTAAGTCCAGCGCAAGCCGCAAGAACGTGTTCTATAGTTTGGAGCTTAGCACCTTTTTTATCTAGCGTTGTACCTCTATCAGTCTCAGTAACATACTTAGCATCGGCTTCAATAATGGGTTGCCCTTCCAGATCCATTCTCTTAAAGCTTATTCCGTGATCTATTGGTGCTGGTTTAAAAGTAATTGTTACCTCTTGTCCAGTATGCAGTCCAATACCACTAATACTAACTTCTCGTTTTATGCTGTGTTGTTGATCCATTTATTATTTGCTAAGCTGTTTTTCTAATTCTTCAAGACGGCTCACTATTTTAGGTAATTTCCTAAAGTAGATATACGAACGTTGAAAGTCTTTTATACCGAATGCTATTGGGCCTTGTAGAATTAGGCCTTCTACTTTTACATCTCCAGCAATACCAGTTTTCCCAGCAATTTTAACATTATTTGCTACAGTTAAATGTCCCGCAATTGCAACTTGTCCACCAATCATACAATTGCTACCAACTTTACTAGAGCCTGCAACAGCTGTTTGAGAAGCGATAACCGTATTTTCTCCAATTTCTACATTGTGTGCAATTTGAATTAAGTTATCTAACTTAACACCTTTATGTATAATTGTTGATCCCATTGTAGCTCTATCGATACACGTATTTGCACCAATTTCAACTCCTTCGTTTATGAGGACATTACCAATTTGTGGAATTTTATCGTACGAATTCCCTGTATTAGGAGCAAATCCAAATCCATCAGCACCAATTACAGCTCCCGCATGAATAGTGGTAAAGTTTTTGATTTCGCAGTTTTCGTAAATCTTTACACCAGCGTACAGCGTGCAGTCATCACCAATATGTACATTGTCGCCAATATAACAATTTGGGTAAATTTTCACTTTTTTTCCAATACGTACATTCTGTCCAATATATGCGAACGCACCTATATAAACATCTTCTCCAATTGTTGAGCTATGGTGGATGAAGCTTGGGATTTCAATCCCCGATTTTTCTTTTTGTAAGTCTTCTACGATACGCATCAGTTGAGCAAAAGAAGCATAAGCATCTTTAACTCTAATAAGAGTGGTGATAAAAGGTTTTTCGGGTTTAAAAGTGTTGTTCACTATCACAACCGAAGACTGAGTACCATATAGGTATTCAGTGTATTTGGGGTTCGCTAAAAACGAGAGTGAGTTTGGTACTCCCTCTTCAATTTTAGTTAGCTGATTCAAAATTACATTTGGATCACCCTCTACTGTTCCTTCAAGCAGTTCTGCTATCTGTGCTGCGGTAAATTTCATACGGCGCTAAATTACAAATTTTCTAGTGTACACACTCCTTTGGATAACACAGAAAATACTTTGTTACCGTTTTAGCTAAAACAGATATGTTTAATTGATCTGCAGCCTCTGATATGTCTACAATAGTTCCCTCTTTATAGAGTAAATTTATTTTGTCTTTTTTGGGGTTGTAAGCGGTGTTTTTAATATTGTTTGAGAATACTAAATGTTGACTCTCACTAGAGTTTAGTTTATATGTTTCCTCTACTTTAGTACGAATACTTTGCACGTAAGATTCCTCGAATGGTTGGTCTTGAAGTTCAATTTTCAATAGCTTTCGTTGGATGATTTTTTTACTCAGTAAAGAGAGTACTTTATCATCGTAATTCATCCATTCTTTAATAGATGTCATGATATCAAAATCATCTAACTGGCAAAAAAGGTCGAGTAGCTTTTCGTTTGAATTGAAATCTTCTAAACTATAGTTGTTTTTCAAAAACTGTTTGAATGCTGAAGTTGCAAATAAATCATGTCCATTTTGAACTAAGAATTTTGCTCTTTTTAAAACTTCAACCAAACTAAATTCAGCCGATAATACCGCTTTGTGTAAATATACCTGCCAGTACATGAGTCTACGCGCTATAATGAATTTCTCTACTGAATAAATAGCTTTAGCATCCACTACTAATTCACCCCTACTCACATTAAACATGCTTATAATTCTATCGGAGTTTATTACACCTTCCGAAACGCCCGAATAAAAGCTATCTCTTTTTAAATAATCAAGTCTATCTACATCGAGCTGACTAGAAATAAGCTGGTGTAAAAATAATTTAGGGTACTTGTTTTGGAAAATTTGAATAGCTAACGACAATTTACCGTCAAATTCTTCGTTAAGCTTATCCATGATCATCATAGAGATATGCTCATGATTAATGCCATTTACTATACTATGTTCTAATGCATGCGAAAACGGACCATGTCCAATATCGTGTAATAAAATAGCAATTAATACGGCTATTTCTTCTTCTTCGGTTATTTCGTGTCCTTTAGATTGAAGTGTCTTTACCGCTTTTTGCATCAAATGCATTGCACCTAAAGCATGGTGGAATCTAGTGTGATAAGCACCAGGGTATACTAAGTACGTAAGCCCTAGTTGAGTTATCCTTCGAAGCCTTTGATAATAAGGGTGTTCTATAAGGTCGAAAATAAGCTCGTTAGGGATTGTTGTAAACCCGTAAATTGGATCGTTAAGAATTTTGTGTTTATTGGTGGTTATAGACTTCAATTGTATTAATTTTATTCAAGTTTTAAAAAAACTAAAGTACTAAATATCTATGGAAAAAGTAAGAATCCTTTGGGTGGATGACGAGATTGATTTGTTGAAGCCTCATATATTGTTTTTAGAAAGTAAAGGCTACGATTTATCTACTGCTAATAACGGAGAAGATGCTCTCGAGATGATCGATGAATCTGATTTCGATATTATCTTTTTAGACGAAAATATGCCGGGTATTTCTGGTTTAGAGACTTTAAATAGAATCTACGAACAGTATTCTATTCCTGTGGTTATGATTACCAAAAGTGAAGAAGAATATATAATGGAAGAGGCTTTAGGCTCTAAAATAGCCGATTATCTAATAAAACCCGTTAACCCGCACCAAATTCTACTTTCTTTAAAAAAGACTTTAGACTCTAAGCGTTTGGTTAATCAGTCTGTAACCTCTAAATATCAAAAAGAATTTAGAGAAATTAGCATGGCCTTAATGGATGTGCGCAGCCTAAAAGATTGGGAAGAAATTTATTTAAAATTGGTGCACTGGGAAGTGGAACTGGATAAAATAGATGCTTCTGGAATGGTAGAAATCCTTGAAATGCAGAAGAGTGAAGCCAATTCTCAATTTTTTAAATATGTAAAAAATAATTACGAATCGTGGTTGAAAGAAAGCGAAGATAAACCAGTGCTTTCTCATACTTTATTCAAACAAAAGGTTCTTCCTCATCTCAAAGATTATAAACCTAGCTTTTTTATTTTAATCGATAACCTTCGCTACGATCAGTGGAAGATTCTTCAACCCATAATTGAGGAGTGGTTTAAAGTTGAAGAAGAAACAACTTTCTGTAGTATTCTTCCGACGGCAACACAATATTCTCGAAATTCAATTTTTTCTGGCTTAACTCCTCTTGGTATTTCTAAGCGTTTTCCTCATTTATGGAAAAATGATAATGAAGAAGGTGGAAAGAATTTACACGAAGCTGAGTTTTTAGAAGATCAATTACAGCGACTTGGACTCGGCGATAAAAAACACAGCTATCATAAAGTGGTGCAAAAACAATACGGTGATAGATTGGTGACTCAATTTAATAACCTGATGAAGAACGATTTAAATGTAATCGTGTATAATTTTGTCGATATGCTCTCTCATGCCAAAACAGAAATGGACATGATTCGTGAATTGGCAGGAACGGATAAATCCTATAGAGCTTTAACCAAAACGTGGTTTGAGAATTCTTCTCTACTAGAAATGTTAAAGAAAATTTCTGTAGCAGGAGCAGATTTATTTATCACAACTGATCATGGAACTATTAATGTTGGTGTGCCTTCGCAAGTAATAGGAGATAAAGAAACTTCTTCTAATTTGAGATATAAAACAGGGAAGCGATTGCAGTATCAAACTAAAGACGTGATGGTTGTAGAAGATCCAGAACAGTACTTTTTACCTGCTGCAAATCTTACTTCAAGTTATATCTTTGCCAAAGAAAATGTGTTTTTAACGTACCCGAATAATTACAATCATTTTGTAAAATATTTTAAAGATACCTACCAACATGGAGGTATTTCTTTAGAAGAAATGATTTGTCCTTTTGTTCGATTGTCTTCAAAATAAATGAAACTAACAGCAAATTCTTTAGACGATTTACCTGTAATAGCAGCCAAAATAATGGATGCTTATCCTCAGAAAATAATTGCATTTTATGGCGATATGGGTGCCGGTAAAACAACTTTTATAAAAGTATTGTGTGTGCATTTAGGCGTTGATAAATCTGACATTTGCAGTCCAACTTATTCTATAGTAAACGAGTATCGAACTACGACTGCACAATGCGTATATCATTTCGATTTTTACAGAATAAAGTCTGAACAGGAGGCTTTTGATATGGGCTACGAGGAATATTTGTATTCCGATGCCTATTGTTTTATAGAATGGCCTGAGAAGATTAAAAATCTGTTACCCGAAGATCTATTAGAAATTCATATCGAGACCGATTCTAATAAGCGTATATTTACCCTAATAGAATCTAATTCCTAACTATGAGTAAGCCCGATATCCTTAGTTTTTTACACGATGAATTTTTAATGCCTCAGCCAGAAATGCTGGAGCTAGCGACAAAAAAACAAGCATTGTTCATCGGTATTCCAAAAGAAAGGGCTTTTCAGGAACATAGAGTTCCTTTAGTTCCTGGCGCTGTAGCCTTGTTAGTGAGTAATGGACATAAAGTTTACATTGAAACCAATGCTGGAGTATCTAGTTCTTTTACGGATAAAGAATATTCCGATTCGGGCGCGAAAATTTGTTACGATGTAAAAGAGGTTTATCAGGCAGATATCATCCTTAAGGTTGAGCCACCTAGTATAAGCGAATTGGATTATTTTAAACACAATCAGTGTTTAATTTCGGCACTTCAGTTAAAAACACAAACGGCTACTTACTTTAAAAAATTAATGGAAAAAAAAGTTACTGCTGTAGCTTTCGATTATATTCAAGATGAAACAGGCTCCTTTCCTATAGTTCGTTCTATGAGCGAGATTGCTGGAACCTCTTCTATTTTGATTGCCGCCGAATTGCTAAGTACTTCTGCCGGTGGTAGAGGTGTGCTTATGGGTGGTATTGCTGGAGTCAGTCCCACGCAAGTGGTGATTATTGGTGCAGGAACGGTTGCAGAATATGCAGCCCGATCTGCCATGGCTCTTGGAGCTTCGGTAAAAGTTTTCGATAATTCTATTGCGAGACTACGAAGAATTCAAACGGATTTAAATTTACGAGTTGCAACTTCTATTCTACAACCTAAAGTATTAGAAAAAGCTTTAAAAAGAGCCGATGTAGCCATTGGTGCTTTGCGTGCAGAAAGCGGTAGAACTCCCTGCGTAATAACAGATGCGATGGTGCAGATGATGAAGCCTAAGTCGGTAATTGTTGATGTGAGTATTGATCAAGGTGGCTGTTTTGAAACTTCAGAGATTACAAGCCATGAAATACCCACTTTTACTAAACACGATGTAATCCATTATTGTGTACCTAATATAGCTTCGCGCTCAGCAAAAACAGCTTCTTATTCGCTTAGTAATATTTTGGCCCCAATTTTATTGAAAGTGGGCGATGGCGGTGGAGTTCAAGGAATGTTGTTACGTTCGCCTAATATTAGAGGCGGGGTTTACGTGTACAATGGAATTATTACAAACAAGGGTATTGGTGGCTGGTTTGAGTTGCCGTACAAAGAAATAAGACTACTTTTGGGGCTTTAAATTTAAGAGCATGTTAAGAAGAATATTTTTATACTTAGTGGGTGTTGGACTTGGAATTGCAGCTTCCATTATGTTTTTTGGCGATAGAGATATAGATTTTTCCTATTTCCCCAATGCCCGTACTGTAAAACATTTACGTGCTCAAAATTTCAGTATTTCTGATAAAGCTATGTGTCAGCTTACTTGTTTAGGACTTAATGCGAGTTCTTTTGAGAAGGTTTTTAAAGACGGCGATTTAGATGTAGATTTTCGTGCAAGTGATGTTGATGGAATGTGTCGTACTTACACAATTGAAGTTGAAGATCAGTCTTATACAGGTTTTAGATTAGACGACTGCGACAGTCTTTCTAATGTATTGAGTTTACAGGTGACAGGTTGTACTTCTTGTGACTAATTCTCAGATTTTACTACTTTTTTCTACGTTTAATCTCCGCTTGAATTAAATTCAATTCTCTTCCTGTTTGTCCAGCAATAGAAGTGTTTTCTTCTGCTCTACGAATAAGGTAAGGAAGTACGTCTTTTACAGGTCCGTAGGGTACATATTTAACGGTATTAAAACCATCTTCGGCAAGGTTAAAGCTTATGTGGTCGCTCATACCCAAGAGTTGAGCGAAGTACACTTTCGGATCGTTTTTTTCAATCTCATACAATTCCATCAGCTTAATTAACTGTAAAGAACTCTTCTCGTTGTGCGTACCTGCACATATAGAAATGCCATGAATATTTTCGCAGGCATATTTTAAGGCAGCATCGTAATCGGTATCACTCGCATCTTTATTGGCTTGTATAGGAGTTTCGTATCCATTTTTTAGGGCACGTTCATTTTCCTTTTCCATATAAGCACCTCTCACCAATTTCATTCCCAAGAAATAACCATTGTGCTTAGAGTCTTGGTGAATACGCTTAAAATAATCTAAGCGATCGTGGCGGTACATCTGTAGCGTATTGTATATAATAGCAGCCTCTTTATTATAGACTTTCATCATGTCTTCTACAATCCCATCAATGGCATCTTGAATCCAACTTTCCTCTGCATCTATCATCACAGGAATTTTAAATTGCGCAGCTTTCTTACAAATTTTACTTATTCTGTGTAAAGCTCTATCGTATTCCTGTTCTTCTGTTTCAGTAAGTGTTTTCCCATAATTCACCTTTTCTAGAAGGCCGAAACGTGCAACACCAGTAATTTTAAAAACGGCAAAGGGAATGTTCTCGTTTTTATGTGCGAAATCTAACGAAGCTAAGGTTTGCTTCATTGTTCGGTTAAAATCCTTTTCAGAAGCTTTTCCTTCAACCGAATAATCTAAAATAGTTTTTACGTTTGATACTGCAAGTTCTTCAATCTTTAACGCACATTGCTCCATACTTTCGCCCCCACAAAATTGTTGGAAAACGGTTTTTCTGATAATCCCTCCTATCGGAAGACGTAGCGAAAAAGCAAGTTCGGCTAGCTTACCTCCAGCAGAAGCTAGAGTAGGCTTACCCATTAATTTAAATAAATAATAGGCTTTTCTTAACTTTGCATTCGATTTAGAACGAAAAGCTATTTCAGTGTTGTTAAACGATACCATAATTTCACTTTAGTGCTGCAAATATAAATAAAATAGCAAGCTATTAAAGCTGTTAAACATTGCTTTTATATCTTTGTTTTTTACTAATTAACAATTGTTTTGTGGAAGTAAAATCTAATAACTACTCAGTATATATAGGTAAGGATGTTTTGGAGGACTTTAATAGTATCCTCGAGGATTGTCAAGGTGAATATTCTAATATTTTCATTTTTTGCGATGAGAATTCTGCAAAACATTGCCTACCACACCTTATTGGTCAAGTCCCTATGCTTATAGGTTCGGAGCTTATAGAGATAGAGTCTGGAGAGCATAACAAGACACTTTCTATTTGCCAGGAAGTTTGGGAAACTATAGGGGAGTCTAAAGCGGATAGAAAAGCAATTTTTGTAAATTTAGGTGGTGGTGTAGTCTGCGACATGGGTGGAATGATTGCTTCATTATACAAAAGAGGAATTAAATTTTTTCATATCCCAACTACACTTTTAGCTCAAGTTGATGCCTCAATAGGAGGTAAGTTGGCAGTTGATTTAGGTGCGCATAAAAATCAAATTGGCCTTTTTAGAAATCCAGATATCGTATTGGTAGATCCAAAATTCTTAAACACACTTCCAGAGCGTCATTGGTTGAGTGGTTTGGCAGAGGTTTTAAAACACGCTTTAATAGCTGATGCCGATTATTGGACTTTTTTATCAGGAATGGATTTGCAAAACGAAGAATTCCTTATCGCCTTACTACAGAAATCTATTATCATTAAAAATACTATAGTTCTAGAAGACTGGGAAGAAAAAGGAATTCGTAAAACCCTAAACTTTGGCCATACTATTGGACATGCATTAGAGAGTAATGCGCTAGAAAATAAAGGTGATTTATTACATGGCGAAGCAGTTGCTATAGGTTTGGCTGTAGAAACAATTCTTTCACAAATGACGAATAGTCTTACTTCAGAAGAGTGTTCTATAATTCTAGACAGCTTAAAAGGAATTTTTAATTTAGAGCCAATTAAAGAAGAAGACTTTAGTGATTTAATAGAGTGGATGCGTCATGATAAGAAAAATGACGGAGCTCAAATTAACTTTACTTTATTGAATAAAATAGGCCAAGCAGATTACAATAAAACGGTTAGTGAGAATGTAATAGAAGAGGCAATGTACAGATATAATTCGTTTTTAAACGAATCCTTATAAGTTCCATTGAAGTCGGGTATATGCAATTTGATTAATGTCTTCTAATTTGTCTAAGATTTTTAGGAAAGTCATTTGACTTCCCAGCATTAAATCTAAAGATTCGGATACAGAAACACTTAGTTGTGGGTTTAAAACAACAATATCTAGCTCCGCATCGTGAATAAGAGCTCCGCCTATCTTTACCAATGGGTGAACTGGATAGATAATTTGATACAAGAAATTGTATTGAAATGGCATCGGACTTTTTGCAGATACATCCAAACTATATAAGCTTAAAGGATTAAATTCCTCAACTTGATTTCTATACAAGCATCCCGTACTAAGGTATATCCCATTTTTGAAACTATAATCAAAACTAAGGCTACCCACCAATGCATCTGCAGTTTCTTCTGAACTCATAAAATAGTTAAACTCTCCTTTAAAACCAGCATTTTTTATTTGTCCAGCCCAACCAAAACCAATCGAGTAGTCTTCGTAATACTTTGCTAAAAGAATTTGAAAGTCGTATTTATATAAGTTAAACTTATACAAACCTGCATGGATTTTTGAATTAAGAGCAATTTCAAAAGAACTGTTTCCTTGGTAGTATTGAATTCTAATAGCATCGGTACCAGGATTCTCGATATAATCGAAATTTAGGAAATTTATTTGATTGAAAAGATCATGAGAATTCCAATAGTTTTGAATTCCCCAATTTATTCTTTGTCTTCCTATTCTAATATTTACTTTGCCTTTTTCCCACTCTCCATATAGTCGATCTATCTGGTGGTGAATACCCAAGTTTTTTGTATTAATAGAAGTCAGGTCTAAGAAATCTATGTCTAGTTGTTTTTTAAAATTATTTAGGTTCTCTTGCCATGTAAACCCTGCAAACAGTCTGTTGCGAATACTTCCATGTAAACTTAGGTTCTTTCCTTGATAGAGGTGTCCGTTCCAACGAAAATGAATTTGTTGATCGTTCCAGGTATTAGAAATTTGAGTGAGTGAGGCGAGTTCGCTATTTAAGAAATTAAAGCTATTAAAATTACTTGCATAATAATCGTACTCTAAACTTGTTTGTGCCTGAAGCGATGATATTATGCTGAAAAATAAAATGAATTTCCTAAGTTCTTTCATCACTTATAATTTTTCCATCTTCAATTGTAATAATTCTTTTGGCTCTATCTATAACCCGTTGGTCATGAGTTGAGAATAAAAAAGTAACCTTTTCTTTCTCATTCATTTCTGCCATCATGTCTAAAAGATTTGCTGTAGAGCTGCTGTCTAAATTTGCAGTAGGTTCGTCTGCTAAAATAAAACTTGGCTTTGAGGCTAAAGCGCGAGCAACTGCTACTCGTTGTTGCTGGCCACCTGATAGCTGATTGGGTCTAACATTAAGTTTGTCTACTAAGCCTACATCTCTCAATAATTCTTCACTTCTTAGTTTTCTTTCTTTTTCAGAGATACCTTGTAGTAGCATAATAAACTCTACATTTTCTTTTGCTGTTAATACAGGTATTAAGTTATAGGCTTGAAAAACAAAGCCAATATTTTGTAGTCTAAAGTCAATGAGCTGATTATCAGTCAAGGTACTAATGTCTGTTCCAGAAATTTCTACTCTTCCGTGCGTTATGTTGTCTAAACCGCCAATCATATTGAGTAAGGTTGTTTTTCCTGATCCAGATGGGCCAACTATTGCAGTAAACTCTCCTTCATTAATACTCAAGTCCACGTTATTTACAGCCAAAACTTTCATGCCGTTATTGTTGTAAATCTTAGTAAGCTTATTTGTTTTTATTATTTCCATGTTAGATGGTTCTAATTGCTTCGGTTGGCTTTAGTTTTAATGCTTTACGCGAGGGGTAAATTGCTGCTATTAAGGTAAATAAAAATACCATTATCGTAATAAATAAGTAAAAGTGCGGCTGTATTTCTGGGTAGATAATAGCACTAAGTCCTACAGATTCTAAACCTTGAGCAATAATGCCTAGGTTAATTCCTGTTTGTGAGGTAATTTTTATGGTTAAAGCTCCTAAAAGTAATCCTGTTGGAGCTCCAATTATCGATAGAAATAAGGTTTCTGTAAGTACTAAAAAGAATATTTTCGAGCGATTCATTCCAATAGCCATTAGCATACCAAGTTCTTTTCGTCGTTCAAAAATAGCCATCAACATGGTGTTTATTATTCCAAATATTAAAGCTAGCATTATAATAACCATAATTAGAAAAAGCCAGGACTCCATAATCTTGTCTGCATAGGCCAGCTCCGGCGAAATGCTTTTCCAGTCTTTTACCTCGTAGTTGGTTAAGTTAGTTTTAAGCTTTTTATAAGTAGAGTCCACTTGTTCTATAGAATTACAAAGCAGCGCAACTTGATGAAATTCTTCAGATTTTAGAAGTCTTTGAATGTCTTTATTTTCAATAAAAACATTCCCTTGGTCGTGTTTAGTATACTGTGTTTTAAATATTCCACAAACTCTAAAAGCACCCGAAACAATATTATTTTCACTATCCTGAAAAGTGAGCACAACTTTTGATTGCACCTTAATTTTCAACTTTTCGGCAAGTGCTTGACCAACAAGTATAGGATTTCTTCTTTTACTTTCAAAGTAGTTTCCGTTTACAAGACCTGCATAAATACTGGTGAGTTCTTTTTCTTGATTTTTATTGACCCCAATAATACGCACACCACTACTTTTAACAGGAGAACTCACCATTCCATTAAGCAAGGAACGAAACGCATAGGCTTTTATAGTACTGTCTGCATCTAGAGTGGTCTTTATGAGATCTGGCTCTTTAAGATAAAATTTACTATCGTAATCTTTTTGGTATTCTGGATGGTGAATTTGTATATGAGAAATCGAGTTTTTGATGCTGTTTTGTGTGCGTTGTTTGTTTAAGCCATAACTAAAAGCCACCACAAATATTCCTGCCCATATCCCCATTACTATTGAACTAATTACAATTAGTGATCGCATTGGGGTTCTCCATATATTTCTCCAGGCAATTTTTAGTATTGTTTTCATTAGGTGCGCATGGCTTTAATGGGTTGTAAACGAAGTATTTTCCATATTGGATACGAAGTACAAATGAGCACTATGAGCATTACAATGGAGGCATGATTTAAGGCGATGTCTATTTGTGTTGAGGCTTGAATAACCGGTTCAAAACCATATTCTTCAATAGATTCAGCCGCTTTACCGCCAAGTCTAATTGGGTATGCTTTAAAATAGTAACGAACCGGAGTTACAACTATAATACCTAGAATGCATGCAATTAATCCCATCATTAAACTTTCTAAAATCATTGTAAATATAAGTTTTCCCTTTCGCATGCCTATGGAAATAAGAATACCAAACTCATACATTCGTTCTGCGGTCATCATTAATAAAGTTCCAAGAATTCCGAAAGAAATTATCATGTACAATATACCAAGTATGATGATTCCTCCTGCACTGTCTGCTTGAATTGTTTGAACCAATTCTGGGAGTAGTACTTTCCAATTTAATAATTCGTATTGAACTAAATCAAGTTCAGAGGCTACTTGTTTTTGCAGTTTGTTTAAATGAGATGGTTTGTCAATTTGAAGGACTAATGAGGTTAATCTATTTGGAGCTGCGTAAAGATCTTGTGCTGCTAAAATGGGCATCAACACCAATCGTTCGTTTAATATGGGCATTGAGAATTTTAATATTCCATGAACCGGATAAATTCCGTTTGCACTTGCGCCATGATAGCCTTGTCCTAAAAAAATTAGACTATCGCCAACAGCCATGTTGTAGTAATTTGCTAAGCCCTCGCTTATTAAAATTGAGCTGCTTGTGTCTGACGGGAATTCGCCACTCGTTAACTTACTTGTCAAATCCATTAAACCATCTTCTTTTTCGAGGTTTACTCCCATAACAATGGCACCTTTAGAGAGGTTTTTCCTGGCTGTTAAAGCAAAGCTTTCGAGACGTTCGTTTGAATTACTTACGTATTTATTGTTGTTAACTAGATCGAGTGTTTCTTGATCGGGAATAAAGCTGTTGTCTATGCTCTGTTCTTCCCAGTACCCATTTTGATGAATTTGAAGATAGCCGGTATACATACCCACCATACTATCTATCATTTTATTGTAAACACCAATTTGAAATGAACGTGCAAAAACAGCAAAGAATACTGCGCAAAAAATAGAAGAAATTGTAATAATACTTCTGCGCTTATTGCGCCAGATATTACGCCAGGCCATTTTAAAAATCATCTTCATTAGTTTAGTCTTTTCATGTTTTGTTTAGAAAAGAATTCCTTTTGAATGTCGATGTTAAATTCAATCGATCTGTAGTGTATCGTTGTCTTTTTTCCTTTTTCTTCAATTGGAGTCATGACTATAGTAGCCGGAAGAATTTTAGTTCCAAAATATCTAATATCGGAAGCCTCCATTGTGGTTATTAAGTAGCCATCTTCATCGTAAAATTCAGAACCTAATTGTAAATAATCTTTTTTACCAATAAATGTTTTTATTAAACCCCAGACAACAGCAGCTTCAGCTTTAGGAGTCAATTCAATAGAATAGCAGGCTCGTTCTTGTATAATAGTATCTCCAACAATTTGGTGCGTATAATCATTTAATATAGACGACTCTTTTACTAAATCGTCGTTGGTTAAATCTGATCCCATCCAAGGCTGCATCATCATAGATGCTGGTAATTTTATAACTTTCTCTATTTTTGGTTGCCAATTCCATATTTCCTTGTCTCTTTTTAAGAAAACACTACCCTTGTCTCTTGAGGGTGCTTGTATGAAGATAAATGAATATTCGGAACCTAAAGACCAGGCTTTTATTTCCATAGTTCTCGTCCATTTAGGTCTTTGAATTTCTATGGTCATTTCTGCTTTATTACTTACACCTCTTAGATGCTCGTCTGCACGCTTAATTACTTCGTAGGCGGTTTGTGCTGAGCTGGGACCAAAAATTATTAGCAGGGAGTAGAGGGCTTTTTTCATGTTAGTATTTAATTCCAAGTTTGTTGTAAATAAAAGAGATAAGCCATGCAGGACCAATAAGAAGGAATTGAATGTCTTTAAGAAAAGATGGTTTTTCTCCTTCTATTTTATGTCCTATAAATTGGGCTATCCAAGTGATTATAAATACACCTAAGGAAATCCATAATTTATAGTCTGTGCTATTTAGGTAAAAAATGCCTTTGTAACATAAAAGGGTAAATAGAGCTATTCCTATTGCCATTTTTACTGATAAACGGATGTAAAACAATAAGGCAAAGAATATAAATACTGTAGAAAAATTGGAAATTTTTGGTGGAAGAAATTCTTCTAGTATCGGAATTTCAATAAAAGAAAGTAAAGCTAGTATTGAAAAAAATATAGCGGGTACACAAATCCAATGTATAAGTTTATTGGTTTTGTTTTGATGACTTTTTCCGTAGGCTTCGAGCCAAGAATCTAAATTTTTCATTTTTAAATTTACAAAAAAAATCCCATCTGTTAAGATGGGGTTTTTATGATTATGAAACTCTAAAGTCGAATTTAAATTCACTTAGTTCTATGTTTGCTTTAATAATTTTGTCTTTCAGAGAGCTTTTATACTCAATTACCTTTTTCATCACGTCTTCATTTCCTGCTCCAATTATCTGTGCAGCTAAAATAGCTGCATTTAAAGAAGCATCTAATCCTACAGTAGCAACAGGGATTCCTGGAGGCATTTGTAAAATAGAAAGAATAGAATCCCAACCATCTATAGAGATAGAAGAACGACAAGGTACACCGATAATAGGAAGGGGTGTAAATGCTGCCATTACACCAGGTAAGTGAGCTGCGCCACCTGCACCTGCAATTATAACTTTTACACCATTTTCGTAAGCTTTAGAAGCATAAGCCTCAACTTTCTCTGGAGTACGATGTGCCGATAAAGCGTTTACTTCAAAAGGAATTTCCATATCGTTAAGGAATTTCGCTGCCTTTTGCATTACAGGCCAGTCCGAAGTACTTCCCATAATTATGCTTACTAATGGTTTCATAGTGTGTTAATTTTTGACAAAAATAAGCTTTTTGAATTGAGTTGAATATTAAATATTGCAAATTTAATATCAAAAAATTGATGCATTTCGACAGGCTCAATACGATAAAATGGTTAAATATTAACCTTCTTCTAACTAACTTCTTTTCCTACCGCTCTATTTAAAAACTCGTTAAAGGTTTGTTGCGTTTTATAGGAATTTAAAATCCTTTTTAGCGGATCACCTTCAAACCAGACTTCGTTTTCTATTTTTTGGCTTACCACAAAATGTTTGTTTTTTAACAAGTCTATTGCTTCAAAGTCTTTAGGGAATCCTTTGGGAGCCATTTTTAATTTATCGCCATGCAATACAGGGAATTGTTTTTTGAAATCTTTTTGTTCTAAGATTCCTTTATACTCTTTAGTATTTTCGAATATCTGTGTACGAATAGTTTTTAATAATACAGGTGTTGGTTGGTAGATACCTCCTCCCATAAAAGAATTGTCTGGCTCGAAGTGGACATAATAGCCCGCGTACTGACTCTTCCTTCCTCCTTTACTTATAAAGGCTCCGAAATTGGTTTTATAAGGGTCTTTGTTTTTTGAAAACCGCGCATCTCTATAGATTCTAAATACACATTCTTTAGCCGAATTTACATCGATGCTTTTGTCTTGTTTTTTTAACAGAGCAATAAGTTCTTCTACAAAAGTATCGAAGTCATTTTTTGCACTTAGGTAACGCTCTTTGTTGTCGTTAAACCAGGGTCTGTTATTATTGAATATTAAATCAATTAAAAACTGAAAGGCGTTTTGTAAATCCATGTGTTGGCGTTTTTGCCCAAGCAAGATACATAAATGAGGTGAAATTAGTTGTACTAACTTTGTTGCCAATTTAACATCCAAATTCCACTTTTAATGTTCAGCTTTACCAAACAAAGACTACTATTGTATTATGAAAAAATCGGTTGCTATTATTGGTGGTGGTCCTGCAGCACTTTTGTGTGCTATATTTCTAGATCCAAATAAATTTGATGTTACGATTTATGAGAAAAATAAATCTGTAGCTCGTAAGTTTTTAGTTGCCGGTAAAGGGGGCTTTAACATGAGCCATGCAGAGGATATGCAAGATTTTGTAAAGCGTTATACTCCCAAAGGTTTTTTAGATTCTGCCTTACTAAATTTTACCAATTCAGATTTAAGAGACTATTTTTTAAGTATTGGAATTCCCACCTTTATAGGCTCAAGTAATCGTATTTACCCCGAAAAGGGAATTAAACCAATAGAGGTTCTTCAAGCTATTTTAAAGGTATTAGATTCTAAAAATGTGAATATACAATTCCAGGAAAAATGGATTGGATGGTCTACAACAGATGCATTGCAATTTGAGTCTGGACTTGAAGTGAAATCCGATTTTACGGTGTTTTGTATGGGAGGAGCTACATGGAAAAAAACGGGATCCGACGGAGCTTGGCTTTCGCTATTTGCCAATAAACGAATCATTACAAAACCATTTGAGGTTTCTAATTGTGCATTTGGAATAGATTGGTCTGAGTTTTTTGTACAGAAATGTGAAGGAAAGCCATTGAAGAATATAAGTATTTCTTGCGGTTCTAAAACGCAAAAAGGTGAAGCTGTAATAACGCTTTTTGGATTAGAAGGAAATGCTATTTATGGGCTGAGTCCAGAAATTAGAAAACAGCTACAAGTAAATGGGATCGCAGAAGTTTTTGTAGATCTTAAACCGAGTCTAAGTGCAGGGCTTGTTTTAAATAGGCTCAAAAATTCTACAGCTAAAAACACTTCAGAAAAACTTAAAACAGCCTTGAAGCTAAGTAGCGCTCAGTTAGAGTTATTAAAAAATAACAGTTCTAAAGAGGTATTTATAGATCTCCGTTTACTTGCCAAAAATATAAAGAAATTAAAATTAACTATTTACTCTATGGCTCCTTTAGAGGAAGGCATTTCTTGCGTTGGTGGAATTGCCTTGGGAGAGGTGACGGATACTTTTGAATTGTCTAAAATCCCAGACCACTATTGTATTGGCGAAATGCTCGATTGGGATGCTCCTACAGGAGGATACCTTTTACAAGCTTGTTTTAGTATGGGGGTTTCGGTAGCTAGAAAACTGAATTTGAAGAACTAGCTTAGTACATAGTCGCTAGTATCTAGTTCTTTTTTTTTCAAAATATCAATTAACTCCTATCTGTCTGAGCTTGTCGAAGACCTACCTTTAACCTTGTTCTCTTCAACGCATTAACAGCTCATTTCTCCTTGTAAATTTCTCCCTAAGAGTTCTTTCCTTCTAACTACATCGTTTGAATATTCTAGCACAAACATCATTTTTGTAAGAGCTGCTTCAAAAGTCATGTCGTATGCCGAAAGTATACCCATATCTTTTAAAGCTTTACTGGTTTGGTAACGACCTAAATCTACAGAACCACCTTGGCACTGAGATACATTTAAAATAAGAATTCCTTTGTCTATAGCTTCTTGTAGGGCATCTAAAAACCAAACTGAAGTAGGAGCATTTCCAGAACCGAAAGTTTCCAGTATGATTGCTTGTGTACGGGGAGCCGATAAAATACTTCTTACTGTAGTTTCTGTAATCCCAGGGAATAATTTTAAAACCCCAATGTTTGGGTTGAAGGTTTTGTGTACAATTAGTTCTTCTTCTGTTACAGCTTGTGTATATCTACGGTTGAATTTTATGTGTACTCCAGCCTCTGCTAAAGGTGGGTAGTTTACGGATTCAAAAGCTTCAAAATGTTCAGCATTTACTTTATGTGTACGGTTCCCTCGGTATAATTGGTATTCGAAATAAACGGCTACTTCAGGTACTTCAGGTTTTCCATCTCGGGTAGATGCAGCAATTTCGATTGCTGTAATTAAATTCTCTTTTGCATCGGTACGGGGCACACCCGACGGTAGTTGTGAGCCTGTAAGAATTACAGGTTTGTTTAAGTTTTCTAAAATAAAGCTTAGAGCGGATGAAGTATACGCCATGGTGTCGGAACCATGAAGGATAACAAATCCATCGTATTTATGGTAGTTCTCTTCTATAGTTTCTCCTAATTGCACCCAAATATTAGGGTGCATGTCTGAGGAGTCGATAGTAGGCTCGTACGAAGTGATTTCTAATTTACAGTTGAGCTGTTTAAGCTCAGGTATTTGAGCTTGAAGGTTCTCAAAATCGAAAGGTATATACGATCCAGTATCAGCATCGTGTACCATCCCAATAGTTCCTCCAGTATATATAAGTAGAATTTTCATTTAACAGCCAAATATCAATTTAGAATTCTGTGTAGTAATTTCTGCTACTTCGCGAATACTCACTTCGTGAAGATCGGCAATTTTTTGTGCGATATGTATAAGATAAGAACTTTCGTTTCTTTTCCCTCTGTTAGGGCTAGGTGCCAAATAAGGACTGTCGGTTTCTAATACCAAATGTTTAATAGGTACCTGTGCAATAACCTTGTCTAATCCAGCTTTCTTAAAAGTTACTACGCCGCCAATACCTAAATAAAAATTTAAGTTTATAGCCTGATGAGCTTGTTCTATAGTGCCGGAAAAACAGTGAAATATACCTCTTAGTTTTTCACTTTTTTCTTCTTCTAGTATTTCGAAAATCTCTTCAAAAGCATCACGACAGTGAATTGCGATTGGTAAGCTTTTTTCTTTAGCCCATCTAATTTGAGTTCTGAAAGTATCTTTTTGTTCTTCTAAGAAGGTTTTGTCCCAATATAAATCCATTCCTATTTCACCAACAGCACAATACTTCCCAGTATCCAAATGTGCTTTTAATACAGCCAATTCTTCTTTGTAGTCTTCCTTTACATTACAAGGGTGTAAACCCATCATCGCAAAGCAGTTTTTTGGGTATTTGGTAGTAATGTCTAGCATTCCTGCAACAGAATGTTGGTCTACATTTGGCAGGAAAATACGAGTAACATTTTCTTCAAAAGCACGGTCTATAACCTCTTGCTGGTCTTCAGAAAATTTCTGATCGTATAAATGGCTGTGGGTATCGGTAAGTATCATGCGGCAAAGATAGTTTATCTAGTACTTAGTATCATGTATAAAGTACAAAGTAACATATGTAGCGATAAAGCATATGAGTATTGTGTTGTAATCGATAGAGGTTCTTAACTAAGTCTAGTTCTTGATATTTAACGTTTTTACGATTTATGTTTTGCGTTTTTATGTATTTTTGTTACAAATTCTATAGAATGAAAAAAATTCTCATCATACGATTTAGCTCTATTGGCGATATTGTTTTAACAACACCTATAATACGTTGTTTGAAAAAACAATTGAATGCTGAAGTGCATTATTTAACAAAATCGTCTTTTAAGGGGATGTTAAATAATAATCCTTATGTGGATAAAGTACATACAATAGATAAAGAAATTTCTAAAGAATTGATAGCAGAATTAAAAGCTGAGAATTTTGACTTTGTTGTTGATTTACACCATAATTTAAGAACACTACGTTTAAAGAACGCTCTTAATACACCTTCTAAATCATTTCCTAAATACAATATTCAAAAGTGGTTATTGGTCAATTTAAAGATCGATAGAATGCCTAAAATACATATTGTAGATCGCTATATGGAAACAGTTTCTACGTTGGGTGTTGTAAACGATAATGAAGGATTGGATTATTTTATTCCTGAGAATTCAAGGGTTAATTTATCTCGATTACCAGAGGGTCAAGCTAAAGGGTATGTAGGGCTTGTAATAGGAGGACAGCATGCGACTAAGATGATGCCCCAGACAAAACTTATTGAAGTTTGTAGAAATTTATCGGAACCCATTGTTTTACTGGGTGGTCCTGAAGATTCAGACAGAGCAGAGGAGATAGTTCAGTCTGTTGGAACGAAGGTTTTTAATGCCTGTGGGAAGTTTAAATTAGATGAATCGGCTAGCTTGGTACAACAAGCAAATTGGATTATTACCCACGATACAGGTTTAATGCATATTGCAGCAGCCTTTAAAAAACGTATTGTTTCGGTTTGGGGAAATACTGTTCCCGAATTAGGTATGTATCCTTATTTGGCAGACCCTAAATCTAAAATTGTAGAAATTAAAGGTCTTTCCTGTAGACCTTGCTCCAAAATTGGCTATTCAAAATGCCCAAAGGGACATTTTAAATGTATGGAGCATGAAGTTTCAGATTTGATGATTTGAAAAATGATTAAAAAGAAAATATCAGTTGACTTCTAAATTTTGAGTTTTTCATTTTCAATAACAACCTACTTACTCTTTCGGAATAAACAGTGCTTTCAATTCTGTAGCATCATCAGGTTTCATTTTCCCAGCTAATATCAAACTTAGTTGTCTTCTTCTTAAAGCACCATCGTAACGCGCTTTTTCTTCTTCTGATTCTGGTATTACTTCGGGTACATGAATTGGAGATCCCAATTGATCTACTGCAACAAATGTATAGATTGCTTGGTTGCAATGGCTCTTTTTTCCAGAAGTACGATCTTCCATCCATACATCTACAAATACTTCTATAGAAGAGCTAAAAGCTCGCGATACTTTTGCTTCTAGGGTAACAATGCTCCCCATAGGGATCGGTCTTTCGAAGGCTACATTGTTTACACAAGCGGTAACAACAATACGTTTACAGTGTCTTTGTGCTGCAATTGCAGTCGCAATATCCATCCAATGTAAAAGTCTACCACCCATTAAATTGTTTAAGGGATTGGTGTCGTTAGGAAGTACCAATTCGGTAATTACTGTAACCGATTCTTTTGCGAATTTTGCGTTTTTCATCTTACCGTAGCTAATGTTGGCTGCAAAGATAAGTTTTCAAATTTGAAAATTTGAAGATGTGTTGATTTGAAAATGATTTAATAATTGTGGAAGACTTAAGAGGGTAGAGGTTTCAGAAAGTATGAGTCAGAATACAGGAGTAAGAAAAAAAAGTAGGTTAGTAGCTAGTCTCTGGTGAAAGTATTTTGTACTAAAAATTCAACAATTTGTTAATTTCGTCTTTAATGACCTTTTGACTTAGAGACTACTTTGATAATTAAAAAGAAGGAAAACGTAAGTCGGAATTGGAAGACTGATTTTTATAATTACTAATTACCAAGAACATTCAAATAACAACTCCTTTACAATTTTAAAAAAAGGTAATTACTGTTTCAGCAACCAAGTAGAGGTTCCAGTAGCTTTAATCTCTTGTAATTTAAGTAGTGCACTATCTTTGGTGGTGAACGATTGAAAAGCGACACGGAATAATCCTGTTGCATTTTGACCAATTACGGAAGAGTCAAAACCTTGTGTTTTCAATTTTGAAACTAAATTTTCGGCATTTACTTCCGAAGAGAAACAACCAGCAACTAAGTGAAATTGGATTGCGTTTACAACAGGGCTAATTAGTTCTGTTGTATTTATTAAGTCTTCAGAAGTTTCGATTGTAGCTTTTGGACTCAACTCAATAGACGTAAGTACAAGCGTTTCTTTTACCTCTATAACACGTGGTGTGTAAACGGCAGCAGGTTTTACCTTAAATGGGTTTAAATAAGCATAGTTCGCATAGGCATCGTTTACTGTTTCTTGTTGAAATGAAACGTAGGTGCTCAATCCTATTAGCGGTAAAATAACTGCGGCAACTCTCCAGTTGATAGTCGTCTTTGGTGATTTAATTCCTTTTGTAGCCTTAGTAAATGGTTTTGGAAGGATTACAGCTTTAGATTTTCTTAAAATTGCAGGAGACTGAATTGTATCTAAGCCAAATGCATCCAATAAATAGTTAACAGAATTATCTGGCTCAAAAGAAAGTAAGCCATTTGTATCGCGTGATAAAACACCAACTTTGGCTATTTTAAACTGATTTTTATGTTCTAAGTCATTCTGTATTCCTTTAACAAATTGCTCTATTTTAATTTGAGCTGAAGCAAAAGAAATAGATTCACAATCAGAAATGTAATTGGCTAACAGTCCATCGTTGTTTTGTAATTGCACATTAAAACTAATGCTTTTACTTGGTGGACGGAGTGTATGACTTACTGGATGTATTTGTGCCGACTTATAATTAGTTATAAATCCACCTAAAGAAGGTATGATAACACAATCGTGACGGTATAATAAATCGCTGATGTAAGTTTCCATTTTCATAGATGCTAATTTAGGAATTCTATTGACTAGGAAAAGAATTTTTTATCGATTCTTTTTAAATCTTCTGGAGAATCAACAGCTATACATTCAGATGCAATTTCTGCAGTTTGTATCGTATAACCATTCTCTAACCAACGCAGTTGCTCTAGTCCTTCAGATTGCTCTAAAACTCCCATTGGTAATTTGCTTATCGCGTTTAAGGTAGCGTGTTTAAAAGCGTAAATCCCTACATGTTGGTAGTAAGTTTGTTTACTCAGCCAGTCTTTTTTTTCTACGCCTCTTAGGTGAGGAATAGCTTCTCTAGAGAAATAAAGTGCCTGACCTCTTAATCCTAAAGCAACTTTTGGACTATTGCAGTTTAGAAGAACATCCACCTCTTTAATCACTTTCACTAAAGTTGTAATTTGTGTGCTTTTATCAGTAAAACAACCAGCCACAGTATTTATGTCCTCTGGGTCTATAAAAGGTTCGTCTCCTTGGATGTTTAAGATAATAACATCTTCTGAAAGTTGAAGTGTTTTGGCTGCTTCGGAAATTCTATCTGTACCACTTTTATGGCTGTTAGAAGTCATTACAACTTCACCTTCAAAATCTTTAACATGTTCAAAAATACGAGTGTCATCTGTGGCAACTACAACACGATTGAGCTTTGCTTTTAAACATTGTTCGTATACGCGTTGTATCATCGATTTCCCATGAATATCTACTAGAGGTTTTCCTGGAAATCGACTTGACTCGTAACGTGCTGGTATGATGCCTATAAATTCCATTTAGAATTTAATTCTATAAAGCAAAGAGAATGTTCTTGGTCTACCCAGAGATGCTGGCCTTTGTAGGTATTCTCTATTTAACATATTATCTATATTAAATGAAAACGTACTGCTTTCTGTAAGGTCGTATCCTATTCTAAAATCAAGTATTAAATTGCTTTCATTCAATCTATCCCACGCAGATTTTGTCCCTAATGAATATTCAAATAAAGGCTCATTAAAAATTTTGTCAATATTTTTCATTGCGCTGTTTGCACGAGCAGAAAAACCTAAATTTAATCTATTATGTTGAATGTTAATGTCCATTTTAGCAAGATGCTCATAACGGTATTTTAATACTCCAGTAGTGTCAATACTCGTAGATGCATAAGTAATCGGTACAGAAAGAGTATCTCCTCCAGACACATAAGAGTACGAATTATATTCGTTGTGAATGTCGTTTATAAATGGAGATGTAAAAGTGTATCCACCCATAATAGTAATCTCAGTTTGACCTATTTTACCTTCGCCACCCCAAGAAATTTCCATTCCTTCAATTCGAGTATTACCTATATTAATAGATTTAAAGCCTAATCCACCAAGACCATGGTCTGATGCACCCCATTTCCCAAAGCTGAATTCCATCATATCATCGTATTCCATCACAAATGCAGCTAAATCAACAAATCCTTTCCAATCACCAACTTGGAATCCTTGTTTAATTCCTATTTCAGCACTCCAACCTGTTTCAGGTTGTAAATTTTCGTTAGGATAAATATAAACAGGCCCAGTGTTAAAGGTTACAAATCGTTCAATCATTGTAGGGAATCGGATTCCTTCACCATAAGATCCTCTTAAATAAGTTACTTTAGCTATTCTGTAATTTATACCCGATCTAAAAATCGGTTTATTATATGCTGTACCATTATTGTAATGTTCAAAACGCGCGCCTAAAGAAAGGTTCAATCGCTTGTGTTTTACATCTGCCTGGCTGTAAAGAGAGTGGTTAATATTCTTGTGTTTTCCATAGACTTCCATGTCTTGCCCATCGCTATACTTAAAGGTATAACCAGAGGTAAGTGTAAGAAAGTCTTTTATTTGTTTTTGGTATTGGTAGTCAGTAAAATACACATTGGAAAAACGGCTTGCTAGTGCAGATGTATATTGTGTAGAATCCTGGTATCCTGGTAAAATGTTGATTCTAAAATACCTAGAATTTAAGCTGTGTTTAGTTCCATTTTCTGGATTGCTGTAGGTGATAAATGGATCAATACTTAAGTATGCATTATTTCTATATCCAGGATCGTTGTCTAGTGCTTGGTAAGCTAAGCTGTCGTGCTGCCACATAATAGCATCTCCTACTTCACTTCTCATAATGTTTGTTTTTACTCCATAACTCAAACCTTCAACTACTTTAGAATAGTTAGTGAAAGCCATATTTATTCGAGCTCTTTTAGTCGTTACTTTTTCTATATAACCTCCATCGTAGTATAGGTTGGCTCCTAAAACAAAATCGTGGTTGTCCTTTTTATGAGAATGTAAGTACGAAATATTATTTGCAGAAGTGTATCCACCTTTATACCAGTGTAGATTCTCTCTACTTGGTTTCCCGTAGGCAGTATGTGTTATACTCAGCTTGTTTACTGGCTCTGATGTTGGGTAACTAGTTCTAATGTTTATAGATCCGTTTAGTGCAGATGAACCAAATAGAACGGATGAAGCACCTTTAATAATTTCAATTTGAGAAATGTTTTCCATTGGAACTAAATGCCATTCTGCCGCTCCTTGGTCACCGCTCATTAATGGCATTCCATCTACCATTACCATTACTCTAGATCCAGCTCCATAACTCCAGCCACTACCGCTTCGGATATTAGCCTGACCATCTACCACATGTACAGCTGGTGCTTGGTTAATAGTGCGATCTATGGATGCTGCAGCTTTATTTTCTATTAATTCAGGCTTGATAACGTCCATTGAAACGGTAACTTCTTCAAGTCGTTGTTCAAATTTACTAGCTGAAAGCACTACAGTTCCTAATATTTCAGAAGACTCTTTTAAGCTTATGTTTAGACTTGTATATCCTGATTTCTCAGCGCAAATAGTCTTTATTAAATCTTCAAATCCAATATATTGAAAGAGTAAGTCGTGGCAACCTTGAGGGATTTCAATAGCGTAATCGCCATTAAAATCTGTTACCGTACCAAGTCCAGTAATGTCTTTTACCGAAATGTTTACGCCTATAAGTTCTTCCGAATTTTGATCGGTAACTTTTCCGTTAACAGTATTTTGCGCCCATGCATTGCAAATGGAAGCTATAAAGACGATTAATAAAGTGGTTTTTTTCATTCTATAGGGATTAGAATTGTGCTGTTAGTTTTAGGGAGAATGTACGCGGAGACCCTATGGATCCTGGACGTATTTGGTATTCTCTGTTGCTGGCATTTTCTACTAGTGCTTGTATTGTGAAATACTCAGCAAAATTATAAGAGATTCTGATATCTGCTAATAAATCTCCATTTTTAAGATTGCTTCTCGATTCTTTAATACCCATATCGAAAATATTTGCATCTGCGAGTGTAAATATATCAAGAACTTCGGCATTAAATGCACCACTCTCAAAAAGCTTATCAATATTTTCCATAAAGGAGTTATAATGCAAATGTGTTCCTATAGTCCATTTCCCTCTGGTAATACCTAAATCGAATTTAGCCATATGGCGATATCTATATTTTAAGGTCTCGCTGTCTGGGAGTGAGGACGTAGAATTGTATGATAACTGACTTTCTGCTTCCGCAATTTGTTCTAATATAGGAACCAGCGTTTCGTCTATTATCCCTTGGTCGATGAAGTTTTGGATTAATGCATCTAGTCGATCGTTGTAGGAACCATACACCTCATTTGGTTTAGTAGCTCTCGGAATCATATAGGTGTAACTCATTCGGGTATAAATATCCCATTTACCTAATTTCCCTTCTGATAATATAGAAAGGTCGAGTCCTGATATTTTTGTTTGACCTACATTAATAGGCTTAAATCCCACTCCTAAAGGATTAAGTCTTGTGGAATCTCCCCACAACCCATAGCTGTATTCTACCATGTCGTTATATACCATATGAAAAGCAGCTATATCGAAATAAGTTTTAAGAGATTCGTTAAGTACCCATTTATGTTTATAGCCTATTTCTGCTGTATACCCTGTTTCTGCTTTGAGTTCTGGATTTGAGTAAATAGAGATTTGTCCTGCATCTTTAAATAAAAATAACTCGTACATACTCGGGTATCTATAGCCTTGTCCAATGGAAGCTCTTAGGAAGTTACGTTCGTTGATTTGGTAATTTAGGCCTCCTCTAAAAATAGGTCTCCCTTCGTTTTTTCCTCTTAAATTATACTGTTCGTAACGTGCGCCAGCACTAAATAATAAAGGACCTTGTGTATGATCGTATTGTGAAAATAACGCATAGTTAATTCCTGTTTTGTCATTGTCGAAAAAGTCTGATAAACCCACAAAGTAATTCATATTCGCGCCCGAAGTCCAAGTTCCGTTTAAATAGAATTTCTGAAATAAATACTCGGAATATACCGCAATGTAATTATTAAGTTTTTGAGTTCCATCGGGATTGAAGTTGGTTTGTAAAACACGGCCTAATAAATTATGTTTGGTGTTATTGCGCGAGTTTAAGTAAGATACTCTTGGGCTGATGCTTAGTTGAGCACTTTTAAATACAGAGAACTTGTCTTCGCTGAATGGAGTGTAGCCTAAAGAATCGCTTAAATACATAAAACCGTCTGCTTCGTTAAAGCGTAAATAGGACGCATTTACACCATATTCCAATCCTTTTATTCGTTTTGATTGCACATTAGTGTTTAAAAATAAGCGTACCCTATCGTTTCCTAAATGATGAACTCTAGGAATTGTATCTGTGCCTGTTATAAGTGTATCGAGTAAACCTTGAAAACCGTCGCTTTGGTGTATTTGAAGTCCGTAGTTTAAACTTAGGTTTTCAATTTTAAAAGAATGATTGAAATTATATCCTTTTTCCTGAGGCTTAGCTTCTGTGGGAGCCCACCAATTTAAAGAAGCTCTCTTTGCTTTGTCGTATATAGTGTGATAAACAGAGAAGTTTATTTGTGGCTTATTAGAAGGTTTTTTACTTGTAATATTAATAACACCGTTTAAAGCAGAGGATCCAAATAATACTGAGGATGCCCCCTTTATAATTTCAATATTTTCAATATTCTCAGCAGGAATAAGTTCCCATTGTACTGCACCCGTAGTTGAGTTTGTAATGGGCAGTCCATCTAATAATACTAAAACTCTAGAGCCAGCTCCATAACTCCAGCCACTACCACCTCTAATATTTATCTGTCCATCTACAATATGTACCCCTGGCGCTTGCGCAATACTTCTTTCAACATTGTAGTTATTTTGGTTGTCTATAAAGGTTCCTTTTATAACATCCATAGAAACGCTAATGTCTTCTAATCGTTGTTCAAATTTACCAGCGCTTAAAACAATCGTTTCTAGTTTATCGTGTTTGGTTTCTAAGCTGACACTCAATTTTAGTGGTATACCTTCTAGTGTAGAGATTCCCTGTAAAACATATGTTGTAAAGCTAAGATGTTGAAATGATAAATCATAGGTTCCTTTGTCTAAGTTAAGTTCAAAATAACCGTCTAGATCACTGAAAGTTCCTTCAGAATTCCCATAAATAATATGTACATTTGAAATGGGTTCTAAGCTGCTTTTTTGGTGGATAATTCCTGAAACTTTTACCTGTGCTTCAGCTAGAAAACAGGAAATAAATGCAAGAATAAAAACGCGAAAGTATAATTTTGCCATAATTTGAATCTTATTCTTCAAAAATAGGTTTTTCTTAAATGAATTCGGAAAAAATATATCAAATAGCTTTAACCTTAGTTCCTAAGGTAGGGGACGTAGCTGCAAAAAAGTTAATCGCTTATTGTGGAGGTGCCGAAGCGGTTTTTAAAGAATCTAAAAAAGCACTGTTACTAATACCTGGTATTGGTCCAGCAATTGCCAATTCTATTGTATCACAAGATTTGCTTTCAGCTGCGGAGTTCGAGTTGAAGTTCATGGAACAAAATGACATCAAGCCCATCTATTTTATGGAAGATGATTATTCATTTAGACTTAGGCAATGTGGCGATGCACCCATTATGCTTTATACAAAAGGGTCTATTAACTTAAATGCAAAAAGAATTATTAGCATAGTTGGTACTCGTAGAGCTACTGATTATGGGAAGCAAATGACCGATAAAATTATTGAAGGTCTCAGTGACTTAAATGATATTGTAGTAGTGAGTGGCTTGGCATACGGAATAGACATTGCCGCACATAAGGCTTGTTTAAAATACAATGTTCCTACAATGGGGGTTTTGGCACATGGATTAGATCGCGTTTATCCACAATTACATACCCAAGTGGCTCGAGAAATGCAAGATCAAGGCGGTCTGCTTTCCGATTTTATGAGTGGAACCAAACCCGATAGAGAGAATTTCCCTAAACGAAATAGAATTATTGCTGGACTATCAGATGCTACTCTTGTAGTAGAAGCACGCAAAAAAGGTGGCGCTTTAATAACTGCAGATATAGCAAACTCTTATAGTAGAGATGTTTTTGCTGTTCCCGGTAGAGTAGGAGATGAGAATTCTGAAGGTTGCAATCAGTTAATACGCAGAAATCAGGCAGCTTTAATACAGTCGTCCAACGATATTTGCTATTTGATGGGCTGGGATCAGGAATCCGAAAAAAATCCTAGCCTACAAGTGTCATTATTCGTAGATTTGAACAAAGAGGAGCAAGAAATTCTCGGTATATTATCAAGTAAAGAAAAATTAAGTTTAGACTTAATCGGTTTTCAAGCGAAATTGAGCATACCTAAAATCATGCAAATTCTATTACAGCTAGAGCTTAAGGGCTTGGTAAGAGCCTTGCCAGGTAATCAGTATGCAAAGTCCTAGAAAATGTGATTTTTGATGGTCATAAAAGAAAAAAGTTTTACGTTTGCAGCGTATTTAATTATTTAACACCACAGTGATGGAGGCAAAGATCAACGCTTTTATAGAAAGTGTAAAAGTTAGAAATGGCAATGAGCCAGAATTCATTCAAGCAGTTACTGAGGTAGCTGAAGCAGTGATTCCTTTTATTGAGAAAAACCCTAAGTACAACAATGCAATGTTGTTAGAACGTATGGTTGAACCAGAACGCGTAATTATGTTTCGTGTTCCTTGGTTAGACGATAAAGGAGAAATTCAAGTAAACAGAGGTTTCCGTATAGAAATGAACAGTGCAATTGGACCTTATAAAGGTGGATTGCGTTTTCATCCTTCGGTAAACTTAGGGATTCTGAAATTCTTAGCTTTCGAACAAGTATTTAAAAACAGCCTTACTACACTACCTATGGGTGGTGGTAAAGGTGGTGCTGACTTTAACCCTAAAGCGAAGTCTGATAATGAAGTGATGCGTTTTTGTCAGAGCTTTATGTCGGAGTTGTTCAGACATATAGGACCTAACACAGATATTCCAGCTGGAGATATTGGTGTAGGTGGACGTGAGATTGGATTTATGTTCGGTCAATACAAGCGTTTAAGAAATGAATTTACAGGTGTACTTACAGGTAAAGGTGCTTCTTGGGGTGGTTCTTTAATCCGTCCAGAAGCTACCGGTTACGGTAATGTATACTTTGCAGACCAAATGCTTAAAACTAAAGGGGATAGTTTTGCTGGTAAAACAGTGGCTATTTCTGGAGCTGGAAACGTAGCACAGTATGCTTGTGAAAAAGTAACTGAGTTAGGTGGTAAAGTGGTTTCTTTATCTGATTCTTCAGGTTATATTTACGATTCAGACGGTGTTGATGCCGAGAAATTAGCTTTCGTAATGGACTTGAAAAATGTTCAAAGAGGTCGTATTAAGGCTTATGCTGATAAGTACGGTTGTGTATTCCACGCAGGACAAAGACCTTGGTCTATTAAATGTGATGTAGCTCTTCCTTGTGCTACTCAAAACGAATTAAATGCTGAAGAAGCAGCTCTTTTAGTTGCTAACGGATGTATTTGTGTGAGTGAAGGTGCTAATATGCCTTGTACACCAGATGCAATTGAAGTATTTGATGCAAATAAAATTTTGTTTGCTCCAGGTAAAGCCTCTAATGCAGGTGGTGTAGCTGTTTCTGGATTAGAGATGTCTCAAAACTCTATGCGTTACAATTGGTCTCGTGAAGAGGTAGATGCAAAACTATATACTATTATGGTTGATATTCACGAAGCTTGTGTGAAGCATGGTGGTGATCATACCGGATATGTAAACTATGTAAAAGGTGCCAACGTTGCAGGTTTCGTTAAAGTTGCCGATGCTATGTTAGACCAGGGTGTAGTTTAATAAAACCCTTTATAAATATAAAAAAGCTTCCTTCGGGAAGCTTTTTTTTTGCTTTTAAGATAGTCGAATATTGTCGCTGTGTCAAAAAAATCAATGAAAGTCTGGAAGGTCTTCGACAGGCTCATACTGACAAGAAAAAAATAGTTTTGAGTTGAAGTAAGGAGTTGATAGTTATTGGTTGGAGATTGTTTGAGAAAAAATTCATTTCACCATTCACCATTTCCTTATTTGTTCTCTTGAGCTTCTCGAAGGGTATGTTTTCCTTCTTCTTCTTCTTCTTCTTTCTGTCAAAAAAAAAGGCTCTATCCGAATTCGAATAGAGCCTTTTTGTGAGTTATAGAATGTTATCCATTCATCGAGACTAAGAACTCTGCATTGTTCTCAGTTCTTCTAATACGATCTTTTAAGAATTCCATTGCTTCGAGTGGAGTCATGTCGGCTAAGTGCTTTCTCATAATCCACATACGCTGTAGTTCTTCTTTACCCATAAGTAAGTCTTCTCTTCTTGTACTTGAGTTTACTAAGTCAATAGCAGGGTAAATACGTTTGTTTGCAATTTTTCTATCCAATTGCATTTCCATGTTACCGGTACCTTTAAATTCTTCGAAGATAACCTCGTCCATTTTAGAACCTGTATCTACTAAAGCCGTAGCAATAATGGTTAGCGAACCACCATTTTCAATATTACGAGCAGCTCCAAAGAAGCGTTTTGGTTTGTGTAATGCATTAGCGTCAATACCACCTGAAAGTACTTTTCCAGATGCTGGAGAAACGGTGTTATAGGCACGTGCTAAACGCGTAATAGAATCTAATAAGATCACTACATCGTGTCCGCATTCTACCATTCTTTTGGCTTTCTCCAATACAATATTGGCCACTTTTACATGTCTTTCTGCAGGTTCATCAAAAGTAGAAGATACCACCTCTGCATTTACTGTTCTTGCCATGTCGGTAACTTCTTCAGGACGTTCATCAATCAAAAGTACAATCATATACACTTCTGGGTGATTCTTCGCTATTGAGTTGGCTACTTCTTTAAGTAAAACAGTTTTACCCGTTTTTGGTTGTGCTACAATTAATCCACGTTGCCCTTTCCCAATAGGAGAGAACAGGTCTATAATACGAGCTGCAGTACCTGCATTATTGTCTGCTAGGTTAAATTTCTCATCTGGAAAAAGTGGGGTAAGATGTTCAAAGGCCACACGATCTCTCACATAACTAGGGTCTCTCCCGTTAATAGTTTCAATACTGGTAAGTGGGAAATATTTTTCACCTTCTTTTGGTGGGCGAACAATTCCTTTCACGCTATCTCCAGTTCTTAAGCCAAATAATTTTATTTGAGAATGAGAAACATAAATATCATCTGGAGAACTTAGGTAATTATAATCGGAAGAACGTAAGAATCCATATCCATCAGACATGATTTCTAAAACACCTTCGCTATTAACGATCCCTTCAAATTCGTAATCAACATTTTTCTTGTCGTTTCTACGATTTTGTTGAGTTCTTGGAGGCGTTTTAGCCAGACTTTGTGGAGCTTTTTTAGGCTCTAGCACTTTTTTTATAGGTTGAACAGCTTCAGTAACTTCTTCCTTTTTTACAGGAATTATAACTTGTTTTTGTTCCGAAACTCTTTGTTCAGCCTTTTTTATACGATCTAATTGAGATTCCTTTTTTCTTCTTGGGCGAAGAGCTCTATCTCTAGGGTTAGGTTTGTCTGGATTAAGTCGTGCTTGAAGTGTTTTTTCTGTAGGCTTTGTAATACCATCATTTTCAGAAGTAATTTCCTTAGCTTCTGCCTTAGGTTCCTCTACTGTTGCAACGGTCTTTGTAGTGTCAACTTTAGTCTCCGCCACTTTAGGGCTAGCTTTTGTAGTTGTTTCCTTAACAAGTTCTTTTTTTGCCCTAGGCTTTTTTACAGCCTTAGGTTTAGGATCCTCTTTTGGTTCTTCCTTTGGTTTTGTATTTGACTTTGGGTTGATAGCTTGTACATCTAAAATTTGATATATCAAGTCCATCTTTTTTAAGGCTCTAAACTTAGGAACACTCAGTTCTTTTGCAATTCCTTGTAATTCGGGAAGTAGTTTGCCTTTTAATTGTAAAATATCGTACATAAATGAATGTTATGGGTACTGTAGAAGTCGATTTGACTTTTGTTGGAATGTTGTATACTGGATATGTCTCAAATGTGCCTGAGACGAGGATTTGTTCTGCAATTATACAGCTTTTAGTTGAATGTTGAAAATTTAAAATTGAAAGTTTATGAATCGAAGCTTTCTGTTGTTCTGATTTTTACCAGTCGAATAATTATAAATTATAAATTATTTATCCATCATTAAAACCTTATTTTTGAGCAAAATTATAAATCATGATTCAAAGAATTCAATCTATATACCTTCTAGTAGCCACTATAGCTATGGCCTTAGTTTCTTTTAAAGTTCCAGTTTGGTCGCTTAACAAAGAGCTAACTTTTGCTCAAGACGATACCAAGATGTTCATCTTAACGATAACAGCTAGTTTATTTTCAGCACTCGCAATTTTCATATTTAAAAATAGAAAACTTCAAATGAAGTTGATTCGTTTAGCGGTTTTGGTAATTGCAGTAATTGCGGTTCGTTTAGGTCTATTGTTAGGTAATAGCGAATTTGACTTTGAACTCAACTTTAATTGTACAGGCTTATTATTGTTTGCTTTTGCAGCCTTAGCTATGGCATACAGAGGAGTTAAGAAAGACGACGATTTAATTCGTTCGGTAGACCGTATTCGCTAGCGTTTACCAAATTCTATTACCTCTAAGTCTTTTATATCTTTCCCATCTATAGTAAAACGCAAGAGTGTTTTTACTTGATGAAAGCCATGTTTCCCTGCTGCTCCAGGATTCATGTGTAAGAGCGAAAGTTCTTTGTCGTACATTACTTTTAGAATATGAGAATGACCCGAAATGAATAATTTGGGTGGGTTTTTCTTTATTGCGTCTTTAATAGGTGGCGAATATCTTTTTGGGTAACCTCCAATATGTGTTATCCATACATCTACCTGTTCGCACATAAAACGTTGGTGTAGTGGGCATTCTCTTCTAATTACAGCTCCATCTATATTTCCATAAACTGCTCTCGTAGTTTTAAAAGCCTTTAGTTGGTCGTAAACTGCTATATCGCCGATATCTCCGGCATGCCAAATTTCATCACATTCTTCAAAGTGTTTAAATACCAAAGGGTCTAAAAAGGAATGGGTATCAGAAAGAAGTCCTATGCGTTTCATGCGAGTTTATTAAAATATATCGATTGGCAATTTACTGTTTAAACCATCAGTTTTGTAAGTAATTTGATATTGTTACTTTAATTTAAGGCTGTTATTTTTGCCTTTTGTTTAGGTTCACAATTTTTAATCTTTAACCTTCAATTTTAAACTCTTTGTTTAATTTAGCACTGTGAGATATTTTATCAGTTTAGCATATAAAGGCACTAATTTTCATGGATGGCAAGTACAGCCCAACGCTGTAAGTGTGCAACAGAGAATTAACGAAGGCTTGTCGGTACTTCTAAAAGAAGAGGTAATGATTATGGGCGCAGGCCGTACGGACAGGGGAGTGCACGCCAAGCAGATGTATGCTCATTTTGACACAGACAAGTCTTTTGATCTGGATGTGGTATGTTACCGTTTAAATGCTTTTTTAGAGGATTCTATCTTTATAAAGTCCATTTTTAAAGTAGCAGATGAAACACATGCACGTTTTCATGCTAGTTCTAGAACCTACGAATACTGGCTTTGTCAGCAGAAAAACCCTTTCTTAACTGAGGGGGCGTGGTTGATGTATTCCAATTTAGATTTTAGTTTGATGAATCAAGCCGCCTCTTACTTACGTGAGGTGAACGATTTTTCGAGTTTTGCTAAAATTCACAGCGATGTAAATACACATATTTGCGAAGTACGAAAAGCCGAATGGGTACAACAAGGAGATAAGTGGTTGTTTACCATAGAGGCCGATCGGTTTTTGAGAAATATGGTGCGGGCTATTGTGGGTACTCTGGTAGAGGTAGGCAAAAAGAAAATGACTTTAGATGAATTTAAATCTATAATAAAAGAAAAAAATAGAAGTTCTGCTGGGACTTCAGCACCAGCCAAAGGATTGTATTTAGTAAAAATTGAGTACCCTAAAGATCTATTGAATGGAGACTGCTAAAAAAAATAACCCCTTCGATTTTAGGCTTTTATCTCGGGTTTTAAGTTTTGTACAACCCTATAAGCTAATTTTCTATAGCAGCATTGTATTCAGTATTTTACTTGGCGTGTTTTCTATTGGCCGTCCTATACTTATAGAATACACAGTAGATAATTTTATAATAGGATCAAATCCCGAGATGCTCCTCAACTACTGCCTAATAATGGTGGGTTTACTCTTATTAGAGGCCGTTTTTCAGTTTGTATTTATGTATGCCGCCAATTGGATAGGGCAGTCGGTTATAAAAGACATTAGAAAAAAGCTTTTCGATAAAATTCTATCTTTCCGACTTAAGTATTTCGATGAAACACCCATTGGTGCTTTGGTTACACGTACTGTTTCGGATATTGAAACGATTGCCGAAATATTCTCTCAAGGGGTACTGGTAATCTTCAGCGATTTATTTAAAATTATTTTAATCGTATCCTGGATGTTTTCTAGGAATGTGATGCTTAGTTGTATTTCTTTAGCCGTTTTCCCAGTACTAATTTGGGCTACTAAATATTTTCAAACGGCAATGAAAAGCGCTTTCGAAGACGAGCGATCTGCCATTTCTAAACTCAATACTTTTGTACAAGAGCATATTTCGGGAATGAAAATAGTTCAAATTTTTAATCGTGAAGAGACCGAATTAGAAAACTTTAAAGAAGTGAATGCCACTTTTAAACAAGCGACTATAAAAGCGATTTGGCATTTCTCTATTTTCTTACCTGTTATAGAAATTATGAGTGCCCTCTCTTTAGGAGCTATGGTGTGGTACGGAGGTTTAGATATGATTTTAGGCGGTGAGGTTACACTCGGATTAATGATGTCTTTTATCTTGCTTATAAACATGCTATTCAGACCCGTTCGTCATTTAGCAGATAGGATAAATGTATTACAAAGAGGTATTGTAGCTGCAACCAGAGTATTTAAAATTCTAGATACCGATGAGCGTGTAAACTCTAACGGGAATTTAATTTTAAATGAGGTTAAAGGAGCTGTATGTTTTAAACAGGTTAACTTTTCGTACAAAGAAGGTGAACCAGTTCTTAGGAATATCAATTTTGAAATTGAAGCCGGTAAAACACTTGCTTTAGTAGGTGCTACTGGGGCTGGAAAAAGTTCTATTGTGAATCTTTTATTGCGCTATTACAATATAGATTCGGGTACTATCTTACTCGATGGACAGGATATTTCTAAATATCAATTGAAATCTCTTAGAACCAAATTGGCTTTGGTGTTACAAGATGTATTCTTGTTCTCCGATTCTATTTACAAGAATATTGTATTAGATAAAGACATCCCTTTAGCCGAAGTTAAAGAAGCTGCCCAAGCAATAGGATTGGAAGAATTTATTGAACAATTACCTGGAGGCTATAATTATAATGTACGCGAAAGAGGGGTGATGCTTTCTGCTGGACAAAGACAATTAATTGCTTTTTTACGAGCTTATGTGTCTAATCCTAGTGTGTTAATTTTAGATGAAGCTACTTCTTCTGTAGATTCTCATACAGAGGAATTAATTCAAAAGGCAACCGAAAAATTAACTCAAGGAAGAACTTCTATCGTGATTGCACACCGTTTAGCGACTATTCAAAATGCCAATAAAATTTTGGTTATGGAACAAGGTGAAATAGTAGAATCGGGTACACATGCAGAGCTTATTGCCCTGAAAGGCTATTATAGCAAGCTGTTTGCGTTACAGTTTAATTGATGACTCAGAATTAAGATTCAGAAGATTTAAGAATTTTGAATAGTTATTTTTGAACAACAGACTAGGTGTCATATTTCATTATCAAATTTCCAAATCAATTCTACTCAAACTTCTCCTTCAAAAACAAACCTGTAGAACTGTCCTTACAGTTGATAATGTCTTCTGGAAGACCTTCAAATATTAACTGACCTCCATTTTTACCACCTTCTTTACCGAGGTCAATGAGCCAATCGGCACATTTAATTACATCCGGATTATGCTCGATAACTAAAATGGTATGTCCGTTTTCTATGAGTGCGTTAAAGGATTCTAAGAGCTTTTTAATATCGTGAAAGTGTAACCCTGTAGTCGGTTCATCGAAGATGAAAAATTGCTGTCCACCGCTTTTACCTTTCCCTAAGAAAGAAGCCAGTTTAACCCTTTGCGCTTCTCCACCAGATAGGGTAGAAGAAGATTGTCCTAAGTGGATATAGCCCAATCCTACATCTTGTAATGGTTGGAGTCTTTTCGCTATTTTAGACTGCTCGTTTTCTTGGAAAAAAGAAATTGCCTCGTCTATAGTTAAGCCCAATATATCGGAAATATTCTTCTGATTAAATCGAACTTCTAAAACCTCATCTTTAAAACGGTTTCCTTTACAATGTTCACATTCTAGATGAACATCCGCCATAAACTGCATTTCTATGGTCACCTCACCTTCGCCCGAGCAATGTTCGCATCTACCGCCGTTGGTGTTAAAAGAAAAGTGCTTTGCTTTATAACCTCTATTAGTCGAAAGCTTTTGGTCGGCATACAGATTTCTTATTTCATCGTATGCTTTAATATAGGTAACTGGGTTCGATCGTGATGATTTCCCAATTGGGTTTTGATCAATAAATTCTACTCCCGAAATATTTTTCACTGAACCTGAAAGACTATCAAATTGCCCAATTTTAGGTCCGTAACCCCCCAAGGCTTTTACCAGAGCTGGGTAGAAAATGTTCTTTATTAGGGTACTCTTTCCAGAGCCACTAATCCCACTTACTACAGTAAGTACATTCAGCGGAATCTCTACGGTAACGTTTTTAAGGTTGTGTTGTCTTGCACCTTCAATTACTAAAGAGTCCGTCCAGTTTCGTTTTTTAGGAATTTCAATTTTTAAATCGCCGTTTAAATATTGTGCAGTAAGACTTACTTTTTCGTTTGCTAATTCACTATGTGTACCATGAAACATTACTTCTCCACCATGTATTCCAGCCATTGGGCCCATATCAATCACCAAATCTGCAGCCTTCATAATATCCTCATCGTGTTCTACCACAATTACTGTATTTCCAACATCTCTAAGCGACTTTAAAATCTTTATAAGTCTTTGGGTGTCTTTAGAATGTAATCCTATACTAGGTTCATCTAAAATATACATAGAGCCTACAAGGCTACTCCCAAGTGAGGTAGCTAGGTTTATTCTTTGTGACTCTCCACCAGAAAGAGTGGCAGATCTACGGTTTATAGTTAGATAGCTCAAACCAACATCCATTAAGAATTGGATTCTATTTTGAATTTCTATGAGTAACCTACCCGCTATTTCCTGATCACTCTTACTCAATTTTATAGTTTTGAATACCTCCGATAATTCGTCTATTGGCATGTCTACAATTTCTAAAATAGAATAGGGACCTACCTTTACGTAGTTGGCTTCTGTACGAAGTCTTTTTCCTTCGCAGGTATTACAAAGTGTTTTCCCTCTATAACGCGATAGTAAAACACGGTTTTGAATTTTGTAATTCTTTTTTTCTAAACCTGCGAAAAACTTGTGAATTCCTTTGAACTTATACTCCTTATTTCCATTCCAAATAAAGTCTTTCTGCTCTTTAGAAAGTTCAAAGTAAGGTTTGTGAATTGGGATGTCCCATTTTTCAGAATTTAAAACTAAGTCGTCTTTGTATTTGCAAAGGGTATCCCCTTTCCAACAAGCGAGCGCATCTTCGTAAATAGATAAACCGGTATTTGGAATTACTAACTCTTCGTCTATTCCTACAACACTTCCATTTCCTTCGCACGTTTTGCAAGCTCCAAAAGGATTGTTAAAGGTGAAAAGATGAATACTCGGTTCTTCAAATACAATTCCATCAGCTTCAAAACGATTACTGAAAGTTGTGCGCTCTTCAGTATCGATAAATTCTATAATACAATCCCCTTTTCCCTCGTGGAACCCTGTTTGAATAGAGTCCGAAAGTCTTTCTATAAAACCATCTTCTTTCTTTAAGCTTAAGCGGTCTATAAGTAGGTAATAAGGTTCTTTAAGTTTGGTCTTTTTTTCTAAAAGATCTTCAATTCTCAAAATAGCACCCTTGTGTTTTATACGATGGTACCCTTGTTGAAGTAACATTTCAAGGTATAATTTATAGTCTCTATCGCCTATTTGTGCAGGTGCTAGAATGTAAAATTTAGCACCTTCTTTTTTAGTGAGAATAAAATCTACAACGTTTTGTACACTGTGTTTTTTTACTTCTTTCCCAGAAACTGGCGAAATAGTTTTTCCTATTCGTGCAAAGAGTAATTTTATATAATCGTAAATCTCTGTGCTTGTACCAACGGTAGAGCGAGGGTTTTTAGAATTCACCTTTTGTTCTATGGCAATAGCTGGCGAAATACCTTTTATACTGTCTACTTCTGGTTTATTAAGTCTGCCTAAAAATTGTCGAGCGTAAGACGATAAGCTTTCTACATAGCGTCTTTGCCCTTCGGCATAAAGCGTATCGAAAGCCAGCGTAGATTTCCCAGAGCCTGAAAGTCCGGTAATAACCACAAATTTATTGCGCGGTATAGCTACATCAATGTTTTTTAAATTGTGTAGTCTAGCCCCTTTTATAAGGATATGTTCTTTGGAATCTAACTGGTCGAAATCTTTCATAAACGTTTTCAGCATTTTTGCAGAAACGCAAAATTAGGGAATTTTAACACGCAATCGTTTGTACCTTTGGTATGATTGTTGAAAAAGTTCTATATTAGAGCCAAATTAATATTCACAAAACACTTTTTGCCTATAGAAGCATTTCTACCTATTACATTTTAAATGTTGTTTAACCTAAATGGTAGCTTATGCGTGTGCAAAATATTACAGACCAACAATTGGTGAGTGCTTTTTTATCTGGCGACTCCCTTTCTATCGAACGTTTAATTATCCGTCACAAAGACAAAGTCTTTGGCTATATCCTTTCTAAAGTTAAGGATATAGATGTGGCGAACGATATTTTCCAAGAAGTGTTTATTAAAGTAATCAATAAACTAAACGAAGGTCGTTACAATGAAGAAGGTAAGTTCATTGCTTGGGTAATGCGTATTTCCCATAATATGGTTATCGATCATTTCAGAAAAAACGCTCGTGTTAGAATGGTACGCCCCACAGATGAGTTTAATATTTTTGATGTTATTGGCGGAGCCGAAGATTGTACTGAAGATGAAATGGTAAATGCTCAAGTAGTTAAGGATTTAAAAATCTTAATAAGCCATTTGTCTGAAGAGCAAAGATCTGTTTTAGAAATGCGTTACTACGCAGATATGACCTTTAAAGAAATAGCAGAAGAATGCGGAATTAGTATTAACACTGCATTAGGTAGAATGCGTTATGCTTTAATGAATTTAAGAAAGCTCAAAGAAAAGCATCAAGTTAATTTAGCCGTACAATAAACAGAAAACATAGCCGTTATAGATAAAATGAAAAACTATATCTATGGCAAAAACGACTACACTCTACGACTTTTCTGGAGAGTCTAAAGATTCCAGCAAAAACCAATTTTTAAACAATAAACAAAAACCTTCTGTAAAAGCTTTGCAGTTTGTTTTAGATTACGCAAAATCATCCAGTATCATTAAGACAAAAGCAATAGATTCTATTGTGTTTATAGCTAATTAAGCATTTTAATTTGTTAATAAAAAGCCTCGTTTGACTCGCTCAAATGAGGCTTTTTATTTATTTTTGAGTAAAACAAGCTATATTTATGACGCGTTTACAAGTAGGTGATAAAGCACCCAGTTTTAGTGCATTAAACGAGCATGGAGAAATTATTTCTTTAGCTGATTTTTAGGGAAAAAAGTGATTCTTTATTTCTACCCTAAAGATATGACTCCAGGTTGTACTGCCCAATCTTGTAACCTCGGAGAAAATCACACACTCTTACAAGAAAAAGGTTTCGAAATTATTGGCGTGAGTCCCGATCCAGCAAAAAGACATTTAAAGTTTATTGAAAAGTACAATTTACCTTTTACGCTAGTAGCCGATGAAGATAAAACGGTACTCGAAGCTTATAATGTTTGGGGTCTTAAAAAGTTTATGGGAAAAGAATACGATGGTGTTCACAGAACAACTTTTGTAATTGATGAAAAAGGTATAATAGAAAAGATCTTTTTGAAAGTTAAAACCAAAGATCATACAAATCAAATATTAGAATCATACAGCTAATGTCATTAATTGACACAAACAAAAACTTAATTTGTCACAGAAAATAAAATCATCATGGAAAAGGAACGAGAAGCAAAGTTGAAAGCATTACAACTTACAATGGATAAATTGGAAAAAACATACGGTAAAGGAGCAGTAATGAAAATGGGTGATGTGCCTGCAGTAGATATAGAGAGTATCTCTACAGGTTCGTTGGGCTTAGATTTAGCTCTTGGTATAGGGGGGTTTCCAAAAGGAAGAGTTGTAGAGATATACGGACCGGAATCTTCGGGTAAAACTACTTTGGCTATACATGCCATTGCAGAAGCTCAAAAAGCCGGTGGTATTGCTGCTTTTATTGATGCCGAACATGCTTTTGATCGTTTTTACGCTGAGAATTTAGGGGTTAATATAGATGAGCTCATTATTGCTCAGCCAGATTCTGGTGAGCAAGCCTTAGAAATTACTGAGAACTTAATCCGTTCGGGTGCTATTGATATTATTGTAATTGATTCTGTAGCGGCTTTAACTCCTAAAAGTGAGATTGAAGGAGAAATGGGAGATTCTAAAATGGGTTTACATGCTCGTTTAATGTCTCAAGCCTTAAGAAAGCTAACGGCCACCATATCTAAAACAGGCTGTACTTGTATTTTTATTAACCAATTACGTGAGAAAATTGGGGTTATGTTTGGGAATCCTGAAACAACCACGGGTGGTAATGCGCTTAAGTTTTACGCTTCGGTACGTTTAGATATTCGTAGAAGTACACAGATAAAAGACGGCGATGCTGTACTTGGAAACAGAACAAGAGTGAAGGTTGTGAAAAATAAAGTTGCTCCACCTTTCCGTAAAGCAGAATTCGATATTATGTATGGTCAGGGGATTTCTAAAGTAGGAGAAATCGTAGACCTTGGAGTGGAATATGGTGTGGTTAAAAAGAGTGGTTCATGGTTTAGCTATGGCGACACTAAATTAGGTCAAGGTAGAGATGCTGTAAAACGACTGCTTGGAGATAACCAAGAATTAGCTGATGAATTAGAGGCTAAAATAGTTGAACAAATTCAAAATGCATAACACGAATCCCTAGGGAAACCTAGGGATTTGTTTAGATTATAAAGATGAAGAATACCCTTATTTTAAGCCTTTGTTTATTGCTGTTTTCTTGTCAGCAACAACCAAGTACAAAAGCCCTTGATGTTTCTGTAGAACTCGATTCTACCAATACTATTTCGTTGCAAATAGACTCTCTAACCATACAAATTGGACTAGATAGTTTAAATGCGGCTTTGTATTTTGAGCGAGCTGAACTTTATTTGAAAAATAAGTCACTAAGTCCTGGGTCTAGCGATTTGTTAAAGGCTGTACGGCTAGACTCTACCAATGCCTTTTATTGGCAACAAATTGGGACTTTGTATTATGCAATGAAAAACAGCCGTTTTGCTAAGAATTCGTGGGAAGAATGTGCTCGTTTAGATTCTAGAAATATTGAGTGTAGATTAAGTTTAGCAGAGGTTTATTTAGCTGTTGGTGAATTTAAAAAAGGACAGGTTAAAATTAACGAAGTGTTAAATTTTGATTCCAAAAATCCGGAAGCTCTTTATTTGTCTGGAAATTATGCCTTAATGGAAGGGGATACTGTAAAAGCGATAAAATATATTCAGGCTTCTATAAATCAAAATCAAGACTTTTTTAAAGCCTACGATTTAATGGGGGTTTTATTTAGTGCCAAAGGCGATATTGTAGCTTTAGATTATTTTAACGCTGCTTTAAGATTGCGTCCAGGTCGTTTTGATGTGCATTATAAAGTTGGAATGTTTTACCAAAATATTGGAGCTTATACCGAAGCTATTTCAGCTTATAATAGAGCCCTTACCGTTAATCCGGAACATAAAATATCCTTACATAATATTGCGGTTGTAAATGTGTTTTTAGGTGAACACAAAAATGCTTTGGATGTTTTTTCTAAGGCACTTATTATTGACGATATGTATTTAGAGGCTTATTTTGGTAGAGGATATACTCATGAGCTTCTTGGTAATATAACGAAGTCGGAAGCTGATTATAGAACTGCTTTAATGCTTGACCCTGCATACAGACCCGCTATGGATGGTTTGTTGAGGATTGGGAAATAGAAATTTTTGCTCAAAATTAGTTAAAAATAACTACCTATTTTGGGTAGTTTGGTTGGTATTGCAATCCCTACTGTAAATCCATATCTAGCAGCACCAGTAGTTACACTACCTGTTCCAATTACATCAGAGATGTCACTAAATGAGTCTCCAGTGCTAATAGAGTACGTTCCAAGTCCTAATCCAAAATACATATCTAGCGAAATACTACCACTTATGAGGAAATGACCACCTAACATCATTCCAATACTTGAAACAGATAAAGAACTAGTAAGATTATCATCTTTTAAAGTAATAATCTGACGTCTTAAATAAGGTCCCCAATAAAAGCCTTTAGGAGAATTCCGCTTAGCATACTTTCTTAATTCAAATGTATTAGAATTACCAGAAAGTTCTAAAGTATCTCCATCGAATACACTTGATATGATTTCTACAGAAGGAGTGTACGAAGCCCCAATCTGAATACTTGTATTCCAATTTAGGGTATGTTCCCAGGCAATTGAAGCTGTATGTAGTCCAGCACTAAGTGGATTTATTTTCACAACATTATGCTGTGCTTTAGTTTCTGTAACAGCAAAAGTTGTTACTATAAATAATAAAGAAAGAATGAGTTTTTTCATTTAATAGGTATTTAGCTTTAGGTTTTTTTCAAGTATCTAATATTCTATAAATTTAGTGAAATCAAAAGAAAGCGTTAAATAAAGTTAATGGCAAAAAAAAAGGAACCCGAAGGTTCCTTTTAACATATTTAGGAATGTTATGCAATTTACTTTTGTACTTTATCAACTACAGCTTTAAAAGCTTCTGGGTGGTTCATTGCCAAATCGGCCAAAACCTTACGGTTAAGTTCGATATTGTTTTTGTGAACCGCTCCCATAAATTGAGAGTAAGACATACCGTACTGGCGCGAACCAGCATTAATACGTTGGATCCATAGAGCACGGAAGTTTCTTTTCTTAACCTTACGGTCTCTATAGGCGTATACTAAACCTTTTTCAACAGCGTTTTTCGCTACAGTCCAAACGTTCTTTCTTCTTCCGAAATAACCTTTGGCAAGTTTAATTACTTTTTTTCTACGTGCTTTAGAAGCAACATGATTTACTGATCTAGGCATATTGTTAATTTTTTTATACTCAGCGGTTTCTTTCGAAACTCTTAGGGGCTAAATACAGGGTTAATTAATAAACTCTATTGTGTTATTTAATACACAATTGTTGTTTGATGTTGGCAGTGTCGTTTTTATGTACTAA
>Ga0115003_10000181_pt1 | contig 52028 bp, 48 predicted proteins | sample ArcticOcean_MG_C_7_FD_88736 | JGI IMG/M metagenome (GOLD analysis project Ga0115003, IMG submission 88736) | Marine microbial communities from western Arctic Ocean - ArcticOcean_MG_CB11_88 | ecosystem: Environmental > Aquatic > Marine > Oceanic | place: Arctic Ocean: Canada Basin | collected...
ACAACGCCCTCGGTGGAGTTGGCAATCGTCGTCGCGCCCACGAAGGTCAGACCTACAGCGACCAGCACCAGCGAAAAGGAGAGGGCTGCACCGGCCATCGCGCTGCGACGGCGGCGATCAGCACTGGCGGTCATTCGTCAGCTCCCGAATACAGCCCGCGGCGCTCGATCACATCGAGCACCGGTTCCGTGACCAGGTAGTCGAGCGGTCGTCCGTCACTGAATCGACGACGAAGATCCGTGCTCGACACTTCGAGACGTGGCGCTTCAACCCGAATCCAATCGATGTCGTCGGGGAGGTCCACGGGATCACCTGGACGATCGACAACCACCAGATGCGACGAAGCCACGACTTCATCGGAACGCGTCCAGCTGTGGAGACCGGCCGCAGCGTCGTCACCGACGATGGTGAAAAACTCGGCACTCGGATGATCGGCACGGAGCGCCTGCAACGTGTCGGCGGTGAAACTATTGCCACCGTGGTCGATCTCAGTGCGCCCTGCTACCAGGCCAGGGACGTCTGCGACAGCGGCAACGACCATTGCAAAGCGGTCGTCCGCCGGAGTGATCTGCCGGGTGCCTTCCTTCTGCCACGCCACGTTGTTGACCATCAAGATGACCTGATCGAGGCCGAGGGCATGCAGCACATTGACCGCAGTGACAAGATGGCCGACGTGCGGCGGGTCGAATGTGCCCCCGAATAGTCCCAGGCGTACTGGCCAAGAACTCGCAGCTGGCGTGGGCGTTCCTGCGGACACGATAGGCAAGAGTACGCGCTTTCTGGGCAAATCACTCGATGCTTGCTTGGCTAGGGGTTGACAGGTCTGTTACTGTCAGTTGTTCCCCCATATACCCCCCGTTTCGATGTTTGAGTCTGGTTTCACTTGGAATCACCTCTTATACGACATCCGTCGCTCCGATCACTTCGCCCGAGCAGCTTCGAGCTGCAGACGAAGTCCCTGATCAGGCCGGCTGTCATGTTGTGTCTTGCGACACATTCGACAACGGAATCCCCCAGAAACATGAACGGTTGTACTCAACATGAATGATTCCATTGGCCTCTACTTGAACGACATCGGCAAGGTGGCACTGCTCACCGCCGAGGACGAACGCGAGCTTTCTCGCGTCATCGAAGCAGGCCGTGAAGCTGCCGAGCAGCTCGAAGCAGGCAAAAAGGGCGTTGCCCTCAAGCGTCAGGTTCGCGAAGCCGCCAAGGCAAAGGATCGGTTCATCCGCTCCAACCTGCGCTTGGTCGTCTCAATCGCTCGCCGTTATCCCTTGCCCCAGGGCATGGATCTCCTCGACCTCATCCAGGAGGGCAACCTGGGCCTCGAGCACGCCGTCGACAAGTTCGACTGGCGTCGTGGCTTTAAGTTCTCCACCTACGCCACGTTCTGGATTCGTCAGGCAATTGGCCGTGCCCTCGACCAGAAGGCCAGCCTCATTCGCATTCCGGGCGATCGTTCGGCGAGCCTCCGTGCAGCCCTGCGTCAGGCATCGGGCGATGGCGAGACTCTCGACCAGACCAATGCCGAGCTGCATCGCCTGACCACTCCGGTCAGCCTCGACAAGACCGTCGGCGACGATGGCGATGCGACCCTCGGCGACCTGATGGCAAACGGCGACGGCACGCCGGAAGATCACGTGATGACGCTCGTCGATAGCGAGCTGCTCGACGAACTGCTGCACACACTTGATGCCCGTGCGCGTTTTGCTGTCGAGGCCCGTTTCGGCCTCGTCGACGGCGAGCGCAAGAGCTTCCGCGAAGTCGGTGAGCAGCTCGGTGTCACCGCCGAAGCAGCACGTCGCCTCGTCAGCCGTGCAGTCGCTGGACTCCGCGATGACGCCGAACGCATTTTGGCGGTCTGAGCTTCCGCCGAAAGCGAACTGAATATTTGAGCTGCGGCTGGGATGTATCCCAGCCGCAGCTTTCGTTTTCAGGCGCCTCAACGCTGGTTCCCACAATTCGAAGCGATTGCCCTCAGGGTCGGCGGTCCAGCCGAATTTACCCACGCCGTCGTCGCCAAGAAACTCAGGCAAGGCCAAGCTGAAGTGCTTCGATAGCCTGCCCCAATGGAACCCCGGGGAACTTGGACGGCGCAATCGTGGCAGGAACGCACTATCAAACAACAGCCGTCATGGCCTGACCTGGGCGCACTCGACTCGTCGCTCAAGCAGATCTCGACGCTTCCACCCCTCGTCTTTGCAGGTGAAGCTCGTTCGTTGCAGGCCGAGCTTGCACAGGTGGCAGCCGGCAACGCCTTCCTCCTCCAGGCCGGCGACTGCGCTGAAAGCTTCGAAGAGTTCTCCGCCGACAACATCCGCGAGAAGCTCCGAGTCATCTTGCAGATGGCCGTCGTGCTCACCTACTCGGTCGGCGTCCCCGTCTTGAAAGTCGGCCGGATGGCCGGTCAGTTTGCCAAGCCGCGCTCGTCCGACACCGAAATGGTTGGCGACCTCGAAATCCCCTCCTTCCGTGGCCACATCGTCAACGACGCCACCGCCACAGAGGCTGCTCGCACCCCCAACCCTGAACGCCTGGTTCAGGCCTACCATCAGTCGGCCTCGACGCTGAACCTGCTGCGCGCCTTCACCAAGGGAGGCTTCGCCGACTTGAATCGGGTCCACTCCTGGACCCAAGAGTTCGTTGCCTCAAGCCCCGAAGGAGAGCGCTACGACAAGCTCGCCCGCGAGATTGATCGTGCCCTCAGCTTCATGCGCGCCTGCGGCATCGAAACCGAAGACAACTCGAACCTCAGCGAAGTCGACGTCTTCACCTCCCATGAAGCTCTGATCCTTGGCTATGAAGAAGCCCTCACCCGTCGCGACTCGATCACCGGCGACTGGTACGACTGCTCGGCTCACATGCTCTGGATCGGCGAACGCACCCGAGAACTCGATGGCGCGCACGTCGAGTTCCTCCGCGGCGTCGGCAACCCCATTGGTTGCAAAGTTGGCCCGACCATGACCGGCGACGAGCTCATTGAGCTGTGCGAAATCCTCAACCCGTCGCGCATCCCCGGTCGCCTCACACTGATCACCCGGATGGGCGCCGACAACATCGAAGAAAACCTGCGGCCGCTGCTGCGTGCCATCTCCGACGCCGGCCATCCCGTCGTCTGGGCTTGCGACCCGATGCACGGAAACACCTACACCGCTCCGAGCGGTCGTAAAACTCGCCACTTCGACGACATCGTGCGCGAAATTGGTGGCTTTGTTCGTGCCCACCGCGCCGAGGGCACCTGGCCCGGCGGCATCCACGTCGAACTGACCGGCGAAAACGTCACCGAATGCCTCGGCGGCGGCGACGAACTGGTTGACGCCGACCTGAACAGCCGCTACGAGACCGTCTGCGACCCACGCCTCAACGCTCGGCAGGGCGTCGACCTGGCATTCCGAGTCGCCGAGCTCATCCAAGACTTCACCTGATCGATCAGCGCGGCCACCAATGACGGCGCTTGATCTCTGTACTGCTTGGCCGGTACCGACGGCGGCTGGCGCCGTGATGCAGGGCGGTTCTGTCGTCTCTAGTCATGGTGACGTCGACGCAACGTTTCGACTCGCGTCACTCAGCAAACCAATGACCGCCTGGGCGGCACTCGTTGCCGTCGAAGAGGGCATCATCGACCTTGACGCCGTCATTGATGAGCGGTTCGCTGGGCAGTCTGGGTGCACGTTGCGACACCTCCTGAGCCATGCAGGCGGGTACGGCTTCATGGGCACCGAACCCATTGCGGCGCCGGAACGCACCCGCACGTACTCGAACGGCGGCGTCGAACTCGCTGCTGCTTGGGTCGAGTCGTGTGCTGAAATGCCCTTCGCCGAATACCTCTCGCTCGCCGTGTTCGAGCCGCTCGGCATGACCTCTGCTGAGCTGATCGGGTCTCCCGCCTATGGGGTGTGGGCCGCGGTCGATGACGTCGTGCGGTTCCTGGCTGAGGCGCGCGCCCCACGCCTCCTGGCATCGAACACCGCCGACGAAACTGTCCGTGTTCAGTTCCCTGCACTCGGAGGTACCGTTCCGGGTGTGGGCCGTTACGACCGGTGCCCTTGGGGCCTTGGATTTGAGATTCGCGGTGACAAATCGCCGCATTGGACAGGCACGCGCAACGACCCCGCCACCTACGGGCACTTTGGGGGCGCCGGCACCATGATGTGGACCGACCCAGCCGCCGATGTGTCGCTCGTTGCGTTGACCGACCGCCCCTTCGATCAATGGTCTGGCGATGCCCTCCGACTCTGGCCAGAGTTGTCCGACGCCGTCCTCGACGAGTTCGCAATAACAGAGTCCGTGAATTGATCATGTTCCACCACGGCGATCGAGTTCGCTACGCCACAACTGGCGACGACGGGTTCCCGGTGGTGCGCTACGGGTTCGTCGGAGGAACGACAGCCGAGGGCGGTCCGGTTGTTGTCATGCTTGACGGCGAGTTGGGCGGCGACGTCGTCGACATCGACACGCTCCAGCCCGTACACATCTCGAACGTGACGCTCACGCTCGAAGGCACGGACCTTCTGGAGGATCCAGCCCTGCGTCAAGGCCTCATTCACTTGTGGGCCGCCGAGGCGGAGTCAGCAGGCTTGGAGATCAGTGCAATGCACCCGATGGGCACTGGCGTCCTTGACAGCTGCCAGGGCTTTGCGCTCGCCGAACTGACCAGTGCCGGCGAGCCCTACGTGCTCACGGCCAGCCTGTGCCCAAGTGATCTCGATGCCGTGCTCGTGTGCGCCGCAGCGCCCGACGGCCACTACGTATAACGCGTTCGCAACGGCTTGTCATCCCTCACGCCTGCAGCAAGGTCTTGAGGAACTATTTTGTATCGACCACTCGAAACGCTTCTGCGCTGGAGCCTTCAGGCCTCCCTCGCTCTGCTGCGATGCTCTTCCACCACTCACGCACCCGTTCTTCCATAGCGTCCGGATCACGATGCTGGCTCGCGTGGCAGCGCAATGCTCGGATCTTGCGGTCGAGTTGCTCGGTGATGTCGACGAAATCGTTCGCCTCTGCTCCGAGCATCACCCAGACTTCGCTGACAGCCCAGTCTTCGAGCTCGGCACATTCAGACCCCACGAACGCAAACGGGTTGCGTGCGTCCGGGTAGACGGCACACATCGTGGCTTCTCCCGTGGCGATGTGGTCAGGGTGCGAGCCATACGTCGAGTCGAGATTGCGCATCGGGTTGTGCGTGATGACCACCTGCGGGCGCACCTCGCGGATGACCTTGCTGATGTCGTGGCGCATTGCCATGTCAGCAACCGCTGCGCCGTCCATATGCCCGAGGAAGATAAGCCGAGTGACGCCGACCGCTGCCGCCGCGTTGGTTTGCTCTGCGCGGCGGATTGAAGCCATTTCGTCGCGTGGGACCGAGTGATCAAAACCGCCGGCTTGGCCATCGGTCACGAGGCAGTACACCACCTCGATGCCGGCGTCGGTCATGTTCGCAACGGTGCCCGCTGCGCCGAAGTCGACATCGTCCGGGTGCGCCGTGACGACGAGGACACGTTCGATTTCAGAGAGGTTCAACATCGGGGTTATTCAACCACCACGCACGGCCTGCAGTCGGCTCCGTCGCTCAAGTCGGCAGAAACGAAGACGGTGAACTCTGCAATACGGGGTCACAGGTATCTACAGTGCGACCCATGCTGCCCAACGCTGCCGACATCTCTCTCGACCAGATCGACCTATCTGACCTGGAGTTCTGGGCAGGGCCACGCGATGTACGCGAGGCCACCTTCAAGCTGCTTCGTGACACCCCCGAACTTCAGCACTTCGAAGAACACGTCGTCGAAGGCTCGCCATTCCCCCCGGGTGCCGGCTACTACGCACTCACCCGACACGAAGACATCTGGGCCGTGAGCCGCAACGCCAAGCTCTTTTGCTCTGGCCAGGGCTCAAACATCGGCGACCTCCCGCAGGAGATGAGCGAGTTTTTCGGGTCGATGATCAACATGGACGACCCGAAGCACTACCGCCTCCGCTCGATCGTCTCGAAGGGCTTCACACCAAAGGAAGTCGCCAAGGTCGAAGCGATGGTCGTCAGCAAAGCGAAACTGATCGTCGCGCGGATCCAGGAGCAGTTCGCCGACAAAACGTGCGACTTCGTCGAGCACGTTGCAGCAGCGCTCCCCCTTGAGATCATCTGCGACATGATGGGTATTCCCCCGCAGGACTACGGCCAGATTTTGGCCTGGACCAACACGATCCTGGGCATCGGCGACCCTGATTTCGTCACGTCATACAACGACCTGATGACGCACTCGCTCGAAATGTTCACCTACGCCCAGACCCTGGGCGAGAGCCGCCGCGCCGACCCGCAAGACGACATCACGTCGGCAATGATGACTTCTGTCGTCGACGGCGAAGAGCTGACGCCGCAAGAGTTCGGCTCGTTCTTCATCCTGCTCGTCGTTGCCGGGAACGAGACGACGCGCAACGCCATCAGCCACGGAATGATGGCGCTCACCGACTTCGCCGAACAGCGCGAACTGCTCTACGGCGACTTTGGCGCGCACGCCAAAACCGCCATAGAGGAAATGGTCCGGTGGTCGACCCCTGTCATCCACTTCCGTCGAACCGCAACCGAAGACACCGACATCAACGGCTTCCCTGTGAAGGCTGGCGACAAGGTCGTCATGTTCTATAACTCGGGCAATCGTGACGAGCGCGCCTTCGACAACCCGCACCGCTTCGACATCGCCCGCTCAATGCAGCCTGCACAGGTCGGCTTCGGTGCTGGCGGCGCGCACTTCTGCCTCGGAGCGAACCTGGCGCGTCGGGAAATGACGACGATGTTCGATGAGATCCATCGCAGCCTCCCGTCGCTGCGCATCACGGGCGAGCCCGCCTACCTGCAAAGCAACTTCATCAACGGCATCAAGCGACTCGACTGTGCCTGGGCCTGACGCCGCCGAGCGTTCGGACCTGGCGCTCGTCCAACAACTCACTGTCGTCGGCTGGCTATTGCTCGGCGGGCAGTTCGGCTTCATCCTGTTCCAGTTCGAACGCGTCCGCACCGTCGACGGAACCCGCTTCGCAACCGCGTGGGACCAACGCATCGAGGTGTTGAGTTTCCTCATTCTGCCGCCAAATCTGATGGTGCTCTTTCCTGCAGCCGCAGTGGCGATTGGAACGACTTGGCTGGCCGGTTCCACTCAACGCGGAGCGTGGCTCGACAGTTTGCTGCGAGTCGTTGCCGGCATCGCAATTTCGATGATCTTCATCGGATTCGCGGCGATCATCGAAATCTCCACACGCAATGGTCAACTCGAGCTGGACTCGATCTTCTTTCGGCTCGGAGGTATGTCGCTCGCCGCCGGCATCGCTTTGGGCTGCCGATTGGCTGATCAGCAGCGAGTCTAAATCGGTTCAGTCGCCGAGTTCGCCGTTGCGAAAGTGGCTTCGACAGAGCAGCTCGTAGCGAACAGAGTCGCCGAAGAGCGGCTGCGCATCGGTGTTTCGCGTATCGCCGACGACGACGGTGTCGCCTTCGTAGACGACGACGCCGTTGACGACGCGGGCGTTGTGGGTGGCGCGAGCACCGCACCAGCAGCGCGCCTCGACCTGGAGCGGGCTGTGCTCGTCGGCGAGTTCGAGCATGCGCTGCGACCCGGCGAAAAGCTTGCCTCTGAAGTCGGTGAGAAGACCGAACGCATACACGTCGACCTCAAGATCGTCGACGACCCGCGCCAGTTGATCGCACTGCTCCTCGGTATAGAACTGTGCCTCGTCGCAGACCATGTAGTGGATTGGCCAGTTGGCAACGGCAAGCGAGTAGATGTCGAGGTCCGGCGCCACTTCGATCGCCGGTGCTGCAACGCCGAGCCGACTGGTGACCTGTTTCCCCTCTCGATCGAGGGTCGTCAGCAACAGCCCGAACAGCTGCCGGTTTGCCAGGTTGTGGTGGATCTGCAGCGCAACAGTGCTCTTTCCTGAGCCCATCGTGCCGAAGCTGAATCGAAGCGTCGCCATCTGGTGACGAACCTAGTCGCCGGAGTCGTTCGCTGGACCGATTTTGGCGTCGGGATGGACGATGGCTGGTCCGTTGATCCCACCGGCCGGTGGCGGCGAGTCGTCTTCAGCGTCACTTCCGCTGCAGCCAGATGCGACAAGCAAAGACAAGATTACGCCAGCGGCAAGGACCTTTCTCTTCATGATTGCGACTGTACCGATCTTCAGCGAAGCAGCGCCTGCACCGTAGCGATCCGGTCCGCGTTCGCTGCCAGCTTGTCGTGGCGGTAGCTGGCGACTCGGGCAAAACGAAGGGTAATACCGCCCGGATAACGCGACGATGACTTCGTTCGCATCAGTACTTGGGTGAACGTGGCCACCTTGTCGTTGCGCTGCGATAGAGCAGCGACGGCCTCAGATGTCGCCGCGAGTTCGTCAAACAACAACGGCGCTCCCCCAGGATCCCCGCCGCTGAGCTTTGCCACCACTACCCAGATCCAAAAGTGCGCTACCGTTGTATCGAGCACGTCCGGCAACGGTGCCGGGCTACAGGATCGACATTGGGGGCAATGGTCGATCCGCTTACATAGCCAATGGGGGCACACACATGACGGACACCATCGATCGGGCTGATGTGGACGACGGCGACCGCGTACTCGACCATCTCATCGTGAGGTTTGCTGGCGACTCCGGCGACGGCATGCAGTTGACTGGCGACCGCTTCACGTCCGTGAGCGCATCCTTCGGCAACGACCTGTCAACGATGCCCGACTTCCCGGCCGAGATTCGCGCTCCTGCCGGAACGGTCAACGGCGTGTCTGCATTCCAGGTCAACATCGCCGACCACGACATCACCACGCCGGGCGACGACCCAAACGTCCTTGTCGCGATGAACCCGGCAGCGCTCAAGGCCGACCTCCACCGCCTCGAAACCGGCGGCACGGTCATCATTAACGAGGATGCGTTCGGAGATCGCAACCTCATCAAGGCCGGCTACCTCGACGCCGCAGGTGAAGCCGTCAACCCGCTCAACAACGACACCCTCAACGGATACCGGGTGTTGAAGGTGCCCATGACGAGCCTCACCAAGAAGGTGTGCGAACCACTTGGTGTCAAACCGCGCGACGCCGAACGATCGAAGAACTTCTTCGCACTCGGCCTCGTGTCGTGGATGTACACACGGCCGACCGAGCCAACCGAAGAATGGATCGACGAGAAGTTTGGCAAGAACGAGAAGGTCGCTGGCGCCAACAAAGCGGCCTTTCAGGCCGGCTTCAACTTCGGCGAAACCACCGAGGCGGTCGGCCACCGTTACGAAGTCCGTCCGGCCAAACTGCCCTCGGGTGAGTACACGAGCATCACCGGCAACATGGCGTTGTCGTGGGGGCTGATTGCAGCCGCCCAGCAAGCCAACCTGCCACTCACGCTTGGGTCATACCCGATCACACCGGCGAGTGACATTCTGCACGAACTCGCCAAGCACAAACACTTCGGCGTGCGGACTCTGCAGGCCGAAGACGAGATCGCCGCAGTCGGCATTGCGCTCGGTGCGGCGTTCGCCGGACACCTTGCTGTCACCACGACAAGCGGGCCTGGGTTGGCGCTGAAAAGCGAGACGATCTCACTGGCCTTCGCCATCGAGTTGCCGATGGTCATCGTCGACATTCAACGTGGTGGGCCATCCACTGGGCTGCCGACAAAAACCGAGGCATCAGACCTCAACATCGCGCTCTACGGGCGTCACGGCGAAGCCCCGCTGCCTATCGTTGCGTCGTACAGCCCGGCCCAGTGCTTCCACGCCGCGATTGAAGCAGCCCGTATTGCCCTGAAGTACCGCACGCCGGTCTTACTGCTCAGCGACGGATACCTCGCCAACGGATCAGAGCCGTGGCTCCTGCCCGACTTGGCTTCGCTTCCCGACATTTCGGTGCCGTTCACCACCGAGATGAACCACGTCGACGACGATGGCAACGAAGTCTTCTGGCCGTACCTGCGCGACGAAAATCTCGCGCGGCCCTGGGCCATTCCCGGCACACCTGACTTAATGCATCGCGTCGGTGGCCTGGAGAAGAAAGATGGCACCGGCAACATCGACTACACGCCCGAGAACCACGAACTCATGGTCAGGCTGCGAGCCGCCAAGATCGCCAAAATCGCCGAAGACATCCCACTCGCCGAAGTGCACGGTGACGCTGACGCCGATGTCCTCGTCGTCGGCTGGGGCTCCACTTGGGCCGCGATCGACGCCGCAGTGCAGCGCCGTCGCCGAGTCGGGGTGAAAGTGGCATCAACACATCTCACCCATGTGAGCCCGCTCCCGCCGAACCTCGGCGAGATACTCGGTCAGTACAAACGTGTGCTGGTCCCCGAGCTGAACATGGGCCAGCTCACCAACCTGTTGCGGGCCACCTATCTGGTCGACGCCAAGGCAATTACGAAGGTCCAAGGCTTGCCCTTCAAGTCACGTGAGATCGAAGCAGAAATCGATGAAGCAGTAGCAAGCGCAGGGGGTGCGTCATGAGTACGGCACAGGTCGCAGTGACCACGAAGAGCGATTGGACCAGCGACCAGGAGGTGCGGTGGTGCCCCGGTTGCGGCGACTACGGCATCCTCCTGGCAGTCCAGACCTTGATGCCCGAACTCGGGGTTAATCCTGAAAACACCGTGTTCATCTCGGGCATCGGTTGCTCAAGCCGCTTTCCGTATTACATGAACACGTATGGCATGCACTCGATCCACGGACGCGCCCCCGCGATTGCCACGGGTGTCGCAACGGCCCGCCCGGACCTCGATGTCTGGGTGATCACCGGCGACGGCGATGGCCTCTCGATCGGCGGCAACCACCTGATCCACGCGCTCCGTCGCAACGTCAACTTGAACATCCTGTTGTTCAACAACCGCATCTACGGGCTGACCAAGGGCCAGTACTCGCCAACATCAGAAATTGGCAAGGTCGCCAAATCAACGCCAATGGGTTCGGTCGACGCGCCGTTCAACCCGCTGTCGGTGGCGCTCGGAGCGGAAGCGAGTTTCGTGGCTCGCACGCATGATCTCGATCGCAAGCACATGATGGAAACTTTCCGTGCAGCACATGCCCACAAGGGCGCATCGTTCGTCGAGATCTATCAAAACTGCAACGTCTTCAACGACGGACAGTTCGACGAGATCACGAAGAAGAGTGCACGTGACGAAATGATGGTCAACCTCGTCCACGGAGAACCAATCACGTTCGGAACCAATGGTCAGCGCGGTGTCACGATGGGCAACGATGGGCAACTCCGCCTGGTCGAACTCGCCGACGTTGCTGCCGAGGACATCCTCGTCCACGACGCAACACGCGACGACCCTTCGCTCGCGTTCGCGCTTGCCCGGTTGAACTCCGACGATGCTTCACCGACACCATTCGGGATCTTTCGCGATGTCCAACGCACCGAGTACGCATCAGCAGTCAACGACCAGGTCATTGCTGCCAGCGAAGCCAAAGGCCCCGCCGACTTGCAGTCGCTGCTGCGATCGAACGGAACCTGGACGGTCTAGCCCCTTGCGAAACTGATCGCGCGTCCGCAGCGCAGAACGCTCGATCATCGGTTCACTAGAGACTCGATGCTTGACCTTCGACTTCGCTTCACCAAGGAGCACCTGCTCGCGCCCGTCGCCGAGCGCTGCCCCAGTTTTCTGTCTGCAGCCGCGGTGTCGTCCGTGAGCCTCGCCTGCTGCGTGGGAGCTGGAGTTGCTGCGTGGAGTGGCGCTGCCATCCTGTCAATCATCTTGTGGCTGGTCGGACGTGTGCTCGACGGCCTCGACGGTGCAATTGCACGTGCCAATGGTTCCGCAAGCGACTTTGGCGGCTACGTCGATCTACTGTTCGACACGATTGGTTACACCGCAGTGCCGCTTGGAATTGCATTCAGCGTCGGTCAACTTGGAACGTGGCAGATCATTGCCGTGCTACTCGGGTCGTTCTATGTCAACTCAGTGTCGTGGTTGATGTTGAGCGCATTGCTCGAGAAACGCGGCGAACGCGCGAGGGGCGAGCAGACGAGTGTCACGATGCCGGCCGCGCTGATCGAGGGAACCGAGACCATCGTCCTGTTCACCATCGCTCTGGCCCTTCCCCAACACGCCGACGTCATCTTCGCGGTGATGACTGGAGGCGTGGCGATTGGAGTTTTCCAGCGCGCAATCGCTGCCCGCCGTCTCCTTCGGAACAACTGACCGGGTCAGCCGACCGAACAAGTCGATCGACCCGAAGCGCAGTCGAACACCACAAATTCGTCCAAGCGCAGCTCGACGATGTCGTCGGTCCCGGCACGCGTGATCTGCATGCTTCCTTCGACGAAGTGATGTTGTGCAGCACGATATTGCCATCCACCGCCACGGTCACGTCGTCGAAATTGAGGCGTGCCATCAGGTGACTCCGAGCACCCAGCCCTCTTCGCCGAGGACGTCATCGAGCTGACTCGATTCGACCTCAGGCGTAAAGAGCGCTCGCAATGTGCCCTCGGCGTCCATGTCGGCGAGCCGTTGCGCAGTCGCTTGCACCTGCGCTGCATCTTTAATCATGCCTGGCGGAACGGTGACCGGCCACCGCGATGGCCAGACCTCTGCGACCACGACGTCGGCATCGGTTGGTGCGGCCAATCCTGTGTCAAACGGCCAGACGCACAGTCGCTCGCCGAGGTCCCAACGCAACCGCTCGAGTGCGGCGATTCCGACCAGGCTCTGGCTACCAACCGCTCCGGCACCGAGTAATTGCCACGCGGAAAACGGTCGCAGCCCCTCGCCTCTGAGCCGGGCCTCAACGCGACGCCATTCCGGTGGCCAGGCAGCTGCCCGAGTGGGCTTGGTCGATGTCAGATGCTCCGTGCGCTGTGCAGGCGGACACCCCCAGAACGGACCGGCGGCTCTTTCGGTCGATGCAGCCGTCGCAGCCACGCCGGCCATGTCGGCGTTGAGACCCGACGCAACGCCGAACCGGTTGTTCCGGTTGCGATCGTCATCGTTGACCGCTGACCCGAGCAGCTCCCACATCGCCCGCCAAGGTCGCCCCGCCAGGTCCAACGCGGCAGCGGTTCCGCGAGGAAACCCGAGCGAGAAGTCAACACCGATCAGGGTCGGGCCGACCGAGCCAACTGCGGCGGCCATCTCAGCCAGTGCAACGCGCCGCGTCGGCGGGTTGGAAAGCTCGATGCCACCAGCGTCTGCAACGGCAATCCACACGGAATCGGCACCGGTAGTCGCTGAGCTGCTTGCGCTCCAGTCAACAATGATGATGCGGTCGAATAACACGGGTCGATTCAGGCAAGAACAGAACTGACCGCGGCGAAGTGCAGCGCTGCCGCGAGCACCGTGAATGAGTGCCACACCTCGTGGTAGCCGAACACCGCCGGCCAAGGGTTGGGCCGTTTGACGAGGAGCACAGGGAAGCCGATCGTGTAGGCGAGGCCGCCCGCCAGAATCAATCCAAGCTGCACGCCAGACAGGTTGTCAGCCAGTACCGGGTAGGCCACTGCCAGTGCCCAGCCCATGATTGGGTAGAGGGCGTAGCCAACCCACTGAAGGCGGATGAACCCGCCAAGTTTGATCGTCATACCAATGAGCGCAAAGACGCCAACGACCGACAACATCGGGATTCCCCACGACCGCGGAAGTGCGACCAAGCACACGGGCACATAGGTCCCTGCGATCAACAGGTAAATCATCGTGTGATCGAGCCGCTGCATAATCCGCCGGACACGATCGGTCCGAGCAAGCCGGTGATAGGCCGCCGACGTTCCAAACACCAGGAGCAACGTTGCGGCATAGATGGACGCCGAGGTGCGCTCAGCGGCACTGTGAGCTGAAAGAATCAACAGAACACCGGCCGGGATCGAGACGGCGAAAGCCCACGCATGCATCCGCCCACGCCACGTCGGGCGCTCGGCCAGCGGCATCAGCGGACGAATGGTCATACGGCCACCGTACCTTGATGTCGCAATCGCTTCGGATCGGGCGCGGTTGCTTTGGTCACGCCGGTGCTCAGCTGTCGAGTGATTGGATCAACTCGGTCACAGCAGCGCCATACCGATCGAGCTTGGCTGGCCCCACGCCCGAGATCTTTCCCAATTCAGCGCGGGTCTTGGGTGCCATCCGCGCAATCGAGACCAGCGTCTTGTTATCAAAGACGACGTAGGCCGGCTTGCCATCGCGCAGGTTGTTGCGAAGTTCCTTCAACGCGGCGAACCGGGCTTGAGCTTCGGGATTGAGGTCGCTGGACGGATCAGTCTTACTGACTGCCGACTTGGATGACTTCTTGACCGGCTCAGGGCGATGCGATGCGATGACTCGTCGCTCAGTCGGCTCAGCTGGCTCGTTCGTCAGTTCGCTGACGAACGGGCTCGGTGATGGGCCAGTGACAATCGTGGCATGCGAACTCGCCCGAGTGATCGCCACATGGAAGAGGCGACGCTCTTCTTCGACGTCTTCTGCGAGACGATGAGGATATTGCTCGGCGTCAGCCAGATGAACCACCACGTGCGGCCACTCTTGGCCCTTCACGCGATGCACCGTCGACAGCATCACGCCGCCGGGGTCGCGGCGTACGGCAAGGTGATCTCGCATCCACCCCTCGAACGATGCCACGTCGTCATGCTGCGCCGCAAGGTGTTGGATTGCCGTGAGGTCGTCGCCTTGCGCAGCGCGGTTCATGCCGCGGCGCTGTGCGTCGAGCGTGCCAACGGCTCCAGCCAAACCGATTTCATCGATCAACGCGAACACAAGATCCGACGTCGGCGCACCGCTGCTCGCCAACTTTTGCAACTGCTGGATGTCAGCTGCGAAATCGTTCACGCGTTCCTGGTCTCGCTCGTTGTTCAAACGGCCGGCAAGGCGGTGTAGCTCAACGATGCTCCCCTGCTCGCACACCCAGTCGTTGATACGCGGGTGAAAGGAACGCGATGGCCGACGGAGTGCCTCACGAATGTCATCAGGCACGAACTTGTCGCGTGTGGCCAAGCGCAGCCACGAGAGCACCGCTCTGACCGAGGTGCGTTCGGCGAACTCGAGGCCAACCCCGCCCGAAATGGGAATGCCCTGCACAGCCAAAGCGACCTGGACCGGGGCAAGGAGTGCGTTGACGCGTGTCAGGACAGCGATGTCGGACGCCGTGGATCCACTTCGAAGCGCGGCTTCGACAGCATCGCGGCTCGCACTGATCGCGTCGACCGAGGTGTCAACCGTCCACCCCGAGGTGTCGGTCGAGTGCGCCCGAATAGTTTTGGGAACGCGTCGATCATTGTGACGAAGCAGCCGGTCGACAACATCGACAATCCCGGCCGGGCAGCGGTAGTTCACTTCGAGCGGGTGGCTGCCTGCGCCAGGAAATAGCTGAGCGAAATCGATCAACCATGCTGGATCAGCGCCGTTGTAGCCGTAGATCGTTTGATCATCGTCGCCAACGCCGAAGACCGCCCCACCCGGCGAAGCCAGCAGACGAATCAGCAACAAGTGGGCTGGTGTGAGGTCTTGGAACTCATCGACCAGCATCATCCGGCATGCCCGCTGAGCAACCCGACGAGCCTCGGGCTGCGACAGCAACACCAAGAGCGCTCGGTGAATCTGGTCGTCGAAATCAACCGCACGCTTCCGTTCGAGCGCGGCGCGATAGCCCGGCCACGCTTCCGCCAGCCCTTCGACGTCGCCGTCGTAGCGAGCTTCGGCGTCGGCGGGGGCCACCAGCCCGAGACGAATCAGGCTGAGCGCCTCGATCCAGGGGGCGACGGGGTCGCTGTTGCGGCGACGCGGAAACGACACGAGGTCGCCGATGATCCGCCGAACATCAACTTCGTTGATCGTGTTCCATCGTGTCGACTGCGGGGCAAACGGAGCGGTGCCGTTGACGATCGCGAGGGCCATGGCATTGAGTGTTCGAACCTGGAGGCCGGGCAGGTCGGGGGTGCGCTCGACCATCTCCTCCTGGGCACGCTTATTGAAGGCGACGAGGATCACGGCGGATGCCGGAAGATTCCAGGTGCGGAGAAGGTGTCGAGCTCGCTCGGTCAGCACACGAGTTTTGCCAGAGCCAGCTGGGGCGATGATGCGCGCCGCCCCGCCGCTGTGGGTGACAGCGGCGAGCTGGTCGGGTGCAAGGTCGGCCTCGGAGACGTTGTTCCCGGGCGCCGCGAACGAACGGTGCTCGACGGCAACATTGTGGACGACGGCGACACCATCGATCGGATCGGTGTGGCGGATTGGCCCGCCGTCGAGCCAAAGCTGAGTTCCGTCAGGTGCGACGATGTCGCCCAGTTGGTCACTCGCGGCAGCGGTTGCGCCAGCAGCGATTGCACGGTCGAGCGCAACCCAGGCACATCGATCCTCGCGAACGTCGACAGCATTCGACCAGACGGCGTGGTGCAGCGCCTCGAGCTCGAACACGAAGTCAGCACCCATCTCGAAAGGCTGTGCATCGGTCTTCAACATCGGCTCACGGTCGAAGTCGACAGCAAGTTCGATGATCAGGCGCTGCCGTAGGTCGGCGGCGGCTCGCAGCGTGGCGAGTAGCCCGGTCGGTTCGGCTACAGCGGCCGCGTCGACGACGACCCGCTCGGCATCGGCCCAGGGCCCCGGGACGCTGGTCGAGGCTGTGACGAGACAATTGCGCCCGAGCTCGGCTGGGCCCGCACCGGCTGCGGCGACACCACGCTCGAAGCCAGAAACAACGGGGGGACTCGACACCTGACGCCGTGCTGCTACCTGTGGCGGTGATGGTTGTGGCGGCGGAGCATCATCTGAAGGCTGAAAGCTCGCGCCGTCGCCAGGATCGGCGTACGGGATTTCGTCGGCGAGGGGCACCTCTTGCTCGCCGTTGTCCGCCCAGCACTGGCGTACCTGGACAGGCAAATCATGTTCACCTTTGCAATACGCACACGCAATCGCCATGCCTCGGACTGTAGCGAACGAGGCCCATTTCCGCACACATGTTCGATCGAGGGTCGCGGCGCTGCGTGCTCTCATCAGGCCCAGCGCGTCGGACAGCGCGTCGAACAGTCAGACTGTTGGAATGCCCTTCGAACACGGCCGACCGACCATGCCTCACCGACCGCAGTTGGTACTTATTCGGCACGGCGAAACCGAATGGAGTAAATCGGGCCAGCACACCGGACGGACCGACATCCCCCTCACCGAGCACGGTCGCGAAGAAGCAAGCTCCATCGCCGCCGCTGTTGCCGAGACGTCCTTCACGCATGCCTTCGCGAGCCCCCTCGAGCGCGCCTGGGAGACTGCGAGTCTCGTCGGGTTGACCCCGACCGCCGACGACTCGCTTCTTGAGTGGGACTACGGCGATTACGAAGGAATCACGACCGACGAGACGCGCGAGACCATTCCCGACTGGTCAGTCTGGACCCACGACATTTTCAACGGCGAGTCGGTCGACGAAGTCGGACGACGTGCCGATGCAGCGATCGAACGGTATTCGGTCCTCAGTGGCCCGATTGCCGTCGTTGCCCACGGGCACTTTCTGCGGATCTTCGCCGCCCGCTGGCTCCACCTCCCCGCACAGGAAGGTCGGCGCTTCGTCCTCAACACCAGCACACTGTCGCTGCTCGGCTGGGAACGCGAGAATCGCGTGATCAACCGGTGGAATGACCCGTGCGGTTGGTGACAGCGTCGTCGGTGTACGTTCCGACCGCGGCGCACCATCACAGGTACAGGGCATGTTTCCCCAAGCAAGCCGACGGAGTCGGTGTTCGCTGACTCTCCATGTGTTGCGTCGCGGTCGGTACGGATTACAACTCTAGATCCACTGGCCTGGGGATTGGAAGTGGACAAGCCTGTGAATTTCAGCCCAATTATTGCCGTTTTGTTGTTGACATCCATGTGGACGAAATGTGAATAAGTAAGGTTTATCCACAGCCGATGGTCAGCGCAGTTCAGATAACCGGCGCGACCTCCACCGGAATGCCATTGAGTACTGAAGTGCCTGAGAGCGGGTCGAACGCCTCGTGATCGGTGAGCAGGTTCGAGTTGACGCCAGCGTGCTCAGCAGCCACCCGCATCTTGGTTCCAGGGTCGTCATGTCCCCAACCGTGGGGCAGGCTAACTACACCCGGTCGGACGCTGTCAGTCACCTCGACAGGCGCCGTCACCTGGCCCACCCGAGAGGTGATCTGAGCCGCCCCACCATCGGTCAACCCCAGCGTGTCAGCATCGTCCGGGTGCACCTGCAGGGTGCAACGTGTTCGACCCTTCACCAACACCTCGATGTTGTGCATCCACGAGTTGTTGCTTCGAAGATCCCGACGGCCAACGAGCACCATCGCGCGTTGCTCAAGGCCGAACTGCGCCGCAGCGAGACGATCAAGGTCGGCAATAAACACTTTGGCGGCGAGTTCGATCTTGCCGCTCGGCGTCCGCAAAATTTCGGGCAGGCGCGATTCGAGCGCACCGAAATCCCGACCGTGGGGTCGCTCGAGAAGATCGTCCAACGATGTTCCATCTGGATTGTCTCCGAATGCGTCGCCGTACGGGCCCGTCCGCAGCATGAAGTCGAGCATCCGATCAGGGCCGCTCCGTCCGGAGGAATTCAGCTCGGTGAGCAACTCATCGCCATCGCGCCCGAACACGGGGCCGTTTGCGTCTTTCACTGCCGATCGAACGAGGCGCTCGATCGACTGTTCATCGATGACTGCAGGGTCAGCGTCAACCCCCTGCCCCTGAGCAATGGCGGTGAGCTTCGAGATCACTTCCCACTCATCGGGTTGATCAGCGTCGAGTGGCAGCACGGGTGGGCTGTAGTTGGCCACGTTCCGAACGGCGAACTGTAGGAGTAGCAGGTCGTAGTGGCTGCGCTGCAGCTGCGACGGAACCGGCAGGATCACGTCGGCGTGCTTGGTCGTCTCGTTGAGGTACAAATCAATGCTCACCATGAAGTCGAGCTGAGCGAACGCATCCTCAAGCAGCGCAGTGTTCGGGTTCGATCGAAGGGGGTTGCCGCCCAGGGTGATCATGGCCTTGATCTGGCCATCACCTGGCGTCGTGATCTCCTCGGCGAGTGCTGCAACCGGGTACTCCCCCATTACCTCAGGGTGACCGCTCACCCGAGAGGTCCCACGCCCGACGGTGAAGCCGCGGCCGGATCCCGGCTTGCCACGCGTGGTCGCTCCGCCCGCAACCGGCAGTGCGAACATCGCACCACCGGGTCGGTCGAGGTTGCCGGTCAAGATGTTCAAGGCGTCGATCAGCCAGGTCGCCGTCGAACCGAACTCGGTCGTGCTCGTTCCGATCCGGCCGTAGACGGTCGACGTCGGCGCGGCTGCAAGCTCATGAGCCAACCGTCGAATGGTGACTGCGTCGATGCCGGTTGCCTTCGCGACCGACTCCGGCGTGAACGGTTGGATCGCCGCACTGAACTCGACGAGCCCGTTGAGGTACTCCGTGACGTGGCTACCAGGGTCAGCGAGTTCGTCGGTGACCAGCACGTTGGCCATGGCGGCCAGGAGCAACGCATCGGAGCCCGGTCGAATCGACACCCACTCGTCGGCCTCCTCGGCAGTTCGCGACCGGCGCGGATCGACGACCACAACTCGGCCGCCGCGCTCCCGAATCGCCTCGATGCGGCCGGGGAAATCGGGGGCCGTACACATGCTGCCGTTTGATGCGTATGGGTTGCCACCAAGGATCATCAGGTGATCGGTCCTGTCGAGGTCGGGAACAGGAACCGAAACGCCCGTGCCAAAGACATGGCCGGCCGCAACGTGACGCGGCATCTGATCGACCGTGGATGCGCTGAACCGATTGCGCGTACCGAGCCCGGTCAACAACGAACGGGTGAACATCATCGACGACAACGAGTGCGCACCGGCATTGCCGACGTACACGCCGAGCGACGAGCGACCGTTGCGTTCGATGACACCCTGCAGACCCGCTTCTACGGCATCCCATGCCTCTGCCCAGGTCACTTCGACGTGCACGCCGTTACGTCGGATCATCGGCGTCCGCAAGCGATCCGGATCGGCGTGCAACTGTTTCAGCGTCGAGCCCTTCGGGCAGATGAACCCCTTGGAGAACACGTCGTCCATATCGCCCTTAATGCGCTGGACCTCTTCTCCGCCCTTGCCGTCCGGCTTGAGCGTGATCTCGAGACCACAGGTGGCTTCACAGAGTGGGCAGGTCCGCCAGACCGTGCGCGTCGCCGAGGCGGCTCCAGTGTCGGGTGCGCGTTCGAGAAGGGGCATGGGCAAATTCTCGCAGAACCCGCCCAGGTGGGCGGAGTCCGACTGGTCGACCTACCATGCTTCGAACATGATCAGACGGGTCTTTCCTGACAGCGCAGCAACCACGATTGCCGACAGCTACGCCCAGACTCTTTGCCAACGCACCAACGAGCGCAGTAACGCCCCGTGGGTCGGCTTGTGCATGGTCAGCTCGATCGACGGGTCAACTGTGGTCGGCGGTAAGAGCAGCGAACTGTCGAGCACCAACGACATGGCCGTCCTTCACGGGCTCCGGTCAATCGCCGATGTCATACTCGTCGGCGCCGGCACAGTCAGAGGTGAGGGTTACGGGCCGCCCCAAACTTCCGGGCAGCGCGTCGGCGTCGTCACCGCAAGCGGCAACGTCGACACCACCCTCGCCCTCTTCACCGGCGGCGCCGGATTCATTATTACGACAGACCACGCCAAGATCGCCGACGGCGTCGATGTCATCAGGGCAGGTGGCGACAACGTCGACCTATCGGCTGCCATTGGACGGCTGAGTGAAATGCATCCATCGCCCTCCTTCGTGCAAGCAGAGGGCGGCGCATTGTTGAACGGGGCGCTGCTCGACGCCGATCTGATCGACGAGATCAACCTCACTACGTCGCCGCTCTGCGTTGGCGGGAGCGGCCCACGCGTGACGACGGGTGCAGCCGATCACGCCGCCCGCTACAAGCTCGCACAGATGGTGATCGACGATCAGACCTTCGTGTTCAGCCGGTGGCTGCGGAATCGCTAATCGACGATGCGGCGCAGCAGCGGTCGTTCAGACCTGAGCCGACTCGACGTGCTCGGCCTTCTCCATCAATTCGAGCTCGCGGTGGAAGTCAGCCGCAGCGTCGAAATTTTTGTAGACGCTGGCGAAACGGAGGTACGCGACTTCGTCAACCGAGCGGAGTTGCTTCAGCACAGCGAGCCCAACATTGGCTGACGAAATCTCGGAGCCTTGCAGGCGAACAGAATCTTCGACGGTCACTGCGAGTTGTTCGAGGGCCTGGGGCGTCACCGAGCGACCCTTGGTCGATGCAGCAAGGCCAGCAATCAATTTCTGGCGAGCGAACAGCTCGGTCCGACCGTCAGACTTGACAACCGTGAGCTGCGCATGATCAACGCGTTCAAACGTGGTGAAACGATGGGCGCAAGCAAGGCACTGACGGCGCCGTCGGATGGCGGTGTTCTCTTCGGCGACGCGTGAATCGACGACCTTCGTGTCGTCGTCTCGACAAGCCGGGCAGCGCATGGTAGACACCATACTCCGCAAGCCCGGCAATGGCGGCTCAAGGCAGCCAGATGGCTTCGCCCGAGGCGACCCCGGTGCCGCCGTTCATTTGGATCAACACGCCGATGTAGCGGTCACGGCTGATATCACCCCTGTACGCGTCGGCTATCGACCACAACGTGTCGCCAGACTGGGCGACGTGGATCGATGCTGGTGCAGCGATAGCCGTGAAATCGGCGGAGTCGGTGAGCGCCGGCTGGACACCTGACGCTGATGCCGGGGCGCCTTGGAAGCCAGCGAGCAATCCGACGGTTGCAGCCAAGGCGGCGACCGCGAGCCCGAGGGCGGCCGTGCCAACCAGCAAACGACGGATTGCGTAGTTCGGGACCTTCGGACGAACCATCCCCCGCACTTCGGCCTCGACGCCGAACGACGTGGCAGAAACGAACGCCAGCGGCTGCGCCGATTGGACCTGAACGTGGCTGCGATGTGATGTGTGCAAGGTGGTGCCCATGTCTACTCCCCAACGGATGACGTGAATGCCGAGTGGGCGTTCGATACCGTTCGATGATCTGACCGTTTCGAAACGCTTGTTCGATTACTTGAGATGCACAGTCAACCAGCACAGGTGTTCGATGTCAACCGTTTTGGCCAGGTTTATCGAACGAACGTTTGTCGTACAGATGTTTGACCTGATCGATTCAAGGCCGTATCATGTTCTTATGGCTCCCAAGATCAGTAAGCGTCAGCGCGACATTCTCGATTTCATCGAACAGCAGATGCGCGATCGCGGGTTCCCGCCGTCAGTCCGTGAAATCGGCGACGCCGTTGGCCTCACCTCGCCGTCCACGGTGCACAGCCATCTGAACACCCTGCAGCGTCACGGCTACCTGCGCCGCGACCCCAGCAAGCCCCGCGCCATCGAGGTTCGCTACGACTCGAACAGCGGCGCCATGATGGACAAGCGTCCAGTTCGCCACGTCCCACTCATCGGCGATGTCGCCGCCGGCACGGACGTGTTGGCCGCCGAGAACGTTGAAGAGCTCCTCCCGGTTCCCGTTGACTTCGCTGGAGAAGGCGAGCTGTTCATGCTGCGCGTTCGCGGCGAGTCAATGATCGGTGCAGGCATCCTCAATGGCGACTACGTGGTTGCCACCCAGATCGATCACCCAGCCAACGGTGACATCGTCGTCGCTGGCATCCCGGGCGGAGAGGCCACGGTCAAGACCTACGCCCGTTCGGGTAACGAAGTCACACTGACCCCGCATAACCCAATCCTGGAGCCAATGGTGTTCACCGCCGATCAGGTCGAGGTGTACGGCAAGGTCGTCACGGTCATGCGCCGTTACTGAGTCGCGCGGAACAATCGTTGCTCAGCCCGGTTACCGGCTGGGCATCTCGGGTGGGGCCCACGGAGCCGGAGTTGGCGGTTGCTCAGCCGGAGTTGTGAACGGGGGCTGGCGGCCCGGAGTGCCTTGCTGCCCTGGAGGAGTCGTCGCAGGAGCTGGCGGTACTGGAACGCCGAGCGGCTGCGTTGGCGGCTCGGGCTGCTGCGCCCAGCCTGCTGATTGCCCAGGCTGCTGTGCCTCTGGAGGCGATGTTGGCCACTCCGCTGCGCTCGACCACGGGTCAGCTGAAACCAATGCCGCGGGAGAGCCCCGACGGCGGCTCGTCGCGATCAATGAGAGTCCAACGATCAAACCAGCGATTCCGCTGGCAAACGCCCCGAGCTGCAGTGATTGCACCCCTTCGCTCGGATCACGCCCAATGGCAATGGCGAAGCCGGCGGGCTCGGAGTCGTTCGTCGGCTCGACACGCAGGACGTAGCTGCCAGACTTTCCCACAACGAACGTCTGGATCAACTGGCCTGCTGAGCCGGCGGCGGCGTAGTCGACTCCGGTGCGGGCATCGAGCGCAACCTCTGTGCCGTCAGGCCCCGTCAAGACGAGGCGCACAGGTGGGAGATCTTGCGGACTCCCAAGCTCACCAAACGAACCGGGCGCCACACAGCTTCCGGTCACGGCACTGATCTCGCCCTCGGTCTCCACGAAGACCAGGAACTCGCCGGCGGCTTCGAAATTGAGGGTCGTGTCACAACCGACCGGCGCCCGCGCAAAATTTCGCACGGCATCAGATTGCCGTTGCCCTGCCGAGTACCAGAGGCCGACGGCAGCGAGCAGCCCGGCAATCAACACGACAATGCCCGCAGCGAAAAATCCAGTGCGTCGGTTCGAGTTCATCTTGCTCCGTCTTGCGCCCGCTGATGTGCAGAGCGCGTCGTGGTCAGGTGGCGGCCGCCAGGCGGCGAGCCACGAGTTCGATCTTGTCGTCTGGTTGTACCACGGCAACACGCACGAAGTTCGTGCCGTCGACACCATAAAACTCGCCGGGGCTGACTATGGCTCCACCTTCGGCTGCGAGCCGTTCGGTGAACTGCCAACCGTCTTCGACGGGGATCCAAAGGTAGAACGCTCCCCCGGGCCGCGGCACGTCGATGCCAGACCACTCCGAGATCACGTCGGCGAGCAACTCGAGGCGCGAGCGGTAGCGGTCGCGCTGCTCTTGGACGTGCACGTCGTCGTCAAAAGCAACCGCCGCAGCCGCCTGCACCGGACCGGGAACGAGCATGCCTCCGTGCTGGCGGACGCTCTTCAAGAAGTCAGCGATTTCGGGGTCACCAGCATAGAAACCTGCTCGGGCTCCGGCCAGGTTCGAGCGCTTTGACAACGAGTGCACGGCCACGACGCCTTCGAGCCCGTGTTCAAGAATCGTGCGCGGCTGCCCGTCCCACGTGAACTCGATGTAGCACTCGTCCGAGAACACAGGGATTCCGTTGGAACGCCCCCAGGTTGCGGCGGCTTCGAGATCGTCGAGATGGCCAGTCGGATTGCCCGGGCTGTTGACCCACAGCAGGAGCGCCCGATCAATATCGGCTTGGTCCACTGCACCAAGATCGAGCGCGCCATCGGGGCCAAACGGCACCGACACCGAGCGACATTGGCCAAGTGTGGCACCCATTGCGTACGACGGATAGGAGATGGCTGGGTACAACACCGTGTCACGTTCAGGGTGACGCAGCTTCATGTAGCCCGGCAGCGACGCGACGAACTCTTTAGTTCCAACGGCAGCTGCGATCTGGTCGACCGGCACGTCGACGCCGAGGCGCCGCTGCATCCAATTGCTGCACGCCATACGGAACACCGCGGTGCCAACACTCGGCGGATAACCGCGCTCGGCGCCACTGGTCCCCAGCGCCTCGATCACCGCAGCGGGCGGAGGATCGAACGGCGTACCAATGGACAGGTCCACTGATCCGCCTTCGAATGCGTCAGCGATCGGCTTCAACCGGTTCAACCGGTCGTACGGGTATGGCGGCGGCGCGAACGGGCCGGTCGGCGCTTCGATAGCAACCACGATTAAACCTCGGGCTCAGTCGGTGCGCTGTCAGACCCATTCGACTTGCCGATGACGAACTCGCTGAGTCGACCTGCCGATGCATCAGAAAGACGCGCCCGGATCAACCACGCCTCCTCGGTCGGGCCGGCGCCATCACCGATCGAGACAACTTCACCTTCTCGGTGTACGGCGGCGAGGACGTCGCCACGTTCGTAGGGGACCAGGACTTCATAGACGACAGCCAGTACCCGGAGCCGGTCGGTCAAGGTCCGCAGGAAGATTTCGACACCGTCACCGGTGGCGGCACTGATCGCAACCGAACCGGGATGTCGATCCGTCAGTTCTTTGGCAATTTCCGGCTGGGCGTCAGCTTTGTTGAACACGAGAAGTTCGGGAACTTCAGCCGCATCGATGTCGCCGAGCACTTGACGAACGGCATCGATCTGCCCCTGGGGATCGGGCGATGTGACGTCGACGACATGCACCAGGTAGTCGGCCATCGCCGCGACTTCAAGCGTCCCCTTGAACGACTCGATGAGGCCGTGCGGCAAGCGGCTGATGAAACCGACCGTGTCGGAGAGCAGCACGGGCTCACCACCGGGCAACGCCAGGCGGCGCGTGGTCGGATCGAGCGTGGCGAAAAGACGGTCCTCGACCAGCACGCCCGAGTCGGTCAGCTGGTTGAGCAATGTCGACTTGCCTGCGTTGGTGTAACCGACGATCGCCACATTGGCGAGGCCGCTCTTGTTGCGCCCCTTGCGCTGCAGCAAGCGAGTTTCCGCGAGGCCATCGAGGTCTTTCTCGATCTTCGTGATTCGTCGTTTGATCCGACGGCGCTCGACTTCGGTTTTGGTCTCGCCACTACCAAACCGTCCGCCGACACCGCCGCGCTGCTGCGCCTGCTTGTCAGAAAGCCCTCGCCGAAGCCGCGGCAGGCGGTACCGCAGAAGCGCGAGTTCGACCTGCGCCTTGCCTTCAAGCGTGTGTGCGTTCTGCCCGAAAATGTCCAGAATGACTGCAGTGCGGTCAATCGCCGTTCGGCCCAACAACTTCTCAAGATTGAATTGCTGCGCCGGCCCCAGGTTGTTGTCAAACACCACGGTGTCAGCGTCCACGGCGAGGCAGAGTTGCTTGAGCTCTTCAACCTTGCCCTTACCGATGTACCAGGTGTGGTCGGGGGCAGCGCGCTTCTGGACCATGCGGCCGGCCTCGTCCGCACCCGCCGTGTCAATGAGTAGTGCGAGTTCGTTCAGGCTTGCCTCGGTTGACTCTTCGTTATCACCGGGAAGCGTCACGCCGACCAGCACGATCTTCTCTCGGATCGTCCGATCAATCAGTGTCTCGGCGAGTGCTTCGTTGTACGGAGTCGTCACGCTGTCCTTCTCATTGCAGTGGCACCTGAATCGTTGCGATGTGTGTCGCCGGCCCGGTGAGCACGGCGAGTGTCGGATTTTCTGGCGAGAACCTGACGGTGGCGCTTCCACCGTCCATGTGGACGAGGACCTCACCATTAATCGGCGTGGCGAGCCCCCACTGTGCAGCGGCGTACGCCGATGCACAGGCACCCGTTCCACAGGCAAAGGTGATCCCAGCTCCACGCTCGTGGACGCGCATGGTGATTGCGTTGCTCTCGGGGCCCGGCTCGACAATCTCCAGGTTGACGTGCGGAACTTTGCCGCCCAGATCAGCCAAGTCGACAACAGCGACTTCGTCGACGCCGACGACACTGTGCGGGTTGCCCATGGTGAGGTGTGCAACGGGTCGATCGGGGTGACAAGCCAGAGAAGCCCAGCCCTGGGGCTCGTCGATGACTCCGACTTCGCCCATCTCAACCTGCGCCGAGATCGTGCGTTCGTCGTCGGTACTGGCAAGCACGACGACTCGGTCGCCTGCGTCGGTGAGGATCAATTGTGGGCCGAGGTCGCCACGGCGTGCCGATACTGCCTGAGCGAAGCAGCGAATGCCGTTGCCACTCATTTCTGCTCGTGAGCCGTCTGCGTTGTACAGCGTCATCTTTGCTGCATAGCCCTCGGCATCGTGCCCCAACAGCAAGCCATCGGCACCGAGGCCAGTGTTGCGGTTGCAGAGCTGCGTTGCGAGGAGCGCGTGATTGACGTCCGGCGGGTCGAAGAGCACCAAGAAGTCGTTGCCGAGGCCGTGGTGCTTGGTCAGATTCAGGGTCGTCATGCTCGCTGCAATTCCTCGATCACGATGGGCGCCACCTCGGCAACCGGGTCGCTCTCGATGTCAATCCAGCGTACGCGTGGATCACGACGGAACCATCGCTCTTGGCGTACAGCGAACTGCCTCGTTCGGGTGATAACCAGCTCCACTGCTTCATCGTGGCTGATCTCGCCACGAAGATGTTGCAGGATTTCCTTGTAACCGAGCGCCTGGGCGGATGTTTTGGAGAATCCCGCCTCGCTCAGCGCTGCGACTTCGGCGACCAAACCGGCATCGATCATGGCGTGGACGCGGGCTTCGATGCGCTGGGAGATGACTGGCCGGGGCCAGCGCAACCCAACCTGCGCCACCCCGGTATCGGGATAGTGGTCGACTCCAGGCCCGAACGAACTGAAGGGTCTACCGCTGCCGATTGTCACCTCCAGTACACGCAGCAGACGTCGGCGATTCTCGGGCTCGATCTTCTCAATGGCCTTCAAGTCCAGCTCGCGAAGCCGCTGGTAGAGCGTGTTCGTCTCGTGGTGATCGAGGCCGGCTCTCACCTCGGGCCACTCCCCAGGCAGGTCGAAGTCGTCAACCACCACACGGTGATAAAGCCCGGTTCCTCCAACGAGCAGGGCGCGCTGCGCCCCGGCTGCAATGTCATCGAGTGCCGCCGCATGCGCCCATTTGAATTCGGCGACGGTGAATTCAGCGGTCGGCTCCACGAGGTTGATGCAGTAGTGCCGTGCAGCACTCTGATCTTGAGTCGACGGCTTCGCGGTACCAATGTCCATGCCTCGATACACCTGCATTGAGTCGACTGAGATCAACTCGACGTCACCGAGTTCAGCGGCGACAGCCATGGCGACCGACGACTTACCCGATGCGGTCGATCCAATGACCGCAACGCGTGGCGGCCGCCTGATCAGAGGTGTTCGCCTTCGGCGATGCGCTGATGATGATGGATCACTTCAGCAACGATGAACCGGAGAAACTTTTCGGTAAACGCCGGGTCGAGACCGGCGGCTTCGGCCATCAAACGGAGCCGTGTGATCTGAATCTCCTCACGAGCCGGGTCGGCTGGCGGCAGCTCAGCAGTGGCCTTATACCGTCCGACTGCCTTGGTGACCTTGAACCGCTCGGCGAGCAGGTGCACCAGCGCTGCATCGATGTTGTCGATGCTCGATCGATATTCAGCCAGCTGCGGATCCTCGGTCGCTTCACCCATCGAGCTTCAATGTAGTGCCAGCCAGTCCACGCCGGGCGCTTGCCTACAACGCGGAGACGGGAATACGGATTTTGTGTGCCGGCTCGGAAAGGAACTCGACGAAGTCGCCTTCGAGGAAGTGCGGCGCAGCCCGGTTGATGCGGACCGTGGCATAGCTGCCGGTCCGCAGCGGACGCGGCGGGACGAAATGGACCAGCTTGTTCTGGCGGGTACGCCCGCTGATCACGTTCGGGTCGCGTTTACTCGGGCCTTCGACCAGCACTTCTTCGACACGACCAACGCGCGCCTCGTGCTTCAACAGCGCCGAACGCTCGACGACAATGCGCAGACGCTGGAACCGCTCGCTCGCCACGGCGGCTTCGACGAAGTCGGCCTCCATGTCGGCGGCTTCGGTCCCAGGTCGCGGCGAGAAGATGAACGTGTAGGCGTAGTCGTATTCGGCAGCCGCCGCTACTTCGAGAGTGCGTTCGAAGTCGTCTTCGGTCTCGCCCGGAAAACCGACGATGATGTCAGTCGAAACAGCGAGATCATCGATAGCTGCACGAGCTTGCCCGAGTCGTTCCAGGTAGCGAGTTCCGGTGTAGCCGCGATGCATCAAAGCAAGAACACGGTCACTGCCAGACTGCAACGGGTAGTGCAGGTGCTCACACACCTCGGGCGTTTCGGCCATCGCCGCGAACGTGTCTGGCCGCATGTCTTTCGGATGCGGGCTTGTGAACCGCACGCGGCGGATGCCCTCGACCGCACCGACGTCACGGAGCAGGCTTGAAAAGAGTGGGCGTAACTTGGCTGACTCGTCGCCGGACTGGCGAGCCGCGAGCTGCAAGTCGCGGCCGTAGCTGTTGACGTTCTGACCGAGCAGCGTGACCTCGGTGACGCCGTCACCTGCGAGTTGTTCAGCTTCGCCGACGATGTCAACGTACGGGCGGCTGATCTCGGCGCCGCGCACCGCCGGCACGATGCAGAACGCACAGTTGTTGTCGCAGCCGATCTGGATCGTGAGCCACGCGTTGTACGAGGTCTCACGGCGCGCCGGGAGCGCTGACGGGAACATCGCATGATCGTCAATGACCGCTTCGAGGAGAATCTCGGTAATCGGCACCTCGGATGACTTCGACGCCTCGAGCAGTTCGGCTGCTCGGTGAACGTTGTGCGTTCCCATGACGACATCAACGTGGCCGGCCTTCTGAGCGACGAGTTCCTGGTCCTTCTGAGCAAGGCAACCAGCCACGACAATTTGGCGACCGTCCTTCTTGCCCTTCCAGGTCTTCAGATGCCCCAGATTGCCGTACAACTTGTTGTCGGCGTTCTCTCGGATACAGCACGTGTTGAGCACCACAACATCGGCTTCCGACTCAGATTCGGCGCGCACGAGACCATCAGCTTCAAGGAGGCCAGAGATCCGCTCGGAATCGTGATCATTCATCTGGCATCCCATGGTGCGCACGATGTAACTGCGCTGGGCGTCGGGAGCCGTGTCGGACATGCGCACAGACTACCGACCCAACTTGCGAGCGAGTAGCGTCCCGCTCGTGATCGCCATCTTCGTCAACGAGAGCCAGACTCTCGTCAAGCTCCTCTATCTCATCCACGTCCTGAGCATCGTCGCCGCATTCGGCCCGCTGTTCCTCTATCCCCGGATGCAGCGCGCCGGCGAAACCAGCGCCATGGCCACCCTGCACCTGAAGTTCGTGTTCCCCGCCCTGATCCTGCTGTGGGTCGTCGGCATGGGCATGGCCGGCGTGAACAAGTTCGCTCTGGCCGAGATGTGGTGGGTCACCATCACCATCGCACTCTGGATCGGCTCCGTTGCCGTCAGCTGGTTTCTCATCCGGCCAGCTATCAGCGACACCTCTGACGACGCCAAGAAGAAGATGTCGATGGGCATTGGCATCACCCACCTGATCCTCGTGGCCAGCCTCGTCTTGATGATTTTCAAGCCGTTCGTCGAGGGCAACTACGTCTTCAATTCCTGACAGCAGTGCTGCTCAGTGCGCTTCGCGTCACGCAGAAGTTCGCTGAGCGACTACAACCTGTTGGATGAGCGACGCTGCACCCGCACACGGAACCCAGGAATGGCTCGATCAGGTCGTTGAGCCAATCCTCGATCCTGATCGTCGGATCATTGATCCCCATCACCATCTGTGGCGTCCTGACGGTGCGCTCCCGTACGGCCCCAACGAGCTGGCGTTCGACACTGCAAGCGGGCACAACGTTGTCGCCACTGTCTTCATCGAGTGCAGTTCGGCGTATCGCGCCGATGGTCCTCGCCACCTGAAGCCGGTCGGAGAAACCGAGTTCGTTGTCGCAAGCGCGGAGTATCTCGCAGCAGACGTGCCGTCGAGCCCGCCGATCGCAGCCATCATTGGCCACACTGACCTTGCTGATACCGATCACCTCGACGAGGTTCTCGATGCGCACGTCGATGCCGGCAAAGGTCGCTTTCGCGGCATCCGCGACGCCCTCGCCCGCGCAACCGAGCCTGAAGAAATGATGATTCCAGCGGCCTACGCCGAAGACAAGTTCGAGGACCCGGCATTCGTTACCGGCGTCAAGCGCCTTGGCCAACGGGGCCTCACGTACGACACCTGGCACTACCACCATCAGAACCACCAGATGCTGTCACTTGCGAAGGCTGCGCCAGACACAATGATGGTGCTCGACCACTTCGGTACGCCGTGCGGTGTCGGCCAGTACGAAGGCAAGCGCGACGAGATCTTCGAGCAGTGGAAGCTCGACATCAGCGCACTCGCTGCCTGCGACAACGTCGTAGCCAAGATCGGTGGGCTCGCCATGCCTGACAACGGCTACGGCTTTCACCTCGCCGCCGCTCCCCCGACGTCCAACGAGTTCGTCGAGGCACAGGGTCGGTACTACCTCCACACAATCGAGGCATTCGGTCCCGGGCGGTGCATGTTCGAAAGCAACTTTCCCATCGACCGCTTCTCGCTCTCGTTCCCGGTCCTCTACAACGGCCTGAAGAAGATCGCCGCACAGTTCAGCGATGCCGAACAAGACGAGATGTTCCTCGGGACTGCAGCTCGCGTCTACGCCATCGAGATCTGACAGCTGAAAACGTCAAAGAGCGGCCGAATGAAGCGCTGGTCAGGCCCGACCAGCGCCGTCGATTCGGCCGCTCGATGATGTGGAAACCGGTGTGATCAGTCGAGTTTGATCGGCTGATCGTCGGCTGCGGTGAAGGCGTCCTCTGCTGCTTCAGCATCGTCGACGATGACCGGAGCGTTGGGATCTTCCTTCAGACCGCTGGCAATGAGGACCTTGTCGCTGATCTCCATCATTATCTCAGGGTTGTTCCGGAGATAATCCTTGGCCTTTTCCCGACCCTGGCCGAGCTGCTCACCTTCGTAGGTGAACCAGGCGCCCGACTTCTTGACGATGGCCAAGTCGACCGACAGATCAACGAGGGAGCCTTCACGGCTGATGCCCTTGCCGTACATGATGTCAAACTCGGCCTGACGGAACGGCGGTGCCACCTTGTTTTTGACGACCTTGACACGGGTGCGGTTACCGACGATGTCAGTGCCGTCCTTCAACGCTTCGATGCGACGGATGTCGAGACGAACCGACGAGTAGAACTTGAGCGCACGGCCACCGGGGGTGGTCTCGGGCGAACCGAACATGACGCCAATCTTCTCGCGCAACTGGTTGATGAAGATACAAATCGTCTTGGTCTTGCTCAGGTTGCCCGTGAGCTTGCGGAGCGCCTGGCTCATCAGGCGAGCCTGCAGACCAACGTGCGTGTCGCCCATCTCGCCTTCGATCTCGGCACGAGGCGTCAGCGCTGCGACCGAGTCGATCACGATGACATCGATCGCGCCGGAGCGGGTCAGCATGTCGCAGATTTCGAGCGCCTGCTCACCGGTGTCCGGCTGCGAGATGAGGAGCTGATCGACGTCGACACCGATAGCTGCGGCGTAGATCGGATCCATCGCGTGCTCGGCGTCGATGTAGGCGCACACGCCGCCGTTGCGCTGAGCTTCGGCAACCACGTGCATAGCGAGCGTCGACTTGCCCGAAGATTCAGGACCGAAGATTTCGGTCACGCGACCTCGCGGCAGCCCCCCGACTCCGAGTGCAAGGTCGAGCGCCAACGCACCCGTTGGCACAACCTCGATCGCCATGTTGGTGCGTTCGCCCATCTTCATGACAGCGCCAGCACCGAACTGCTTGTCAATCTGAGCGAGTGCCATCTCGAGGGCCTTGCTCTGCTCCTTGTTGGTTCCTGATGCCATGGTTCCGTCTCTCTTTCGTTATGCCGTTCTCGGCGGGGCGGGGCTCGTTGCCAATTGGCAATGCCCGAATGACTTATTGGTTGCCACCATAAAGATGGGGTGTCACAGAGTTGATCGAAGTGCCGTTTGTTGCGCCTGCTCGGCGACTGGGCAAGTCGCTTCTTAACTCGCTTCTGAGCTTGTTGTTCGAATAACAGCAGTGTAACCAACGAACGACTGTTCGGTCAAGGAACAACTGTTCGAACAGCCAAGAAATCTTCAAGTCACCCGCACGACACCCGCAAGTCACCCGCACGTCACCCGCACGGCCGGAGAACGTCAGAGATCGAGATCGGTCGGCAGCGCGTGGCGGACAATGAACTCGGCGTCGAAATCATCCGGCTGCACGGGTCGCATCGTGAGATCCAACGCCTGCCAGACCGTATACGACAGCGGGTACGTCACGAGCGGCAACAGGAGCGCCGACGGGATGAAGAACACCAGGAGCGGCCCCACTGGAATCGTGGGCCGGACGACAACGAGAGCAACAGCCAGTACCACCAGTAGCGGACCGAGGGTGATGACAGCGGCCATCGCCGCAGCACCGAGTTCAAAGCCCACGTCACCACGCCGCCAACGCAGCCCGCACGTTTGGCAATGCGGCGCCTTCTCGAACCAGCCCGTGAAGAAGGCACCCCGACCGTTACAGCGCGGACATCTTCGAAGAGCTCCACGAGCGAGCATGCGAGCCACCCCCGAACGAGTCACAACGACAGTCTACGGGGCCTCTGGACAACCCTCAGCGTGACTGATTGCACCGAACAATCGTGCAAGTGGTCACAGATTTGCCAGACTCTGTTGGTGCGTCGATCTCTCGCAGGACTTTTGCTCCTGGTTTCCTGCGTCTTGATGGCGATCTCGATCAGCACGTGGTGGTTCCAACACGTGGCTTTCTCGCCATCTACAGACACCTCGGTGGCGCACGCGATCCTCGGCGACGCCGAGATTCGGAGCGACGTCGCCACCCTCATCGCAAGCGCCGATGCCGCTCCGCTCAACGTCTCCACAACCCAACTCAAAGAATTCGTCGAACAGATCTCGCGCCTCAACGACGGCGCTGCACTCATGCGTGGATTCGTCAGCGACGCGCACGCCCGCCTGATCGGCGAGAACGACGCACCTGTCATCATCACACCAACTGAGCAGTACACAATCGTACGCGACGAACGTGCAGCTCTCTCCCCCGATCTGACACTGCCCGTCCCGATCGTGGGGTCGCTGTCATTCATCAACACCGCCACGCGTTGGATAATGATCGCCTCCGCTGCCGGCGCACTCCTGCTGTTCATTGCTGGTTTCCTGACACGACCCGAACGCGGCGAACTGACCTTTGCACTTGCCGTTGGACTCGCCGTCACCGGGGTCGGCGTCATTCTCCTCGGCTACCTGGTTCCGGTCGGGCCCCTCACCGGGCTCTCGGAAAGCACCTGGATGGGGATTTTCCCGCGTCTCGCCAACAAATCGCTTGGTAGCACACTGCTCCTCGGCATCACCTCGATCGTGTCTGGCGTGATCATCATGCTGGGGACCACGAGCCTGCGCCAGCGACGACAGCGCAGCACGCCGCTCAGCGTCAGTCGCTACCGCGAACAACAAGCCTGGTCCCGCTAAGTCGGACCACTTGGCTCGATCCCGACTTCGTTGCGATCCCGAAAACGAACGAAGCCCCCGGCTGCGCTTCGGCAGCCAGAGGCTTCATTTCGTTGTGCTTCCCCTGGGATTCGAACCCAGAACCAATTGATTAAGAGTCAACTGCTCTGCCATTGAGCTAGAGAAGCAGGCGGGCGGAGAGGGTATCAAGCAATTTCTTGCCAGACACCCGCTCGATGCCTGCGAATGGGGTGGCCAAGGGGACTTGAACCCCCAACCGCCAGGATCACAACCTGGTGCTCTACCTATTGAGCTATGACCACCATGTAAGACGCTTAGTGTGCCAGGTCCCGCGGCAATCGACACCCTCGAATTCGACTCGTCGTTCGACAAATATCCGGCCGGCGCCGACTTGGCCCCGATCACATCAACTTCTGAAACACTGATGTCGAGTTACAAACCCATCCGCTGAGCCCAGTCGCTTGGCGAGATACCGAGTTTGACCATCCGTTCGCGTGCGAACTCGGGCGGCTCGGGCGGCTCGGGCGGCTCGGAGGTTCCACCTGCGGCGTACTTGGCAACAACCTCGGAGTCCTCAGCCCAGACGTGGCACGTGTTGAGGTTCATCTTCCACATGTCAGAACGCTCCATTGGAACGCCACTGTCGTATCCCCCGGGCTTGCTTGCATCGGAAGCCCGCATCGACCAGACACACTGGATTGCGACCGGCGCCATCGCCTGGAGCAGCGCTGTGGTGTGTGTGCACGCACGCGGCCCGCCGAACAGCTCTTTGACCTTGTGCGTGAACCCACGCGCGATCGACAGCCCGACAAGCTTGCCGTAGTGCGGCTCGATCCGCGTGCATTCGAGGTTCGGGTGCGTCTCCATGTGCACCTTGGCTGCAACGATCTCCATCGACGGGTACGACACTTCAATGTCGACCTGCATGTGATGAATAGTGAGCGGCTCGGGATCCTCCGGGAGGTACAAACCCGGCGGCTTCTGATCGCGTACGGCACCGCGGATCAACACGCGGTCAGGGGCCAACCTGAACGCACGGACCCTGTACTCCCGATCATGCAGGATCTCAAGTGGGTTTCCATCGGCATCGACGGGATCGTCGGAAAGAATCGAATCGTCAGCGAAGCGGTTTGGAGCACTCATTGCGAGCCGACCGTACTGTCCGCCTGCATCGCGTCAAGGATCAGAGGCAGCCGCCGGAGCTGGAGGCAGGTCAGTGTGAAACAACGCGTGGAAGGGTGGCTGCCGGTGCCGCCCAGCCAGCCACCTTGTCGGGCGACGACAGCACGCTAACGAGGCTCTTGGCGCCGTTGACTTCGGCCATGACCAACAATAGAAACCAACAGCCGAAACCAACAGCCGAAACCAACAGCCGAAACCAACAGCCGAAGGGGAACAATGATTCGAGCTCGGCTTGCACGTAGTGTGCGTCGAGTGGCAAATGCGGCGGCACCGACAACGACGAGGCCCGACATGCGCATCGTGGCTCTCGTTGGCCTCGCAGCGGGAGCGCTCGGCGGGCTCTTCGGGGTTGGCGGCGGTCTCATCATTGTGCCGGGCCTCGTCCTCGTCGCCAAGGTCGAACGACGCCTTGCTCACGGCACCTCGCTCGCAGCAACGTTGCCGATTGCGCTTGCGAGCCTCAGCACCTACGTCGTCCACGGCAGCGTCGACTGGGCGGTTGCTCCGTTGATGGCCATCGGCACCGTGACCGGGGCAGTCGCAGGCACCAAGCTGCTGACGATCCTGCCGAAACGAACGATCACCATCGTGTTCATCGTGACCGTCCTGGCAACGGCTGTCCGACTTCTCCTCGCCACCGAAGCCACTGGCCGCGACAACCTGACCGCCTGGTCAGGTGTGCTGCTGGTGGTCATCGGCCTGGCCACCGGCACGCTTTCGGGGCTGCTCGGAATCGGCGGCGGCGTCGTCATGGTGCCCGTAATGGTGGTGCTGTTCGGCATGGTCCCCGTGATCGCTAAGGGCACCTCGGTCGCCGTGATCGTGCCGACCTCGATCATGGGAACCCTCAGCAACCGGTCCAACGCCAACGTCGACCTCAAGGTCGCAGCCGTCGCGGGCGGGTCCGGCGTCGTGTCGGCAATCGCAGGCGGAGTTATCGCCGATGGCATCAGCCCAGGGGTGGCGAACTTGATGTTCGCCTTCCTCCTCCTCTTCGTCGCCGGCACTCAGATTCTCACATTGCGATCTGATCATGACGAGGTCGCCGTCGGCTGATTGCAAAGTTGTGCGCCACCGTCGGCAACAATGACACCGTGCATGCCGCCGTCGTTCTCGCGCATCCCCGTGCGGACAGCTATGCCCACGCTCTCGCCCAGCGTGCCGTCGATGGCCTCCAGGCCGCTGGCCACCGCGTCGATGTCATCGACCTCTACGCCGACGGGTTCCGGGCGGCAATGAGTGAAGCTGAGCGCGAGGCGTACCACGGTGACCAACCAATCCTCGATCCGCTCGTGCAAACATCGGCCGACTTGGTCCGCATTGTTGATGCCCTGATCTTCATCTATCCGACCTGGTGGAGCGGGTTGCCTGCGATTTTGAAAGGCTGGATGGAACGAGTGATGGTCCCGGGCGTGGGATTCACATTCGAAGAGCGGACGGGCAAGGTCCGGCCCGGCCTCACCAACGTTCGCCACCTGATTGGGATCTCGACATACGGATCTCCCAAGTCCATTGTTCGGGTGGTCAACGACAACGGCCGGCGCACGATCATGCGAGCACTCCGTTTGAGCTGCGGGTTCGGCGTCCGGACGCGCTGGCACGGCCTGTACGCGATCGACACGTCGACTGGCGGACAACGGGCCGAGTTCGCCGCCCACATCGAACGGTCAATGACGGACCTGAGATGACACGGCGAGCCCTTGTGGTGTACTGCCATCCCTCCCCCACGTCGTTCGTTGCATCTGCGCGCGATCGAGTCGTTGCCGGCCTTGACTTTTCGGGTGCCGAGATTCGCTTGACCGATCTCTACGGCGAGGGCTTCAGACCAGAACTGAGCGCCGACGAGCACGCCACACACCTCGATGCAGGGGTCGACCCCTCGATTGCATCCCATGCCGAGAACCTCATGTGGTGCGACACTCTCGTGCTCGTTTATCCGACTTGGTGGTCGGGGCAGCCAGCGATGCTCAAGGGTTGGTTCGACCGCGTCTGGGCGAGCGGCGTCGCCTGGGACCTCCCCGAAGGAGCGAACCGCTTGGCACCGCGTCTCCGCAACGTTCGCAAGGTCGTTGCGGTGACGACACACGGATCACCAAAAAAAATCAACATGGTGGAGGGCGAAGGCGGCAAGCGAACAATCACCCGCAGCCTGCGCGCCATGTGTCATCCGCTCTGTCGCACTTCGTGGCTCGCGCTCTACAACATTGATCGGTGCTCCGAATCGGAGCGTTTGATGTTTCTTGACCGCGTCGAGCAGCGTCTCGGGCGCTGAGAGTCGATCAAGAACGGGGTCAGCCCGCGGCGAGAGCCGCGATAGCGACAGCCACGTCGGCGGCGACTTTCGCATTGTTCTCCGCGAGTGACAGGTTCGCTGGGATGCTTCGCCCTTCTGTCGCCTCGCCAATCCGGCCGAGCACGAACGGTGTGATTGCTGCACCCGTGACACCCTGCGCTTCGCACTCTGCGAGCGCTCCGGCCAGCACCTCGTCGAGATGGCTTGCATCGAGCTCGTCGGCTTCGGGGATCGGGACGGTGAGCAACATCGCCGACTGCGGACGAGTCAGCGATGCAGCGATCCGAGCGACTTCATCAGCCGACTCAACCCGGTGCGGGATCGCCAGACCCGACGACCGGGTGTAGAACGCGGGGAACCAGTCGTGCTTCCAGCCAAGGACCGGAACGCCCATTGTTTCCAGGTACTCAAGCGTGCGCGGCAGGTCGAGGAACGCCTTTGCTCCGGCAGAGACGGCCACGACGCGATGGCGAGCAAGCGCATCGAGGTCTGCCGACACGTCACCCGTCGCTTCTGCGCCGCGGTGTACCCCGCCCAGGCCACCCGTCGCGAAGACGGTGACACCCGCAGCAGCAGCGATGGCTACTGACGCCGAGACGGTTGTCGCCCCGAATTCCCAGCGCTGGCCGACAGCAACGGCGATATCACGCTCGGCCGCCTTGCGGGCGTTTCCGAGGATCCGTTCGTGTTCGTTTGCTTCGAGCCCAAGCCGTACGACGCCATCAAGTACGGCGGTCACAGCTGGAACTGCACCGCGACTGGAGATCGCGTCGAGGCAACGCTCTAATGCATCGGCGTTCGCAGGAGACGGCAGGCCGAGGTTAGAGAAAATCGTTGACTCGAGCGCCACCACGGCACGCCCGGAGGCGAGTGCATCGGCAACAGGTACGGACAGCTTCGGTTGCATCACCAGCCGAAGGCTATGCCCCAGCACAACCGGTCAGCTGGGCCGACCGCGCCAGCTGACTTCGCCGACGTAAATGCCCTCAGGATTGCCATTGAAAATGACGCCGGGAGCATCTTCGATGGTGATCGCAAGCGCAACGACCGCGGCGTCGGTTGTGAAGGTCTCAAGTTCAGGGTTGGGCCCGAAGATGCCGAGCGAGATCACAGCTGGATCGGCGGCGCCAGTGTCGACGACTCCCCACAACTGGTACGTCTTGCCGTCTGGCAGAGATGGCAGTGCTCCGGCACGGATGAAACCATGACCGTCTTGATCGATCACGGCGGTGGCTTGAGCGGCCGAGCCGTCAGCCACCAGCGTGGCCCGACCAGAGTCACGGTCGCCATCTGCATCCTGGTACGCCGCAGCGAGCGGGTCGGTTGGGGCCAGCGCCCGATCAGCCAACCCAACCGCTGCGATACCTACGATCGCTGCAGCAGCCGCAGAAACTAACCACGGCGCAACAGTCGAGATGCGACGCTTGCGCGGGGACTCAGAGATCGCCAGCACTCTTGCCAGTTCCGGCCCCAGAGCGGGCGCCGACGCGTCGAGCTCTTGCTCGATCCTGTTCCACAGACCTTCGGGAGCGTCCATGCCCGTAAAGGCCAGCATCGTTGCGACCTCACGATGCTCACGGACCTCAGCAGCAGCCTTTGGATTGATCGTGAGATAGTCCTCGACCCGCTTTGCCTCTTCCGGTGACACCGCATCGAGGGCGTAAGCCCCGAGCAGTTCGTCAAGGTCGTAGTTATCTCGTGACGACTCGTTCATGTCGGTAGACATATTCACTCAGCTCCATTCGAAATGCCCGCCGCCGACAATACGCTTCGAAGGCGTTTCAGCCCGACTCGAATCCGACTCTTCACTGTTCCTTCGGCCTCACCGAGTTCTTCAGCAGCTTCTCGGTATGTGCGGCCTCCGAAGTAGGCCAATTCGATGGCGGCACGCTCGCCCGGCGTGAGCACCTCGAGTGCTTCACGGACGTGGCCTGCGAGCGCCATATCCCATACTTCGCGAGCGAGGTCATATCCGCCTTCGGCCTGCTCGAGGCTTTCACGTTCTTCGCGCCTCCGACGGGCGACATCGGACCGGATCATGTCGACCGATCGGCCGTGCGTCTGAGCCAGGAGAAAGCTCCGCAGGGTGCCACGCTCGGGATCAAAACGTTCGGGCTGGTTCCAGAGTCGAACGAACACCTCTTGCACAATTTCTTCGGCGCGGGCATGATCGCTGAGCAACCGTTTGGCCAGTCCGTAGATCGCGCCGGCGTGACGACGGTATGCCTCCGCGAGCGCTGCTTGCTCGTAGCGGCTGATCGACACCACGATTGTGGCATCGGATGCTTCGACGAAATCTTTCCTCACGTTATCTCTACGGGGCGATGCATCAGGCGGATGAACCGCGTCGGAATCTTTTTCAGCTGGCGACGGCCCCGGAGCATGCGTGCCACCGGGGCTCATCGGACCACGAAGCGCGTGACCGTTTCAACATGGTGGGTCTGCGGGAAGATGTCGAGCACTTCAACGCGCTCGGGGTGATAGCCATGCTCGGCAAGCAACGTGACGTCGCGTGCAAGCGACACCGGGTCACAGTTGATCATCACAATGGGTGCCGGCGACGCCGTGACGAGTGCAGCAACCCCCGGCTTTCCGAGGCCGGGGCGGGCCGGGTCGGCAATGACAAGGTCGACTGGTTGCTCGTCGGACGCCGCCCAATTGCCAACTTCGCCGCGAATGACCGCTGCATCGCGACCTGCGAGGTTGTGTTCCGCGTCGAAACACGACGACTTCGACTGTTCGAGCACCGTGACCTTGGAGGCGTCGGCCAACACCGTCGCGCCAAAGAGACCCACCCCGCCGTATGCGTCGACGGCATGTTGTGCTGTTGCGGCTTCTGGGGCGGCTCGACGAACTGCATCAACGAGCATCTCGGCGGCGCCGACACCCGACTGAAAGAACGACCCAGCCGATACTCGGAGGGTGACGCCATCGACGACTTCGGTCAAGAACCCGCGGTCACCGATGTGTACGTCCTCAGGAATGCCGCTGACCAGGCCTGTTCCGGCTTTACCCTTCGGCTTTGCCCATCGGGCAGTGATCCCTCCGGTATCGACCGAAGCACGCAGAGTTACTTCGACGCCAGGCTTTAAGGTCAACAGCGGCAGCAGGTCAGAGAGTTGCTGAACGGCAACTTCACAGCTGTTCACCGGCACGACGGTGTCAGAGCCTTCTTCACGGAAGCCGAGGCCTCCGTCGGGCCCACCGACGACACGAATTGTCGTGCGGTAGCGGAACGGTTCGCCAGCCGCTCCCATATCGACAATGCCGTCGACAACGTCGGGATCGATCCGACCAATACGGCGCAGCGATTCCCGGACGATCTCGGTCTTTGCTTCGAGTTGCGCATACGGGTCGATGTGCATCCAACCGCACCCGCCGCATCCCATCCGGCGGTGATAACACTGTGGGTCGATGCGGTCATCCGACGGCTCGACGACTTCGGCGACCGTGCCCTTAGCGAAGTCTTTCTTGGCCAACGACACTTCGACCTCGACCAATTCACCGGGCAATGCACCCCGAATGAAGACAACGCGTCCATCGTCATCGCGCGCCATGGCCTCGCCGCCTGCAACGAGTCGATCTGGACGCACGGTGAGACGCATCTCTCCAGCGTACGACGACGACTCTGTGCTGCGTCGGATGAGGTCCGCCGGAAGATGAAAGAATGAGCCGATGGCAGAACACAAGATCAACGAGCGCGTCGTTGAAACCAAGGACACCGACTGGTACTGGGATCTCGATAAAAAGATTGCAGTTCGGGCTGACAATCGTGGCCCCGGCGACCAAACTCTCGGGCCCTACGACACGAAGGCCGAGGCCGAGAACTGGCAGGCCACGTCTGCCAAACGCAACGACATATGGGACAACGACGACGAAACGTGGAACGACGTCAACTCGTCGTACGACTGACAGCGACACGGGGCTTTTCAGCCCAGGCAGCGACCGCGACTAACTTTGACAGGCGTGACACGCCCGATTCAGATCGCTCCCTCCGTCCTGCCCGCCGACTTCTCAAAGCTCGGTCAGGAAGTCGCTGATCTCGAAGCCGCTGGGGTCGATCTGATCCAGTGGGACGTGATGGACGGACAGTTCGTCCCGAACCTCACCTTCGGCCCCGACATCATCAAATCGGCTCGCCAGCACTGCAACGTGCCATTCGAGGCGCACATGATGGTCTATACACCCGACGTGATGGCCAAGCAGTACATCGATGCCGGTTGCTCACGCCTGATCGTGCACGCCGAAGCGTGCACACACTTGCATCGCACACTCGCCAACATCAAGGAATTGGGTGCTAACGCTGCAGTCGCTCTCAACCCAGCGACGCCTGTGAGCGCGATCGAACATGTTCTCGACCTTGTCGACCTCGTACTGGTGATGACGGTCAACCCCGGCTTCGGTGGCCAGGCCTACATCTCCACAATGGAGCCGAAAATCGCCCAGGTTCGTAAAATGATCAACGACTCAGGTCGCGGCGACGAGATCGAACTCGAAGTGGATGGTGGCATCAGCCCCACCACGATCGCCGGTGCTGCAGCGGCCGGCGCGAACATTCTCATCGCTGGCAGCGCGCTCTATCGCGATCCGGAAGGTCTCGAGCACGCCGTGTCTGACCTCCGAGCCCGCGCCCAAGCCGCCATCGCCTAGCCATCTTCCAAAGAGAGGTCAGGGCAGAGAAGTCAGGGCGTCGGGCGGTACATGCCCCACATCTTCGGGCCGACCTCACCGAGGGTTGCCTCAGGATCGATGACCCAATCGCTGCGCACGTCGAAGCCAAACGTTCGGTAGTAGGCAACGAGTTCGGGTCGTTCAGTTTCGAGGTAACAAGGAACGCCCTGCTCGTCTGCTTGTTTCAAAACCACCTGCATAAGTTGCGCTCCGAGGCCGTTCCGCTGCCAGTCGGGGTGGGTGGCAAGTAGTTGGAGATACCAGTGCGGCTCGGTGGGTTTGTTCTCGGCCATGACCGGGCCAATGAGCGCGAAGCGAGCGAGCTGATCTTGCCTTGGTGGCGGGCCGGTGTTGATCCACTCCTGCTCTGGCGTCCCCGGCTCGACCGGTGGAAACCAAATGGCCAGAGCCGCAGCATCATCGGTGCACCACGGCTGCTGGTTTGCCAACCAGTTGGTCATCGAGTTCGCGAACACTGCACCATTCGGAAGGAAATAGTCGTCGTTGTCTGGGTAGAGCCATCGCATGACTGGGTCGTCGGCGAAGGCACGCATCGCCGTGATGCAAAGATTACGGAAGTCCGGCTTCCCAGCCCGTCGTATCGTCATTCAAGACACTGTATGCGACCTGCTACAAACAACCCGTGGACGTAGTTCGACCCCGAGTCGACGCTGCACGGACCGGGCGCGTTCACGTCTGTGCACGCTGCTGACGGCATGCGCCTGTTTGTTGCGTCGCGAGGCTCAGCATTCGCAGCCGCCAATGTGGTTCAGCTCGGGGCTGCGATGGACGCGCCGTTCGACAAGTGTGCGTCGATCCTCGACCTCGCTCGCGGTCATGTCGACATGATCGAGGCCGCACGCGCGGCTGGTTGTCATGCGAACTCCACCGGGTCAGGCGGGTCGGTGATCGCGCTTGCCCAGAGCGCCAGTGCAGAAGCTGCAGCTCGTCAGTCGCTGAACAAACTCGGCTGCATGTTCGTGCCGATCGAAACCGCTCCACCCGATGCCGAGCCAGGGGCTGGCTGAAACCCAGCAGCCACCGTGTCGCGGACCCGCTGCTTCGCGCCAGCGAGATCAACCACCGAACGCTCGATGGCCCCGCTCGCTTTACAGAAGACGAAGCGGCAGTCAACGACGTTCAGGCCAGTGGATTCTTCGAGAGCCACGGCGTAAGCCGCGCCCTGCAGTTCGTACGCCGCGAGCTTGGCGTCGATCTCGGCCGGCGACGAGGCGCTGTCGGTCTTGTAGTCAATGATCACGAGACCGTCAGGCGTCTGGACCAGCAGGTCGACATACCCCTCGACCATGACGTCGCCCAACGGCGCGCCGACGTACAGCTCTCGGAATGCCGTGTTCGTCCGTGCGAGTGCCACTGCGTCAGAGTTGAGCGCCGAACGAACCAAAGCTCCGACCGTGTCGACGTAGTCGGCAATGGCATGCAGCTCACACTGCCGTTGGACGAGCGCATCGAGGTCGCCTGGCTCGTCGAAGTCGACAAACTCGAGTGTTGCGTGGACGGCACTCCCGATTGCCGAGCCGGCCCGGCCCTTCTTGCGAACGATCGTCGGGCCCGACAACTCGTTGGTGGCCGACGCTGTGTCGTCGTCGCTATCGGCCATTGCGGCGTCGACCGTGCGGGCAATCGCCGTGGCCGACATCGCCGTCGGGATCAAAAATGGAGCCAGCAGGCCGTGGCGTGCAGCGATCCATCGATTGCGTTCTGCCATCGACCCGCCCGCCTGACCAGCAGCGACAGCTGGCACCTCGTTCTCGGTGCCGACATTGAGATCAGCGCGCGTTTCAATCGGAGCCGCAGAGAACGATCGACAGAGCTCAGGGTTCGCTGCTGAGAACATTGCCAGTCGAGTTGCGTACGTCGCCTCGGCATTGCCACTGACCTTGTGATGACCGGACACAATGAGATGGTCACGTGCACGGGTCGTTGCGACATACAGCAACCGGAGCTTTTCGTGAGTGTCCATTTCTTCTTCGAGATCAGCGCGCGTGGTGTGTTCAGCCGTGGCGACGCCGGCCCGCAGCTTGATGGCGGGAGGGCCGGTATCTGCCCACAGAACGCTGACACCGTTCTGCTTTCCCTTGGCTGCCGTTGTCATACCGGACAGAATCGTGATCGGGAATTCGAGCCCCTTCGATCCGTGCACAGTGATGATCTGCACAGCCTCGTCATCGGTCTCGGGCAACATTGGTTCGTGGACCCGTGAGCCTTCAGACGACTGCAACGCGGCCCAGTCAAGGAACGCGCGCAGCCCGCCGCCATTCGACTCTTCGAACGCTCGCGCCTGATCGACCAGGAACCGCAGACGGCGCCAGACTTCGGCGGGCCGTTCGGTTCCGTAGCCCAAGAGAAAGCCCCGACGTTCCCGCAGCACGCGTTCGAGCATTGATGCCGGGCCGGTCCACCAGCGTTGTTCCCACATCGTGCGAAGGTGCGCGAGCGCCGCGACGACTGGGTGCTGTTCGTCGAACCCCTCAGGGACAGCATTGCGCAGGCTCCATCGATGATGGGCCTGGTGGTAGACGTACAGGTCGACGTCAGAGCATCCATAGAGCGGCGACCGCAATGCAGCGATGAGGCTCAGCGTGTCGTTCGGGTCGTCGACAGCGCGCAGGACAGCCAGCGTGTCACGGACTTCTTGTGTGTCATAGACCAACGTTCCCGTGGCCAGGCGCGATGGAATGTCGTTCCCCGACAATGCATCGCGCAGAAACGGCAACGACGTCCGTGTCGGAATCAGGATCGTGATGTCGCTGAGGCGAGCCGGGCGCCACCGCTGGTCCCGTTGGTCGAACACTGGCCACTGATCGGGCGCACCCCGAATCGCAGCCACAATTCCGGCGACGTCGGTCGCTTCGCCAAGACGCAACTCACCCGCCTTGACCTTCGGATCCGGATGCTCGCCGCCGAGCACCACGGGTCGATGGTCGGCGCCGGAATCAAGACTGCGACCTGCGTGGAGCGATTCGTACTTCGGCTGGGCGTCGGCGATCTCGGCAGGCATCGCCTCGGCGAACAGGCCATTGATCCAGTCGATAATTGGCGGCACCGTGCGAAAGTTCGTGTCGAGGCGAACCTCACCCGAGCTTGCGGCGCCGAAGGTGTCGCGAGCCTCAAGAAAGAGCTTGATATCGGCACGACGAAATCGATAGATCGACTGCTTCGGGTCGCCAACAAAGAACAGTCGCCCACCGGCAACGGAGTGGTCGCTCCATCGCTGCGGCTGCCGCACAGCAGGAGTGGCAGCGATCAGCGACGCCAGTTCGATCTGGATCGGGTCAGTATCTTGGAACTCGTCGAGCAGGACATGCCGGTACCGCTCGTGGAGCACCTTGCGCACCTCGGCACTGTCGCGCAGCACCTGCCTCGCGATGACGAGGAGGTCGTGAAACTCGAGCCCGCCATTCGACTTCCGTTCGTTGGCAGCCTGTCGCACTTCGCGAGCGGTGAGTCGCATCAACTGATCGAGAACTCCCTCGCTGACCTTGTCGAGCACAACAGCGACTGCCGTGTCGGCCGATTCGAGGATGTCCTTCACGGCCTCGACGTCAATCGCCCAATTCTTCTTGCTTCCGCAGTTGCGACGGCCCCAGATCTTGCCCTTCTTCGGACGAGCACGTGCTGCCAGCGTTTGAAAGCGGCGCAGTTTGCGATGCGGGTCAGTCACTGCCGCAACGATCTGCATCTCCGGCAACACAGTTCTGATGTGCTCAGCGAGCTTGTCGCTCGGGTCGAGGCAATCGTCGAGCAGCGTCGACATTGCACGGACGGCTTCGTGGAACGGATCGAAATTGATCGGGGCGAGCACGCCACCCAGCGGCTGGTCGAGGAGCTCGTCGAGCCGGTCCCAGTTTTGCGCGAAGTTGTGGGCGACGTCCTTGAAGGACGCCTGTCCATGGAAGGCCGGGCTGAGCGGGACGTCGAGCAGTGCCGCTCGATACATCAGTTCTTCCAGCTCGGGCTCGTTGTTGAGGAGGTCGACGAAGCGATCCCAGCGCTGCTCGTTGGCGAGCTGCGAGGCCACCTCGTCGAGGACGCTGATCCGAGGCGGCAGACCAGCAGCCACGGAGAACTCGCCAAGAATGCGGCTGGCGAACCCGTGGACCGTCGACACTGCCGCAAGATCAGTATCGGCAATTGCCTGCTCGGCTCGCTCTCGGTGCGTCGAATTTCCGGCCTGCGCCACTTTCTCGAACTCCACGCGGATCCGGGCCTGGAGTTCACTCGCCGCCGCCTCGGTAAACGTGATCGCGGCGATCTCGGAGAGCCTCACGTCGTTGTTCAGGACCGTATTGACAATCCTGCTGACGAGCTGCGTCGTCTTACCCGTTCCCGCTCCAGCCTGGACAAAAAGTGTCTGGTCGAGCCCGGCCGAACTGATCAGCTCTCGGGCCGGTTGGTCGCTCAACATCATCTTCATGCCGCGCCTTCTGCGCTGTTTCCGTCCGCGTCTCGGTCGACTTGGGGTTTCGGTGACAGCGCCACACGCACCGCCAACTCGGGGGCGTTCGCCTTTGCCTCTGCATGGTCGCCGCGGTCGCGGACGCACACACTGTCGAAGTCGCAGTACCCGCAGTTGGCGTTGGTCAGCCGCCAGGAATCCCACTCCCCCGGCGACGCGGCGAAAACGCCATTGGCAATGCCGGACGTGATTGCGGTCAGGACCTCGTGAAAACGCTCACGCTTCTCGTCGGTCCATGCGTATCCAAGCCGTTGCTCACCGTCTCGCTCGACCAGCCAGTAGTGCGCCGCCGCCTCAGACTTCCCGGTGGCTTGCATTGCGCCTTCGGCATACATTCCGAGCTGCAGTGTCGTTCCGTCGATGAACGGATCGTCGTCGAGGCCGTCGTATTTCTTTCCCTTTCCTGACTTGTAGTCGTTGACCAGCACTCGCCCATCGGCGGTGGTGTCGACACGGTCGATCATGCCGCGCAGCGTGATCGAGGAACCGTCGGGCAACGTAATGGGCACAACATCGCCGCTCCGAACGCCGAGATCGAGTTCGACATCGACAGGCGTCGCCAGATGGCTGCGGCGGAACTCGTTGTCAGCGAGCAAGAATGCGTCGAGCAGATCGTGCAAGTCATCGCGGCGAACACGCCAGCTGACTCGACGGCCCGTTCGCCCGGTCGATTCGTACTCCAGACATTGGTCGTCAGCAATGACGTGTAGCCGGGCGCGCGCTTCGGGCGACCATGCCTGCTGGGGCGACGGCGCACCATCTCGGAGTGCTTCACCGATGAACTGTTCGAGCGTCGAGTGGATGAGCGAACCGCGATCGAGCGCGGAGATCTCGTCGGTTCGTTCAGGGTCGTCACGGTCACTGACTTCGAGGACGTAATTGAGGAAATAGCGGAACCCACAGCTCGCCCAGGTCTCGAGCCGAGACGGCGACAATGCCCGATCGCCAATACCGGGCAGCGGAAACACTTCGGTACCGACGCGAGCGGACAGGTTGCCGTCGAACTCGGTGAAGTCGGAACTCGCCCGCGCTGTCTGCATGTTCCATCCATTACCAATGAGTACCGCCAGCTCATGGTCGAGGATTGCGGCCCCCGCAGCCGCGTCGTTGCCCACCGCAACAAGGTCGCGTTCGTCAAGCGACCCGGCATGTGCCGCTGCGGTGATGCCTGAGGCAAAGGACCCCACTGTGTCAACGAGTTCGAGCTCATCGAAGTCAGTGGCATGAACCACTCGGCCAGCCAGCGCAGAGGCCGTATCGAGCAGCCAGCGCGAAGGCAGCGCCCGCCGATTCGATCGCAAGTCGCCACGAGGAAATGACAGGATTCGCCGCCCAGCAGGTGCGGCCGCCAGCACAGCAAGGAACGCTCGATGCTGATGATGGAGCCGTTCGGCTCGCGACTCCAGTTGATCGAGTGACTTGGTTCGGACAGCGTCGGGCAATATGGCGTCGTCGCGGCGCGGCATTGGGAGCAACCCTTCGGAACAGCCGACCACGAATACCGCATCGAGGTCATGGCCAATGGCGGTACCGATCGGGCCAAAAACGACACCCTCCCCGAACCTGCCATGACGCCCTCGAGCAACGTCAAGTTCGGTCCGCAGGGCACGTTGGAACACACCGTGACTCGGCGTCGGTTCAATGGCGTCAAGAGCAGCCAAGCGCACCAGCGCATCCTCAACCCGGGCAAACGACTCCTGTTCGTGATCCGGCCACGACGTGTGTTGGCGCTCTTCACCCAGCAGCGACTGCAACAGTGCAGTGGCCGCGGCGCACTTGGTCGGCCACGTATCGGCCTGCTCCACAGCGCGGACCATCGCGTGCAGCCCGTCGACGAACGCCATCAACCGTTTGCCGTCGACAACTCGGTCGTTCAGCCGCTGGAGCTGATAGGCAACAGAGTCGGACTGCGCTCCGCCTTGGAGCTTGGTGATCCGCTCGGCCGTGCGCTGCTCGTCATATTCGATCTTGCGCCGCCAGTCGGCATGGTCGATCACGACACCGGCATCTCGCGAGAGTTGGTCCCAATCGCCAGGCCGTACCGATGCTCCGTCGAAACGCAGTGGGCCGCCACTGATGACTGACATCACTCGGTCGCGCCGCCAACGCTGTTCTGGCAGCGCCAGCCCACCAAGCAGAGTTCGACCAGCAACCGAGTCGGCCAGCCGCCGCGGGTCGGGGCCGTTGGCCGGAATCCCCGCAGCACCGAACTGCTGCTCGATGATCCGCAGGTACGGATCCGGCGCCGGGAAGAACACACCGATGCGGTCGAGTCGCACCCCATTGGCAACGAGCCCAATGACACGGCTGCACACTTCGCGCACCTCCTCTGCAGCATCGGTGACTGAGATGATCGAGTCGCCGTGCGCGACCGATACAGACAAAGCCTGGCGTCCGACGAGTGCGGCTTCACACGCCCGCCACGTCGGCTCGTCAGCTCGCGGTGCGCCCGAGACCCCAACAATGACCGACGAAGATGTGGCGGCGCGCAACGCCTCGCCGATAAATCGGCCGATTGCCGGCGTGACCGGGGCCGGGAGATACCAGATGAGGTGGCCAAACGAGCTCAGCCGATCAGCAAGATCAGGCCGGTCAGCGGCAGCTGTTGCCAGGTCGTGCTCGGTGTGGAACCCATCGAGCTGCGCAGCGATGCGCCGGTAGAACTTGACCGCAAGCAGCGCTGCAGTAGAGCCCTCTTCAGAGATCGACTCGAGGCCAGCTTCGTCGACATTCGACAATTCGGCGAAGAGCGCGGCGAGCGCCGCCTCGGTGGCTTCGTGCTGGGCAACGGGCCGGTACACGTCGGGATCTTTCGCGAGCACCTGACGGACCGCAGCACCGAGCACCGGGTTGGTAATTGGTTGCTGTTCGAGCAGCAGATCGGCCGCAGTCATTTCGGCGAGACGGAATGGCGTCACGAACGAGACGTTCGCAACGCCTCCCTTACCCCCATGCTCGAGTGCTCCGGACCCGAGCAGCCGGCGCGCCGACAGGCCAACGAAGTTCGATGGCACGATAACCGTGACCGGCACGAGCGGACCGGCAGCCTTGGCGCTGGTAACCCCGGCCGCCAACGCCTCCGACGCCGCACGCCCGTAGGCGACTACCTCTACCAATTCGATCACACATGTGAACGTACACACCGCCTGTCACAGAGTGACGAACACCGGAACGTGTTAAGTGACGTCGGAGACCGGCGGCAACTCATCCTCTGCGGCGTCGGTGCGATGCTCGCGCACTCGAACCGATGTGTGGTCCGGCGTCGGCGTGACTGCGGCACGACCGAGTTCGAAGATGCTCTTGATAAATAGCCCCCACACGTTGCGGAGTAAGACCAGACCGATAACGACAGCAAAGGCGATTGCGACCGGCACGCCAAGTGTGGCGAGCAGCAAGCGCTTGTCACGGAACAGCGGGGTGACCACACCAGAGTCGACACTCTCGCCGTTCGGTTGCAACGTGCGCACCGGGTCATCGATCACCGGGCACTTGACGTCGGTGTCGTTCAAGCCGATCACGTCGTTGCCGCCGAAGAGCGGCTCGGGCGGTCGCACGTTCGAGGACAGGCCACCCAGCTCCGGGTCGAATCGAGCGCCCACAAGGTATTTCTCATCGACATCGAGGAACTTCGCGTCCTCGAGATACAGCACGTCGATCAAGCCGTCGATCGCATAGCCACTTGCCGACCCGGCGCGCAGTTGGACGATTTCGAAGCGCACCTTCTCGAAGTCTTTGGCGACTGCCGTGCCCACGAATGCCACATCGGCGGCAGCAGGAACAATGCATCCCGGAGGAATGTTGATGAGACCTGATCCGACGTCTTCGGGGATCGGGTCATCGGGCCGAGGTGGCGCCGCTGCCGCACTCGCTGCAGCAAGAAACGTCACCAGCGCACCCATAGCGAGGGCGCACCGCACCGAACGACTCAACACCATCTCTACCCTACGAACCGGCCACGGCTCGGACTGGTCATCTCGACCGATCAGTGATCTGCGGAGACGATTTCCTTGGTCCGCGTGTGCAGATCAGCGGCGTGCGGATTCATCCCGACCAGATGTGCCTCGATCTCGCGTTCGGCGAACTTGGCGACCACTGCGTTCAGCGCAACGACCGCTGACGTATCCCAAATGCGGGCGTCCGTGCAGTCGATCTCGACACGGTCAACTTTGACGGCGTCGTAGTCAAACTGGTGTACGAGGTCATTCGTCGAGGCGAAGAAGAGCTGACCGCTGACGGCGTAGAGCCGCTCGTGGTTGTCGGGGTCGAGCACGCTCGTGACGCTGACAACGTGGCTGACCTTGCGAACAAAGACCACCGCCGACAGCAGCACACCCGCAGCAACGCCATACGCGAGGTTGTGAGTGACGACAACCACAATGACCGTGCCTGCCATGACCATGGTTTCGGATTTCGGCATCGACTGCGTGGTCTTGGGCATGATGCTCTTCCAGTTGAACGTACCGATCGCGACCATGATCATCACGGCGACAAGTGCCGCCATCGGAATCTGCGCGACGAGGTCGCCGAGCACCATGATCAGAATCAGCAAGAACACACCAGAAGCGAGCGTCGACAGCCGGGTGCGACCACCCGAGCGATAGTTGATCATCGACTGCCCGATCATCGCGCAGCCGGCCATACCACCGAAGAAACCGGTGAAGACGTTGGCGATGCCCTGGCCCCGCGACTCCTGGTTCTTGTCAGAGTCAGTGTCGGTTAGGTCGTCGAGCAGCTGCGCGGTGAGCAGCGACTCAAGGAGACCGACGAACGTGAGCGTCAGTGAGAACGGGAAGATGATGCTGAGCGTTTCCCAGGTGTAGGGGATGTCGGGCAGACCAAAGCCAGGCAGCGAGTTGGGCAGTGCGCCCATGTCGCCGACGGTCGGAAGCGACCAGTCGAAGTAGATGGCGCCCGCAGCAAGGACGCTGATCGCGACGAGCGGCGACGGCACCAGCTTGGTGATACGGGGCAGGCCGTAAATGATGGCGAGACCGGCAACGATGAACGCAAGGTTCAACGGGAGCTGATCCTTGTCACCGTCTTCGAGAATGATGTGGGGGATTTGTGCGAGGAAGATCAGGATCGCCAGGGCATTGACGAAGCCGAGCATCACGGTGCGCGGCACGAATCGCATCAGGTTGCCAACGCCGAGCCAACCGAAGACAACTTGCAGGACACCGGCGAGCACGGTCGCCGCGAACAAGTACTGCACGCCGTAGTCCTCAACGAGCGGGACAATGACCAGTGCCATGGCGCCAGTCGCAGCCGAGATCATACCGGCACGCCCGCCGACCATCGAGATGATGATGG